>Ga0302263_10000452_pt1 | contig 15877 bp, 11 predicted proteins | sample II_Fen_N1_4_FD_194564 | JGI IMG/M metagenome (GOLD analysis project Ga0302263, IMG submission 194564) | Peat permafrost microbial communities from Stordalen Mire near Abisko, Sweden - II_Fen_N1_4 | ecosystem: Environmental > Terrestrial > Soil > Wetlands > Permafrost | place: Sweden: Abisko... | reverse complement strand
TCAAGGTGGGCAAGACGCCGTCCGAGACCGCCGAGCTGATGCGTCAGGTGCTCGCCGGCTGAGCCGGCTGTCGGGCCAGCTTGCTGGGTGTCGTGCACCTCGCGAGCGAGCTCGCTTCGGTCTCGTGAGGACGCTCCCGGTCCGGCTTCGCCGTTCCGGGAGCGTCCTCACTCGGGCATCGCGTCGAGGCGCTCGGAGGCCCGGCGCACCAGCGCGACGAACTGCGAGGTGGTCAGGGTGTGTGTCCGGTCGGGCACGAAGCCGACCTGGGCCACTGCTCCGCCGTTGCGGACCACGCCCATGTAGAACGTCACGGTCGTCTTGTCCGAGACCTGGGTACGCACCCGCCAGACGGTCAGGTCACGGTTGCCTGCCAGGCGCTGCACCTGGGTGGCCATCTGCCGGTCGCTGCACGACGCGAGCCTGGACCGCACGCCGTCGAGGAACGTCCGCGCCCGGGCCTCGGGGAGCCGGCCGACGGTCTCGGTGAGCCCGAACGCCGTCGCCAGGTGCGCCCCGGGGATCAGGAACGACCGTGTGGCGTCGTGCTGCCACCCGTGGCCGTGGAAGCTGCTCTGGTCGCACGTCGTGGCCGCGACGTTCTGCACGGCGCGACGCGGCGTGGTACCCGCCCACGGACGCTGCACGCCGGCGACGGGCGGCAGGTCGAACTCGCTGAGCATCATCGGTAGCACGCCGGCCCGCGGCGCCGCTATCGGCGCAGCCTTCGGCAGCGACGAGCACGGGCCGCCGCCGGAGGTGGGGCACAGGTCGTCGACCGCAGAGACGAGGAGCCGCAGGTTGCCGGCCAGGTCGGGCTTCGCAGGGCCGGAGGTGCGGGTCAGGGCCACGGTGGTCATCCGCCCGGTGCGGGCCACGCCGAGGACGAACGTCATCGCGGGTCGGTGCCAGGCCCGCAGCGCGTACTGCTGGGCCTCGTCGCCGAGCCGGGTCACCCGCCGTACGCCGAGGAGCTGGGCCTGGGGCATGGTGCACTCGGCCAACCAGCCTGTCGTCGTGTCGAAGGCGCGGGTCGCGGCCGCGGCGTCACGTGAGTACTCCATGGTCTGGACGGCCGCGAGCTGCGGCTTGCCCTTCTCGTTCCGGCTGGTGAAGTTGCGGACGAGCGACGTGGTGACCTTCGGGTCGGCGTAGTTCCGGCGTTGGCACGGAAGCGTGCTGTGCTGCGCAGGGTCGGTGCCGGTCACGCGCCAGGTCCGGCCGGGTAGCGCGCGCGAGACCTGGGCCCTCGTGAGCAGGGAGTCCGTCGTGACCGCGGCCGCGGACGGAGAGGGGTCGGCCGGCGTCTCGTCGGGGACGCTCGTGATCCGGTCGCGAGCGGACTCCAGAGTGGGCCGGACGCCGTGCGTGTCGGCGACCACGAAGCCGCTGACCACCAGGGTGGCCGTGACCAGCGCGGCTCCCGCGAGTGCATGCGTACGCCGCCTCGCGGTGCCGGCGCGGCGGATGATCGTCGCCCGCGGCCAGCGCTGGTCCGTGCAGTGCTCCGCCAACCGCTGGAGCGTCGGCCGGATCTCGGTGGCGGGGATCTCGCGGCGGTCGACGAACTGCACCCGCGCGTCCAGGAGGCGGCGCTCGGCCTCGTCGAGCGGGAGCCCGATCTCGCGCGCCCGCTCCTCGGTGGACGCCGACGAGAGGTCGGCCAGGACGAGCGCCTTGCGGGACGTCAGCGAGAGCCGGTGGAGGGCGTCGAGGGTCGCGCGCAGCTCGGGTTCGAGCTTGCGGTCGCGGTGGAAGATCCGGGCCGTGTGCCGCCGTTGTGCATGGGTGAGGACATGGGGTCGTATCCACGACTCGGGGTCGTCGAGACGCCTCAGCTTGGGCCAGCGGTGCCAGGCGGCGATGAAGGAGTCGCGGACCGCGCCACGCGACGCGGGCAGGTCACCGGTCAGTGCGAACGCCTGGACGAGGAGCCGGTCGCGGGCCTCGGCGTAGAAGACGTCGAACTGCTCGGGATCGGACATGGCCCCCTTACGGTACGTCCCCGCACCACGCAGCCCGAAAAGCCCGGCAGCCGTCCGGCGCCCGGCGTGGCACCCCGGATCGCCCCGGACCGCCGGGTCATGATGGGCGGGCCATGACCTCGCTGCTGCCGGCCCCGCGTCGTACCCGCCCTACGGGCAAGGATCGGGCGGACGCGGCCCACCGCCGACCGCTGGTGCTCCTGGCGGTGCTGGCCGGGGTGGTCGCCGCGGCGTCCACGCTGCTGGTCTGCCTTGCCGGCGGTGTCGTCGGGTGGTTCCTCACCGACGCCGGCGCCCACGGCGCCCCGCGCGACGGGCTGCGGGTGGGCGCGCTGGGGTGGCTGGTGGCCCACGGTTCAGGGGTCCACGTCGCCGGCACCCCTGTGACCGCGGTGCCGCTCGGTCTGTCACTCCTCGCCGCCGTCGTGATCTGGCGCCTCGGCCTGAGGCTGGGCGACTCCGTCTCCGGGCACGGGCCCGACGCCGACGCGATCGCCGACGGCGTCCGCGACTGGACCGTCGCCTCCGCCACCGCACTGTTCACGGCCGGCTACGTCGCCGTGGCCGCCCTCACCCATCATCTGGCGGCGACGACCGCCGCTGCGCCCTCGCTGCTCCCACTGCTGCTCTGGACCGTGCCGCTGTGCGGCCTCGTCGGTGGTACGGCCGTCGCGATCGGCTCCGGGCGTGCGGCGATCTGGACGTCGTTCCTGCCGCTCTCGCTGCGCGCCGCCGCGGCCGCCGCCTGGCGCACTCTCGTGTGGTTCGTCTGCCTCTCGGCCGTCGCGTTCGTGGTCGCCCTGCTGGCTCACTGGGACGGCGCGGCCAACGTGATGTCCCAGCTCCACACCAGCCCGGGTGCGGCGACCCTGCTGGTCGGCCTCTCGGTGCTCCTGGTGCCCAACGCGTCGCTGTTCACCGGCTCCTACCTGTTGGGGCCGGGCTTCGCCGTCGGCGCGCACACCCTGGTCAGCCCGACCGCGGTCGTGCTCGGGCCGATCCCGTTGTTCCCGTTGCTGGCGGCGCTGCCCGGCACCGGTCCCACGCCGGGCTGGACGGTCGCCCTGCTCGCCCTGCCCCCGCTGCTCGCCGCGGTGGCCGTCCACCGCACCCTGATGCGCTACCCGACGCCGCGGTGGGACGACGCCGCCCTGCGAGGAGTCGGAGCGGGGCTCGGGTGCGCACTCGCCTTTGCACTCCTCGCCTGCCTGTCCGGTGGCGCCGTCGGGCCCGGCCGGATGGCCGTGGTCGGCCCGTTCGCCTTCCAGGTCCTGCTCCACGGCATCGCGACCTTCGGCCTCGGTGGGCTCCTCGGCTCGATGACGGCCACCTGGCGCGTCCGCCGTGAGGTCAGCTCCTCACAGCCGTGACGATCACGTTGTCCTGGTAGCCACCCTGTGACGCGATGTAGGGCGGACCGCAGGTGACGATGCGCAAGGAGGCGGCGCCCCGTCGGCGGAACACCTCCCGGAGAGCGACGTCCGACTTCGAGACGACCTCTACGTGCACCACCGGAGCGCCATCGGTCCTTCGGTCGTGCGCACGGTCAACCGATCGCCCGGACGCAGCGAGCCGAGCCGCGGGGCGATCCCCGACGTGGTCCGAACCGGTACCAGCCGATGTCCCCGGGTCCGGGGGTAGGGCCGTGTGGATACGCGGGCGAGGTCCGAACCGAGGCAGCGGCTCAGTGCGGTGAGTTGACCATCACGGGAAGGTAGGACACCGACATGGTGGACTGCCGCCCGGCGATCCTCGACGTGACGCCGTGGGCGTTCTGGACGAGGTTCGCCCCGCGCGGCACCGGGACGCGTACCCGGTGCCGGGGGTTCCACAGGATCGTGCGGACGCCCCCCGCGTGCTTCACGAGGCAGGTGAACGTGCCCTTCACGTCCTGGTGGCACGGCGCCTGCCCGTGGCGGCCCACCAGCCGGCCCTTCATCCAGGCCTGCGCGGTCACCACGGCGTCGCCGGCCGGGGTGACCTCGTTGTAGGAGCCGGGGGTGGCGAGGAGCGTGTTGCCGAGCGTGCCGCCTGGGACCAAGCCCCAGTCGTAGCGGTACCAGAACATCCGCTGGAGTCCCTGCGCGGCACCGAGGAGGTAGGTACGGATCACGTTCGCTACCTGCCGCCGGTTCGAGATCGGGGTGGCGGCCGAGGCGTCGCTGGTGACGCCGTAGTTGACCTCCGTACCCCAGATCGGCTGGTCCGCGGGGGCTCCCGCCGCGGCGAGATGCCTCCGGGCCTCCACCAGCAGCGCCATCGCGTCCTCGGGGCCGCCGATCCGGTCGCCGTACGTCGCCTTCGGGTAGAGGCTCAGTCCGGTGGCGTCGTAGTAGCGCCACACCGGCCGGCCGCCCACCTGCTGGGAGGTGTAGTCGGAGAGCCACTGACGCTGGCCGGCCAGCCGGACGGCGAACGACGGGCCCACCACAGTGGCGCCGGGGTCGACCTGCTGGCGGGTCTGCCACACGATCCGGGTCAGCTGGGCGAGCTGCGCCGGAGTGCCGGTCCAGAAGGTCGGGACGTTGCCCTCGTTCCAGACCTCGTACGCCGCGATGCCGCGTTCGCCGTTGAAGTCGCGGTAGCGCGTCATCACCGCGCGGACGTAGTCGGCGTACGCCGACAGGTCGGTGGGCGGAAGCGTGGAGGCCGGCCCGTAGAACGACGGCGTCATGGCCAGCACGAGGGTGACCTCGACGCCGTGCTCCTGTGCTGCGCTCACCAAGGCGTCGAGGCGGCTCCAGTCGTAGACGCCGGGCGAGGTCTCGATGTCCGGCCAGGTGACACCGGCGTCCCAGAGGCGCAGCGAGCCGTAGCTGAGGGTGTCGTAGGCCTGCGTCGAGCCGTCGTGCATCCCGAAGTAGGCGCGCGGCGGGCGCACGCTGTCGGCTCGCGCGGCCTGAGCCTGTACGACGAGGGCGGCGAGCGTGCCCACGATGACCAGGACGGCCAGCAGGCGACGACGGAGGTAGGGCGAGACCGAGAGGTTTCCGAGAGGGGCGAGCAAGAGAGCGGACCTTCCTGTGCTACCCCCCTCAATGGCTGCTCCCCCGAGCGCCGTCCCGTCCGGCTCGCACCTGACGGTTCCCGGGTTGGCCCCGGGATCGACCTCATCAGTCAAACACGTCGCGCGGCCCGTGGGCGCGGTTGCGGCGAGGACGCCTGAAAGATCAGCGACCGGCCCCCGGGACCCATCGGATTCGCACCAGATCCGGCCTCCGACCGTGGTGATCGATGGGTGGCCGGGGTGGCCTAGACTCCCCGCCGTGTCCGAGAGCCCGCTCCGTGTGGTCGTCCTGGTGTCCGGGTCCGGAACCAACCTCCAGGCCCTGCTCGATGCCGTGACCGACCCGGCGTACGGCGCTCGTGTGGTCGCCGTCGGCGCCGACCGCGACGGGATCGAGGGGCTGGCCCGGGCCGAGCGGACCCGCGTCCCGACGTTCGTGCACCGGGTCAAGGACTTCGACAGCCGCGAGGCCTGGGATGCGGCACTGACCGCGTCCGTGGCGTCGTACGACGCGGACCTCGTCGTGCTCGCCGGCTTCATGAAGCTGGTCGGTACAGCCTTCTTGGCGGCGTTCGGAGGGCGGGTCCTCAACACCCACCCGGCGCTGTCGCCGTCGTTCCCCGGGATGCACGGGCCCGCCGAGGCGCTGGCGTACGGCGTGAAGGTGACCGGCTGCACGCTCTTCGTCGTCGACGACGGCGTCGACACGGGCCCGATCGTGGCGCAGTCGGCCGTGCCCGTCATCGAGGGAGACACCGTCGAGTCGCTGCACGAGCGGATCAAGGCTCAGGAGCGGTCGATGCTGGTCGACGCGGTCGGCCGGATCGCCCGCGAGGGTTTCTCCGTCGACGGCCGAGTGGTGCGTTTCGGTCGGTGACCTCCTGCCGTTATCGTGGGGCCACACGACTGGCGCAGGTGGGCAACCACCAGGGAGTGCCCCGCTCCGGGGACCGCGAGGGAATCGACCGCCTGGGTGCCCTCAACGACCTCGAGGAGTACGCGTGTCCCAACCGGACCAGATCCCTGTCCGACGTGCCCTGGTCTCCGTCTACGACAAGACGGGGCTCGACGACCTCGTGCGCGGTCTGGCCGAGGCCGGCGTCGAGCTGGTCTCGACCGGCGGCTCGGCCGCCCGGATCGAGTCCCTCGGCCTCCCGGTGACCAAGGTCGAGGACCTCACCGGCTTCCCCGAGTGCCTCGACGGCCGGGTCAAGACCCTGCACCCCGCAGTGCACGCCGGGATCCTGGCCGACCGGCGGCTCGAGTCCCACGTCCAGCAGCTCACCGACCTCGGCGTCGAGCCGTTCGACCTCGTGGTCTCGAACCTCTACCCGTTCGTCCAGACCGTCGCCTCCGGGGCCTCGCCCGACGAGTGCGTCGAGCAGATCGACATCGGTGGGCCGTCGATGGTCCGGGCCGCGGCGAAGAACCACCCGTCGGTCGCGATCGTGACCTCGCCCGACGCCTATGGCGAGGTGCTGGACGCGGTGGCGGCCGGCGGCTTCACGCTCGAGCAGCGCAAGCGCCTGGCCGCGGAGGCGTTCGCCCACACCGCGTCGTACGACGTACAGGTGGCGTCGTGGATGGGCAACGTGCTGACGGACACCAGTGACGGGACCGGCTTCCCGGCGTTCACGGGCGCGACCTGGCAGCGGAAGGCGGTGCTCCGCTACGGCGAGAACCCGCATCAGCCGGCCGCCCTCTACGCCCACTGGCGAGGCGGGCTCGCCGGCGCCGAGCAGCTGCACGGCAAGGAGATGTCCTACAACAACTACGTCGACACCGATGCCGCGCGCCGGGCCGCCAACGACTTCGACCTGCCGACCGTGGCGATCATCAAGCATGCCAACCCCTGTGGGATCGCGACCGGGTCCGACGTCGCGGAGGCACACCGCAAGGCGCACGCCTGCGATCCCGTCTCGGCCTTCGGCGGTGTGATCGCGGTCAACCGGAGCGTGTCGACGGAGATGGCCGAGCAGGTCGCCGAGGTGTTCACCGAGGTGATCGTGGCTCCGGGCTATGACGACGGCGCGGTCGAGATCCTGCAGGGCAAGAAGAACATCCGGATCCTGCTGTGTGCCGTCGACGAGCACCCTGACCCCGTCGAGTTCCGGGGCATCTCCGGCGGCGTCCTGATGCAGCGGGTCGACCACGTCGACGCCCCCGGCGACGACCCCTCGACCTGGACCCTCGCCACCGGCGAGGCCGCCCCCGACGACGTCCTGGCCGACCTCGTCTTCGCGTGGCAGGCCTGCCGTTCGGTGAAGTCCAACGCGATCCTGCTCGCCCGCGACGGCGCGGCCGTCGGCATCGGCATGGGCCAGGTCAACCGGGTCGACTCCTGCCAGCTGGCGGTCTCGCGGGCGGGGGAGCGGGCCGCGGGGTCCGTGGCCGCATCGGATGCGTTCTTCCCGTTCGAGGACGGGCCCCAGGTCCTGATCGACGCCGGGGTCCGGGCGATCGTCCAGCCCGGCGGGTCGATGCGCGACGAGCTGACCGTCCGGGCCTGCCAGGCCGCAGGCGTGACGATGTACTTCACCGGCACCCGCCACTTCTTCCACTGAATCCCACCGAAAGCGACACGATGAGCGCACGCATCCTGGACGGCACCGCGACCCTCCGCACGATCAAGTCCGAGCTGGCCGAGCGGGTGGCCGCGCTGAAGGAGCGGGGCATCACGCCGGGTCTCGGCACCGTGCTCGTCGGCGACGACCCCGGTTCCCACTGGTACGTCGGTGCCAAGCACCAGGACTGCGCCTCCATCGGGATCACCTCGATCCGGCGCGACCTGCCGGCGACCGCGACCCAGGCGGAGGTCGAGGCCGTGATCGACGAGCTGAACGCCGACCCGGCCTGCACGGGGTTCCTCGTCCAGCAACCGACCGGTCTCGACGAGTTCGCGCTGCTGTCGCGCGTCGACCCCGACAAGGACGTCGACGGCCTGCACCCGATGAACCTGGGCAAGCTCGTGCTCGGCAAGCACGGTCCGCTGCCCTGTACGCCGGTCGGGGTGATCGAGCTGCTCCGGCGGCACGGGGTGGAGATCGCCGGCGCCGAGGTGGTCGTGGTCGGCCGCGGGTTGACGGTCGGACGGCCGCTCGGGCTGCTGCTCACGCGTCGTACCGAGAACGCCACGGTGACCCTGTGCCACACCGGCACCCGTGACCTGGCCGCCCACGTGCGCAACGCCGACATCGTCGTCGCGGCCGCCGGCGTGCCTGACCTCATCACCGCCGAGATCGTCAAGCCGGGCGCTGCCGTGCTCGACGTGGGTGTCTCACGTGTGGACGGCAAGATCGCGGGCGACGTAGCGGCCGACGTTGCCGAGGTCGCCGGCTGGGTCTCGCCCAATCCGGGCGGGGTCGGGCCGATGACGCGCGCGATGTTGCTGTCGAACGTCGTCAGCATCGCCGAGGAGGCGGCACACTGACGCCCGTGGATCACCGCGAGCCGGAGCCTCCCACCGACGTTCCGCCGGAGAGTGCCGAGCCGGCGGGTCGTCGGTACCCCTCGACGATCGGCGGCGCCTGCTACCTGGTCGTGCTCGCCGCGTCGACCGTCGGTCTCTGGATCACGGCTCGTGGGGACTGGCGTTTCGGCGTGAGGTGGATCGCCGCCTCCCTGGTCGTCGCGGCCGTGTTACGGCTGCTCCTGCCGACCCGCGAGGCCGGCATGCTCGCCGTACGCCGTCGCCCGCTCGACGTCACCCTGCTCGCAGTGCTCGGGGTCGGGTTGTTCGTGCTGTCGGTGACGATCCCCAACCAGCCGCCCCTCTGAGCGGGGCTGCGGCGGTCAGATCAGGCCGAGCTCGGTGACGGCGTCGCGCTCCTCGGCCAGCTCGGCCACGGAGGCGTCGATCCGGGCCCGGGAGAACTCATCGATCTCGAGGCCCTGGACGATCGTCCAGTCGCCCCCGGACGTCGTGACCGGGAACGACGAGATGAGCCCTTCCTGCACGCCGTAGGACCCGTCGGAGGCGACGGCCATCGACACCCAGTCACCCTCGGCCGACCCGTGCAGCCAGTCGCGGGCGGCATCGACGGTCGCGGACGCCGCGGAGGCGGCCGACGACGAGCCGCGCGCTGCGATGATCGCCGCGCCGCGCTTGGCGACGGTCGGGATGAAGGTGTTCTCGAGCCAGTCGTGGTCGCCGACGACCTCGGCCGCGTTGCGCCCGCCGACCTCGGCGTGGAACAGGTCGGGGTACTGGGTCGCGGAGTGGTTGCCCCAGATGGTCATCTTCGTGATGTCGGTGACCGCGGCACCCGTCTTGGCGGCGAGCTGCGAGATCGCGCGGTTGTGGTCGAGCCGGGTCAGCGCCGAGAACCGCTCCCGCGGGATGTCCGGGGCGTTGCTCATCGCGATCAGCGCGTTGGTGTTGGCGGGGTTGCCGGTGACCCCGATCCGTACGTCGTCCGCGGCGACCTGGTTGAGGGCCCTGCCCTGGGCGGTGAAGATCGCGCCGTTCGCCTCGAGCAGGTCGCTGCGCTCCATGCCCGGGCCGCGCGGCCGCGCGCCGACGAGCAGTGCGAGGTTGACCCCGTCGAAGATCTTCTCCGGGTCGGAGCCGATCTCGACGCCGGCCAGCGTCGGGAAGGCACAGTCGTCGAGCTCCATCACGACGCCTTCGAGGGCCTTCAGTGCGGGCTCGATCTCCAGCAGCTGCAGCTGGATCGGTCGGTCGTCGCCCAGGAGCGAGCCGCTGGCGAGACGGAAGAGAAGGCTGTAGCCGATCTGACCGGCGGCGCCGGTGACGGCGACCTTGAGGGGACCTGAGGTCACGGGAACACTCCTGTCGGTGACTGGGACGAGGCGGGTCCGACGCTCCCGACGCTAGCAGCGGACATCCCTGCGACTTCAGGCGGGCTGGCATGCTGCACCCATGAGTCGGCGGCGGGCGCGGGCGGCCCGCGCCGTCACCGTGGCGCTCGGGTGCGGCGTCCTCGCGGCCTGCGGTGCGTCGCCCGCGCCACAGCCCCCGACCGGCATCGACGGGCTGACGATCCCGACGCCGAGCGCGGCCCCGGCCGACTTCGTCCGCGGGGTCGACAACCCGTGGTTCCCGCTCGCACCGGGCACCCGGTGGACCTACGACCGCTACGCGACCACCGGGTCCGAGACGCTCACGGCCAGGGTGCTCGCGAAGCCCCGGACGGTCACCGGCGTCGCCACCACGGCGGTGCGCTGGGAGCTACGTCGTCCCGGGCGGCGTCCGTCGACGCTCGCCGTCCGCTGGTACGCCGAGGACACCGCCGGGAACGTCTGGTGGTTCGGCCAGCATGTGTCGCGCACCGGACCGCGCGTGGACCTGCTCGCCACCCGGTCCTGGGCGGCGGGCCGCCACGGCGCCGAGGCGGGCCTGGTGGTGTCGGCCGCGCCGCGGGTCGGGGACGGGTACGTCAACGGTTCCCAGCCCGGGGTGGTCGAGAGCCGCTCGACCGTGGCCTCGGTCGATGCCGCCGTCGCGCTCCCGTCGCGGACCTATCGCGGCACGGTGGCCACCCACGACCTCAGCCCGCTCGAGCCCACCCGTCAGGTCCAGTCGTTCTACGCCCGCGGCATCGGCCTGGTGGCCCAGCAGACCACGGAGGTGCTCAGCGTCGAGCTGTCGCTCGTCCGCGTACGCCGGCACTAGCCCTACCCCGGTTTGCCCGAGCCGCGCGCGCCCAACTAGCGTCCGAGAGGTGACCGACGCCGCGCAGCCCTCCCCGATCATCTACACCCACACCGACGAGGCGCCGCTGCTGGCGACGTACTCCTTCCTCCCGATCATCCAGGCCTACGCCGGACAGGCCGGCGTGGCGGTCGAGACGCGCGACATCTCGCTGGCGGGCCGGATCATCGCCCAGTTCCCCGAGCGCGTCACCGACGAGCAACGGCTCGACGACGCCCTGGCCGAGCTCGGCGCGCTGGCCAAGCGGCCCGAGGCCAACATCATCAAGCTGCCCAACGTCTCCGCCTCGCTCCCGCAGCTCGAGGCCGCGATCGCCGAGCTGCAGAGCCAGGGCTACGACCTCCCCGACTACCCCGACTCCCCGTCGGGCGACGAGCAGAAGGACGCCCGGTCTCGCTACGACAAGGTCAAGGGCAGCGCGGTCAACCCGGTGCTCCGCGAGGGCAACTCCGACCGTCGAGCCGCCGACTCGGTCAAGCAGTACGCCCGCAAGCACCCCCACTCGATGGGCGCCTGGACCCCCGACTCGAAGACCAACGTCGCGACCATGGGCGAGCACGACTTCAAGTCCAACGAGAAGTCCGTGGTGATGGAGGGCGACGACACGCTCCGGATCGAGCACGAGGCGACCGACGGCACGGTCACCGTGCTCAAGGAGTCGCTCCCGGTGCTCGCCGGGGAGATCGTCGACGCCACCGTGATGCAGGTAGCCCACCTGCATGCCTTCGTCGCCAACGCCATCGCCCGGGCCAAGGCCGAAGGCGTCCTCTTCTCGGTCCACCTCAAGGCGACGATGATGAAGGTCTCCGACCCGATCATCTTCGGTCACGTCGTCACCGCCTTCTTCCCCGAGGTGTTCGAGCGCTACGGCGAGCAGCTGGCGGCCGCGGGGCTCAGCCCCACGAACGGCCTCGGCGGGATCATGGCCGGTCTCGACGGCCTGGCGAACGGTGCCGAGATCAAGGCCGCCTTCGAGGACGCGATCGCCGCCGGACCCGCACTGGCGATGGTCGACTCCGACCGGGGGATCACCAACCTCCACGTCCCGTCCGACGTGATCGTCGACGCCTCGATGCCGGCGATGATCCGCACCAGCGGCCATATGTGGGGTCCCGACGGTGGGGAGGCCGACACGCTCGCGGTGATTCCCGACTCGTCGTACGCCGGCATCTACCAGGTCACGATCGACGACTGCCGGGCCCACGGAGCGTTCGACCCGACGACGATGGGCTCGGTCTCCAACGTCGGGCTGATGGCGCAGGCCGCGGAGGAGTACGGCTCGCACGACAAGACCTTCGAGATGGCGGCCGACGGCACGGTGCGTGTGCTCGGCGTGGCCGGCACGGTGCTCCTCGAGCACGACGTGGAGGCCGGTGACATCTGGCGGGCCTGCCAGACCAAGGACGTCCCGGTCCGCGACTGGGTCAAGCTCGCCGTCACGCGGGCCCGTGCGACCGGTGCTCCTGCGGTCTTCTGGCTCGACGAGAGCCGCGCCCACGACGCCAACCTGATCGCCAAGGTGCGGGCGTACCTCCCCGAGCACGACCCGACCGGCCTCGAGATCCAGATCCTGGCTCCCGAGCTCGCCATCGCGTTCTCGCTCGAGCGCATCCGCCGGGGCGACGACACCATCTCGGTGACCGGCAACGTCCTGCGTGACTACCTCACCGACCTGTTCCCGATCCTCGAGCTCGGTACCAGCGCCAAGATGCTCTCGATCGTCCCGCTGATCAACGGCGGCGGCCTCTTCGAGACCGGCGCCGGGGGCTCGGCCCCCAAGCACGTGCAGCAGCTGGTCAAGGAGAACTACCTGCGCTGGGACAGCCTCGGCGAGTTCCTGGCGCTCGCCGAGTCGTTCGCGAAGTACGCCGCCGTGCACGACAACCCCCACGCCAAGATCCTCGGCGAGACGCTCGATCGGGCGACCGGCACCTTCCTCAACGAGAACAAGAACCCCGCGCGCCGGGTCGGCTCGATCGACAACCGTGGGTCCCACTACTACCTGGCGCTCTACTGGGCGCAGGAGCTCGCCCGGCAGGACGACGACCCGGAGCTGGCGGCCGCGTTCACCGGTCTCGCCGAGAAGCTCGCCGAGCACGAGTCGACGATCACCGAGGAGCTGATCGCGGTGCAGGGCCACCCCGTCGACCTGGGCGGCTACTACCGCCCCGACGACGCCCTGGCCACGGCCGTCATGCGTCCCTCGGCGACCTTCAACGAGGTGCTGGCGTCGCTGTGACCTCCGCCAGGCTCGTCCGGGTGTGACGCGGCTCGCGGAATTCGCGACGAGGTCCCGCGCCTTCAGACTGGGGTGAGCATGACGCAGACGACCCAGACGACCCCGACGCCGGTCCGTCCTGCGCGCTACGGCCCGGCTGTGCTGGCGCTGGCCATGGGCGGGTTCGCCATCGGCACCACGGAGTTCATGGCCATGGGCCTGCTGCCACAGGTCGCCGACGGCGTCGGTGTCTCGATCCCCTCGGCCGGGCACCTGATCTCGGCGTACGCGCTCGGGGTCGTCGTCGGTGCCCCGGTGCTCGCGTTCTTCGGGGCGCGGCTGCCGCGACGCGGCCTGCTCGTCGCCCTGATGACGGCCTACGCCGTCGCCAACGCACTCTCGGCCCTCGCCGGCTCCTACGGACTGCTGCTCGCCTCGCGCTTCCTGTGTGGCGTCCCGCACGGGGCGTTCTTCGGGGTCGCGTCGCTCGTCGCAGCGAGCCTGGCTCCCCGCGGTCGCGAGGGGCGGGCCGTCGCGACAGTCATGATCGGGCTGTCGGTGGCCAACGTCCTGGGGGTCCCCGTCGCGACCTGGCTCGGGCAGACGGTCGGGTGGCGCGCGGCCTTCTGGGTGGCCGCCGGACTGGCCCTGGTGACCGCGGCCCTGGTGATCGCCTTCCTGCCGTCGTGCCCGGGCAACGCCGAGGCGACCGGTCGCCGCGAGCTCGGGCTGTTCGCCGAGCCGCAGGCCTGGCTGACCCTGATCGCCGGTGCCATCGGCTTCGGCGGCATGTTCGCGCTCTACTCCTACATCGCCGAGGTGGTCACCGAGGTCGGCGGTCTGGGCGAGGGGGCCGTGCCCGTCTTCCTGCTCGCCTTCGGCCTCGGCATGGTCGCGGGCACCTGGGTCGCCGGCTCGCTGGCCGACTGGTCCGTCTTCCGCTCGCTGCTCGGCTCGTCACTGGCGATGGCGCTCCTCCTCCTGCTGTACGCCGCGCTGGCCCCGGCCGGCTGGTGGGCCCTGGTCCCGGCGTTCCTGGTCGCGGTCGCGTCGTCCGTGCTGGTGGTCAACCTCCAGCTCCGCCTGATGTCCGTCGCCGGCGACGCCCAGACCCTGGGCGCGGCGATGAACCACTCCTCGCTCAACATCGGCAACGCGCTGGGCGCGTGGCTCGGTGGACTGGTGATCGCCGCGGGGTTCGGCTACCGGGCCCCGGCGCTGGTCGGGGTGCTCCTTGCGATGGCCGGCCTCGGCGTGCTGGTGCTGTCGGCACACGTCGCGCGGCGCACGTCCGTCGCGGTGGGCTGACGGCCCGAGCCAGGTGCTCAGGAGCCGGGGTCGGCGCAGGTGCCGCCCCGCTGCTTCTTGTTCGGGATGAGGTCGAAGTCGGAGGTCAGCACGTAGGTGCCGGCTCGCCGCGCGTGGAGGAGCGTCCAGTCGCCGTCCTTCGACAGACACCCGTGCGCGCGCACGCCCAGCGAGACCGGCTCGGTGCCGTCGAGGACCGCGAGGTGGTCGGACCACCTGATCTGGATCGGCACCAGCCCGGCCCGGGGCACCTGCAGCCGTACCTGGTTGCCCGACACCGAGATGACCTGGGCATTGCGGGCGAGCGGCTGGGAGTCGCTCACCTGGTAGAGCTTCCAGTCGGCGTTGCTCCATACCTGGTGGAGGTAGGGGAGACCGGTGGCGATCAGCTTCGCCTCGTCGACGGAGGCGAAGTCGAGCTTGCTCCCCGGCACCGCGACGTAGGAGACGGCGAGCTCGTCGAGCCACTGTCGGTAGGACGCGGCGGTGAGCTTGCCGTCGTCGTAGAAGATCGGGTTGTCGACCATGTCGGCCTGGCGCTCCCAGCCACGCGCGACGGGCATCGACTCCCCGACGTAGCGCGCGGCGCCCTTGGTCTGGGGCTCGACCACCTCGACCCGCTGGCCGACCGTGTCGCCGGTGTACATGCGCTCGTGGAGCTGCGCGAGCAGCGGCTGGTAGTAGGCCTCCTGCGCGGAGGGAGAGTCCGCCTCGAGCAGCTGCCAGGTCACGTCCACGATCGGGAAGACCAGGGCCAGGCAGGTGAGGGCGACGACGTGCCTGTCGGGCCGGTGGCCGTAGGCCACGATCAGCGGCGCGGCGAGGAGCCAGACCATCCGCGTCAGGTTGAGGCCGACGCTGTTGGGGACGACGAGGCAGATCACGAGGCCGATTGCCACGATCACGGCGCCGGCGCGAACGGTGGGCTGGGGGCAGGCGATCGCGACGAGCGAGATCCCGATCAGGGCCAGCAGCATCTGCAACGGGGGCGACGCCATCACCCCGGGGTTGTGGAACCAGATGGCCAGGGCGCCGAGTGACAGCCCGGTGGCACCGCCGATGAAGAGCGCCTCACGACGTCGCGTGCGGTCGGTGACCAGCACGGCGGCGGCGACGATGCCGGTGAAGAGCCCCGCGAGGGGGCTGCCCATCACGCTCACCACGGTGGCGATCGCTGCCAGCCACGGGTGTCTGCGGACCAGCGCCAGCACGGCCAGGGTCGCGGCGGCGAGGCCGACCAGGAAGGTGATCCGGCCGCCGAAGAGGTTGAGCAGCACGGTCGCGGCGAACACCACGCTGGCCGCGCGCGGGCGGGCCGAGTCGCGCAGCATCTGGTGGGCCGCCCAGATGGAGATGGCCGCGGCGATGACACCGGTCCGGGCGACCCCGATCGTCGCCATCAGGGCCGGCGCGATCACGGAGTACGTCGGGAGCTCGACGCCGCCGTACCAGCCGGGCCACCAGGTGGCCGACCCGAGCTGACGGAAGACCGCGGCGCGCGTGGCCTGGGCGGCGAAGTCGGGGACCGGCGGCACGAGGATGAGGTAGAGGGTCAGGCCCACGACCGGGACGAACCAGGTGAGCATCCTCCGTGTGCGCACGGACGCAAGGGTGCTGTGCAGGCTCACCCATCCCCCTCGCGTCGTGCCTTGTGCCATTGTGCCAAGCCCCGGGATCAGGTCGAA
>Ga0302263_10000451_pt1 | contig 15903 bp, 15 predicted proteins | sample II_Fen_N1_4_FD_194564 | JGI IMG/M metagenome (GOLD analysis project Ga0302263, IMG submission 194564) | Peat permafrost microbial communities from Stordalen Mire near Abisko, Sweden - II_Fen_N1_4 | ecosystem: Environmental > Terrestrial > Soil > Wetlands > Permafrost | place: Sweden: Abisko... | reverse complement strand
AGCGCGGTGCTGGCGTCCGCCAGCCACGGGTGGGCCAGTGAGTCGAGCCCGACCCCCTTGAGCATGCTGTTGAGCATCCCGTCGTCCGCGAAGAAGAGGCGGAACACCGGCGCCATCGTCGCCGGCGCGAGCACCGTCGGGATGAAGATGATCACCTTGTGCAGCGTGGGGAACTTCACGTTCGAGTGCATGATCGCGGCCAGCGTGAAGCCGAGGATCGTCTGCAGGCCGAACGTCACCACCCAGAAGAGCGCGGTGTGCCGCAGCGCCGCCCAGAAGATCGGGTCCGCCAGCATGGCCGTGTAGTTGCCGAGGCCGACGGCCTGCGCCTTGCGGGAGAGCCCGTCCCAGTCGAGGGTCGAGATGTAGAGGGTGTAGCCCACCGAGTAGTAGATGAGACCGACCACGAAGATGAAGGTCGGCAGGATCCACGGCAGGCCGTTCATGGAGTTCTTGTTCCGCCGACGAGGGGCGGTGCGGCCGGCCGGCACGGTGCGGCTGGTGGTGGTGACCGTGGGGTTCGTCGTCATGGAGCTGCCCTTCGTCCGGGAGAAGGTGGTGGCGGGGCGCAGCCGAGGGCTACGCCCCGCCGGACCTTGCTCAGCCCTTCGAGTCCTGCGCCTTCTGCAGGTCGGCGGTCGCCTGGTCGGGCGTGGCGTCGCCGGCCGCGACCTTCGCCAGGGCGTCCATCAGGGCCTGGTTCATGTCGGCGTTGATGGTCGCGAACCGCGGGGCGTCGGTGACGGCGGATGCCCGCTGCACCAGCGACTTCATCGGCTCGGCCTGCGCGTCGGCGTTGACCAGCTTGACGTTGTCCCAGTTCGGGGTGACCGACTTCAGTGCCGGGATGAGGTTCAGGCTGTCGGCGATGACCTGCTGGCCCTTCTCCGACGTGCCCATCCAGAGGGCGAACGTGGTGGCCGCACCCTGGTTGGCCGAGTTGGCGCTGACGCCCTGGCCGTAGTCGACGTCACCGAACAGGCTGCCGGTGTTGCCGGTGCCCGCGATGTCCGGGAAGTCGATGGGGAGCATCGTGAACGGCTTGTCGGTGGACCCGGCGGCCTCCATGGCCGACTGCATGACGTCGGGGATCAGGTACTGCGAGTACCAGGTGCCCATCATGACCATGGCCGACTTCTGCGACATGAACGCGTTGTTGGCCTCGGGGTACTGCATCTGGCCGAGGGCGCCGGGCTGCATGATGCCCTCGTCGAACATCTTCTTCCACAGCGTGAACGCCTTGACGATGTTGGCGTCGGTCCACTTGACCTCGCCGCGCGTCGCCTTCACGAAGGTCCCGGGGGACACGTTGTCCGCGATGGCGTGGATGGTGTCGATGTTGAACGCGCCCTGGCCTGCGCCCTGGACGAAGCAGGTGACGCCGTTGGACTGGAACGTCTCACAGACCTTCTTCCAGGAGTCCCAGTCGGTCGGCGCCTTGAGCCCGTACTGGTCGAACAGGTCCTGGTTGATCCAGACGATGCCGGAGAACACGGCGCCGGCAGCCAGCGCCTTGAGCTGGCCGTCGACGGTCAGCGCGTCGACACCGGTGGAGGACAGCTTGTCCTTCCAGTCGGAGCCGAGCGCCTGCGAGACGGCGGGCGTCAGGTCGATCGCGTTGCCGCCGAACACGGCGACACCGCCGTTGGCCGACCCGGCCGACATCTGGTAGACGTCCAGGCCGGAGCTGTTGCCCAGCGCCGGACGCAGCGCGGCGTCGTAGTCGTCGATCGCGGTCTGCTTCCACGTGACGTGGATGTCCGGGTACTCCTCGTTGAACGCGGCGATGTACGCCTCGTTCACCGGGGTCCCCGGGGTGTAGCCCCACCAGACGATGTCGCCGGAGGTCGCCAGCTCGGCGGAGCCGCCGCCGGCCGACGTCGCCGGCGGGGTCGTCGACGTGTCCGCGCAGGCGGACAGGGCGATCATCGCGACGGCTGCTGCCGTGGCAACGGCTGTGGTCCTGGTCCTCAGTGCTCTGGTTCGAAGCGACATCTCGCTTTGCCCTCTCTGTTCTCGTCATCGAGAAGTGTCGTGCGGGGGGTGGCCCGCAACTGTCGTGAAGGTCGGGGTGACGCGCGGCCGACAGGCCGCCCGCAATGCCGTCCTCGTTGACTGGCTGGCACGGAAAGTTTCGCGAAAACTATCCGACCGCGCCACGATAGCCGCGCCTGGCGGGCAGGGCAAGAGAGTCCGATAACGATGTGGTGTCGCCCGGGTGGAGGGGCGCTCGGGCGGGTGGCACCCGGGCCGGCGCGCGCCGGGCGGTCGCGCCGGGTGGTCGCGCCGGCCGCGGTGGTCGAGTGCGGGTGGGTCAGGCGCGCGGCGGCGCGGTCGACTCGCGGATGACCATGGAGGTGGCCAGCTCGACCCGCCGGCTCGTGGTCGCCGCGCCGCGGGACTGGTCGATGACCATCCGCGTCGCCACCCGGGCCATGTCCGCCAGCGGCTGGTGCACGGTGGTCAGCTGGGGGGACACCCACTGGCACAGCTCGACGTCGTCGAAGCCGACCACCGACAGGTCGTCCGGGATCCGGATGCCGCACTGCCGGGCGCCCTGGTACACGCCGTACGCCTGCTCGTCCGAGCCGCTGATGATCGCGGTCGGCGGCTGCGGAGAGCGCAGCAGGTCCAGGCCGTGCTTCAGGCCGCCGTCGACGAGGGAGTTGCCATAGCGCACCAGCGACTCGTCGAACGGCAGACCGGCCCGCTGCAGCGCGGTGCGGTACCCGTCGAGACGGTCCTGGTGGCAGGACTGGTCGATCGGTCCGGTGATCATGGCGATCCGGCGGTGCCCGAGGCCGAGCAGGTGGTCCGTCGCGTCGCGCGCGCCGGCCCAGTCCGCGCCGGCGACGGACGCGAACGCCTGGTCGCCACCGCCCACCGGGTCGACGAGCACCACCGCGAGGTTCAGTCGCGCGAGCTCGTCCTGGGCGGCCGGCAGCAGGCGGGACACGACCAGCACCACGCCGTCCGACCCGCGCTCGGCGAGGTGCTCCAGCCAGTCCGGCGTGCCCACGGGGTTGCCCTGGGTGGTGGTCACGACGAGGTCGACCCCGAGCCGGGCGGCTTCGCGCTGCGCACCGCGCAGCAGGGCGGTCGCCCACTGGGTGTCCAGTCCGGAGATGACGAAGTCGACGAGTCCGGTGCGCTGGCCGACCCGCCGGCGGCGCTCGTAGCCGTGCTCGGCGAGCAGCTTCTGCACCTGGTCGCGGGTGCGGGGCGAGACGCCCTGCCGGCCGTTGAGGACCTTCGAGACGGTCGGCACGGAGACCCCCGCCGCCGCCGCGATCTCCGCGATGGTGACCGTCTTGCTCGCCATCCCAACCCCGCATCCGGTCCGCGACGATTGACCACTGTGGTGGGCCGGGCCTATCCTAGCGGTTAGAAAGTTGCTTGGAAAGTTGCGGAGCGCAGCAGATTTGTCGGTGCGCGAGCGCACAGCGGTAGGTCAATGGGGAGGTCACCGTGGCTGGGCGTGTGCGATGGGGCATCCTCGGCGCCGGGGGCATCGCGGCCACCGTGGGCGCGGACATCGCCGCGTCGCCGGGGAGCCGCGTCGTCGCGGTCGCCTCGCGTGACGTGGACCGCGCCCGCGGTCTCGCCGGTCGCCTCGGCGCGCCGCACGCCTACGGGTCGTACGACGAGCTCGTCGCGGACCCCGAGGTCGACGTCGTCTACGTCGCCACCACCCACGCGCAGCACCACGCCGCCGCACTCACCGCGCTGCGGGCGGGCAAGCCGGTGCTCGTCGAGAAGCCGATCGCCCTCAACGCGAGGCAGGGCAGGGAGATCGCAGCCGCTGCCGCCGAGCGGGGGCTGCTGTGCCTGGAGGGCATGTGGACCCGCCTCAACCCGGCGTTCGCCGCGATCCGGGACGTCATCGCGTCCGGTGAGATCGGCGACGTGCGGGCCCTGCGGGTCGACCTGTCGCACCCGTTCGCGTACGACCCGAAGCATCGGCTGTTCGACCCGGCGGTCGGCGGCGGTGCGCTGCTGGACCTCGGGGTGTACCCGGCCGCGATCGCCTGGTGGCTGCTCGGGCGGCCCGACGGTGTGCAGGCCGAGGCGACCCTGGCCGCGACGGGGGTGGACGCCGCCGCCTCGATGTGCTGGACCTACGACGACGGGCGCGTGGCCCAGCTGACGTGCAGCGCGGTCAGCAGCGCCGGGTCCACGGCGACCGTGATCGGCACCCGGGGCTGGATCGAGACGGCCGGGATGGTCTTCCGCACCGAGGAGTTCACCGTGTGCACGGCGGCCGGCAGCCGGACGCAACGGCATCCGCTGCCCGCCGGCAACGGCTACGGGCTCGAGGTGGCCGAGGTGGAGAAGTGCCTGGCCGCAGGCGTGACCGACAGCCCGGCGATGCCGCTCGCGGACTCGCTCGGGGTGCTCGAGGTGCTCGACGAGGCCCGCCGCCAGGTGGGCGTGCGCTATCCGAACGAGGAGGACTGATGGGGCTGCTCGACGGCAGGCTCGCCGTGGTGACGGCGGGAACCGCAGGGATCGGTCGCGCCGTGGCGGCGAGGTTCGTCGTGGAAGGCGCTGACGTCGTCGTCACGTCGCCGTCCCAGGCGGAGATCGACGAGACGGTGGCGGCGCTCGGCCCGCACGTCACGGGCGTGCGCGGGGACGCGAGCGACCTCGCCGATCTGCGTGCGCTCGCCGACGCGCTGCGCGCGGGCGGCCGGCCGGTGGACGTGCTCTTCGTCAACGCGGGGCGCGACGTGCCGTCCACCGCGATCGTCGACACCGACGCGCAGACGTTCGACAAGGTGGCCGACCTCAACTTCCGTGGCGCGTTCTTCACGACGAGCACGATCGTGCCGCTGATGCGGGACGGCGGCGCGATCGTGCTGACCTCGTCCATCGCCGGCCACAACGGCGGACCCGGGCACGCCGTGTACAACGCGACGAAGGCCGCCGTGCGCTCGCTCGCCCGCACCCTGACGGCCGAGCTGCGCGACCGCCACATCCGGGCCAACGCGGTCAGCCCGGGGCCCACCGGCACCCAGGGGTTCGCGGACTTCTTCGCCGGCGACCAGGACGTCATCGCGCAGGTGGCGGCGCAGATCCCGGTCGGCCGCATCGGCCGACCGGAGGAGATCGCGGCCGCCGTGACGTTCCTCGCCTGCGACGAGTCCAGCTTCGTCGCGGGCGCCGAGCTCGTCGTCGACGGCGGGTTCAGCCAGGTCTAGCCCGCCCGCGGTGCCCGCCGCGCACCTTCGATCACCGCGCCCGATCACCACACCCGATCACCGCACCCCCTCGATCCCCTCATCCCTGGAGAAGCGACCCGATGCCCCTGATCACGCTCGAGCTGGCGGAGACGATCCCGCCCGCCACCCGTCTCGCCTACGCCGACGCCGTGCACCGCGGCCTGGTCGAGGGCCTCGGCATGGACGACGGGGACCGCTTCCAGGTGATCCACCCGCTGCCTGCCGACCACGTCGTCGCCGACCCGCACTACCTGGGCGGCACCCGCCGGGACGTCGTCTACGTCCGCGTGCTCATGACGCACAGCGACGGCGCGGACCGCCGGGAGGACGCGTTCCGGGCGATCGCGGACCGGCTGGAGGCCGCGGGCGTGCGGCCGGACGACGTGTTCGTCGTGTTCACGGAGAATCGGGTCGGGGACTGGTACCCCGGCGCGCGCGGAGCGAAGGGCTGATGGCTGTGACCATGGACCGCGAGTCCGCCGAGGCACGTGCGGCGAAGGTGCTCGAGACGCTGACGCTCGAGGAGAAGCTGGCGCAGCTCGTCGGGGTGTGGGTGGACGCCGGCAGCGGCGCCGAGGTCGCGCCGCTGCAGGACGCGATGGTGGGCGAGCAGCTGCCGTTCGAGCAGTTCGCCCGGCACGGCGTCGGCCAGATCACCCGGTTCTACGGCACCGCGCCGGTCGACCCCGTTGAGGCGTCCCGCATCCTGCGGGCGCGTCAGCGCTGGCTGGTGGCCCACACCCGGCCGGGGATCCCCGCGCTGGTGCACGAGGAGTGCCTCACCGGGCTCTCGGCCTGGCACGCGACGACGTTCCCCGCGCCGCTGGCCTGGGGTGCGTCGTTCGACCCCGCGCTGGTGGAACGGATGGGCGCCGCGATCGGCGCGACGATGCGGTCCCTGGGCGTGCACCAGGGCCTGGCGCCGCTGCTGGACGTGGTGCGCGACGCACGCTGGGGCCGTGTCGAGGAGTGCATCGGCGAGGACCCGTACCTCGTCGGCACCGTCGGCACCTCGTACGTTCGCGGCCTGCAGAGCGCCGGGGTGGTGGCGACGCTCAAGCACTTCGTCGGCTACTCGGCGTCCATCGCCGGTCGCAACCTCGCGCCGGCGCACCTCGGTGCGCGTGAGCTCGCCGACGTGCTGCTGCCGCCGTTCGAGATGGCGGTGCGCGACGGCGGAGCGATGTCGGTGATGAACTCCTACGCCGAGATCGACGGCCTACCCGTCGCCGCGAGCCGGGAGCTGCTGACGGGCGTGCTGCGCGAGCAGTGGGGGTTCGACGGCGTCGTCGTCGCCGACTACTTCGCCGTCGCTTTCCTCGCCTCGCTCCACCAGGTGGCCGCCGACCTGGCCGACGCCGCTGCGCAGGCCCTGCACGCCGGCATCGACGTCGAGCTGCCGACCGGGAACGCCTACCTCGAGCCGCTGGCCGGGGCCGTGCGTGCCGGCGTGGTGGACGAGGCGCTGGTGGACCGGGCCGTGCTGCGGGTGCTCGCCCAGAAGGCCGAGCTCGGCCTGCTCGACGAGACGTTCGACGAGACGTCCGACGGGCCGGGGCAGGACCCTGGCCCCCTCGACCCCGCCGAGCACCGGGCGCTCGCGGCCCTGCTCGCGCAGGAGAGCGTGGTGCTGCTCGCCAACGACGGCTCGTTGCCGATCGCGCCCGGACGCCGCATCGCCGTCGTCGGGCCCAACGCCGACCGGGCGGACGCCCTGTTCGGGTGCTACTCGTTCGCCAACCACGTGCTGCCGGGCTTCCCGGGCACACCGCTCGGCATCGTCGCGCCGACCGTGCTCGACGCGCTGCGGGACGAGTTCGGCGGTGCCGTGGTGCAGGTGGCCGAGGGCTGCGCCGTGGACACCGACGACCGGTCCGGCTTCGCCGCGGCGGTGGCCGCCGCCGCGGCTGCGGACCTCGCGGTGGTCGTCGTCGGCGACCGGGCCGGGCTGTTCGGCCGGGGCACCAGCGGCGAGGGCTGCGACACCGACGACCTGGAGCTGCCGGGCGTGCAGCGCGAGCTGGTCGAGGCGGTGCTCGCCACCGGCACGCCGGTCGTGCTCGTCCTGATGACCGGCCGGCCGTACGCGATCGGCTGGGCGCTGGACGCCTGCGCCGCGGTGGTGCAGACCTTCTTCCCTGGTGAGGAGGGCGCTGCGGCGATCGCCGGGGTGCTGTCCGGCCGGGTGAACCCCTCGGGGCGGCTGCCGGTGACGTTGCCGCAGGCCGGCGGCGCGCAGCCGTACACCTACCTGCACCCGCCGCTCGGCGGGGCGTCCCACGTGTCCAACCTCGACCCGTCGCCCGCGCGGCCGTTCGGCTTCGGCCTGTCGTACACGACGTTCGGGTACGACGAGCTGACGGTGGCCGCGCCGACGGTGCCGACCGACGGCGTCATCGAGCTGTCGGTCCGGGTGCGCAACACCGGGACGCGGGCCGGCGACGAGGTGGTGCAGCTGTACGCGCACGACCCGGTCGCCACGATCACCCGCCCGGTGGCCCAGCTCGTCGGCTACGCGCGGGTGCCGCTCGCAGCGGGGCAGGCCGCGACCGTGCGGTTCGCGGTGCCGACCACGAGGTTGGCCTTCTCCGGGCGCGACCTCGTCCGGGCCGTCGAGGCCGGTACCGTCGAGCTCTGGGTGGGGCCGTCGTGCGGGCGGCGGACCGTCGAGACGGTCGTCGAGCTCACCGGCGCACGGCATACGGTGACGGCTGCGGATCCGCGCTGGGTGGACGTCGTCGTCGAGCCCGAGCCGAACCCCGTCCCGTCCCGCTGATGGAAAGGACCACGTCCATGCCGGATGTCGTCGCCCACCCCCTTCCCGACCGGTACGCCCACCGATCCGCCCGCACCACCGTGACCGTGGTCGACGCGGCCGGGCAGCCCCGGCCCGGCATCGACGTGCACGTCGCGCAGCGCCGGCACGCCTTCGCCTTCGGCAACATCGGGTTCGACCTGATCCCGCTGGCGAACGAGGAGACCGAGTACCCGAAGAACGTGTTCGGCGGGGCGACGCACGACCTCGCCCTGCTCGGGGACCTCTACGTCGAGCTGTTCAACACCGCCACGCTGCCGTTCTACTGGCGGGGGTTCGAGCCGCAGCGCGGCCGGCCGGACACCGCCCGACTGCTGCGCGCCGCCCAGTGGTTCGCCGAGCGTGGCGTCGACGTCAAGGGCCATCCGCTCGTCTGGCACACGCTGGCGCCGTCATGGCTGCTGCCGCTGTCGGACGACGAGGTGCGCGACGAGATCCGGGCGCGGATCACCCGCGACGTCACGGACTTCGCCGGCCTGATCGACACCTGGGACGCGATCAACGAGGTGGTGATCCTGCCGGTGTTCACCGCCGAGCAGAACGCCGTCACCCGGCTCGCGCAGCGCGAGGGCCGGGTGGGGATGGTCCGGCTGGCGTTCGAGACGGCCCGCGCGGCGAACCCGCACGCGACCCTGCTGCTCAACGACTTCGACCTGTCGGAGCGCTACGAGCACCTCATCGAGGACTGCCTGGACGCCGGCATCCGGATCGACGCGCTCGGCCTGCAGTCGCACATGCACCAGGGCTACTGGGGCGAGGAGAAGACCCACCGCATCCTGGACCGGTACCGCCGCTTCGGCCTGCCGCTGTACTGGACCGAGACGACCCTGCTGTCCGGTGAGCTGATGCCGCCGGAGATCGTCGACCTCAACGACTACCAGGTGTCCCACTGGCCGTCGACGCCTGCGGGCGAGGAGCGCCAGGCCGAGGAGATCGTCCGGCACTACACGACGCTGTACGCCGACCCCGCCGTCCAGGGGGCCACCTACTGGGGGCTGACCGACGACGGGGCGTGGCTCGGTGCGCCGTCCGGCCTGGTCCGCGCGGACGGCACCCGCAAGCCCGCCTACGACGAGCTGCACCGCCTGATCAAGGGCGAGTGGTGGCTCAAGGGGGCCGACGTGCGCACCGACGACGAGGGCCGGTTCGTGCTGGACGCCGGGCTCGGCGACTACGTGGTGACGGCCGGTGCCGCCACCGCCGACGTGTCGCTGACCAGCGACGATCCGGCGGTGACGGCGCAGCTCGTCGGCTGACGGGCGGGCCCGGCTTCTCCTCTGGCGCGCCTCGTCGGGCGCTGACTCAGCCCTGCTCGACCGGCTTGCGTGCGCGGATGACCGCCGGGTGCACGCCGTTGGGCTGGCGCCGCGTGAACGTCACCTCGGCGTCGGCGAAGCCGGCGCGGGCCAGCTCGGCGAGGTACTCCGAGCGGGACAGCGCACCGCCGACGCAGGACGCGTAGTCGCCGAGCTCGATGCGCCGGCTGTCCGTGAGGGGCTCCTCGGCGACGACGTCGGCGACGCGCAGCCGGCCGCCGGGCGCGAGCACCCGGAACGCCTCGGCGAGCACCGCCGGCTTGTCGGGGGAGAGGTTGATCACGCAGTTCGAGATGACGACGTCGACGGACGCGTCCGCCAGCGGCAGCGCCTCGATGACGCCCTTGTGGAACTCGACGTTCGTCGCGCCGGCCCGCTCGGCGTTCGCCCGCGCGACCTCGAGCATCGCGTCGGTCATGTCCACCCCGTAGACGTGGCCGGTGGGTCCGACCTGGCGCGCGGCGAGCAGCACGTCGATCCCGCCGCCGGAGCCGAGGTCCACCACCCGCTCACCGGGCGCCAGCTCGGCGATCGCGGTCGGGTTGCCCGAACCCATGGACGCCGCGCGGGCGTCGGCCGGCAGCTGCGCCACCTGCGCCTCGTCGTAGAACGAGCTGCACTCGGCGCTGTCGCCGCAGCAGCCGCCGCCGGACACGTCCAGCGCGGCGGTCAGCGCCAGCGCGTAGTGCTCCCGGACCTGCTCCCGCACCTGCTCGTCAGCCTGCTCCCGCACGTGCTCCGAGACCTGCTCGCGAACCTCGTTCATCGTCACCCTCCAGAGATTGACCGCGATAGAGATTGATCACCATCGATGCGAGGATCCTGGCGCAGACATCGACGCGTGTCAATATCGACAAGGGTCGATGTCTGCCCGATACTGGGGGACATGGAGCTCGACCTCGTCCCGATCAACGCGCCCACCGCGTGCTGCACGCCGCTGACGTCCCCGGGGATGTCCGAGCCGGACGCCGCCGCGCTGGCCGGCACGCTCAAGGCGCTGGCCGACTCCGCGCGTCTGCGGCTGCTGTCGCTGCTCGCGACGACCGACGGCGGCGAGGCCTGCGTCTGCGACCTCGTCGAGCCGCTGGGCCTGTCCCAGCCGACCGTGTCCCACCACCTCAAGGTGCTCGTCGACGCCGGGCTGGTCACCCGCGACAAGCGAGGGGTCTGGGCGTACTACGCGCTGGTTCCCGGCGCGCTGGACACCATCACCGCGCACCTGGGTTCGCATCTGACGGCGGGCGTTGCCGCGGCATCGTGACGCTCTCGTCGGGACCGTTGTTGCTGGTGACCGCGTCGCCGACCGCGCCGAGACCGACCGTGCCGAGGCCGACCGAACCGCCGAGCCGACGAGCCATGTCGACCTCCACGCCGATCGGGCCGATCACCGTGCTGCCGGTCGGGGCGAACCCGGCGCGCCGGTAGGCCCGCTGCGCCCGCACGTTGTCCCGGTGCACGTCGAGCACCAGCTCGGTGACGTCTCGCTGCCGGCACCACTGCGCGGCGGCGTCGATCAGGGCGTCGATCAGGCCGGCGCCGCGGTGCTGCGGGCGCACGTACACGCCGACCAGCACGGCGCGGCGGTGCTCGATCAGGCGGCCGTGGTAGTCGTGCGAGCCGGCCGGCTGCACCAGCACCGTGACGGTCCCCACCAGGGCTTCGTCGTCGACGGCCACGAACTGCGCGACGTCGTCGCCCTCGGCGCTGCGGCGGACCCGGTCCTCCCAGAACTCGTCGGGGCGCCTCGCCGCGTCCTCGTACGACTCGAGGAAGGCGATGGACGCGGCCTCGTCCCGCAGGGCGTCGAGGCGCAGCCGGCGCGATGCCTGCCAGTCGTCGAGGTGGACGCGTCGGATCTCGGTACCCATGGCGGGACGCTATGTGCTCGGGCCCCGCGCGCGCCACGGGCTTTTCGGCGTGGTCTGTCCAGAGACGACCCGCGCGCGTAGCGTCGGCACCTCACCGCGGGCCACGGGGCGCAGCGCCGCACCGACGACGAGGGGACCGACCATGCTGCAGACGAGTGTCGCGTTCAGTGGGTTCTCCGTGGACGACGTCGCGCGCGCCCGCCCGTTCTACGAGCAGACGCTGGGCCTGACCGTCACCGAGGAGCACGGGATGCTGCACCTGCACACCGCCGGCGGGGTCCCGGTGCTGGTGTACCCGAAGGGTCCGGCCCACCAGCCGGCGACGTTCACGGTGCTCAACTTCCCGGTGCCGGACATCGAGGCGGCCGTCGACGAGCTCGTCGCTCGGGGCGTGACGTTCGAGCACTACCAGGGCACGGACGAGCGCGGCATCAACCGGCAGGGCGGGCCGCTCATCGCGTGGTTCACCGACCCGGCCGGCAACATCCTGTCGGTGATCGAGGAGCCGACCCCGGCGACGCCATGAGCTTCGCCGTCGCCGCGGAGTTCTACGACCGGTTCATGGGCCGGTTCTCGGGCCCGCTCGCGCCCGTGTTCGCCGACTTCGCCGACGTGCGGCACGGGCAGCGCGCACTCGACGTGGGCGCTGGGCCCGGCGCGCTCACGGGCGAGCTCGTCCGGCGCCTGGGAGCCGACCAGGTCGCCGCGGTGGACCCGTCCCCGCCCTTCGTCGCCGCGCTGGCGCAGCGCTTCCCCGGCGTGGCGGTCCACGCGGGGACGGCCGAGCACCTGCCCCACCCCGACGGCTCCTTCGAGCGGACGCTCGCGCAGCTGGTGGTGCACTTCATGACCGACCCGGTGGCGGGCGTCAGGCAGATGGCCCGGGTCACGGCGCCCGGTGGGGTGGTCGCGGCCTGCGTCTGGGACCACGCCGGCGAGGGCGGGCCGTTGGCCGCGTTCTACCAGGGGCTGGCGGCGGTGGCGCCGGACGTCGACGCCGAGCGCGGGCTGGTCGGGGTGCGCGAGGGAGACCTCACCGCCGTCTTCGACGCGGCGGGGTTGACCGCATCGGCCGCCGAGGGCCTGCACCTGCGCGTGCCCTTCGACTCCTTCGACGCGTGGTGGGAGCCGTTCACGCTCGGCGCCGGCCCGGCCGGTGCGCAGCTGGCGGCGCTCGACCCGGCCCGTCGGGACGAGGTGCGCGAGCACTGCCGGGCGATCCTGCCGGCGGGTCCGTTCACGGTCGATGCGATCGCCTGGGCGGTCCGCGCCGTCGTCTGACGCGCGACGGTGACGGCGCCGTCGGGCGCACGACGAGCGGACCGTCGGGTCCGGCCGGGTGTGTAGTGACACGGCCGAGTCGAATCTGACGTCATACCGAGACCGGGCTGCCCTCCTGTCGGGGAGAGCGTGGCTAGCGTGTTGCCCTGGAGCCGGCAGAGGCCGGCCGGGCCCCTCCGTGAGGCACTGACGATGTCGGATCACCGAGCGCAGAGCGCTGCCGCAGGCGCGACCCACGTGCCGCGGCCATCGACCGACGCGGCAGCGCCGACGTCGCCTCCTCCCAACCGGCGCCAACTCGTCGTGATCCTCGGGTGCGTGCTGCTCCTGCTCGGGGCCGGCGTGAGCCTGCCGGTGATCGGCCTGTGGCGATACGCGAATGCCGACCACCTCGGCATCCTCGACAATCCACCGGTCGCCGACAGGGCCGCCCAGGCGTGCGCGACGATGGCCCGCGAGGTGGCTGCGATCCCTCCGGCGGCTCCGGGGGACACCGCCGGACAGGTCACGGTCATCCGAGCGCAGAATCAGGCGCTCGAGCACGTGGTGACGTCAATGACGGACCTCGGCCCGGAGCTGCTCAGCGGTGATCACCCGGCGAACCAGTGGATCGCCGACTGGAAGACCCTGATCCAGCTCCGTGAGGACTATGCGGACGCACTGGCCGCCGGCAGCGACCCGACGTTCGAGGTCCCGACGGTCGATGGGTACCCGATCACGCACCGGATGAGCGAGTCGGGCGTCGAGTGCCCGATCCCGCCCGAGATCACCGCGCTCCCGTAGCGGCCGACCCGGGTCACCGCTGCGCAGGTCAGTGGACGAGCCAGGGTGACCCGACGAGCAGCACGACGGCCACGGCCGCGACGATGATCGCGGCGAGGAACGGGAACCGGCTGTGCCGGCTGCGCAGCGCGACGACGGTGCCGGCCGCGGCGACGCCTGTGGCGACGACGAGCCCTACCGCCCCGCCGGTGGTGATCGGGCCCGCGGGCGCGACCACCAGCAGCACGGTCGCCGCCAGCAGGGCGCCCGCCGAGCCGACCGCGGTGCCTGCCGCGCCCAGCCGGTGCGGCAGGCCGTGGATGCCCGTCGCGGCGTCGTCGAGGAGGTCGGGCAGCACGTTGGCGCCGTGGGCGCCGACGCCGATCAGCGCGCCGGCCGCGACCACCCACCAGGCCGCGGTCGGCCGCCCCGGCAGCGCCAGCGCCAGCGCCATCGGCAGCAGCCCGAAGGACAGCGCGTACGGCGCCCACGACCAGGCGGTCCGCTTCAGCCCCAGGTTGTACGACCAGGCGGACGCCACCGCGACCAGGTGCACGGCTCCCGCCGCCCAGCCCAGCAGCAGCGAGAGGACCACGCAGGCGACGGCCGCGCTCAGCGCGGCGGCGCGGACCGTGCCGACGGTGATCCGCCCGTCGGCGGCGGGCTTGTCGGACCGGCCGACCGTGGCGTCCCGGCCCGCGTCCACCCAGTCGTTGGACCAGCCCACCGAGAGCTGCCCGGTGAGCACCGCCGCGACGATCAGCACGCTGCGGGCGCCACCGCCCGACCCCACCGCCAGGACACCGGCCAGGGCCGAGACCGCGATCGTCGGGCCGGGATGGGACGCCAGCACCAGGTCGACGCCGGAGGGGCGACTGAACGGACCGACGGGCACGGCCTCACCGTACGCGCGGCGGTCCCCGGCGATGCGCCGCGCCGCTACCCTTGACGCGGGCGTTCGCAGCGGGGTGCCCGCGGACCTCGACCGGGGAGGTGAGCCCTGTGGACCCAGGCAGTACTCGGCGGGCTCGCCCTCGACCGGACCTGGCCGTCCACCGCCCCTGATAGTCGGGCGGGGCCTGATCCGGACCGGGCGCGCTCACCTCTGAGTCGGCCTCGTCGTCGGACCGGCTGCCGTGCGCAGCCTCCACGCCCCCTGGGCGGTGGTCTCGACGCGAGCCGCACGGTCCCACCGTCAGATGCCTGCCGCCGCACGTCCCGACCACGGACGTGACCGCGGCTGCCGCTCGTCCGGAGGTCGCCATGCCCTTCCCCGCCGTCCAGCCCGCCCCGCCCGGGCGCCCCGGCCTGCGTTCGCGGGCCCAGCGCAGCTCGCAGTCGCTGGCCCTGCGCCGGGAGGTCGCCGGCGCCCTGGTCTCCGTCGCCGGCCTGAAGGATCGCCCCGTCCGTGACGCCGAGGGCAACGAGGTGGGTCGGGTCCACGACGTCGTCGTGCACTGGGAGGCGGGGTACTCGCCGCTGACCGGTCTGATCGTCCGGGTCGGCGCCCGGCGCACCTGGCTGCACGCCGAGGACATCACCTCGATCGAGCAGCAGCAGGTCCTGCTCCGCTCCACCAGCTTCGACCTGCGGGACGTGGTGCGGCGCGAGGGGGAGCTGCAGCTGCTCGCCGACGTGATCGACCACCAGCTGGTGGACGTGCACGGCGTGCGCGTGGTCCGCGCCTCCGACCTCTACCTCACGCAGGTGTCCGGGGTGTGGCGGCTGGTGGGGGTGGACGTGTCGCTCGCCTCGTTGCTGCGGCGGGTGCTGCCGGGTGGCTGGGGTCGCCGGCCCAGCCCCAGCCAGGTGCTCGACTGGTCGAGCATCCAGCCGTTCGGGGTGCCGGGGGAGTCCGTGCAGCTGCGCCGGGGGCACGCCGAGCTGCGCCGGATGCGCTCGGCGGACCTGGCGGACCTGCTGGAGAGCCTCGGCCGGGCCGAGCGCCGCGAGCTGCTCGAGGGCCTCGAGCGCCAGACCGCGGCGGACGCCCTGGAGGAGATGAACCCCCGGGATCTGAACGACCTGCTCCGGGACGCGCCCGTGCAGCAGGCGGCGGACCTGGTCGCCGCGATGGAGTCCGACGAGGCGGTCGAGGCGCTGCGCGAGATGCCGGAGGAGGAGCGCTCCGACCTGCTCGACGCGATGGCGGCCGATCGCGGGGCGGAGCTGGAGGCGCTGCTGGAGTACGACGAGGAGACGGCCGGCGGGTTCATGACGTCCCGGCTGGTGCGACTGCACGCCAACCGGACGGTCGCGGACGCGATCCTCGCGGTGCGCGCGGATGCGAGCCGGGGCGAGACGCCGGTCGGCATCGTCGTGGTGGACGACGACGGCGCGCTGCTCGACGACATCTCGGTGGTCGAGCTGCTGGGGGTGGACCCCACGACGCCGCTCGGGCAGATCGTCGGACCGCCGTGGCCGGTGACCGTCGCGATCGGTGCCGACCTCGGCGACATCGTCGAGCGGATGACGGACAACCGGGGCTCGTCGGTGCTCGTCGTCGACGCCGAGAACAGGCCGGTCGGCCGGATCCTGGCAGACGACGTCGTCGACGCCCTCGTCCGGCAGGACGACCGGCGGTGGCCGTGGCAGCGGCGCGCGGGGAGCGGCTCGTGAGCGCCCAGACGGCACCGGTC
>Ga0302263_10000444_pt1 | contig 15964 bp, 12 predicted proteins | sample II_Fen_N1_4_FD_194564 | JGI IMG/M metagenome (GOLD analysis project Ga0302263, IMG submission 194564) | Peat permafrost microbial communities from Stordalen Mire near Abisko, Sweden - II_Fen_N1_4 | ecosystem: Environmental > Terrestrial > Soil > Wetlands > Permafrost | place: Sweden: Abisko... | reverse complement strand
GTCCCAGCGGCCGTATGACTTGAGGTCCATGTCGGTCAGCTTCCAGATCTTCCGCGGGTCGTGGATGCGACCCTCCAGGCGCCGGGTCTGCTCGTCCGGGCTGACCTCCAGCCAGTACTTGATCAGGATGATCCCGTTGTCGACCATCGCCTTCTCGAAGGCCGGCACCTGCTCGAGGAACTTCTCCGACACCTCGGGGGTGCAGAAGCCCATCACCGGCTCGACGCCCGCGCGGTTGTACCAGCTGCGGTCGAAGATCACGACCTCGCCCGCGCCGGGGAAGTGCGGCACGTACCGCTGGACGTACATCTGGGACCGCTCGCGCTCGGTCGGGGCGGACAGGGCCACGACCTTGAACACGCGGGGGCTGACCCGCTCCGTGATCCGCTTGATCGTGCCCCCCTTGCCGGCCGTGTCCCGGCCCTCGAACACGATGCAGATCTTGGCGCCCGTCGCCTTCACCCACTCCTGCATCGCCACCAGCTCGCCGTGAAGGCGGCGCATCTCGCGCTCGTAGTCCTTCGTCTTCATCAGCGCGCCGGGCTCCGACGATGCCGCAGTGGGCTGGGCCTCGCCACCGTCCGGACGCGCCTGGCTCTTCGCGGCCTTCCTGTCCTTCTTCTTCGCCACGTTCGTATCCTCTGCGGAGCCCGGATCAGCCACGTCCTCGTCGAGGTCGATGCGCTCGCCACGAGCCTACGGGTCCCGGGCCCGCACGTCCATCCGAACCTCGTGAACCGGAGCCGCCATCCCGGTGGCGCGACGAGGCCGACCCGGCACGCCGTGCTCACCGGCGAGCTATCCCCAAGCGGGGCCGAGTCCGGCTCTGCGAAGAAAGGGGGTTGCCAAAGCCCGGTGTGCCAAGCAACATTCCGGCTCCGGGTCCAGGGTCCGCACCATCGTCCATGGCCGGCCCGGATCGGACGCTATGGGGTCCCAGATGCGCGTCGAGGGTCGAACGTCGGCGCAACCGATGCAGGTTGGCCACGGCCAGTTCCCCGTGGAGGCGTCGGGGTGGTTCGACCCGGGGGCCATCCGCGATCCAGGGACCCTGGATGTCGCGCCCGCCGCGAGGCCGCGGCATCGCGCATCGCCCTCGGGAGGGCGATCGCATGCGCTTGACCCGGCCGTCCTTGTCTCGGCCCTCGCCAATGCGGCTCTCGTCGTCGGTGGCGACGGTCGGATCACGGCCGCAAACGGCCTTGCGGACAGCCTGTTCGGGCGCACAGTCGTGGGCCTCCTCATCGAGGAGCTCGTGCCGGAATCGCGTCGCGCCGCGCACGCCGCCGTTCGCCAGGCGTCGAGCTCAACCGGTCGGAGTCGGCCGATGGGATCTGGCATCGTCGTTCAAGGCGCACGCGTGGACGGCACCGCGTTCCCGGCGGAGGTGAGCCTCTCGCCCATCGCGACCAGGGACGGACCGGCCACGCTTGCCATCGTGATCGACACGACCGAGCTCGTCGCGCGGCTGGCCACGCTCCAGCGCGAAGCGCTGCACGATCCGCTGACGAACCTGGGCAACCGCGCCGCGTTGCGCCTGGCGCTCGACGATTTCTTCGCGCACCCCGTGTCCCACCGTCCGGTGACCGCGATTGCGATCGACATCGATGGCCTTCGCGAAGCCAACCGCCGGCTGGGTCACGGAGGTGGAGACGCCCTGCTGCGCGCGTATGCCAATCGGCTTCAATCCGTCGTCCGCCCCGTGGACTTTGTCGCCCGGACCGGCGGGGACGAGTTCCTCATGCTGTGCGCGGGACCGCCCGAGACTGGGCGCGCCATCGCGGCTCGCCTTACCGGACCCTACCGCGAGCGCCGGGGCCGGCTGGGCGCCTCGGTTGCCCCGGTGACGGCCTCGGTCGGCATCGCAGCGAGGCGGGGCCGCGAAGGCGCGTCATCCCTGCTGGTCCGCGCAGACGGGGCGCTCCTCGCCGCCAAGAATGCCGGTGGCTGCCGGGTCGTCGAGGCGGGCTGACCCGGGCGGCGCGGCCGGCGCGGGTGCGGTCAAGGGTCGCCGTCGGGTTCTCCTCCTGCCTGCCGCCTACGGCGTGGGCGGCTTGCCCGGGAAGATCTCGCCCTGGACCGGGTTGTCGATGAACGGATTGCCCGAGCGGACGAGCTCGAAGTACCCGAGCCCGGCGTACGATCCGGCACCCGTGCACCAGGACACGAGGGTGTTGCCGCGATTGTCAGAGAGCCCCGAGACCCGGCAATCCCATGACCCGCCCGCGTTCACGATCCGGAGAAGACCCGCCTGGATGCCGGACCCAAACACGTCGTCGGTGTGCCCCCAAACGTCTGTCCGCCACGGCGACGCCACGAACGTGCCCGCGACGCGGGGGTCGTTCGGCGTCTCGAGGCCGGCGAGCGTGCCGTTCGGGTAGGACGTGCGGCCGTCCGCCCGGGTCACCGGCTGCCCGTTGTCGCCCGCGGTGTAGATGGTCGTCCCCGCGACCACCGACACGGGTCCGTAGGAGACCGCGGCCGGCGTGGGGGCCGGCACGGCCGGCAGGCTGGCAGCGCCGGGGGTCGGGATGGCAGGCGAAGGCGTGGCGGTGACGTGGGCGGGCACGGCCGCAAGGTCAGGGGGGTCGCCGGGGAAGACGAGACCCTGGATCGAGCCCGTGTCCGACCCGTGACGTGTCCCCGTCCGCAGCTCGAAGTAGGCCAGCCCCTTGTAACCACCCGTGCCCGTGAACCACGCGGCCACGGTGTCGCCGCGATCCGTGGAGTAGATGCCGGACCCCGTGCCGACCCACGTCCCGCCGGCGTTCTCGATGCGCAAGGGACCGGACTGGATGCCTGCGCCCTCGAGAAGCATTCCGTACGCGACCTTGCCCCATGCCGTCACGTTCCACGCAGCGGACGTCTCGGTGCCGCTGACGCGCGGATCGTTGGTCGTCACCGTGCAGGAGGTCTTGACCGCCCAGGAATGGGAATCGCCGGCGACAACGGGCTGCTCCACCGACCGCCCATCGCAGGTCACGTCCCCGTTGGTCATGCTGACCGGCCCGAAGGCGTGTGGAGACGCCGACGGCGAGCCGGTCGCGGCCGCGGACGGCGTGCCGTCCGGCATCGGAGAGGCGGCAGGTGATGGCGGTGCCGGCGGGCGGCTGGCCACCGTGCGTTCCTTCTCGTAGCCGAGCCCTCGCCACACGCTCGCGAGCTTGAGGGCCCCCTTCGCCGTCAGGTGCGACATGTCCTCGAGGAGGTTGCCGGTCGTGACCGGGTCGGTCGTGCCGTCGGGTCCCATGAAGGCGGTCCAGGCGTCGGCGACGGGGATCCCGTGGCTGGCGGCGGCGGCCTCCACCCCGGCGTTGGCCGCGGTGAACAGGGCGTGCATCTGGGGTTCGATGCCCTGCGCGAGGTTGGCCCTGTAGCCGATCTCCCACAGGTTGCTTGCCAGGATCAGCGCGTCCGCCGGGGAGCGCAGCGCGACGATCGCATCCATGATCCGGCCGGCGTTGGCGGTGTTCCGGGCCGCGGCCCGCGCAGTGCAGGTCCACCACTCGGTCGGCGTGCCTGGCAGCGGATGCCACTCCGCGTTGTCGAACGGACACTCGAACCGGAACTCCCCGACGGGCACCTCGAACACGATGACGTCCGCGCTCGCGAGCTGCGCCCGAAGCGCGCCGTCGCCCTGGATCTTCTCCACGACCTGGTCGCTGGTGTAGCCGCCGAGCCAGTACCCGTGGATGGTCACGTCGACGCCGAGGTCGCGCTTGATCCCGGTGGCGTATGCGTCGACGGCCTCGAGGTGGTTCTCGTCGCCCGAACCGAACACCGAGTCGGAGATCGAGACCAGGTTCCAGTGGGCGGCGGCCGTCGCGGTCACGGTAGAGGCGGCCGCCGCCGGGGCAGCGGTCACCGGGGCCGGCGAGGGAGCGACCGCCGTGCCGGCATCACAGCCACAGACCAGGGCGACGACGGCCAGGCCGACGAGGGCCCGCCGTGTGAACGTCCGCGCGTCCATCACCTTCTCCTCCTGGGACGCCCATTCGCGGTCCGCCCTTCGGCGCGCACACGGGCCACGCTCAATGCCCGAGGATCGTTCCGAGCGCGACGCCGGCCTGGCTGCCCCCGTTCTTGGAGCCCACGGCGACCAGGTCCGAGTCCATCGCAGGGACCGGCGGGAAGTAGCCGCCGAAGATGTTCGGCGCGCCGTGCAGCGGTTGCCAGGCCAGCCCGTCGGCCGATGTCCAGATGTTGTTGAACCAGGTCTCGATCAGCCACCCCGCGTCGCTCGAGGCGATCGTCCGGTAGCCGGTCGCCCAGCCATCGACACCGACGACGGTCGGCGCCTCGGGGAGCGCCTGGATCCGGCGCCATGCGAGCCCGTCGTCGGACACCCACGCCGCCGCCTCGAAGGCCGTGATGTCCGATGTCTGCGCGGCGTCCCGCCGGGCCACCCCGATCGCGACCTGGCGGCCGCCGTGCGAAGCGACGCCCGTGATCGTCGCCATGGGGCCAAACGGGCTGACCGTCGCGGCGCGCCGCCAGCTCAGGCCGTCGGTGGACGTCCACGGGATCGGCTCTGTCGACCGGTTCTGGTAGAGGGTGTCTGGTCTACCGTCGATGGTGGCGCCATTCCCGCAGGGGCCGCTGAGCGCCACGAACCCGTCACCCGTCGAGGTCACCGACATGACGCAGCCGGGCCCATCGGCTGCCTGGACGAACCGGACGCCGTCGGTTGAGCTCGCCAATCCGCTGGGTCCGAAGGCGACGATCACCTGACCGTGGGCGACGAGCCCCGTCACGTAGAAGTCGTCGAGGCCCTCGATCGAGCCGGCCCGGACCCAGTCCGACCCGGTCCAGTGGAATCGCGCCGGGTGCGGCGTGTCGGTGAGGATCAGGTCGTCCCCGATAGCAGCGCCGGGCCACGTCGCGGTCCCCAGGATCGGGGTCCCCTTCCAGGCGCCCGACGATGACCGCCAGTCCAGGTTCTCCCCCGCGAGCAGCACAAGACCGTGGGGCGTGCTGAGCGGAACGGTGTTCGCGGAGCCATCGGGTGGCAGCCAGACCGTCCACGAGATCCGCCCCAGCGCGGAGGGCGTGACGACCGGGACGCCCCAAGCCGCAGCTGCGGACGGCGAGAGGCTGCCGGGCGGCAGGTCGATCGGCGTCGCGCTCGGTGCGGGCGTCACTGCCGGCCCCATCACCGCCGGAGCGAACGTCACCGCCGCCGGCGGGGTCTCGGGCGTCACCGCCGGGAGCACGGCGCGCCGGGCGCCCGCGAGCAGCGCGGCAGATCCGATGGCGGCCAGCAGGAGAGCCAGGAGCAGGATCCATGCGAGACGTGGGACGGCGGTCATACCCCGCGAGCCGGCATGCGTCCGGCGGCGGGGATGCTCGCTGGCGACCCGGTGCGCGACGGCGATGCCGTCCACGTCACCCTGGATGTCGTCCACCAGGCGGAGGAATGCTCCCGCAAGGCCGTGCTCGAACTCGTCCATCTCAGCCATCGCGGAGCTCCTCCCGGAGGTGGTCGCGGAGGCGCGACAGGTGGCCCCGCACTCCCGAGGGCGACATGCCCACGAGGGCGGCGATCTCGGTCGGCTCGAGGCCCCCGACGTAGCGCAGGGCGAGCAGGCGGCGGTCCTCCGGCTTCAGCTCGCGGAGGACGGCGAGGAGGTCGAGATGATCGATCTCCTCGAGACGGTCGTCTCCGGGGTCGTCCGGGAGCCCGACCCGGATCTCCGCGACCGCGCGGCGATGCCGGCTGCGCACCAGCTGGCGGGCCTCGTTGGCCGCCACCGAGACGAGCCAGGGGCGCAGCCGCTCCGGGTCACGGAGGGAGCCCAGCTTGCGCCAGGCGATCGACCAGGCCGACTGGGCCGCGTCCTCGGCGAGCTGCTCGTCGCCGGCGACGACGTAGGCCACACGTACGAGGTCGCAGTGGTAGGCGTCGACGATCCGGGCGAAGGCCAACTCGTCGCCGGCGACCGCCGACCGGACGGCCGCGGCCACCCAGGAACCGGTGGTCGCAGCGGAGGTCGAGGAGGCGAGGCTCGTCATACCCCAGAGATGCCGCTCGGATCGCGAGCGATTCGAGACGCACCCGCGGGTCGGTCTCGCCAGTGGCTCGGCGCGGTCCCGGCGGCAGGCATCTGGGCCGCACGTCATCGCCCCCCGCAACGGGCCGACGATGCGCCGGGCATATCGCCGACGCCAAGAGGCCTTGGTCCTGAACCGGCTGACGACGGTGCCCCCCGCCGGGCTTTGCCACTTGCATGGCCTGCGCACGCGCGATCGGCGGTGCGACCATCATGTGATCTTCAGTCTGGGTGAACAGTTGATTGCACCCCCGGGCCGACCGGACCACTGGAGACGACGATGACGACGACCCCGCCCGCCGAGAACCCGCTTGACGGTTGGACGGACCAGAGACGGGCGATGCGCGCCGCCTCGATCGACGCGTAGGACGCGGTCGATGCGCATCGTCGTCGCACTCGGAGGGAACGCGCTGCTGCGTCGCGGCGAGCCGATGACCGCGGAGCTGCAGCGGCAGAACGTCCGGATCGCCGCGCAACAGCTCGCCCCCGTGGCGGAGGGGAACGAGCTCGTCATCTCGCACGGCAACGGGCCGCAGGTGGGCCTGCTCGCCCTCCAGGGGGCCGCCTACCCGGAGGTCGAGGCATACCCGCTCGATGTCCTCGGCGCCCAGACCGAGGGGATGATCGGCTACATGATCGAGCAGGAGCTGGGCAACATCCTGCCACCCGAGCGGCCGTTCGCGAGCATCCTCACGATGGTCGAGGTCAACCCGTCCGACCCGGCGTTCGCGAACCCGACCAAGTTCATCGGCCCCGTATACGACCGTGAGACCGCGGAGCGGCTGGCGGCCGCCAAGGGTTGGGCAATCAAGCCCGACGGCGACGCCTGGCGGCGTGTGGTCGCCTCGCCGACGCCGCTGCGGATCTTCGAGATCCGCCCGATCCGCTGGCTCCTGGAGCGCGGCTGCGTCGTCATCTGCACCGGCGGCGGCGGGATCCCGACCATGTTCCTGCCCGCGACCAACACGCTCGTCGGCGCCGAGGTGGTCATCGACAAGGACCGGGCCAGCGCCCTGCTCGCGGAGCAGCTCGAGGCAGACCTGTTCGTGATGGCCACCGACGTCGAGGCGATCTACGCCGACTACGGGACCCCGCAGCAGGCGGCAATCGGCCGCACAACGCCCGCCGTGCTCGAGACCCTCGCCCTGCCGGCCGGGTCCATGGGACCCAAGGCAGAGGCCGCGATCTCCTTCGTGCGCCGGACGGGCCGGCGGGCCGCGATCGGCACCCTGGCTCACCTGGGTGGCGTCGTCGCCGGCGAGCTGGGCACGCAGATCCTGCCGGACCCGCGATAGGAACCGTCCGACGCACCGCCGCGGATGCACCGCCGCCGACGTGTCACCCGGTCGGCATCCCGCTACTTGAGGTGATCGGCGAAGTACGCGCACTCCTTGTTCCAGCCCTGGAGGTCGAGGTCGAAGCCACTTCGGCGCATCGGGAGCGAGCCGGCGCGGTCGAGGATCGTCAGGCTCGTGATCTGGTACCAGCCGGGCGCCAGGGCGGTGTTCTCCGTTCGTGTCGTCAGGGCACCGGCGTCCACGAGGCCTCTCGCTCCGTCGGAGGCGGTGAGCTTCTCCAGGAGCCCGACGAACGACGTTGTCTCCCGGTAGGTCGACTCGTCAGCCGAGGTATACGTGCGGGTGACGTAGCGCCAGTCATTCTCCCGGAGCGTGACGGTTGAGCCTGTCGGCCCCGTGAACGTCATCGACCCATTCCAGTGCTGGATCTGCCGCTGGACCCCGTTGGCGCCGATGGGCCCCATCCAGAAGTCGACGTAGCCAGTCGGATGCATGGTTTCGAACGGGACGCCGCATTGGAACCCGGCACCCATGTCCGTCGGGACCCAGTGGAAGTGATTCCAGCCGGCAAGGTTCGGACTGGCCGCGGTTGCGCCGCTTGGGGCCGCCAGCGCCACGGCCAGCGCCGCCGGGACGATGAGGTAGGTGAACAGCCGCCGTCGCATCGCGCATCCTCCGTTCTCTCGTGATCGGGTCGAGGGCCCGGTCTGGTCCGGCAACTCTGTGTAGGGACGTGTTCCCCGAGCGTTCCCCGGTGGCGTCGGCGCCGGGATGCGGGGCGCGCCGCGGCGTAGGATTCGCCGCGAGGGGTCCGGAGGACATCGGACGATGGGGGTCACGGGTCCGGGGCGGGTCCAGGTGCACGTCCTCGGCGGGTTCGAGGTCACGGTCGACGGCCGCCGGCTCGGCCACGCCGACTGGCAGCGACTGTCGGCCGAACGCCTCGTCAAGCTCCTCGTCGTGACGGCCGGGCATTCGCTGTCGCGCGAGGCCGCGGCCGAGACGCTCTGGCCGGAGACCTCCCCGGACGCCGGGCGTGCGAGCCTGCGGAAGGCCGTCCACTTCGCACGTCACGCGTTTGGCGCGCCGGATGCCCTCTCGGCCGAGGCCGACAACGTCCGCCTCGATCCGTTGGCGGTGCAGGTTGACCTTGACCTGCTCCTCGACGCGTTCGCAACGCTCGGTCGGCACAGCCGGGTACCCGGCGAACCTCCCGTTGCGTCGGGCCTGCCCGGCAAGGACCTGTACCCGGCTCTCGCGACCGTGCTCGAGCTCGGCTCGCGTACCCTGCTGCCCGACGACGGCTACGAGGACTGGCTTGTCGCGCCGCGCGAGCAGCTCCGTAGTCGGTGGCAGCTCGTCGCCCTTGATGCGGCCAACCAGGCGATCGCGGCCGGACGCACCGTGGAGGCCCATCGCCTGATCGAGCAGCTCCTCGACCGGGACCCGTCCGACGAGGTGGCCCATCGCCTCGCCATCGGGCTGTACGCGTCCGAGGGCCGGCACCATGCAGCACGAAGGCAGTTCGAGCTCTGCCGTCGTGCGCTCCTCGATGGCCTGGACGCACAGCCATCGGAGGAGACGGTCGAGGCAATTCGGCGGGCGGAGCGATGCGCCGAGGATGCGCCCGCCGCGGTCGCCCCGGTGGCTCGACTGATCGGGCGACAGCGGGAGCTCGAGCACGTGGAGCCCCTCCTCGACCGCGTCGCCATGGGGCGCCTGGGAACGCTGATGGTCCGGGGGGCACCGGGGATCGGCAAGACCCGACTGCTCGAGGAGGTCCGGGAGTACGCGCGCGGGGCGGGGTGGTCCGAGCTCGCCTGGCAGGCGGTGGAGTCCACGCGGGAGGTCCCGTTCGCCCTGTTCGCTGTCCGGCTCCCCGCCATCGTGACGGCTCGCGAGGTCGACGGCTGGGGCGAGCCCGAGCGGAGTGGCGTCGCCACCCTCATCCCCGGTCTCGGGATCGTCCCGCGCATCCCGTTTGCGGACCGCTCGGCTCTTGTCATGGCGTTGCTGGCGGCCCTCGCCCGGATCGCCGACCGCCGACCACTGCTGATCGCCATCGACGACGTGGCGTGGCTCGACGACGCCTCGGTCGATCTGCTCGAAGCTGCGGTGATCTCGCTCCCCGATGCGCCGATCCTGGTCGGCGTGACGTACCGGGACGACGAGCCCGTCCTTGGGCGGCGAGCCGACTTGCTGGAGCGGCTCCGCCGGACCGATGCCCTCGAACTCCGGCTCGGGTCGCTCGCCGAGCGCGACATCGAGCCGCTGATCCTGGGGCACCTCGGGGGCGAGTCGGTCGAGCCGTCGCTCTGCCGGCTGCTGCATGTCCAGAGCGAGGGCAACCCACTGTTCTGCCTGGAGATCGCACGGGCAGCCCGGGCGACCGGGGCGCTTCGGGTGGATCACGAGCGATGGGCGCTGGCCGCGGGCACGGCCCTGACAGACCCGCCCGAGACCGTTCGTCATGTCGTGGCCGCCCGTACGCGAACGCTGCCGCGACCAGTCGCTGAGCTCCTGCGGATCGCCGCCCTGCTCGGACCCGAGATCGACTGCGGGACGCTCGAGGTCGTGCTGCCCGATCTCGAGGGCGGTGTCATTCCGGCGCTGGACACCGCCCTGGCAACCGGCCTGCTCGTCGAACACGGCGGCGGCTACACATTCGCGCACCCGCTGTTCCGGAGCGCCGTGGAGTCGGCGGCGGGACCGGCGTGGAGGGCACAGACGCATCTCGCCATCGCACGGGCGCTGGCACGCAACGGCGAGTCCCGGGACGGCGCGGAACCCGACGCGCTCATGCGGGCGCTGGCCGATCCCACGCCGGTGGCCGAGCATGCCCTGCGCGCGGTCGAGCTGGGCAACCGTGAGGCGGGACCCATGGCCGTCGCCTTCGGGTTCGCAGCGGCCGCACGGGCCCGCGTTCTCTTCGACAGCGATGGAGCACGGGACCTGTACGAGCGGGCCATCGCTGTCTGGGAGCGGCTTCCGAGGACAGAGGCGTCCCGCCACGACGCGAGCGGGGCGTTCGTGGGCCTCGCCGAGCTCCGGTTGTCGGCAGGCGACGAGCCGGGAGCCGAGGCCGCGTTCCGGGCGGCGATCGAGGCGGCGCGGATGGATGGCGAGCTCGCGTTCGCGTACGAACGCTTCTGCTGGCTCCCGTACCGCCACGGCGACTTCGCGGGCGCGATCTCGCTCGCAGATGAGGCGCTCGCCCGCCTCCCGCCCGATGCGCGTGCCCCCCGGGCACTCGTCGGGTCGATGACCGGCTGGTGCCTGGGCAGGCTCCACAGGATCGACGAGTCGATCACGTGCCTCGGGGGATGCGTCGATGCGCTGGACGATGACAGGGACCGCGCCCTGCTCGCGCGCGTGCTCGACCGGCTCGGGATGATGCTCCCATTCGCCGGTCGGCATGCCGAGGCGCTCGCAACACTCCAGCGCTCGCTCGCGATCGCGCTCGACCTTGGCGACGCCCGTGGCGAGCTCGTGCGCATCCACCTGGGCGCTGCGCTGACGCGATCCGGCCGGGCGGCCGAGGCGCGGCCGCACGCGGCGCGGGCCCTACAGCTCACCGAGCAGATGGGCGACTGGTACCTCGATGCCGTCGCGGCGTGGATGGCGGCGGAGATGGAGGACGCCTTGGGCGACGACGCGGCCGCCCGCGCGATGCGCGAGCGCGAGCTGTCGCGGCTCGCTCGCATCGGTGGCAATCCTCACAACGAGGCCCTCTCCCATGCTCACCTCTCGCACCTGGCCCGGCGCGGCGGAGAGCAGGAGGTGACTGCCCGGGAGGCCGAGATCGCTCGTGCGCTGGCCGCCAGGGATCCGGACCCCGGGTATGCCGGGCGGATCGAGGCCGCGCTGGCCGTGGAGCGCTGGTCGGAGCTCCAGTCCGGCTGACGGTGCCCCAGGCCGTCCCCAGCAAGGCAGCGTCGCCCGCTCTGATCGGGGAACGGTGCGGGAACGCCTCGGGCGCAGGCTCGGGGTATGGGTTCCGTAGCCTACCGGTCGTTCCTGGTCCGCGCCTGGGAGCACGGCGGCGTTCCGGTCCGGGTGCTGATCGAGGAGGTCCAGTCGGGCCGGCGGTCGGAGGTGCGCGGGACCGAGGCGCGCCGGGTTGTCGAGGCGTTGGCCATCGCGCCTGCTGCCTCGGCCGGCGGCATTCGGGAGTCGTCCGAGGTCCCAGCCGAGGCCTCGATGGATCGCGATGGGAATGGAGGAAACGGGATGGTTCTGGTCGTCGGTGCCACGGGAATGGTGGGCACGGAGATCTGCAGGCTGCTGGTCGCACAGGGGATGCAGGTGCGTGGCCTTGTCCGCCAGCAATCGAGCCACGAGAAGGTGGAGGCGCTGCGAGGTCTTGGAGTCGAGACGGTTGTCGGCGACCTGCGTGACGCTGCCTCCCTCGAAGTGGCCTGTGCCAATGAGAAGGCTGTCGTCACGACCGTCTCGTCCATGCCCTTCGCCTACGAGGCCGGCGTCAACGACATCGCGACGACGGACCTCGAGGGGACCAAGCGCCTGATCGACGCGGCCCGGACCGCCGGTGTGGACCGGTTCGTCTTCACGTCGTTCTCGAAGAACATCGATCTCGACATGCCGCTGGGGAACGCCAAGCGCGCGGTCGAGGATCACCTCATGGCGAGTGGGCTCACCTACACGATCCTCCGCCCGAGCTACTTCATGGAGGTCTGGCTGAGCCCCGCGGTCGGGTTCGACGCCGCGAACGCGAAGGCCACGATCTACGGGGATGGGACGGCGCCGATCAGCTGGATCTCGCTGGGCGACGTCGCGCGGTTCGCCGCCCGCAGCGTGACCGCGTCGCGCGCCGCGAACGCGACGCTCGAGCTAGGCGGTCCCGAGGCCATCAGTCCGTCCGCGGTCGTCCGGATCTTCGAGCGGGTGGGCGGGCGGCCGTTCGAGACGCAGCACGTTCCCGAGGATGCGCTCGCGGCGCAGGCGGCGGCCGCCACGGACCCGATGTCACGCTCGTTCTCGACGCTGATGCGCTGCTACGCCAGGGGTGACGCCATCCCCATGACCGACGTGCTCGAGGGCATCCCCGTTCGGCTCACCTCCGTCGAGGCCTACGCGGAACGCGTCCTGGGCATGGTGGTGGCGGGTGCCCGCTGACGCGATGACACCTGCCTCTTGGCGGTGGGCGCAGCAGCGCGCAGCGTTCGGACGCCTGCGGAGCGTGTCGGGCGACCCGCCGGAGGTCGCCCGACGCTTTCTGCCCTGTACCAACCGGGAGACGCGCGATGATCGACCGAGGGATTCTCCTCTGTGGTGGCACGGGCGAGCTCGGAGGCGAGATCGCGAGGCGGCTCAGCGCGCGCGGGATCCCGTTCCGCGCGTTAGTCAGACCCACCACCGACGCCGTCGAGCTCGAGACCCTGGGTGCAGAGGTGGTCCGCGGCGACCTGCGTGACGCGGCGTCGCTGGTGCCGGCGGTCGCCGGAATCGGCACCGTGATCAGCACCGCCAACTCGATGGCCCGCCAGCTCGAGGGGGCGAGGAACCTGACCATCCGGGATGTCGACGAGCGGGGCTATGAGAACCTGATCGCCGCCTGCGAGGCGGCAGGCGTCGACCGATTCGTGTTCGCCTCCGCCCTCGGCGACTTCGAGGCCGCCCGAACCCCCTTCACCGACGCGAAGGTCGCGACCGAAGCCCGGCTCCGGGGTTCGAAGCTGCACGAGGTGATCGTTCGGGCGGACATGTTCCAGGAGGTCTGGTTCTCGCCGATCGTCGGCTTCGACTGGCCGCACGGCAAGGTGACAATCTACGGCGAGGGCCGATCGCATCACGCCTACGTCGCGCTGGGCGACGTCGCTGACGCGATCGTCCGGCTTGCGCTTGCGACGGATCCCCCGTGCTCCATCGAGATCGCGGGGCCCGAAGCGCTGTCGCGACAGGAGGCGGTGGAAGCGTTCGAACGGGTGCTCCGGCGGCCGATCAGGACACGCCACATCCCGCGGGTCGCGCTGCGGATCGGGCGGACGCTGATGTCGCGGCCGAGGCCGGCCCTCGCATCGGTCATGGGCATGGCGCTCGAGGCGGATCTCTCCGACACGCTGGTTCGTGATGAGGGCCTGCGAAGCCTCGGGATCGAAGCCAGGCCGGTGGGGAGGTACATCGAGGAGGTTGCCGGGTCGGCCGCTCGGGCCGCGGCGCCGGCCTGACGCGTCGCGCCAGAGGGCGGAAGGCGCCATGATGGCCGACCGCAACTGGTAGCCTGGGCCGGTGGCCCGGGCGCCTACCTGTGCGGAGTCAGCTTCAGCGGCTCAAATCGATCGCGACGGTCGGCAACCGATCGCCCAGATGCACCCGCACGGTGGAACCGGTGAGGGACATGGAGCCGCTGGCGGCGCGGGCAGCGCAAGACGCCTTCGCCGGCGCCCGGAGGGCGTAGGCTCCGACGATCAGGGGCTACGCAACCCCGTGCTGGTCCGCTCGCTGGCTAGAGCCCCCGGACTCCATCATCGACTTCAGTCTGGCCAGATCCTTGGCGAATGACCGCTTGTAGCTCGCGGCGAGCACCGGGCCGAGCAGCTTCGCGATGCCGCCCGGCTCCAGGTACGTCGTCCACCGGAGTAGGGCTCCGCCGTTGGCGGGCTCGAGCTCGGCGAGGATCCGCACCGGAAATGGGAAGCGGCGACGCCGCGCATCGCCAGGCGGCGATCCGGCACGAACTCGGTCAGCTCCATCTCGTTCTCCATCGTCCGGCCAGCGATGGTCGGCACGACTGCGCGGCGCCTCGACCCCATCCGGAGGGGGCCCGGCGTGATGAGCTGCTCCTCGAGGGCGCTCGACCACGTGGCGGCGTTGCCGACATCGGTCAACACCTCGAAGACATCCCCGACGGGCCTTAGGATCGTGACTGACAGCGAGACGACGCTCACGGGTCCAACCGTACCTGCGAGGTCAACATGAGCGGCAGGAGTGCCGGGCCGGCGGGCCGCGATCGGCACCCTGGCTCACCTGGGTGGCGTCGTCGCCGGCGAGCTGGGCACGCAGATCCTGCCGGACCCGCGATAGGAACCGTCCGACGCACCGCCGCCGACGGACCGCCGCCGAGGAGCGCGGAGGATCGGGTGCGTAGCCGGGAGCCGCATCGGGCGCGTGGCGACTGGACGAGGCATCACCGGCACCTTGCCCAATCGCCCGGCCGCTACAGCTCAGTGGAACAGATACCCCGTGTAGGTGTTCGTGACCCCGCCTCCGCCTTCGAAGGGCACGGTGGAGCCGCTGCCGAGGCCGAAGAGGTCGTGGTACCTCCCCGTTCCGCCCAGGATGACCCAGGTGAACGTCTCCACGCCTCCGTTGCCGCGAACCAGCAGCCTGGCGAAGAAGGTGCCGCTCCCGTTATCGCAAACGAACGTCTTGTTGACGGTCAGGACGTAGGGGTTCGCGTCCGGGCCGCCGACGATCCAGACCAGGTGGGTATCCGCCACGGTCCCTGACGAGCAGAGCGGACCGCGCACGGTGTCGAAGGTTCCCACGTTGTGGGGTAGCCCCACGACCGCCATGTCGGAGACGATGGTGACCAGCTGGGGCTTGGGCTCGGTGGCGGCGACCGGTCCGATCACAGTGACGAGGGCCAACGAGGCCGCCAGGACCGCGACGATCGCTCGCGCCCGATGGCTGAATGTGCGCATCGTCCAACTCCTCTGGGACGCTCATCGCGGGTCGGTCCCGCCAGTAGCTCGACGCGGTCCCGGCGGCCGGGGCATGGACCGCGTGTCATCGCCTCCCACGTCCGTCAGACGCTGGACGCCCTCGACTGTTACACCCACAGCCGTCCGGCATGGTGCGTCTTCCTACCGAACCAGCGGTCGCCGTGCAGCCGTACCCTGACCGGTAGCGCCCGAGGCGCGACTGCGCGAATAGCCGCGCCTCGGTCAAAACCAGCTGTGCTCAATGTCCGGGCTTGAAGATGTAGCCGGCCACCGTCGATGAGCCATCCGGGGCGCCGAGCAAGTCGACGCGCCACTTCCAGCCGTGCAGCGGTCCGGTGCCATCGCAGGCACCCTTCCCTGCGTAGCCTCCGCCGTCCAGGAACTTCGCCGCGAAGGCGCAGCGCCATGTGGCGCCCGGGACTGCGGTCACGTAGTGCACCTCCGTGCCCCACATCCAGCCACGGCCCGTGACGAGGTTCTGGTCCCAGTTGATGGTCTCGTCGGCCGGGCCGCTGACGAGGTCGTTGCTCCAGACCTCGTCCACATGGAGGGTCAGGCCTCGGACCTTCTGGACGTCGCGATGCTGCGTCCACGTCCCGGGATCGACCACCGTGGTCACCCCCGAGATCTCGTACACCGGGATCCTCGTCGTCGTCGCCGCTGCCAGCGGCGCCGACAGCGCGACGAGGAGCCCTCCGGCCGCCAATGCGATGCCTAGTCGCTTCATCGGGAACCCTCCGCTCGGCCACTCTCGTGCGTGGCCAGCAGTGCGGGTCGGTCTCGCCAGTGGCTCGGCGCGGTCCCGGCGGCAGGTGTTCGGGCCGCGCGTCATCGCTCCCCGCAACCGCTGGAAGGTGATCGCGGCCGTCGGCGCCTTCAAGAGGCCTCCGGCATCACCTGCTTGGGACGGCACGGCGGCGGGGGTATCTCA
>Ga0302263_10000443_pt1 | contig 15969 bp, 15 predicted proteins | sample II_Fen_N1_4_FD_194564 | JGI IMG/M metagenome (GOLD analysis project Ga0302263, IMG submission 194564) | Peat permafrost microbial communities from Stordalen Mire near Abisko, Sweden - II_Fen_N1_4 | ecosystem: Environmental > Terrestrial > Soil > Wetlands > Permafrost | place: Sweden: Abisko... | reverse complement strand
CCCGGGCGACGGCCGGGAGGACGTCGACCGGCCGGCCGCGCAGGACGCGCAGCGCCGCGCCGCGCTCCGCGAGCGCCGCCGACAGCGAGACTAGGCTCTCGCGCATGAACCAGGCGCGGTTCGGGGCGGGCCAGCGGCCGGCGAGGAGCGCGTCGTCGATGACGAAGACCGGCACGACGCGGTCCGCGGCCTCGAGCGCGGCCGCGAGGGCCGGATGGTCATGGACGCGGAGGTCGCGCCGGAGCCAGAGGATCGCGGTGCTCGACATGCCTCTCCTTCGCACGGGACGGCCGCGCGGACGCCATCATGCCCGGGATGGACGACCCGCCCGTGATCCGGCTCCCCGACCCGTGCCTCGTCGTGCTGGTGGGTCCCGCCGGGTCGGGCAAGTCCACGTTCGCCGCTCGGCACTTCGCCCCGCACGAGGTCCTCTCGTCCGACGCCTACCGGGAGCGGATCGGCGGCGACGCCGCGGACCAGCGGACCACCCGGCCGGCGTTCGCGGCGCTCCACGCGGCCCTCCGGCGGCGCCTGGCCGCGCGGCGCCTCACCGTGGTGGACGCGACCAGCGTGACCCACCGGGCGCGGTCGGCGCTCCTGCGCGACGCGAATGCCGCGGGCATCCCGGCCGTCGCCATCGTGCTGGACCTGCCGGCCGACCTGGTCCGGGCGCGGAACGCGGGGCGGCCGCGAGTCGTGCCGGAGGACGCCGTGCGTGCCCAGCTGGCGCACCTGGAGCGGTCCCAGGACGGCGCCGGGCTGCGCGGCGAGGGGTTCTCGGCCGTGATCCGGCTCCGCGTCCCGGGCGCGGTCGAGGCCGTCCGGGTCGAGCGGGTGGCGAGCGCGGAACCCTGGCGGGCGGACGGCTGAGGGCTACTCCGCCCCGTCGAGGGCCACCTGCACGAAGGGCTTGGCGCGCACCTCGACCCAGACGCCGTTCTCCATGTAGATGTCGGCGCGGGCGATCGCAATGGCGGCCGCCTCGTCCGCGGCGCGGACGATCAGGAGCGAGGACGAGGTGTCGAGATAGGCGCCGGCCACGACGATCACGCCCGCCGCCTTGAGCGTCGCGATGCGGGCCAGGTGGCGCGCGCGGAACGGGACGCGGGTCTCGGCGGCGTCCGGGGCGTACGTGGCCTGGACCACCCAGACGTTCTCGAGCGAGTGGGCGGGCGCGGGCTGGTCGGTCATGCGGGTCCTCGCGGTCTGGCGGTGGCAGGCGATGCAGCGAGCGTACCCGACCGTGGGCGCGCGCCCGTCAGCCGGCGGCGACGGTGGCCGTGGACCCGGCGGCGATGAGGGCGATCGAGATCGCGGTCAGGACGATGCCGGCGACGTGGCCCCGGGTCAGGCGCTCGCGCAGGATCACGATCGCGAGCACCACCGTGGTGACCGGGTACAGCGACGAGAGCACGGTGGCGACCGCCAGCGCGCCGACCTGGGCCGCCACGATGAACGCCGCGTTCCCGATCATGTCCAGCATCCCGATCCCCACGACCTTCGGGACGATCTCGCGCGGAAGCCGCCACGGCTGGCGCCACAGGACGATGAGCAGCGCCATCATTGCCGCCTGCAGCAGCCGGATGATCACCAGCAGGCCGAACGGGCTCGCGCCCGCGAACTGGCCGATGCAGATGTTGAACCAGCCGATGGCGACGCCGGCGAGCAGCGCCCACTCGACGCCCGACGGGCGGTCCGCGCCGTGGCCGGGCGCCCGCGTGACCAGCACGACCGCGACGAGCGCCCCCACGATGCCGGCCACGGTGATCGCGTCGGGGACGCCCTCGACGACGAAGCCGAACACGACCGGGATCGCGGCTCCCAGCACCCCCGTCACCGGCGCCACGACGCCCATCCGCCCCGCGGCGAGCCCGCGGTAGAGCGCGGAGATCCCCACCATGCCACCGATGCCGGCGCCGGCCGCCCAGGCGATGTCCGGGAAGGTCGGCAGCGGCTCCCGCAGGAGGATCGCCATCGCGAGCGCCCCGAAGACCCCCACGAACTGCGCGAGGCCCACGACGCCGAACAGCGGCGCTCGGCGGCTCATCAGGCCGCCGCCAAAGTCCCCCGATCCCCACGCGATCGCCGACAGGAGGCCGAGGACGACGACCGCGGCCTCGGGGGACACCTCAGGCAGGGGCGGTCTCCTCCGTCCCGGCATGCCCGTCCGCGGCGGTCGGTCCCGCGAGCGTGACCACCCGGTCCGCGAGGGCGTCGTACCGGTCGGACGTCGTGAGGTAGATCACCTGGAAGTCCGCCGCCACCTCGCGGAGCAGCTCGAGGGCCCGGGGGGCGCGGCCGTCGTCCAGGGTCACGAAGGGGTCGTCGAGGATCAGCGGGGGCCGCCGGTCTCCGGTCACGAGGCGCACGAGCCCAAGGCGCGCCGCGAGGTACACGACGTCCAGCGTGCCCTGCGAGAGGTCCGTGACCGGGACCCAGTCGTCCTTCTCGGGGGAGAACACGTCCACACCCAGGTTCGTGTCGTCCACGCGGACCCGCTGGTAGCGGCCGTCCGTGACCCGGGCGATGTCCTTGACCATGCGCCGCTCGAGGTAGCGCGTTGCGCGCTGCATCGTCGCCTGCTCCGCGGCGTTGATCTCGCGCAGCGTGTGGGCGTAGACGCGCTCGCGGCGCTTGAGCGCCTCGAGCTGCTCCGTCCAGGACGCGAGGCGCTCGGCCGTGCCGGCGACCTCCTCGGCGTCCACCGGGTTCTGCTCGACCCGGGCGCGCGCGGTGGCCTCGTCATCCCGGGCACGCTCCAGCTGCCGCTCGGCGTCCACGACCTCGACCTCGAGCCGCTCGCGAGCCCGGGGCTCTTTCGCGATCGGGCCCAGCGCGTCGAGCGCCGATCCCTTCTGCTCGATCTCCAGGGCCGCGGCGTCGCGGCGCTCCGGCAGGCGGTCCCGCGGCTCGTCGCCCACGAGGCCCGCGAGCCGCGCCCGGTGCTGGTCGATGTCGGAGACATGCGCCTCCTCGAGCCGCAGCCGCTCCTCCGCCTCCGCCGTGATCTCGAGGTCGAGGTCCCCGAGCTCCTTCGCCCGGTCAGCCTTCGCCGACTTGAGCTCGTGCTCCATGTCCGAGCGGCCCCGCAGCCGGCGGTCCACCTCGGCGTCCCGCATCTGCTGCTGGACCCTGTCCCCGCGCTTCATCCACAGGCCGGCTCCCGCGAGCGCCAGCCCGACGATGGCGACGGCAGCCCCGACCGCCGCGCCGGGGATGCCCACCCCCACGAGGTACAGCACCACGGCGAGGGCCGCGCCGACGACCAGGAGCGCCACCCCGGCCCGCACCAGCGGCCGCCAGCGGACCTCCGGGGCGACCTCGAACTGGACCTGGACCTCTCCCGCGAGCATCGCCTCCAGCGTGGCCAGCTTCGTCTCGAGGCCGCGCAGGCGCTCGACCGCCGGCCGCAGGACCGCCAACGGCGTGGGGGACGGGTGCGTGGCCTCCAGCCCGGCCAGCTCGTCGCGCACGATGACCGCGTTGCGGTAGCGCTCGTAGCGCTCCTTCGCCGCGTCGCGCTCCGCGACGAGGCGCTCGGCCTGGCGGGCCTTCTCGAGGAGCGCGCGCCGCTCGGCGAGGGCCTTCTCCGTCTCGGAGCGGCGCTCGCGGGCGACAGAGAGGGCGTCGCGGTCCCGCTCGAGGCGGGCGAGCCCCTCCTCCCCGAACCGCAGGCGGGCCGTGACGTCCGTGACGGCGTCCTCGGCCACCTTGATCCGGCCGGGGTTCTTGATCCCGCTCGCGCGCAGGCCGGCGAGGGCCCGATCGAGCTGCTTGCGGGCCCGGCTGGTCCCGCGGTCGGCGCCGCTGATCGACGCCTGGAGCCGGTCCCGGAGGGCGGCCTCGTCGCGCTGGAGCCCGGCCAGCTCGTGGTGGCGGACGGATGCGGTGGAGCGGAAGAAGCCCTCCGTGGGCACGCCGGACAGCGCGGCGAGCGTCTCGTCCGCGCGGGCGGGGTCCGTGATGACCTCGCCCTCCAGCTCGAGCCGGACGGTGCCCCTGGCGCCCAGGAACTGCTTCTCCAGGCGTCCCTCATGGACGCCGCCGTCCTCGTCCTCGTAGGTGAAGGCCATCGTGATCCCCGGACGGGCGTCCGGGCCGCCGTCCCAGGGAACCAGCGCGTCCAGCTCCCCGGCGGCGCTCGTGACCTTGCGCGTCAGCGCGAGCTCGATGGCGCGCTGGAGCGTCGACTTGCCCGCCTCGTTGGGGCCTCGGACCACCGTGAGCCCGGGAGCGAGCTCGATCGTCGTGTCCCGGTGGCGGCGCAGGTCGTGGACGGCGAGGCTCGTGATCCTCACAGCGTGACCTCCCGGCCGGACAGCAGCAGGCGGCCGAGGCGGAGCGCGTCGCGCAGCTCCCCCGCCTCGCGAGCGGCGGCGGTGTCCGCGGAGCCCTCGAGGGCGGCGATCCGGCCCTCGACGGTGCGGATGAACGCCCCGGCGATGGTCTCGGGCGGCGGCAGGGGGCCCCCGGTGAGCGGGGCCTGGCTCGTGTCGCGGACGCGGACCCGGAGGTAGTCCGCCTTGAGGGCCTCCTCGACCTCGGTCGCGTCCAGGTCCAGCTCGTCCGGGTGGATGCCGATGAGGCGGACGTCCAGGACCCGGTCCGGGCTCGCGGTGGCGCGGAGGCGCGCGACCAGGGCCGGCTGCGACTCCACGGTGGCGGCGTCCACGTCGATGTGCTCGAACGTGGTCCGGCCCACCACGCGCTCCTCGACCTGCACCGACTTGACGCCGTCGCGCTGGTCGAGGGTCACGAGGAGGACCTTGCCGGCCTTGTCCTGGTCGAGCGCGACGGGCTCGGGGGCGCCGGAATACGCGTAGGTCACCCCGCGCGCCTTCGCGACCTGGGTCCCGTGCCAGTGGCCAAGGGCGAGATAGTCCAGGCCGCTCGCCGCGATCTCGTCCGTCGTGATCACGACCTCGTCGTGGTCCGTGCGACCCGGGATGGCGATGGCCGCGTGGAGCAGGCCCAGGCGCCAGGTCGCGTCGGGGGTGTGGACCGCGGACAGGTCCCGGAGCGGGCTGTGCGGGGCACGCTTCGTGGCGAAGACCGGGCCGTGGACCACCACGTCGCACGCGGAGATGTGCACCCACGGGTGCTCCGGCGTGAGCACAGTCACGAGGTCGTCGCCGGGCGTCGAGCCTGCGAGGGCCGCCAGGTCGTAGGCGCGGTAGACCGACGAGCGGTCGTAGACGTCGTGGGTGCCCGGGATCAGCACGGTCCGGACGCGCGACCGGACGAGGCGTGCGAGCTCAGCGGCCACGCGCTCCACCGAGCGGCGCGGCTGGACGTTGGAGTCGAACAGGTCGCCGGCGACCAGGAACAGGTCCACCTTCTCCGCGAGGGCGAGGTCGACGCTGGCGGCGAACGCGGCGAACTGGCGCTCCCGCTGGGCCGCGGCGGCGTCGCCGAGATCCGCGTGGCGCGCACCAAGGTGGACGTCGGCGGTGTGCAGGAGCCGGAGCATGCGCTGGTCTGCCTCCCTATCCTCCCCGGCGGGCAGACCGACCGGGCCCCGCGAGCGGCCGCTCCTCGCCCCCGACGCATGGACCCTGGCAGGTGCCGCGTGTCGCTCAGGCGGGGCCGGTCGCCCCCGGGACCCGGTTGCGATCCGGGCGCCCCCATCGCTCCCGTCTCGCCACGCCGAGTCTCGGCAGCCATTGTGACAGGTTGGCTGTCACGGTCGGAGGGTCCCGTCCACGCCGGGGCGCGCGGGCCGTCTCGACCCCGCGAGGGGTTGCAACGAAGGTGTAATGCCGCGTCGCCGGAGCCCGCGTGTAGGCTGCCCGACAGACCACCGGTGCGCCCCGACCAGGGACTCCGAGATCCGACACCCCGGTTGCGCGGCCCCGGCTGACTCCCCGCCGCAACGCCAGCCGTGTGTCTCCCGAAGCGGGTCCCGCACCAGCCACCCGTTCCAGGCGCGCGCCCGGGAGGAGCTGCTACGTGACCTACGTCGACCGGACGATGACCTGCGTCGACTGCGGGGTGGAGTTCATCCACTCGGCGGCCGACCAGGAGTACTACGTGCAGAAGGGGTTCACGTCCGACCCCAAGCGCTGCGCGTCCTGCCGGGCCTATCGCCGGTCCACCCGCGACGGGGGCAGCTACGAAGCCCACTCGCTGGGCGGACCCAGGGGATACGAGCGCACGGACGACCGGTCGCCGAAGGAGTACTTCGCGGCGATCTGCACGTCCTGCGGCAACCAGGCGCAGGTTCCCTTCAAGCCGCGGATGGACAAGCCGGTGTATTGCTCCGACTGCTTCCGCCAGATCAAGCCGGACTGACCGGGCACTCCTCCCCCGGTCGTTCCGATCCGCGATGCTCCGGGCCCTCCCCAGGGCATCGCCATGCCCGGGGCCGGTTCCGAGCCCGAGGGTGCCGGTTTCCGCCCAGGGCGCGGGTCCGCTCCGGACGCGCGGGCGCTCCGGGGTCGCCTGCGGGCCCCAGGGCACGTGACCTGGCCGGCCTCACGTCCCCCGCTCGCCAGGCGGCCCAGGCATCGCCGGCGGTCGACGTTCCGTCCGCCATCCGCGAGCGGGGTGGCCTCCGGGTGCCAAGGCTCGTGGCTGTCGGCCGCCATCAGCGAGCGAGCCGGCGAAGACGAGCGACATCTGGGCCGCTGAGCGGACGGCCCCTGGGCGGACGGCCCTGGGCGGCCGGCGTGGGTGGACGGCCCCTGGGTGGACGGCCCCTGGGCGGACGGCCCCTGGGTGGACGGCCCCAGGTGGGGCGAGCGATCGCTGAGCGGGGCGCCGCGGGTCTCAGAGCCGGAACGCGTCGCCCTTGCGGAAGCGCTCGCGGTGGCGCCCGTGCCAGACCGTGACGCGGCCCACGCCGTGCACCTGCCAGGCGCCGTTCCGCCCCACGACGGCGGTGTCCTCGTCGATACCCAGGACCACCGAGCCTCGTGGCGCCTGCAGGGCGACCATCGCCGAGAGCGGTTCGGGCCAGGCGTCGTAGTGGGGCAGCACCGCGATCCCGCCCGCGAGCGCCAGGCCCGCCGGCCAGCGGATGGGGAACGGGAGCGGGAGGCGCAGCCTTGGGATCGACCGGAAGTCCATCGTCCGGCCCGCGATCGCCATCGCGCCCGCTGAGCAGCCGGCCACGACCGCACCCCGCGCGTGGGCCGCGGCGAGGGCGGCACCCAGCGGCGACTCGGTCAGGACGCGCAGCAGGTGACGCGGGTGCCCGCCCGAGAGGTAGACGAGATCCGCCTCGCCGATCGCCTGGAGCGCCGCGCCGTCGTGGCCCTCCGCCACGTTCCGCACCATGACCGGCTCCACCTCGGCGCCGAGGGCCGCGAAGTGCTCCACGCCCATGTCCGCCCAGGTCCGGAAGGTCGCCTCGCCGTCGGGCGCGGACGCCGTGGGCAGGATCGCGACGCGGGGCCTCGGGCGCATGGTCGCGTCGAGCAGGCCCCGGTCGAACTCGGCCATGGGGGCGAGGAACTCACCGGCGCCGACCAGCGCCACGGGTCCGGCCATCGGCCGCAGTCTAGTGCACGTTCGCGGGAACGGCCGCGGAGCCTCTCGCGGCGGCGGAGGGTCTGGACGGGCGCACGGCGGGCTGCGACACTCCGCCGGCACACACGGGAGACCCGGTGACCTCGTCCCAGCGCTGGACCATGCTCGCGGCCATCCTCGGCTCGGCCATGGTGTTCCTCGACGGCACGATCGTGAACCTCGCGCTGCCCCGGATCGGCCGGGAGCTGCCGGCGACGATCGTGTCGGTGCTCGAGGGCCAGACGTACGTGGTCTCGGCCTACCTGGCGGTCCTCGCCGCCCTCCTGGTCCTCGCGGGCGCGCTCGCCGACTACCACGGCCGGCGCAAGGTCTTCGCCATCGGCCTCGTGGGGTTCGGCGGCGCGTCCATCCTGTGCGGGCTCGCCCCCACCCTCGAGCTGCTCGTCGTCTTCCGGCTGCTCCAGGGGGCCGCCGGCGCCCTCCTCGTGCCCGGGTCGCTCGCCATCCTGACGGCCCTGTTCGAGGGGCAGGCCCGGGCGCGGGCGTTCGGAATCTGGGCCTCGGCCACCTCGGCGACGTCGCTCATCGGGCCGGTGGTCGGCGGCCTCCTCGTCGATGCGGCGAGCTGGCGCATGGCGTTCCTCGTCAACATCCCGCTGGTGGCCGTGGCGTTGTGGGCCACGCTGCGCCACATGCCGGAGACGAAGGCCGAGAACGCGTCGGGCCGCTTCGACTGGCTGGGCGCCTTCGTGATCGTGGTCGCGGTCGGAGGCCTGGCGTTCGGCGCGATCCGCGGCCAGGACCGGCAATGGCAGGATCCGCTCGCCTGGGCGTCGCTCGCGGTGGGTGCCGTCGCCCTGGTGGCGTTCCCGTTCCTCATGGCTCGACGCCCCAACCCGCTCATCCCGCTGGGCCTGTTCCGGCGCCGGCGGTTCGCCACCATCAACCTGTCCACGCTGCTGATCTACGGTGCCCTGTACACGATCTTCGCCTTCCAGGGCCTGTTCCTCCAGGGCACGATCGGCTACTCGGCCACGGCGGCGGGCGTCATCGGGCTGCCGACGGGGATCATGCTCACGCTGCTCTCGCCGCGGGTGGGCGCCGTGGCGGGACGGATCGGGGCGCGGCCGTTCCTCGTCCTGGGCCCGGGGCTCATGGCGGCCGGGCTGCTCTGGCTCGCGCGCGTGCCGGCGACCACCCAGGCCTGGACCCTGGCGCTCGGCGACCCCGTGACCTGGGTCCCGCCGGCATCGGTCCTGGTCGATGTCCTCCCGTACGTGCTGCTGTTCGGGATCGGGATCTCGCTCGTCGTGGCGCCGCTCACGACGACGCTGATGGGATCCGTGCCCGTGTCGAACGCGGGCCTCGCGTCGGCGATCAACAACGCCGTGAGCCGGATCGGGCAGCCGTTGCTGTCCGCGCTGATCTTCGTGGTGGTGTCCGGGTCGTTCTACGCCGCGCTCGCCGGCGCCGTCCCCGGCTTCGACGGCAGCGACCCCGCGATGCGGGCCGTCGTCCAGCCGCTCAACGCGCCGGGGCCCACGGCGTCACCGGAGCTCGTGGCGGCGTCGAGGGATGCGTCCGTGGACGCCCTGCACGTGGCCGCGGCCGCCTGCGCCCTGCTGCTCCTGGCCGGCTCCGCGACGAACTGGGTCGGGCTGCGGCCGGGCGGCGGCGCGAGCGCGGCGGGCGACGCTCCCGATGACGGCCCCGGCGACCCGCGCGAGCCCCTGGAGGCCCCGGCGCTTGGCTGAACGGGGCGCGCCGCGCGACTGGGATGGGGCCACCTACGACCGGATCGCCGACCCGATGGCCCGCTGGGGCGCGAACGTGCTGGACCGGCTGCGGCTCACCGGCGACGAGACGGTCCTCGACGCCGGCTGCGGCTCGGGACGCGTGACCGCCCTGCTCGCGGAGCGGCTGCCACGCGGGCGCGTGATCGCCCTGGACGGCTCGCCGTCGATGGTGGAGGCCGCGCGCGTGCGGCTGGCCCCGTTCGGCGACCGGGTGGCGTACCTCGTCGCAGACCTCGGCTCGCCGCTCCCGCTCGAGCACGGCTCCATGGACGCCGTGCTCTCGACCGCCACGTTCCACTGGGTCCGCGACCACGACGCCCTGTTCCGCAACCTGGCGGCGGTCATGCGGCCGGGCGCGCGGCTCGCGGCGCAGTGCGGCGGGGCGGGAAACATCGCCATGGTGCGGGCGGCCATGGCCGCGGCCGGCGAGCCGTGGGAGGGACCGTGGACGTTCGCGACCCCGGCCGAGACGGAGGCTCGTCTCGAGGCGGCCGGGTTCACCGCCGTCGAGGCCTGGCTCCACGAGGAGCCGACGCGGCTCGAGCCCGGTGAGCCCCTGCGCGAGTACCTGCGGACGGTCGTGCTGGGCGCACACCTGGACCGGCTGACGCCGGAGCGCCGGGACGCGTTCGTGGAGGCCGTCGCGGCGGGGCTCAGCGAGCCGCTCATCGACTACGTGCGGCTCAACATCCTCGCGACGCGCGGGCCGTAGCGGAGGGGGGCTCGGGCGAGTCGCAGACCCACCTGTGAGTCGGATCGGGGTCCCTGCTGCAGACCTCACGGTCGATTCCGTCGATTCCGATCCGGAGCTCCTCGACAGACTCCCCGTTCCGACTCCAGGCTGAGTCGGAACGTACGCCAGACCGTGCGCTGGCTCAGCGCCCGACCCGGAACGGACCCCCGTGCCCCGGGATCACGATGTCGGCCGCCGCCAGCACCCGCTCCCGGCCCACCAGGATCTGGGCCTGGTCCGCCGCCAGCGGATCGACATCGGGCGTCCGGTCCTCGCGCCACCAGAGGTGCGTCATCGCGTAGACGGCATCGTCCGCCTCGACCACCAGCGTTGCGTCCTCCTCGGTGTGCCCAGGCGTGAGCCACAGCTGCGAGCGCGGCGAGAGGCGGTAGCCGTCACCGTCGTGGTCGAGCCAGAGGTCGTCCTTGTAGCGCGCCCAGAAGTCGACGACCTCGGCGTTCGGGAACAGGGCGATGTTGACGGTGTGGTCCGGGTGGTGATGCGACAGGAACACGTGGGTGACGGCCTCCGGGGCGACGCCCAAGCCGGCCAGGGGCTCCAGGATCAGCGACCGCCGCGCGACCATCCCCGGGTCCACGACGATGAGGGCGTCCGCGTCGCGGACGAGGACGATGGACGAGCCCACGCGGTCGCCCGCGTAGCCGGCATGGAGCAGGTGCACGGTGGTCATGGCGCGCAGGGTACTGGCATGGGTCGTATCCGGTGGCCGGTGTCCCGCAGCCGCGCCGGCGTCGCGCCGTCCGCCGAAATGGCCTCGCACCCAGGGGGCGTCGCTGTCATCCTGCGCGGCATGCCGACCGACGCCGCCGCCGACCTCGTCCTGACCGGGGGTCGGATCTTCACCGCCGATGCCGCGAAGACCTGGGCCGAGGCCCTCGCCGTCCGCGGGGGACGGATCGTCGCCATCGGCGGCGACCGCGACGTGCGTCCGCTCGTGGGGCACGGCACGCGGGTCATCGCGCTGCGCGGCCGCACCGTGACGCCGGGCTTCGGTGACAGCCACGTCCACCCGACGCACGCGGGCATGGCGAGGATCCGCTGTGAGCTCCACGACCTCCGCGGCAAGGACGCCGACCTCGACGCCGTCGCCGTCTACGCCGCCGCCAACCCGGACGTCGAGTGGATCACCGGCGGCGGCTGGTCCCTCTCGGACTTCCCTGGGGGCATTCCGGCCCGCGGGGACCTCGATCGCATCTGCCCGGATCGGCCTGTCTTCCTCACCAACCGCGACGGCCACGACGCCTGGGTCAACACCGAGGCCCTGGTCCGCGCAGGGATCTGGAAGGGCACGCCGGATCCCGCGGACGGCCGCATCGCCCGCGACGAGGACGGCACGCCCAGCGGCACGCTGCACGAGGGGGCGATGGACCTCGTCGGGCGCCTCGTCCCGCCGCCGACCGAGGCGGACCTCCGCGGCGCGATCCTCGAGAGCCAGCGCTACCTCCACTCGATGGGCATCACGAACTGGCAGGATGCGTCCGTCACCCCCGCGGACGAGGCGGCCTACCGGGCCCTGGGTGATTCCGGCGAGCTCACCGCACGCGTGGTCGGCGGCCTGTGGTGGGAGCGCTCGGAGGGCCTCGAGCAGATCGAGTCGCTGGTCGAGCGCCGCGCCAGGGGTCCGGCCGGCCGCTACCGTCCCACGAGCGTCAAGCTCATGTGCGACGGGATCATCGAGAACCGGACGGCGTCGATGGTCGAGCCGTATGTCGACGTCCATGGCCACGCGACCGACAACCGGGGCAAGGACTTCATCGACCCCGAGGTCCTCAAGCAGGCCGTCGTCCGCCTCGACGCCCTCGGGTTCCAGCCGCACTTCCACGCGCTGGGCGACCGCGCGGTGCGCCAGGCGCTCGACGCGGTGGCGGCCGCCCGCCTGGCGAACGGCTGGTCCGATACGCGGCCGCACCTCGCCCACCTCCAGGTCGTCAACCCGGACGACCTGCCGCGGTTCCGATCGCTCGGTGCGCTCGCCAACGTGCAGCCGCTGTGGGCCGTGCTCGAAGACCAGATGACCGAGCTGACGCTGCCGGTCCTGGGCCTGGTCGTCTCGGCCCGGCAGTACTCGTTCCGCTCGCTCCGCCGCCATGGCGCCACGCTCGTGATGGGCTCCGACTGGAGCGTGTCCACGCCGGACCCGTTCCTCCAGATGGAGGTCGCCGTCAACCGCGTCTCGCCCGAGGCCCGTGGGAGCGGCGAGCCCTTCCTGCCCGAGGAGCGCCTCGAGCTCATCGACATCCTGACCGCCGCGACGGCCGGCTCGGCCTACGCCCAGCACCTCGACGAGGCGGGGGTCCTCGCCGTGGGCCGGCTGGCGGACCTCGCCGTCCTGGACCGCGATCCGTTCGACCGCCAGGCGGGCGAGATCGGCGAGACGCGGGTGGCCGGCACCTTCGTCGAGGGCGTCGCGGTGTACGAGGCGCCCGGCCTCGACGGCTGAACAATGGCCCGGCGGGTCCCCTCTCGGCCCGTCCGGCGTCAGGGGACCGGCAGCTCGATCGCGAGGGGCACGCCCTCGGCCTCCGCGGCCTTCGCCAGCGCCCGGTCGAACGTGGCGAGCCCGCCATCCACGTCGATCGCGAGCCACAGGTACGTGGCGTCGTAGACGGAGAGGCGGTGGCGCTCGGCGAGCACGAGCGCCGCTTCGAGCCCGTCCATGCCTCGATCGGCGACGTCGATCGCAGTCCGACGGAGCGTCCGGAGCATGTTCGCGACATCGATGGAGCCGATGCGCTTGCCCCGCATCAGGGCGTTGGCGGTCTCCGACCAGAACAGTGGCGGCACGAGGAGCAGCGCGGTCGAGCGGGCCCAGTCCGCCATGGCCACGATCGCGGCTTCCTCACCAGTGAGCGAGCCGACGGCAACGGACGCGTCCACGATGATCGGCACAGGTGCAGCGACGAATGTCATGTCCCGTGCCCGCGATCCCGGTCTTCACGGATGAGGGCAGCCGCATCGACCGGGCCATGCAGCTTCCGGTAGCGCCTGCCGAAGCGCGCCAGCTCCTCTACCGCGGCGAGCCGGCGCTCGCGGATGACCTCGGGATTCGTGGCCTCGAGGTCCGTCAGTGGGACGATCGCCGCAACTGCCACGCCCGCCCGCTCCACGATGAACCGTTCGCCGGCGGCCGCCTCATCGAGCACCTGCCCGAACTTCGCCCGCACCTCGAGCGCGGTGATCGACCTCATAGGACCATCATGGTCCTATGTGAGGGCTATGTCAACGCCCTGGGAGGTCCTCCGGCGTGTCGATGTCGTGCAGGGTCCGTCCATCGGGGTCGATGGCGCGCCAGGCGGCCGATGGGACGAGGGCCGACGGGACCGCGCCGATGAGCCCGCGCAGGCCCCGGCGGTCGGCGGCGAGCAGCGCGGTGGCCGCGGGCAGGGCCAGGGAGATCCGCACGGCCGCAGGCAGCGGCGAGGCCGGCTCCGTCTCCAGGCACGCGATCCCCAGGGCCGGGTCCGCGTCCAGGGCTGCCGCCAGCAGCGCCAGGACCTCGGGCACGAGGGTCGGCATGTCGCCGGCGACCACGATGGCGACGTCGGGCCCCCTGCCGGCGATGGAGCTGCCCGCCCACGACGCCAGCGCGTCCAGGCCACCGGCGAGGCCCGCGAGCGGTCCCATGTGGGCGACGAGGTCCCGCGCCGGGACCACCTCCACGGCAAGACCCGGCGGCACCGACGGGGACGGTGCGTCCGGGCCCACCACCACGACGACCGGGTCCGCCATGACGGCGACGGCGCGCAGCGCGTGCTCCAGCACCGGTCGGCCGTCCAGCTCCGCCGCCAGCTTGTCGCCGCCGAACCGCGACGACGCCCCGCCGGCCAGGATGATCGCCGCGGGCTTCATGACCCGGCCCCGGCGCCCGGCTCGCTCCCCGCGGCCGCTGCGGCGCGGGCCTGCAACCGGGCGACGGTCCTGGGACCGAGGACGTGCCCCGCGTCGGTCCGGCGCAGCAGCCCCCGACGGTCCAGGTCCTCGAGGATCACGAGCACGTACCTGCGGCTCGTGCCAGTCGCGTCGCGGAACGCAGCGGGGCTGAGCGGCCCGGCGGCTGCCATCGCCAGAGCCTGCTTCACGAGCAGCCGGTACGTTGTCGCGGCCCAGGCGAGGTCGTCCTCGAGGCGGACGATGCGCCCGGCCGCCTCGAGGGAGCGCAGCCCGTCCGGCGGGCAGGCGGCCTCGCGAGCGGCCGAGGCGAGCGACGGCGGCGCGGCGACGGCCAGGGCCCGCTCGAGGCGGTCCATCGCGGCGAGCGTGGCCTGCGGCAGGCCCGCGGCCCGTGCAGGATCCCGCAGCCGGTCGCCGTCCCGGGCGAGGGTCCCGTCCGCCACGAGGCGGTCGAGGAGGTCGCGGGCGAGCTCGTCGGCCGTGACCCGGCCCAGCGTCGCGCGGCGCCGAGCGGCCAGCGCAAGCTCGGCTCGCGCGGCGGGCAGCGGCATGCCCGGGGACGCGGGCGCCGCCGCGTGGTGGTCGCGCACGAGATCCAGGGCCGCCGCCCCGAGCGCCGTCGCGAGGTCCGGGGCCAGCTGCCAGCCGTCGGCGTCCCGCAGCGCTCCGTGCAGGGCGAGCCGGGCTGCCGCAACCGCCCCGTTCCGGGCTGCCGCAGCCGCCCCGTCGCCGACCTCGCCCCGCGACGCCGCCACGGCGTCCGCCAGGGCCGCCGCCCGCTCCGCCGTGAACCGCCGGCGTGCGACCCCCCGGGGCGGCACCGGGTCCAGCACGAGGCCGCCGCCGGCCGCCGAGCCGGGCGAGGGCCGGCGCAGCGCGAACCGGTCGCCCGCCGCCGCCGCGATCTCCGCATCGAGGCGCAGGATCGCCACCGACCAGCCGCCCGGCAGGTCGACCGCCTCGCGCGGGCCCCGCACGACGAGCGCGCCGGCCTGGGCCGTGCCGAGATGGATGCGGACGCGGTCGCGGTCCGCCGGGACGGCCGCGGCGCCGCGGGACCCCGCACCGGGGCGGCCCGGGACGAGGCCGGCGGGCGGGCGCAGCGCGACGAGCATCCGGGACGTCGCCTCGATCGCCGGGTCGGTCGTCAGCACCAGCCCACGCTCGAGGGCTCCCGGGGTGCCGCCGAGGAGCAGGGCGGTCCGGCCACCGTCGGACGCCGGGACCACGGCTCCGCGGACCTGGACCTCGCGGACCCGGACCTCGGCGCCGCCGGGAACGACGCGGAGCGCTGCACCCGCCATCACGGTCCCGCCTCGGAGGCTCCCGGTCACCACGGTCCCGCGCCCCTTCACCCCGAAGGCACGGTCGATCGCCAGGCGCGGACCGCCACCGCCGGTCGGCGCGGACCCCCGGATCGCTGACCCCTCGCGCGTCACGACCCGGTCCCGCAGCGCTCCGAGCGCGTCCCGCAGCGCCTCGATCCCGTCGCCCGTCGCGCCGCTCACGGTGACCACCGGGATCCCGGCGAGCCGCGTCCGTGCGACCAGTGCCCCGACCTCGGCCGTCACCATCGCGACCCGATCGAGATCGGCCAGGTCCGTCTTCGTGATCGCCACCACGCCGTCCTCGATGCCGATCGCGTCGAGGAGCTCCAGGTGCTCGAGCGTCTGGGCGTTCGGCCCGTCGTCGGCCGCCACGACGAGCAGGGCCGCGTCGATCTCGCCCGCCCCCACGAGCATGTTCCCCACCAGCCGGTCGTGGCCCGGCACGTCCACGAAGTCCAGCACGGACCCGTCGGGCAGACCAAGGTGGGCGTAGCCGACGTCGATCGTCATGCCGCGCCGGCGCTCCTCCGGGAGGCGGTCCGCGTCGATGCCCGTCAGGGCACGCAGGAGCGTGGTCTTTCCGTGGTCGATGTGGCCGGCGGTGCCGACGACGACGCTCATCCGCCCGCCGCGAGGAGCCCGTCGATCGCCCGCACGAGGTCGCCGTCACGGAAGCGCGGGACCGTCCGGAGGTCGAACACCAGCTCCCCGTCCTCCACCCGGGTCAGGA
>Ga0302263_10000440_pt1 | contig 15995 bp, 14 predicted proteins | sample II_Fen_N1_4_FD_194564 | JGI IMG/M metagenome (GOLD analysis project Ga0302263, IMG submission 194564) | Peat permafrost microbial communities from Stordalen Mire near Abisko, Sweden - II_Fen_N1_4 | ecosystem: Environmental > Terrestrial > Soil > Wetlands > Permafrost | place: Sweden: Abisko... | reverse complement strand
GCTGCTCCCAGAGCTTGGCGCGCTGCTGCAGGCACCGGTGCTCCGCCCGATCTTCCAGGCTGACCTCCACCGCCTGAAGCGGCTCGTGGAGACCGGCTCGGCGGACGACTGAGCCGGCCGACGACCGCCGCACCGCACGACCGAAAGCCAGACCGATGCAGGTCCACCTCGTCGACGCCACCTACGAGCTCTTCCGGGCCCACTTCTCGCCGCGTCCGCCGGTCCGTGGACGGGACGGGATGGTCCTGTCGGGCGTGAGCGGCCTGGTGGAGCAGCTGTGCTACCTGGTCCGGGACCAGGGCGCCACCCACGTCGGCTGCGCCACCGACCGGGTCGTCCGCTCGTTCCGCAACGACCTATACCCGGGCTACAAGTCCGAGGAAGGGATGGACCCGGCCGTCCTCGCCCAGTTCTCGATCGCCGAGGTGGCCATCGAGGCCCTGGGCTTCGCGCTGTGGCCGATGGTGGAGTTCGAGGCCGACGACGCGATCGCAGCCGCGGCCGAGCGGTTCGCCGAGGACGACCGGGTCGAGCGCGTCATCATCTGCTCGGCCGACAAGGACATGGCCCAGTGCGTGCGTGGGGGGCGGATCGTCCTGTGGGACCGGCGTCGCGACATCATCTACGATGATGTCGGCGTCCACGCGAAATGGGGCGTGCCGCCTGCGAGCGTCCCGGACCGTCTCGCGCTGGTCGGCGACGCGTCCGACGGGTTCCCTGGCCTGCCGGGCTGGGGCGACAAGTCCGCATCGGCGGTGCTCGCGCGGTACGGCCGGCTGGAGGACGTCCCGGCGACCGGCAGCGACTGGGATGTGCCCGGGCTCCGCAACCCGGTGGGCCTGGCAGCCACGCTGCGCGAGCGGATGGACGAGGCGATGCTCTACCGGGACCTCGCCCGCCTGCGCACGACGGCGGACGGCGTGCCGATCGCGCAGGTGAACGTCGACGAGCTCGCCTGGCCGGGCGCCGACCGGGATCGATGGGTGAGGTTCTGCGACGAGTGGGGGCTGCCGAGGCTCCGCACCCGGCCGCCACGCTGGCTCGACGACCGGGTCCTCTGAGCACGGGTCAACCGCGCACTGGTCCGGCCCGGGTGACCGGCGAGAACCGCCCTAGGCTGCGGGCTCCCGGGACAGCCGGAGCAGCTCCGCGTGGTGCGGGGCCGGCGCCGCCACGCAGCCGAACGTCCGCGTCGCGCGGGCGACGTCGAACCAGGCGCCGCCGGTCGAGTCCGTGACCACGGCTCCCGCTCGCTCCGCGATCAGCCCCGCTGCCGCGATGTCCCAGGCCGACATCCCGCCGGACTGGATGTAGCCGTCGAAGCGGCCGCGGGCCACGTACGCCATCGCCAGGGCGGCGGAGCCCATGTTCCGGGCCACCCGGACCGCCCGGCGCACCGCGCGGCCGCGTGACGTCGCCGACCGCCCGCCGAGAGCCATCGCGATCACGTAGTCGTCGAGGCGGTCCTTCACCGATGCGTGGATCAGCGCGTCGTTGAGCATCGCCGGCCCATCGGCGGTGGCCCAGAACGTCTCACCGCGCATCGGGTCGTGCACGGCGCCCGCCACCGGCCGGCCGTCCATCACCAGGCCCACCGAGACGCAGAAGTGCGGGAGGCCGTTGGCGTAGTTCACCGTGCCATCGAGCGGGTCGATGACCCATGTCCGCCCGTGGTCGAGGCTCCGGGACGCCGACCCGCCCGCTCCCTTGTGCTCGCCCGACTCCTCGGCCAGGATCCCGTCGCCCGGGAAGCGGTCCCGGATCGCGGCCATGATCAGGGCCTCCGACAGGTGGTCGACCTCGGTCACCACGTCCTTGGCCGACTTGTGGTCGACCTGCTCCACACGCTCGTACCGCTCGAGCAGGATCAGTCCGGCCCGTTCCGCGATCTCCCTCGCGAACGCGACGTCCCCCGCGAACTCGCTCGCGCGACCCGCGCCGGCGGGACCCGTCACGATTCGCAGTCCGCGGTGAGCGGCTTCGGCACGGTGCCCAGCGAGGCCACCACAACGTCGAAGACCGCCGTCGAGCCCGGCTCCACCCGCGGGCTCTCCACGAAGACCGCCTCGGGCCCGATGCCGCCCAGCGAGGGGTCGTCGATCCGGCAGGTGGTGCTCCCGGCCGCCGATCCGGCGTTGGTCACGCTGACGGTGACCTTGAGGCCCGCCGGATCCGGCGCCACGCCCGTGACGTGCGAACGGAACGGCCCCACGCCGGCGATGCTGAGGCGTGCCACGACCGCCATGATGACGACCGCTGCCACGATCCCCACGAAGACAGTGCCGTGCGCCTGTGACGCGGCCGGTGCGCGGAGGCCCAGCGGGTTGCACCGCTCGCACATGGACTCGTCCAGCGGGATCCGCGCCCCGCAGCGGACGCAGCCGTGCGTCAGCTCGGGAGCGGCGTCGGTGGCGGGCGGGAACGTCATCGGCAGCCGCCGCCTACAGGCCCGTCTCGAAGATCCGGATGTCGGCGGGGCCTGCCGCGTGGCCGTCGCCGCGCGTGAACTCGAGCGCCGCAAGAGCCCCGAGCGCGTCCAGGTCCGCCGGAAAGCGGCCGACCATGTCCAGGACGACCTTGCGGATCCGCTCGGCATTCTGCTCGAACACCGCGAGGACGTCGTGGGCCGTGACCGCCGTGGTCCCCTCGAGCACGCCCGCGTCGTAATCGGTGATCAGGGCGATGTTGACGACGGCCATGCCCAGCTCGCGGCACAGGTAGGCCTCGGGGTACTGGGTCATGTTGATGACCTCCCACCCGGCGTCGCTGAACCACTTCGACTCGGCCTTCGTGGAGAAGCGCGGGCCCTGGATCACCACCACCGTGCCGCCGTCGTGGACGGTGATGCCGTGCTCCCGGATGACGTCGAGCGCGATCCCCCGCAGGACCGGGTCGTAGATCTCGGCCGACGAGACGTGGGACACGATCGGCCCGTCGAAGAACGTGTCCGCGCGGCCGTTCGTCCGGTCCACGAACTGGTCGCTGACCACGAAGTGGCCGGGCTCCACGTGCAGCTGGAGCGAGCCTGCGGCGCAGGGGCTGATGACGGCCTTCACACCCAGCGAGCGCATCGCCCACACGTTGGCGCGGTAGTTGACCCTGTGAGGCGGAATGGAGTGGCTGCGACCGTGGCGCGGCAGGAAGGCGACCGTGCGGCCGGCGACGGTGGCCAGGAAGAAGCTGTCCGACGGCGGCCCGTACGGCGTGTCGACCTTCGCTTCGCGCACGTCCTCGAGAAGCGAGTAGAAGCCCGAGCCCCCGAAGATGCCGATCTCCGCCACGTCCGCCATGCCAACCTCCTTCTGCGACGGGGCATTCTCGCACGGGCGCCGTCACCGTTACGATGGAGGCACGGACCGGTGGGACGGCCGGGCACGCAGCGGGAGACCTCACGCATGACGATCGACCTCGGCCGCAGCGCGATCGCGATCCTCGCCGTGCTCGCCATCGTCGCCGGCAGCGTCCTCCTCGTCGTCTACGCCGTGCGCCGGGGGCTCGTGCACCGGGACCTCGACGGGACGATCGAGGCAACGGGTGCGGACGGCACGATGCCGGCCACCGCGGGCGCGGCCGCAGCCCCGTCCCGCACGCTCGGCCTCGCCGGGGTGACGCTCCTGGTCGTGGGGATCGCGCTGGCCGCCATCGGCGTGCTCACCTCGTCCAACGCGCTCACGTCGGCCGCACCGGGCAACCCGCCCTCCGACTGCGCGCAGGCCTGGAACGGGTGCCCCCAGGCCACCGCGAACCCGCAGCCCTCGCCGAACCCCTAGGTCCGTCCCGGGCCCTTCGGTCCGGCTCCCAGGGCTACCATGGGTCACATGCCCAACTCCTCCGAGACCCTCTCCGGCGCGGCTCGCGCCTTCCTCGACGCGGCCCGCTTCGCCACGGTCGCCACCAGCGACGACGACGGCGCCCCTCGCCAGACGGTGATCTGGTACCGGCTCCAGCCGGACGGCCGGATCCTGCTCAACGGCCGCCTCCCGCGCCGCTGGTGCGCGAACCTGCTGCGGGACCCGCGGGTCGCCATCTCCGTGGTGGACGCCGCGGACGGCTACCGCTGGCTCGGCATCACGGGCGTCGTGGACGAGGTCGTCGACGACCTCGGGCCGGCGCGGGACCACATCGTGGAGCTCGCCTACCGCTACCACCCCGAGGGACCGGACGAGGCCCAGATTGCCGCGTTCCGGACCCAGCCACGGATCACCTACCTCGTGCGGGTCACCGGCGTCTACGACCACCTGGAGGACTGACGGGATGGCCGCGACGAAGATCGGGTTCCTGCTCGGGCCGCAGACACTCCGCGTGGGGATGATGAACGGGTGACCGGACGGCGCGAGGGGACGATCGTTGCGCTCGCCGGTGGCGTGGGCGGAGCCAAGCTGGCCGAGGGGCTCCAGGCCCACGTGGGCGAGCGCCTCGCGGTCATCGTCAACACCGGCGACGACTGCACCCGTCACGGGCTGCTCGTCATGCCGGACCACGACACGGTCCTCTACAACCTGGCCGGGATCGAGCAGGCCGCGTGGGGCTGGGGCATCGAGGGCGACACGCATGCCGTGATGGCGCAGCTGGCCGTGTACGGCGAGGAAGCCTGGTTCTCCCTTGGCGACCGGGACCTCGCACTGCACATCGCCCGCACGGCGCGCGTCGGGACGGGGGCGCGGGTGACGGAGGCGTGCCTGGCGGCGCAGGCGGCACTCGGGATCGCGGGTCGCATCCTGCCGATGACCGATGCCCCCGTCGCCACCGAGGTCCGCACCGCCGACGGCTGGCTGGAGTTCCAGGAGTACTTCGTGCATCGCCGGCAGCAGCCGGAGGTGCTGGAGATCCGGTTCACCGGGATCGCGGAGGCCTCACCCTCGCCGGAGGTGGTGGCAGCCCTGGCCGCAGCGGACGCGATCGTCCTGTGTCCGTCGAACCCGCTCGTGTCCGTGGGACCCATCCTGGCCGTGCCGGGCATGCGGGACCTGATCTCGGCTGCGCGGCTGCGGGGCGTTCCGGTCGCGGCAGTCAGCCCGATCATCGGCGGGCGCGCCCTCAAGGGTCCAGCGGACCGGATGCTCGCTTCCCTGGGGTTCGAGTCGTCGGCGCTGGGCGTCGCGCGGCTGTACGCGGGCCTCGTGGACGTGTTCGTGCTGGACGCGCTGGATGCGGGTTCCGCGGCGGCGGTCCGGGCGCTGGGCCCGCGGACGCACGTCACGGACACGATCATGGGCGACGACGAGTCCCGGGCCCGCCTCGCGGGCGAGGTGCTGGGCGCACTCGGCGTCGCCTGAGCGGCCCAGCGGGCAAGGCTCACGCCGCGGCGGCTGCAGCCCACTTCCGCCACCAGGCGATCGTCACCGCCAGCGCATCGTCGAGTGACGTCCGCTCGAAGGGGCCGAACGCCGCCTCGAACGCGGACCAGTCGCTGATGAACGGCTCGGTCCACTGGTACATCACGACGCCGACCTCGCGTGCCATCGGCACGAACAGCCCGGCAGCCCTGAGCATCAGCGGCCCGTCCACGCGGATCTTCACCGGCATCCCTGCGACCGCAAACGCGCGCTCCAGAAACGCCCGGACTGTGATGGGGTCCATGACCGGCAGGTGCCAGGCGCGCCCGGCCGCCTCGTCGCGGTCGCCCAGCACGACCATCCCCCGGGCGAGGTCCGGCAGGTAGCTGAACGAGTGCTCCACGTCGATCCGTCCGGTGGCGGCCGCCGACTTGCCGGCGACCAGCGCCCCGAAGGCGCGCTCCCCTGCCCCGCTGTTCGTCCCGTGGGGGCCGAAGTAGTCGGATGACCGGCCGATCGCCACCTCGAGCTCGCCCCGTCGGTGGCGGGCCAGCAGGTCGGCAGCGAGGCGGATCCGCTGCGCCCCCTTGCGGTCGGCCGCACGCTGGGGCGTCGTCTCGAGCATCGGCGAGCTCCCCGGGCCGTACATGTAGAGGTTGTCGGCGAAGACCAGGCGCGCACCGGCGGCCGCCGCGGCATCGCCGACGGACGCGTTGAGCCGCTCGAAGTTGCCGGGCCACTTGTCGTAGGCCGGCTGGGCGGCGTGATAGACGACCGTTGCCCCGGCGATGGCCCGGGATGCCTCCTCGGGCGCATACAGGTCCGCCCGGACTTGCTCCACGCCCGCCGGGAGACCCACGATCTCCCGCCTGGCCACAGCCCGGACGTGGCGCCCCTGGCGTGCCAGCTCGTCCACGATCGCGCGGCCGGTCCCGCCGCCCGCCCCGAGCACCACCTGCAGCCCCTCGGCTCGTTCCATTCGGTCCATCTCCGTTCCTCAGACTTCAGCCGTCGCACGTTTCGCGTCTCGCCAGACCCGCGCTTCCCGCACTTGATGAATGACTGTTCATTCACTATGCTGGCACGCGACGCCCCCTGTCAAGGGGCAAAATGAATACCCATTCATCACGGCGGAGGCACCATGCCCAGGCGACCCGCGGCCCACGCGGAGGCGATGCGCGAGCGGATCCTCGAAGGCGGCCGGCGCGCGTTCATCGCCGGCGGCTTCCGCGGCACCAGCGTCCCCTCCATCGCCGCCGAGGCCGGCATCTCCGTCGGCCTGATCTACCGCTACTTCCCCAGCAAGGAGGAGCTCTTCCTCGAGCTGTGCATCTCGGGGACACCCGAGGAGCTGGCCGAGCTAGCGGAGCACCTCTCCCCCATCGAGGACCCTGTCGAGCGCCTGACCGTGGCCATCGACAGCTACTTCGACGCCCTGTTCCATGCGATCGGCGCTCCGCTGGTCCTCCAGGCCCTGGCCGCGGCCCCGTCGGACGGGCGGATCCGGGAAGCGCTCCGCCGTCGCGGCGACGACCTGCGCACGTTCTCGGCGGACTTCATCCGCGACGCCATCCGGCGCGGCGAGCTGGATCCCGCCACCGACGTGGACGAGGTCGCCGCGATGACGACGATGCTGCTCGACGGCGCCCTCATCGCCGTGGCCGAGCAGGGCGACAACCTTGACCGGGCCGCCGTCCGCGACCGCGTCGTGCGCACGGTCGTCGCCGTCTCCGGCCTCGGGCGCGGGTCGCGCTAGCATCGTGTCGTGAACGATCCCGTCCCGATGGCGACGACCGCCGTGGTCATCCCCATCCGAACCTTCGAGGGCGCGAAGTCCCGCCTTGGCGCCGTCCTGGACGCCGAGGAGCGCCGCGACCTCGTCGAGCGGCTGCTCGTGCGCACCGTGGCCGCGGCGCTGGCCACGCCCGGTGTCACCGAGGTCCTGGTCGTCTCGCCCGATCCCGAGGTCCTCGCCGTCGCCTCGACGGCCGGCGCGCGGCCCGTCCTCCAGCTGTCGCGCGGCCTCAACCCGGCCCTCCAGGAGGCGCGGACGGCCGTCCGCGCGGACCGGATCCTGGTGCTCCCCGGGGACCTCCCGGCCGTGACGGCCGGGGACCTCGCGGCGGTCCTCGCGGCCGGCGACGCCGCCGGCGTCCCGGGCGTGGTCCTCGCCCGGGACCGTCATGGCCGCGGGACGAACGCCCTGCTCCTGGCCCCGCCCGACGTCATCGATCCCGCCTTCGGCGGCGACAGCCGCGCCGCCCACGCCTGGCTCGCGTCATCGGCCGATGCGGCCTACACGGAGGTGTCCGGGGCGCTCTCGCTGGACATCGACACGCCGGACGACCTGCTGCTGGCCGAGGCACTGCTGATCGGAGGGCCGGGTGTCCGCTGAGCCCGGCAGGGTCGAGATCCTGGCCCTCGCCCGCCTGCCCGAGGTCCGTCCCGGCGACGACCTCGAGGCCATGATCGGCGATGCCCTCGAGGCCACGCCCGGCGCCCTCCCCCTCCAGGCGGGTGACGTGCTGGTCGTCACGCAGAAGGTCGTGTCCAAGGCCGAGGGCTCGATCGTCGACCTGCGCACCGTCACGCCGCGCCCGGAGGCAGTCGCGTGGGCCGAGGCCTGGGACCGGGACCCGCGCCAGATCGAGGTCGTGATGCAGCAGGCCCGCCGGATCGTCCGGATGGCCCACGGGGTCCTCATCGTGGAGACGGAGCACGGCTTCGTGTGCGCGAATGCCGGCGTCGACGCCTCCAACGTGGGCCCGGACTCGGGTGACGCCGTGACGCTGCTGCCCCGGGATCCGGACGCGTCCGCGGCGCGGATCCGTGTGGCGCTGCGGGCTCGCTTCGGCCATGACCTGCCGGTCATCGTCTCCGACAGCTTCGGGCGTCCGTGGCGCTGGGGGATCACGGACGTGGCCCTCGGCGTCGCCGGGCTGCTCCCGCTGGAGGACCTGCGCGGCGAGCCGGACGCGGACGGGCGCGTCATGAAGACGACAATCCGCGCGGTCGCGGACGAGCTGGCGTCGGCCGCGGAGCTGGCCCTGGGCAAGACCGCCGGACGGCCCGTCGCACTGGTGCGCGGAGCTCGTCCGCCCCTCGGCGAGGGCTCGATCCGGGACCTGATCATCGCTCCGGGGCAGGATCTCTTCCGCTGATCGACGGGCGACCGGCGCCCGCCCTGCCGCCTGCGCCCCCACGGCGGCCGCGCTACCCTCAAGGGATGAAGGCAGGACTCCAGCTCCCCTCGTTCACCTGGCCCGGCGGCCCTGAGGAGATCGGGCCGACACTCGCGCGTGTCGTCCGCAGCGCCGACGACGCCGGCTTCGACTCCATCTGGGTCATGGACCACTTCTTCCAGATCCGCGGCGTCGGGCGCCCCGAGGAGCCGATGCTCGAGGGCTGGACGACGCTGGGGTTCATGGCGGCCAACTCGTCCCGCGCCCGCCTCGGCCTGATGGTCGGCGGCGTCCACTACCGCACGCCGGGCCTGTGGGTCAAGGCGGCCACGACGCTCGACGTGCTGTCGGGAGGACGCGCCTGGCTGGGCATCGGCGCGGCCTGGAACGAGGACGAGTCGCGCAGCCTGGGGTTCCCGTTCCCGCCCCTTGGCGAGCGGTTCGAGATGCTCGAGGAGACGCTGCAGATCGCCCACGAGATGTGGTCCGGCGAGCGCGGCTCGGAGGCGGCGTTCGATGGACGCCGCTACCAGGCAGCCCGCCTGCTCAACTCGCCACAGGCGCTCACCCGGCCGCACCCTCCGATCATGATCGGGGGCGGCGGGGAGCGGAAGACCCTGCGCCTGGTCGCGCAGTACGCGGACGCCTGCAACGTGTTCGGCGGCCCGGAGACGATCCACCACAAGTACGAGGTGCTGCGCGAGCACTGCGCCGCGGTCGGCCGGAACCCGGACGAGATCGAGCGATCGACTCTGCAGTCGGTCAAGCTCGCGTTCGACGGTGGCCAGGGCGAGAGCCCGCAGCAGGTCGTGGACAGATTCGGCGAGCTGTCCGACGCCGGGGCGCAGCACGTGATCTTCTCGGTTCGCGACGCGTGGGACCCGCGCGTGATGCACGTCCTGGGACGGGACGTGCTGCCGGAGATCCGGAAGCTGGGCTAGCCGCCCGCCGTCCCGGCCGCGCCGGACGTCTCTCGCGATGCCGCGGGAGTCCGGTCTCGAGCCTCCGGCGCCCCGGCGCCCGCAACCGCCTGTTCGAGGAGCGCGAGCATCGGCGCCGCCCCAAGCCGGCCCAACGTTGCGCGCGCCGTCTCGACCCAGCCGGCGATCTCCGGGTCACCCGCTCCCAGCATGGAAGCGGCCTCCTGCCCGACCAGCGCCTCGTCCCACGCGAGGCCGAGGTCGCGGTAGCTCGCGAGGGCGGTCCGATACCCGGCACGGGCGGCATCCCCGTCCCCCGCCATCGCCGCCAGCCCGGCACGGATCGTCGACCGGTCTGCATCAACGGCGCGTCCGCGCGTGCCGAGGGCGGCAAGACGGTCCAGGGCGACCTGCGCCAGCGCGGGGTCCCTGGCCAGGACCGCCACGCGCCCTGCCCGTGGCAGCGCGTACGGAGCGTTCAGGTCGCTGATGTCGGCGATCCGCATCCATGCGGCCGCGGCATCGGCCCAGCGTCCCTGGGCATGGGCGTAGCTGCCCCCGAAGTCGTCGACCGCGGAGTGCATGTCCCGGTCCTCGAGCGCGTACAGCGCCTCGCCGAGCTCAGCGACGGCCTGGGGATCGGCCCGACCCCGGTAGATCTCGTAGAAGGCGAGCTGGCCGCGGCTGCCGAGCGCGGACGTCTCGTCGACGTCCAGCTGCATCGAGGCTTCGAGCTCCCGGACGGCCCAGTCCCAGTCGCCGGTCCGCCGCGCGTCCTCGGTGGAGTTGAACAGGATGGCGAGCTCGCTCCCCCTGCGGCCGAGCCGGCGCGCGAGCTCGATGGCGCCCTGCTGGAGGGCGAGTGAGGCCCGCGGATCGTCGAGCGCCACGAACGACGGCAGCGTGATCATGACGCGCAGCGCGGTGTCGTGGAGCCCTGCCTCCTCCGCCAGCTGGCGGGCCCCGGTGAGGAGCGCCCGAGCCTGCCACTGGCGGCCCCGGTAGAACGCAGTGGTGCCCATGACGACGAGGGCCTCGGCGGCGATGTCGGCGAGCCCGAGCCGTTCGGCGGAGGCGAGCGCCTGGTCGGCAAGGGCGTTCGCCCGCTCGTAGTCCCCGGTGAGCATGTACGAGCCGGCGAGTCCCCGAGCGAGCAGCACGAGGTTCGGGTCATCCGCGCCGAGATCACGGAACTGCTCCCACGCCGCGGCGAGCCGGGCCAGCGCCTCGTCACGACGCCGGATCATGCTGAGCGCCTGGCCCTCCCAGGCCACCGTCCGCGCCTGCGCGGAGCGGTCGCCGAGCGTGACCCAGATCGCGGTCGCCGCCTCGTAGTGCGCCAGCGAGACGTCCGCTCGGGCGCTGTCCAGCGCGGAACGCCCGGCCCGCTCGTGGAGCTCCGCCCTGGCCGCCGGATCCGGGGTCAGCTCGATCGCCTGGTCCAGGAACATCACGGCCTGGCCGGGCGCCCCGAGCGACGTCGCCCGGTCCGCCGCCGCACGGAGGGCGATCCGGGCCTGGCCGGCGAGCGCGTCCGCCTCGGAACCCTCCATGGAGGACCGGTATGCGGCCACGTAGTGGGCGGCGAGGGCACCAGCCAGCTCCTCGTCGCCGATGCTCTCGAAGTGGCGGGCCGCGGCCAGGTGGCGCGCGCGCCGGTCGCGGAGCGCGAGCGTCGAGTACGCGACCTCGCGGATGAGAGCCTGCACGAAGGCGAACTGGCCGCGCTCCGGCGACCGTGGATCCACCTCCTGGTGGAGCAGGTCCTGCCGGACGAGCCGCTCGAGCCGCGGCGCGATCTCGGCGGGGTCGAGGCCGGCGACGGCCGCGACGGCATCGAGGCGGAACGACTGGCCGAGAACCGCGGCGTCCTGGACGAGCGCCCGGTCCGCGTGCTCCAGGCCGTCGAGCCGCGCCGCGATCAGGGCATGGAGGGTGTCCGGGACCGCCAGCTCGCCCAGCTCCCCGGCGGGTGCGAAGCCCCCGGCCGGAAGCTCGACCAGGCGTCCGTCGGCGACGAGCATCCGGATCGTCTCCACCGCGTACAGCGGGATCCCCTCGGCACGCGCGACGATCGAGCGGACGGCCGCTTCCGGCAGACCCGTGACGAGGCCGCCGAGGAGGGCGCGCATGGACGGCTCGTCCAGCGGCTGCAGGTCCAGGGCGAGAAACGCCCGCTTGCCCGCGCCCCAGCCGGGGCGCCTCTCCAGCAGCTCCGGGCGGGCGAGCGTGATGATCAGGATCGGGACGTTGCGGCTCCACTCGAGCATGTGCTCGATGAAGTCGAGCGTGCCGGCATCGGCCCACTGGAGGTCCTCGAACAGGAGGGCGACCACCCCGGTCGAGGCCAGCCGCTCGAAGAACGTCCGCCAGGCGGAGAACAGCTCCGCGGCACCACCGGCCGGCACGTCGCCCACGCCGAGCAGCGCGAGCAGGGCGGGCTCGATCCGGCGGCGCTCGGCCTCGTCCGGGACGTATTCCGCGACCATGTCCGCGATGCGCCCCCGCGTCATCGCGGGGTCGTCGCTCTCGAGGAGCCGGGCACGCGAGCGGACCATCTCGCCGAGGGCCCAGAAGGTGATGCCCTCGCCGTACGACGGGGAGCGCCCTTCATGCCACCAGACGCTCTCGACCACGCCGTCCACGTAGCGCAGGAACTCCCGCGCGAGGCGGCTCTTGCCAAGGCCGGCCTGGCCGGTGATCGAGACGAGGCGGACCCGGCGCTCACGCGACGTGGCGTGGAAGAGGTCCTTGAGCAGCCGCAGCTCGGCGTCGCGACCGACGAACGGCGCCTCGAGGCGGTCGTCCCTGCCGCGTCCGCGGCGCTCGCTCACGATCCGCACGGCGCGCCAGGCCGCAGCGGGCGCGGTCTTGCCCTTGAGGACGTGCTCGCCCGCCTCCTCGTACGCGACGGCGCCGCTCGTGACGCGCTGGGTGGTCTCGCCCACGAGCACGGTGCCGGGGGCAGCGACGGACTGGAGGCGCGATGCCGTGTTGACGAGGTCGCCCGCCACCATGCCCTGGTCCCGGGCGCCGAGGGTGACGGCGGCCTCGCCCGTGAGCACGCCGCACCGGGCCATCACGCCCGGACCGAGGGTCCTCACTGAGTCGACGAGCTCCAGTGCCGCACGGACGGCTCGCTCCGCATCATCCTCGTGAGCCGTCGGGGCGCCCCAGAGGGCCATGACGGCGTCGCCGATGAACTTCTCGACCGTCCCGCCGTACCTGGAGATCACGTCGGTCGCGAGCTCGAAGTAGCGGGAGAGGAGGTCCCGCACGGCCTCGGGGTCGCGGCCCTCGGCCAGCGCCGTGAACCCGACGAGGTCGGCGAACAGCACGCTGACGAGGCGCCGCTCGGAGACCGGTTCGGCACGGGAGGCGGCTGCCTGCGCGTCAACGGGACCTGCCGGGCGACTGGCGACCGATGACTCCGCCGCCGCGACCGGGTTCCCGCACTCGCCGCAGAACCGGACGGACGGGGGGTTGACCGTGCCGCAGCTGGGACAGGCCAGGGCCAGGCGCGCACCGCACTCACCGCAGAACTTGCGGCCGGGCTCGTTCGACGCTGAGCAGCTCGGGCAGATCACGTGGCTTCCTGAAGCATGGTCACGAAGGGTAGCCGAATGGGCGCCAGGCGGGCGATCCCCCGGCGTGGAAGGCGGGGTCGTGGCCGCACGATACGTCAATCCCGGGCCTCGCTGCCCGGCACCAGCCCGCGCGGGCCGGACGGCCGGCGAAGACGATACTCCCAGGGAGTATCCGGTCCGCGTGCTACAGTGGCATCAGGACAAGCTTTCCCAACAGGATCCACAATCGCACCATGACCGATGACACCAGCCGCGACGATGCGGGCCCGCTCGCCCGGCTCAAGATCAACCTCGTCGCGCCGGCCACCGGCGGGTCGAGCCTGAACCCGTTCGGGCCGATCTCGATCGTTCCCGCCGATGCCGGCCTCGCGGAGCCCGTCGCGGGCGGCCCGGGCGGAGCCTCCACCGACGGGAGCCCGGCAGGATCGAAGGTCCTGATCATCGGCTCCGGGCCGGCCGGCCTGACCGCCGCGATCTATGCGGCGCGTGCGAATCTCGAGCCGATCGTGCTCGCGGGCTCGGCGCCCGGTGGCCAGCTGATGCTCACCAGCGAGATCGAGAACTACCCGGGCTTCCCGGACGGGATCGACGGCCCGGACCTGATGGGGCGGTTCAGGGCACAGGCAGAGCGGTTCGGCACGCGCGTGGTGGACGTGGACGTGGATCGTGTGGACCTCTCGGAGCGCCCGTTCCGGGCATGGGCCCGCGGCCTGGAGTACAGGGGCGAGACGCTGATCATCGCCACCGGCGCGTCGGCGATCTGGCTCGACATCGAGAGCGAGCAGCGGCTTCGCGGCAAGGGCGTGTCCGCCTGCGCCACCTGCGACGGGTTCTTCTTCAAGGGTCGCGAGATCGCGGTCGTCGGCGGCGGTGACTCGGCGATGGAGGAGGCCAACTACCTCACCCGGTTCGCCAGCAGGGTGCACCTCCTCCACCGGCGGGACGGGTTCCGCGCCTCGAAGATCATGATCGACCGCACGTACGGCAACCCGAAGATCGAGGTCCATACCAACACCGCGATCATCGAGGTGGTGGGCGACGCCAGGGTCGAGGGGCTGCGCCTCCGCGACACCCTTGACGGCGCCGAGCGGGTGATGCCGCTGGAGGGGCTGTTCGTCGCCATCGGGCACAAGCCCAACACGGACGTGTTCGCCGACTGGCTGGAGACGGACGAGAAGGGCTATCTCGTGGCGCACGAGCACACGCTGAGCCACGTCCCGGGCGTGTTCATCGCCGGCGACGTGCAGGACCATCGCTACCGCCAGGCGGTCACCGCGGCCGGTGACGGCGCCCGGGCGGCGATCGACGCGGAGAAGTGGCTCGAGGAGGTTGCTGCCGCCGAGGCATCCGGCGCGAAGGTCACCGCCTGAGCGGCAGCCGTCGCGGAGGCGGTGCCGGCCGCCTCACGCCACCATCCAGCGACTTCGTCCGGGTCCCGCCGGAGCGCCGTGCCAGCACTGCCCGCCGTATCGGCGCGTTCTTCCGGCCGTACCGCCTGCAGATCGTCGTCGTCCTGGTCGCGATCATCGCGACCAGCCTCATCGGCCTCGTCAACCCGTACCTGCTCAAGCTGCTGATCGACAACGTCATCGTCGGGGGCCAGTACGACAAGCTCAACCTGTACGTCGGGCTGATGATCGTCCTCCCGATCATCACCGGGCTGATCGGGGTTGGCCAGTCGTACCTCAACAACCTCATCGGCCAGCACGTGATGCAGGACCTGCGGAACGCGCTCTACGCCCACCTCCAGCGCATGCCGCTCCGGTTCTTCACGGTCACCCGCACGGGCGAGATCCAGTCGCGGCTGTCGAACGACGTCGGCGGCGTGCAGGCCGTCGTGACGGACACCGCGGCATCCATCACGTCCAACGTGGCCGTGGCGGCATCGACGATGATCGCGATGTTCCTCCTGAGCCCGCAGCTCACGCTGCTGTCGCTCGGCATGCTGCCGTTCTTCCTCTATCTCACCTACCGCGTCGGCAAGGTGCGCCGGCAGGTCAGCGGCGAGACCCAGAGGAGCCTGGCCGAGATGACCGCGGTGACCGAGGAGACCCTGTCCGTCTCGGGGATCCTGCTGGGCAAGACGTTCGGCGCCCAGGACCGCTCGGTGGCGCGGTTCACGGCGCTCAACCTGGGGCTGGCGAAGCTCCAGATCCGCCAGGCGATGGTGGGGCGCTGGTTCTTCGCGATCATCGGCACGGTCTTCTCGATCATGCCCGCGTTCGTCTACTGGCTGGCGGGGACCATGGCCGCGAACGGCAACCCGGCCGCACCCACCGCCGGCGACATCGTCGCGTTCACGACGCTCCAGAGCCGGCTGTTCTTCCCGATGGGGCAGCTGCTCAACGTGCAGGTGGAGATCCAGGGATCGCTCGCCCTGTTCGACCGCATCTTCGAGTACCTGGACCTCGACCCCGAGATCGTGGACGCACCCGGTGCCGTCGTCCTGGAGCCCGCCCGGGCGCGTGGTGCCGTGGCGTTCGAACGGGTGTCGTTCCAGTACCCGGTGGAGCCGTCGACGATTGCCGCGAAGGAGGGTGATGAGGCCGCCGCCACCGAGGCCGTCGCACGCGAGGACTTCGCCGGCGTGCTGCCCACCTCGTCCGCGTCCCCGTTCGGCCTGGAGGATGTCTCGTTCGAGGCGCGGCCGGGCGAGCTCGTGGCGCTGGTGGGTCCGTCGGGCGCCGGCAAGACCACGACCACCTACCTGATCCCGCGCCTGTACGACGTGACCGCCGGGCGCGTGACCGTCGACGGGCTGGACGTGCGCGAGGTCACCCTGGCGTCGCTGGGGCAGCTCATCGGGTTCGTGACCCAGGAGACCTACCTGTTCCACGCCTCGATCCGCGAGAACCTGCTGTTCGCCCGCCCCGACGCGACGGACGAGCAGCTGGAGACGGCCATGCGGGCGGCGGCGATGCACGAGCGGATCGCGGAGCTGCCGGACGGGCTGGACACGATCGTCGGGGAGCGCGGCTACAAGCTCTCCGGCGGCGAGAAGCAGCGGATCGCGATCGCCCGGGTGCTGCT
>Ga0302263_10000439_pt1 | contig 16001 bp, 10 predicted proteins | sample II_Fen_N1_4_FD_194564 | JGI IMG/M metagenome (GOLD analysis project Ga0302263, IMG submission 194564) | Peat permafrost microbial communities from Stordalen Mire near Abisko, Sweden - II_Fen_N1_4 | ecosystem: Environmental > Terrestrial > Soil > Wetlands > Permafrost | place: Sweden: Abisko... | reverse complement strand
ATCAGGCCATGACGCAAGCGCAGCGGCGCGAGCAAAGACTGGCGGTGGCCTATCTCGACCTTGATGGATTCAAGGCCATAAACGATAACCATGGGCATGAGGCGGGCGACCAGTTATTGATCGCCCTGGCGAATCGCATGAAGCTGTCTCTGCGTGACGGTGATACGCTGGCACGCCTTGGCGGTGACGAGTTTGTCGCCGTCCTTATCGATCTGGACGATGTTGAAACCAGCGTACCGATGCTGACTCGGCTACTTGCAGCAGCGGCCCAGCCGGTAGTAATCGGGAATGACGTCCATCAGGTCTCGGCCAGCCTCGGCGTCACCTTCTACCCGCAGGTCGATGATGTGGACGCCGATCAACTGCTGCGTCAGGCCGACCAGGCCATGTACCAGGCCAAGCTGGCGGGCAAGAACCGCTATCACGTTTTCGACGCCGATCTCGACCGCAGCGTGCGCGGTCATCACGAAAATCTGGAAGAGATTCGGCGTGCACTGTCCGCACGCCAGTTCGTGCTTCACTATCAGCCCAAGGTCAACATGCGTACCGGTGCGGTGATCGGCGTGGAAGCGCTGATACGCTGGCAGCATCCGAGACGCGGCCTGCTGTTGCCCGAAGTGTTTCTGCCGTCCGTCGAAGACAACCTTCTAGCCGTTGAACTCGGCGAATGGGTGATTGAAACCGCACTGACGCAAATCGAGGCCTGGCATCAGCTTGGGCTGGATATTCCGATCAGCGTCAACGTCAGCGCCCGCCAGTTGCTGCACGGAAATTTCGCGCACAGTCTGTGCAGAATCCTGACCGATCATGCCGAAGTCAGGGCAGGCGACCTGGAAATAGAAGTGCTCGAAACGAGTGCTCTGGAAGACCTGGCACGGGTTTCCCGGATCATCGAGGACTGTCGGGAAGTCGGTGTCGATTTTGCGCTCGATGACTTCGGCACAGGCTATTCATCGCTCACCTACCTGAAACGCCTTTCGGTCTCACAGCTCAAGATCGACCAGAGCTTTGTTCACGACATGCTCGAAGACCCCGACGATCTGGCGATTCTGGGCGGCATACTCAGCCTGGCATCAAGTTTCCGGCGTCAGGTCATCGCCGAAGGTGTCGAGACAGTAGAACACGGCTCCATGCTGCTGCAACTGGGCTGCGAATTGGCGCAAGGCTTCGGCATCGCCCCCCCGATGTTGGCCCAAGAGATCCCGGCCTGGGTACTGACCTGGCGCCCTGATCCGGCTTGGAGCCGCTTGTGTGCGGTCAACCGCGACGACCTGCCACTGCTTTTCGCCGGTGTCGAACATCGCGCCTGGATCGCCGCATTCGAGGCATTCCTGAAAGGCAAACGTATCAGTCTGCCGCCGGATCATCACCAGTGCAGTTTCGGCGCCTGGCTGAAAACTGAGGGCCGACTTCGTCACGGCAAGAAACCCGCGTTCAATTCAATTAAGTCGCTGCACAGCAAACTGCATCAACTGGCCGACGAACTGCTGGAACTCTGGACTGCGGGACAGTCCCCGGCAGCTGAGGCCAGACTGGGCGAAATCCATTGTTTGTGGACAGATCTTCACGAACAGCTAAACGCCTTGGCCAAAGACGGCTCACGTAGATCGACGCAGTAAACCATTCACGACGATTCCCGCGCAAAGTCATGGAATTCATACTTGTCAGTGCCTGCCTGCTGGGTCAACCGGTTCGTTATCACGGCGGCAGTGCTCCCTGTGAAGGCACCATCCTCCAACGCTGGGAGCAGGAAGGGCGCATCGTCGCGATCTGTCCGGAGGTCGCTGGCGGCCTGCCGATTCCAAGACCGCCATCGGAAATTGCGCTGGCGGCTGGCGGCGCAAACGTTCTGGCCGGCACGGCGATCGTCGTAGAAAAAACGGGGCAGGATGTCACCCGCGAATTCGTTCTGGGAGCCCGACAAGCGCTGGCCACTGCCCGGCAACGCGGCATTCGTCTGGCCATCCTAAAGGAGGGCAGCCCGTCGTGCGGCTCAGGCTATACGCACGACGGTCAATTCCGCGGGAGTCACGCCCCTCTGCCGGGAGTTACTGCAGCGCTGCTTCAGCAAGAAGGTCTGCGCGTTTTCAGCGAAGCGCAACTCGACGCGGCGGAGCGGTATCTCCAGGGGCTTGAAGGCAAGACTTCAAGCGAAGCTTAAGAATTTTCTCTCTTCACGCAGCCGTGTTGTCCACGCGCACCCAAACACCATTGCCTGCATTCGATTGAATGACGGCGGCAACGAAGCGCACGCCCAGCAGGCCGTCACGCGAATTCGGGAAGTGCAGGGACAGTGGATCGGGCTCCACACCGGCAAGTCTGGCCGCGATGGCTTCGGCCGCATCCGAGTACAAATTGGCAAAGGCTTCGGGGAAACCTTCCGGATGTCCTCTGACGATACGCGATGAGCGCGCCGCCAGCGGTAAGGTGCCCGGACCATTGGGCGTACGCACTTGGGCCGGCCCGGCAAGCGGCTTGAAGTTGAGACGCTGCGGAATTTCCTGTTCCCACTCGATACTGCCCAGCGAACCGCTGACGCGGATGCGCAGGCAATTCTCGACGCCCGCCGCCGCCTGTGTGACCCAGAAGCTGCCGCGCGCGCCGTTGCTCAGATGCAGCATGGCGCCGGCATAGTCGTGCACGACGCGGTTCGGCACGATGCTGCCGACTTCAGCCGCAACTTCGTCAACTTCCAAGCCGGTAATGAAGCGCAGCAGGTTGTGCGCGTGCGTGCCGATATCACCCATCACTAGCGACGGGCCGCCCTTGACGGGGCTGTAGCGCCAGCTCTGCTCGGGTGTCGGATCGGCGGTATCACGCGCTTTGCCGCCCTGCACGTATTCCACCTGCACGAGACGAATGTCGCCCAGATCGCCGGCCTCGACCATCGCCCGCGCCTGGCGCACCATCGGATAGCCGGTGTAGTTGTGGGTAAGGCAGAACACCCGCCCGCTGGCTTTGGCCGCTGCATGCAGGCGCTCGGCTTCGTCGAGCGTGTTGGTCATCGGCTTGTCGCAGATGACGTCGAAGCCCTGCGCCAGTGCGGCGCTGGCCAGTTCAAAATGGCTGTCGTTCGGCGTCATGATGGCGATCACGTCGGCACCATTGGGACGCGCCTTTTCGCCCGCGATGAGCTCCAGACCCGAAGCATAAATGCACTCCGGCGCCAGCCCCAGATCGCGCCCGGCGATCAGACTCTTCTCGCGATTTGACGACAGTGCCGCCGCAACGAGTTCGTAACGGTTGTCGAGCGCCGCGGCTTGGCGGTGCATGGCACCGATGAAGGAACCCGGGCCGCCGCCAATAACGGCGATGCGTAGACGACGACCGAGCAATGCTTGTACGGGATTGAGTGACATGGCGTTCTCCTTTGAAACGGATCAGGGCTGCAAGGGCGCGACAATGCGGTCGATTTCGGCTAGCACCTCGGCTTCAAACGGTGCGGCCTGCGTTGCGGCAACGGCGTCAAGGACTTGCGATGTGCGACTGGCTCCGATCAGTACCGAAGTCATCGCGTCGTGACGCAACACCCAAGCGAGCGCCATGCGCGCCAGCGTCAGTCCACGGGCTGCGGCGATTGCATTCAGGCGACGCACCGCGTCCAGACGCTCCGCTGTCAATTGTTCAGGCTTCAGGAAACCACCGCGCGCGGCTCGCGAATCCTCGGGGATGTCGCCCTTCAGGTAGCGGTCGGTGAGAATGCCCTGCGCGAGCGGCGAGAAGGCGATGCAGCCAATACCTTCGTCGGCCAGCGCCGGCAGAATCTCGGGTTCGATGTGACGGTCGAGCAGGCTGTAGCGCGGCTGGTGAATCACGCAGGGCGTTCCGAGTTCGCGCAGCAGGGCGGCCGCCTGCCGCAACAAGCCGACCGGGTAGTTCGACAAGCCGACGTAAAGCGCCCGCCCGCTGCTGACAATGTGCGCCAGCGCGGCCATCGTCTCTTCCAGCGGCGTCTCGGGATCAGGACGGTGGTGATAAAAGATGTCGACGTAATCGAGCCCCATGCGCTTCAGGCTCTGATCCAGGCTGGCGATCAGGTACTTGCGCGAACCCCAGTCACCATAAGGTCCCGGCCACATGGTGTAGCCGGCCTTGCTGGAAATGATCAGTTCGTCCCGGTAAGGCATCAGGTCGGCGCGCAGCAAGGCACCGAAAGTCTCTTCGGCCGAGCCGGGAGGCGGACCGTAATTGTTGGCCAGATCGAAATGGGTGATGCCGTGATCGAAGGCCGTGCGCACCACCTCGCGCCCGGTCTCGAAACGGTCGACACCGCCGAAGTTGTGCCACAGGCCAAGCGAAACGGCAGGTAGCTTGAGGCCGCTACGACCACTGCGGCGATAAGGAATGGTCGAATAGCGTTCGGGATTGGCGAGATAATGTGTATTCATGGGCTCGGGAAGGGTTGGCGAGTTGGAAACTCGGCGAAGAACGAGTATCTCCGAGCCGGGTCGACACGGTCAATTGAAGAATTCCACAAACGGGACTAGGGCAAGCCGAGCTCGCTCACGCGCACCGACACCGTCAGCGCCGGAAATTGCCCAGCCGGCCCGACGAAACTGCCGGAGACCGGCGGTACGGCTTCCGGGTGACGAGCGACGGCGACCGGGATGTGCTGGTTGCCGATGACCAGTCCGCTGGTTGGGTCGAAGCCTTTCCAGCCGGGGCCGGGCAGATAGACTTCGGCCCAGGCGTGCGTGCTGGCATTGCCTGTTTCATTATCGGGCATGTGCAAATAACCGCTGACAAAGCGGCTGGCGAGCCCCATGTAACGACAGGCCTCCATGAACAGCGCGGCAAAATCCCGGCACGAACCGCTGTTCAGTTCCAGTGTCCGGGCCGGCGATTGCACGCCCTCTTCTTCGCGGATCTGGTAGGTGAAGTGATTGGCGATTTCGCAGTTAAGTTGCGTCAGCAAGCTGAAGGTTTCCATCGGTCTCGTCAGCAGCCCGAGACGACCAAGCCAGGTGCGCAAGGCCGCACTGTCGTCGGGATAGACGCTTTGCTCGAAAGGCGCCAGATCGGCGTGCTCGGCGACTGCATAGTCGAACGGCATGCTTACGGCGTACTCTTCCATCAGGAAATCAAGCGGCGCGTCGTCATAGACGCTGATCACGACATCGCTCAGGACGTGCAGCGTATCCGCCATCTCGCTGAAGCTCACCAGCGCCACCGAGTTCCCGAGCGCATCGCGATACCAGCGCACGCTGTGCGCCGGTGAAATATCGAGCGTCGAGGACTCGATGCGCAGGCTGTGACTGTCGAGCGGGCGCAGCCGCAGGCGATGCGGCAGCAGCGCGACCGTGGTCGAGAACCGGTATTCGGTCACGTGAGAAATATTGAGTCGTCGCATGCGTTTTCCATTTTGGGCCAAAAGCTAGACGGTGAAGTATAAGGGCTAGTTCCAAAAAGGAACTGTGCTGTAGCGCACTGAACTTTCCCGGGTTTTCGCCATCTTTGGTGCATCGCCATTTCATATGCACAGCCACGGTGCGCCGATGTGCCCAATTCGACGAATCGGTGCGATAGGACATGGCGCGCCTCTTGCTATTGGAATGCCAGACCCCTCGTAACGGAGCTTATCGTGCCCATTCAAGTCGCCCTCAATCATGTCACGCATTATCGCTACGACCGTCTGGTTGCCCTTTCGCCGCAAGTCGTTCGCCTGCGCCCGGCGCCACATTCACGCACACCGATTCTCAGTTACTCGCTGAACATCACGCCGGCCAAGCACTTCATCAACTGGCAACAGGACCCGCAGGCCAATTATCTGGCGCGTCTGGTCTTCCCGGACAAGACACGCGAGTTCCGCGTCGAGGTCGATCTGGTCGCCGAACTGTCGGTGATCAACCCCTTCGACTTCTTCCCCGAACCCTACGCGGCCAAGTTCCCGTTCAAGTACGAAGCGGCGCATCAGGAGGAACTGCGCCCTTATCTGGAAACGATGAAAGCGACCAAGCTGGTGCGCCAGTTGCTCGATTCGATCCCGCGAAAGCCGAAGCCCAGCGTCGACTTCCTGGTTGACATCAACCAGCGCGTGCAGAGTCTGGTCGGCTACGTCATCCGCATGGAACCGGGCGTGCAGACGCCGGAGCAGACGCTCAAGCTGGCCAGCGGCTCGTGCCGCGATTCGGCCTGGCTGCTGGTGCAGGTGCTGCGCCATCTCGGTCTGGCAGCTCGTTTTGTTTCCGGCTACCTGATCCAGTTGGTGCCTGACGTCAAATCGCTCGACGGTCCGTCCGGTACCGAAATTGACTTCACCGACTTGCACGCCTGGTGTGAGGTCTATCTGCCCGGCGCTGGCTGGATCGGCCTTGATCCGACTTCCGGCCTGTTTGCCGGCGAAGGGCATATTCCGGTGGCTTGTTCGCCGCAACCGTCTTCCGCGTCGCCGATCACCGGTTTCACCGAAGAATGCGAGTGCGAATTCGAGCATCACATGTCGGTCGAGCGCGTGCACGAAGCACCGCGCGTCACCAAGCCCTACACCGAGGAGCAATGGCTGCGCATCGAAGCGCTCGGTCACCACATCGACGCCGATCTGGCGGACGGCGACGTGCGCCTGACCATGGGCGGCGAGCCGACCTTCGTCTCGTTCGACGATCGTGACGGTGCCGAGTGGAGTACCGAGGCGATGGGGCCGACCAAGCGCAAGCTGGCGGCCGAAGTCTTCCACCGTCTACGCGACAAATACGCGCCGCAAGGGCTGGCGCATTTCGGTCAGGGCAAGTGGTATCCCGGTGAGCAGTTGCCGCGCTGGTCGCTCAACTGCTTCTGGCGTCGCGACGGCGAGCCGGTCTGGAACAACCCGGCACTGTGCGCCGATGAGACGAAAGACTGCGGTGCCGACGAGGTTCTTGCCGGGCGTTTCCTGCGCACCTTCGCCGAACGCCTTGGGCTGGAGGCGAAATACGTCTTCCCGGCCTTTGAAGATGCCTTCTACTACCTGTGGCGTGAACACCGGCTGCCGGTCAACGTCGACCCGCTCGACGCACGCCTCGACGACCCGATGGAACGCGCCCGCTTGGCAACGACGTTTGAAAGCGGCCTGGACAAGGTCATCGGTCACGTTCTGCCGGTGATGCGTCATCCCAAGAGAAAAGCCGCCTGGCAGACCGGCCCGTGGTTCCTGCGCGGAGGGCACTGCTTCCTGGTGCCCGGCGATTCACCGGTGGGCTTCCGCCTGCCGCTCGACTCGCAGCCCTGGGTGGCGAAAGCCGACTACCCGTACACGCACACGCCCGATCCGACGCAGACTTTCCTGCCCTTGCCGGCGCACGACGAGCTTCGCCAGCGCGCGCTAGCGAGCTCGCGAGCGGCAGCACCCGCCACCGATCGCCCGCCCAAAGCGAAGGAGTCGGCGGTCGGCATCACGCGCACGGCCATTTCGGCGCAGGCGCGCAAGGGCGTGCTCTACATCTTCATGCCGCCAACCGACACGCTCGATGATTACCTTGAGCTCGTCGCCGCCGTTGAGGCGACGGCCGACGCCTTGTCCACACCGGTCATCGTCGAAGGCTACGAGCCACCGTCCGATCCGCGCCTGACCAACTTCCGCGTCACACCCGATCCCGGCGTCATCGAGGTCAACATCCAGCCCTGCGCCAGTTGGGACGAACTGGTCGAACGCACAACACACCTCTACGAGGTCGCGCACGTCTCGCGCCTGACCAGCGAGAAGTTCATGCTCGACGGTCGCCATACGGGCACCGGCGGCGGCAACCACTTCGTTTTTGGCGCACAAACGGCGCTCGATTCGCCCTTCCTGCGCCGTCCCGACCTGCTGCGCAGCCTGATCAGTTTCTGGCACAACCACCCTTCGCTGTCCTACCTGTTCTCCGGCCTGTTCATCGGCCCGACCAGTCAGGCACCACGTATCGACGAGGCGCGCAACGATTCGGTCTATGAACTGGAAATCGCTTTCAGTCAGTTTCCAAAATCTGGCGAACCAGTAGCCCCCTGGCTGATCGATCGTCTGTTGCGCAATCTGCTCATCGACGCCTCCGGCAACACGCACCGCGCCGAGTTCTGCATCGACAAGCTCTACTCGCCCGACGGCCCGAGTGGTCGCCTCGGCCTGCTCGAAATGCGCGCCTTCGAAATGCCGCCGCACGCGCGCATGTCGCTCGCCCAGCAACTGCTGCTGCGTGCACTAATCGCCCGCTTCTGGACGCAGCCCTATGCCCCTGAAAAACTCATGCGCTGGGGCACCGAGCTGCACGACCGCTTCATGCTGCCGCATTTCGTCAAACAGGATTTCGACGACGTGATCGACGATCTGCGTGAAGCCGGTTATGCGCTGGAAAGCGAATGGTTCGCGCCGCACTTCGAATTCCGCTTCCCGATTCACGGCAGTTTTGTCGCGCAAGGCATCAGCTTCGAATTGCGCCACGCCCTTGAACCCTGGCACGTGATGGGCGAGGAAGGCGGCGCAGGCGGTACGGTGCGCTATGTCGACGCCTCGTGCGAGCGCGTGCAGGTAAAGCTCACCGGCATGGCTGGCGACCGCTACGTGCTGACCTGCAACGGCCAAGCTGTGCCCCTGCAGCCGACCGGCCAAGTCGGTGAATTCGTCTCCGGCGTGCGTTACCGTGCCTGGCTTCCGGAATCCGCCCTGCACCCGACCATCGGCATTCATGCGCCGCTGGTATTCGACCTGGTCGACACCTGGATGAAACGCTCGCTGGGCGGCTGCCAGTACCACGTCGAGCACCCCGGCGGACGCAACCCCGAGGCCTATCCGGTCAACGCCAACGAGGCTGAAGGCCGCCGTCTGGCGCGCTTTACCGCGCACGGCCATACGCCGGGACGGATCGATGTCGCACCCGCAGCACGCAATGCCAACTTCCCGTTTACGCTAGACTTGCGGCGCTCCTGAACCCTGACGGCGCTTCCCTGTCTGTTTGACAGAAGCGCCGTCGTTGTCTCTACATACCCGGTTTCCCAATTGGCCCATGCCGCGTAACCTGATCTCCACCTACCCGAAGAAGACCGACCGTTTCGACGAGATGCTTGCCGAGAGCGGTGAGTTGCGCCCCTCATGGCAGCCCTTCATCGAGCACCTCAATACCGCAACGCCAGAGCAAATGCGCCACCGGACCAACTACGTGCGCCGCCGCATCCAGGAAAACGGCGTCACGTACAACGTTTATGCTGACCCCAAAGGCGCCGACCGTCCGTGGGAGCTCGATCCGCTACCGATGATCCTGTCGGCCGCCGAATGGCAGGAGATATCGGGCGCTATAACGCAACGCGCGCGCCTGCTCAATGCCGTGCTCGGCGATCTCTATGGTGAACAGTCGCTGCTCAAGGACGGCACGCTGCCGCCAGCGCTGGTCTACGGCCACAACGGCTACCTGTGGCCGTGCCACGGCGTCAAGCCGCCCGGCGACACCTGGCTGCACCTCTATGCGGCTGATCTTGCGCGTTCACCCGACGGTCGCTGGTGGGTAATCGCCGACCGCACGCAAGCGCCCTCGGGTGCTGGTTACGCGCTGGAAAACCGGCTGATCATTTCGCGTGTTTTTCCCGAGCAGTTCCGCGACCTCGGCGTCCAGCATCTGGCGGCCTTCTTCCGCTCTTTGCAGAACAGTCTCGCGCAGTGGGCACCACACGATGGCGAGGGTGGCAGAGAAACTCCGCTGATCGTCCTGCTGACGCCCGGCCCTTACAACGAAACCTATTTCGAGCACGCCTATCTGGCGCGCTATCTTGGCTACCCGCTGGTCGAAGGCCAGGATCTGACGGTGCGCGGCGACTGCGTCTATCTCAAGACGCTGACTGGTTTGCAGCGCGTGCATGCCATCCTGCGCCGGCTCGACGACGACTATTGCGATCCGCTTGAACTGCGCGGCGACTCGGCACTCGGCGTTCCCGGCTTGCTGCAGGCCGTGCGTGCCGGCAAGGTGCTGGTCGCCAACGCGCTCGGCAGCGGCTTGCTGCAATCGGCAGCCTTGCCCGGCTTCCTGCCCGGCGCCTGCGAAAAACTGCTGGGCGAGAAACTGGCCATGCCCTCGGTCGGCACCTGGTGGTGCGGCGAGGAGGCAGCGCTCGACTTCACCCTCGATAACCTCGAGCGTCTGGTCATCAAGGGTGCCTTTCCCTCGCAGCGCATGGACCCGGTGTTTGGCAACGAGCTGGATAGCGCGGCACGCGCCGAGATCATTTCGCGCCTGCGCGCCCGCCCGCACGCTTACGTGGCGCAGGAGCTGGTGCACTTTTCGCAAGCGCCGGCCTGGAGTACCAAGCACGACCGTCGACTGTTGCCACGCGGCGTCGCGCTGCGCGTCTTCGTCGCCGCAACACCGGACGGCTACACCGTGATGCCGGGCGGACTGACCCGCGTGTCGGCGCTGACCAATGCCAATTACATTTCGATGCAGCGCGGCGGTTCGAGCAAGGACACCTGGGCCTTGAGCGACACCGAGGTCAACACCTTCAGCCTGCTCAAGCACCTGGTCGGCAAGAACGACCTGATCCGCAGCGGCAGCAATCTGTCGTCGCGCGTGGTCGAGAACATGTACTGGTTCGGGCGTTATACCGAACGTTGCGACGATACGGCACGCCTGTTGCGCGTCGGCTTGCTGCGGCTGGTAGACGCCGGTGCAGAAACGACGCCGGCGCTGATCTCGGCCTTCGACCTGTGCCGCTCGCTCAAGATTCTTCCCGACGACGAAAGTGAGGAAGAAACGGAAGACGCGAAGAAGGACGACCGCAAAGGCGGCTTGCAGCGCAGCGTAGTTGAAGCACGCATGCTGACCGCGATCTGTGACGAGGAATGGGGCGACGGTCTTGCCGGCAACATTCGCCGCCTGCTGTGGGTCGGCACGCAGGTGCGCGAACGTTTTTCGCTCGACAACTGGCACGCGCTCAACCGCCTGCAACAGCAATTGCAGCGCTACGCCAAGGATAGGCCGGCGCTCGGCGACGCGCTGGCTTTCCTCGACCAGTTGCTGATCGCCTCGTCGACACTGGCCGGCTTCGCCATGGACAACATGACGCGCGATAACGGCTGGCGGCTGCTGATCATCGGACGGCGCATCGAGCGGCTCATTTTCCTGTGCAACGCCATCGCGCAGTTCCTGCGTCTCGAATCGACGCGCGCGGCGGGCAGCATCGAGTGGCTGCTCGAACTGACCGACAGCATCATCACCTATCGTTCGCGCTACATGGCGCAACCCGAGCTGTTGCCGGCGCTTGACCTGATCGTGTTCGACGGCGACAACCCGCACGGCGTCCTCTTCCAGTTACAGAATCTGGTGCGCTACATCGCGCGACTGGCACGCGAGTTAGGCAATAGCGGCGATAGCGACGACGACGGTGGTGATAAGGTCGCCAACGACCATTTGCTGCGGCCCGTGCTGGCGCGTTTGCAGGCCTTCGACCTGGCGCGCTTCGAGTCACCGCGCTGGAACGGCGGCGAGGAGGGCGACGCGCACAGCTCGCTGGCAGACGTGCTCGACGAAATCGCTTTCACCACGGCGACGCTCTCGGACCGTCTTGCCATGCGCTACTTCACCCACGTCGGCGATGTCGGCCGGCAGACGCTGGCGGCCTGATCCGTATGAGTGCGACCGACGCCACCAAAGCCAGCGCCGGCTACTCGGTCATCCACGAAACGAGCTATCACTACGACAGCCCGGTCTCGCTGTCGCGCCAGCAGTTGCACCTGACGCCGCGCGACTGCACGTGGCAGCGCTGTCTGGCGCACGAAATCTTCATCGAACCCGAGCCGACGCTAACGCTTTCGCGCCTCGATCCTTTCGGCAACCCGGTGCGGCAGTTCGCTATCGAAGCACCGCACGGCGAACTGATCGTGCGCGCCGAAAGCCGCATCGAGATTCTGCCGCGCCCGTCTTTGCTCGATGCCTCGCCGCCCTGGGAAGAAGTGCAGCGCGCGCTGGCCTACAAGACCATGCCGGTGCAGTTGGAAGCCAACAGCCTGCTTTTCGAGTCGCCCTACGTGCGCGTCAAGCGTGAGTTCGCCACCTACGCCAGGCCCTGCTTCACGCCGCGGCGGCCGCTGCTCGATGCGGTGCAGGCACTGATGAACCGCATCCATAGTGAGTTCGAGTTCGACCCGGAAGCGACGACCGTCTCGACGCCGGTGCTCAAGGTGCTCGAAGACAAGCGTGGCGTCTGCCAGGATTTCGCGCACCTGATGCTCTCGTGCCTGCGCTCGCTCGGGTTGGGCGCGCGTTACGTCAGCGGTTACCTACTCACGCAACCGCCGCCCGGCAAGCCGCGCATGATCGGCGCCGACGCCTCGCACGCCTGGGTGTCGGTCTTTTGCCTGGACGCCGACGGTGGGCGCTGGGTGGACTTCGATCCGACCAATAACCTGATCCCCGACACAGAGCACATCACGCTCGCCTGGGGACGTGACTTCGGCGATGTCTCACCGCTGCGCGGCGTCATCCTTGGCGGCGGCGACGAGCCCGAACTGGATGTCGCGGTCACTGTCATGCCGTGGGACAATGAGGACTTGGCGTCTTCCGAAACCTGAGCACCATGCCCCGTTGCAACAGCAAAACGATTTCTCTCACCGTACTCAATTCAAGCACCGTCCTCGACGACATTCCGGCGGAGGTCGTTCGGCTGGCGCTCGATGGCACGCCCGACTCAAGCCTTGAGCTGGCGGCGGATACAGTGTTCCTGAACGCCGGGCAGATCGACCCGGGGCTATATCTGATCCTCGACGGCACCGTTGAACTGTTCGGCAAGGACGCCGAAGGCAAGGAGAGAATTCTCGACTTCGCGCGTGCCGGCGATACGCTGGCCGCCGAAACCCTGTTCACCAGCCGGCCGCTGCAATACTCCGTGCGCAGCCTGACGCCGATCAGCGCGCTGCATCTGCCGCACCGGCTCATTACGGAATGGGTGGCCACCTACCCGGCTTTCGCGCTGCGCCTGATGTCGCTGGTCGCCGAGCGCATCGACTACCTGTTCAAGGACATGCTCACGCTGCGCACGAAGAAGGCCACGGCCCGTGTCGTCTGCTACCTCGTCTGCCATTTTGACAAGGCTCCGCGCACGCCGGACGGCACGCACAGCCTGCACATTGACATCCCGCGCCACAAGCTCGCCTCACGGCTGGGCATCACCGATTCGCACCTGTCGCGCGCCTTCCGCGAGTTGCAGGACAACGGGATGATCGTCGCGCAAGGGCAGGGATTCTTCATCCCCGACGTGCCGGCCTTGTCGAAGTACGTTTGTCCGGCGGGTTGCGCCTTTTGAGCGTCCGGCTCCGGCGTGCACCATCACGCGATTATTGTTACCCTTGCGGCCTTTTCTGACTCAAGGTTGAAAACACGATGCCCACACTGCCCGCTTGTCCGCAATGCACCCTGGCAAACACCTACCCGGACGGCAGCAACTACGTCTGCGCCGACTGCGGCCACGAGTGGCCGACGGCAGATGAAAGCGCGCTTGATGACGACGGCGACGCGAGTGTCAAGGACGCCAATGGCACGGTACTGAACAACGGGGACGCGGTGGTGTTGATCAAGGACCTGAAAGTAAAGGGCTCGTCGATTACCCTCAAGATGGGCACCAAGGTCAAAAGCATCCGTCTGGTCGGCGGTGACCACGAGGTGGATTGCAAGATGGATGCCGGCAGCTTCATGCTCAAGGCCGCGTTCCTGAAGAAGGTATAGAACGGACGTCTGCAGCATGCCCGCCCGGCAAGCCGCATGCTTATTGCCCGTCATGGCATGTACTGTGGAGGCGCCCGTATTCATTGGCTTGCAGGGCGACACCGAATTCAAAACAAAAGGCCGGCCCCCTTGCGGCGAACCGGCCATCTGCCTGCGTAGGCTTATCAGTCTTCGACGCCCGGAATGGCGAAGTAGCTCTTGGCGTTGCGGAAACTGATGTCCTGCACCATGCCGCCGAAGGTTTCGAAATCGGCGGGAATTTCGCCGCTTTCCATCCAGCCGCCGATCAGCGCACAGAGGATGCGACGTAAGTACTCATGGCGCGGGAAGGACAGGAAGCTACGTGAATCGGTGAGCATGCCGACGAAGCGCGACAATAGCCCGAGGTTGGCGAGGCTGACCATCTGCCGGCGCATGCCTTCGATGTGATCGTTGAACCACCAGGCCGAGCCGCACTGAATCTTGCCGGGTATCGAGCCGTCCTGGAAGCAGCCCATGATCGTGCCGAGCACTTCGAGGTCGCCGGGATTGAGCGAGTAAAGAATCGTCTTGGGCAGCAAGCCTTCGCTCTGCAAGGCGTCCATGAACGCTCCGAGGCGCTGCGCGATGCGCTCGTCGTTGGCCGCGTCGTAGCCAGTGTCGGGACCGAGCTTCTTGAACATCGGCGTATTGAGATTGCGGATCGCCGCCATGTGCAACTGCATGACCCAGCCGCGCCGCGCGTTCATGCGCCCGACTTCGAGCAGGATAGCGGTCTTGAAGGATTCGGATTCTTCCAGTGTCGGCACAATGCCCTTGAGCAGTTTGGCGAAGATCGCTTCGAGCGCCTGCGGTGTGGCGAAGCTGGCCGACGGTGCGACGAGACCATGATCAGACGCGCGGCAACCCAGAGCGTGGAAAACCGCGTGGCGCTTGTCCAGCGCCTTGATTAGATCGGCGTACGAGGCGATGGACACATCGGCCGCGGCGGCCAGCTTGTCGATATAGGTCTTCCAGGCAACCGGATCGTCGACGGCCATCGACTTGTCGGGGCGGAAACTTGGCACCATCACCGGCTCGCCGGACTGACGGACTGCCGCATAGGCGATGTGATGTTCGAGGCTGTCGGCTGGGTCATCGGTCGTGCCGACGGCACGCACCTTCATCTTAGTGAGCAGCGAACGGGCACCGAACTCGGGCTTGACGATCTGTGCGTTGCACGCTTCCCAGATCATCGGTGCCGTTTTTTCGGAAAGCGGTTCGTAAATCCCGAAGTAGCGTTGCAGTTCGAGATGCGTCCAGTGGTAGAGCGGATTGCCAATCAGGTTCGGGACGGTCTTCGCCCAAGCCAGGAAGCTGCGATAGTCGGGTTCGTGGCCCGTGATATCGTCTTCGGCGACGCCGTTCGAGCGCATCGCGCGCCATTTGTAGTGATCGCCGCCCAGCCAGGCGTGCGCGATGGTCTTGAAGCCGGCGTTAGTGGCGATGTCGGCCGGCGGCAAATGGCAGTGATAGTCGATGATCGGCATCTGCGCCGCGTAGTCGTGGAACAGTCGCTGCGAGCTTTCGTCGGGCAGCAGAAAGTCGGCATTCATGAAGGCTTTCATCGCGCTACTCCTGTTCGTTCTTAACGGGCTAGCCAGCCGCCGTCGACGGCGACCGTATAGCCGTTTACGTAGTCGGATGCCTTCGACGCCAGAAAGACGACGGCACCGCCGAGGTCTTCGGGCAGGCCCCAGCGACCGGCGGGAATGCGCTCGACAATCGCTGCGTTGCGCTGCTCGTCAGCACGCAACTGGGTTGTGTTGTCGGTCGCCATGTAACCGGGGGCGATCGCGTTGGCATTGATACCGTGCTTGGCCCACTCGTTGGCCATCAGCATGGTGATGCCCTTGACGCCGCTCTTTGACGCCGTATACGACGGCACGCGAATCCCGCCCTGGAAGGAGAGCATCGAGGCGATGTTGACGATCTTGCCGCCCTTGCCCTGCTTGATGAACTGACGCGCGACCGCCTGACACATGAAAAACACGGACTTGACGTTGATGTTCATCACGTCGTCCCACTCCTTTTCGGTGAAATCGACCGAGTCGTTGCGCGTGATGATGCCGGCGTTATTGACGAGGATATCGACGTGACCGAAGGCCTGCACGGCCGTCTCAACAATGCCCTCGATCGGCTCGATACTGAGCAGGTTGGCCTGGATGTGAAGATACTTCCTGCCCGTGGCCGCAATCGCAGCGGCCGTTTCCGGCGCATCCGCCGTATAGGTCACGCCGACGATGTCGGCCCCCGCTTCGGCCAATGCCACCGCCATGCCGCGACCGAGGCCGCGTTCCGATCCGGTGACGATGGCGACTTTTCCATCCA
>Ga0302263_10000435_pt1 | contig 16128 bp, 13 predicted proteins | sample II_Fen_N1_4_FD_194564 | JGI IMG/M metagenome (GOLD analysis project Ga0302263, IMG submission 194564) | Peat permafrost microbial communities from Stordalen Mire near Abisko, Sweden - II_Fen_N1_4 | ecosystem: Environmental > Terrestrial > Soil > Wetlands > Permafrost | place: Sweden: Abisko... | reverse complement strand
GCGCCTGAACCCCGACGGCGCCGAGCTCGCGCTGGCCGAGCGGCCGCGCCACATCCGCTCTTCCACGCGCCGCTACCCGTTCGACGAGGAGCCGGTCGACGGCCTGACGATGGAAGACGTGGACGGCGACGGCCGCATGCTCTTCATGCGCGTGCCCGACCCTGCCGGCGGCTACAAGAAGTGCGCCCAAGACCCACGGCTGATGGTGGCGCGCGAGCCCGGTGAATTCGGCGGCGAGTACTACCGCGTGATGCCCGAAGGCACGCTGATGAACTACGACGGTCTCACCGTCAAGGTCAACAAGGATGCCGAAGGCCTGGACCTGAACCGCAACTTCCCGGCGTTCTGGCGGCAAGAGTTCGAGCAGGTTGGTGCCGGCCCCTACCCGACCAGCGAGCCCGAGGTGCGCGCGATGGTCGACTTCATCCTGAAGCACCCCAACATCGGCGCGGCCATCAGCTACCACACGCACAGCGGCGTGATCCTGCGGCCCATGGGCACGCAGAGTGACGACGACATGATCCCCGAGGACCTGTGGGCCTACAAGCGCTTCAGCAAGCTGGGCCAGGACCTCACCGGCTACCCCGCCATCAGCATCTGGCACGACTTCAAGTACCACCCGAAGGAAACCATCACCGGCACGCAGGACTGGGTCTACGAGCACCTGGGTGCGCTGTTCTGGGTGGTCGAGATCTGGGCGCCCAACAAGGAGGCCGGCATTGCCGACTACAAGTGGGTCGACTGGTACCGCGAGCACCCGGTCGAAGACGACCTCAAGCTCTTGAAGTGGAGCGATGAGCAGTGCGGCGGCCAGGCGCATGTCGACTGGAAGCCGTTTCACCACCCGCAGCTCGGCGCCGTCGAGATCGGCGGCTGGGACAAGATGAATTTCTGGCGCAACCCGCCGCCGCACCTGCGCGAGCGCGAGGCCGCCCGCTTCCCGAAGTGGATGACGCAGATCGCGCTCAGCCTGCCCAGGCTCGAGGTGCTGCGCACCGAGGTGCGTGCGCTCGGCCCCGACACCTGGCGCGTGCGCTTCGCGGTGTGCAACAGCGGCTGGCTGCCGGCCTACGTGAGCAAGCGCGCGTTGCAGCGCAAGACGGTGCGCGGCGTGATGTTCGAAATCCACCTGCCGCCGGGCGATGCCACCGTGTCGCTGGTCAGCGGCAAGGAGCGCATCGAAGGCCCGCAGCTCGAAGGCCATGCGCCGCAGAGTTCGCTGCAGGCCTTCCTGCCCAGCCGCGACATCACCGCCGACCGCGCAGTGGCCGAGTGGGTGGTGCGTGCGCCCAAGGGCACCAAGCTCGCCGTCAGCGCCCGCGCCGAACGGGCAGGTGCGGTAAAAGCTGAGGTGTCGCTGGACTGAAGCTCAGCAGCGAGCGCAGCGAAGCGTGACAGAGCCACACCCGTGGATCCGGCTCCGCCGGTCCACCGGGTGGCGCCCCTCGGGGGCAGGAGCGAAGCGACTGGGGGGCCAGATCACCCCAGTTCGTCGCTGGATGCCGTGCGCGGAAGCAGTGGCGCCTCGCTCATCACCTCGCGCCACACCTTCTTCGGCAGGAAGGTGCGCAGCTGCTCGATGGCCTTGTCCATCAGCAGCGGGTGCAGCTCGTGGCCGATGCCGGGCAGCACGTCGGCGGTCACGTCGCCGCCGAGGGCGACCAGGCGCTCGGCCGAGTCGACGGCCGGGGCCGGTGGGATCACCGGGTCGCTCATGCCGTGGAAGAAGTGCACCGCGGTGTCGTGCGGCACATGCGCCGGTTGCACCGCGTGCCGGCCCGAGAACGCGAGCACGCGGCCGGCCAGCGCGGGCTCGGCCTGCACCGCCTCGAGCGCCATGATCGCGCCCTGCGAGAAGCCGGCCAGCGCCGTGCGCTCCCAGCCCATGTTGAACTGCTGCTGCAGCGAGCGCACCATCGCGACGAACTTCGGCAGTGCCGCTTCCACGCGCTCGACGCGGTTGGTTTCGGTCACGCCGCGCACCGAGAACCACTGCCAGCCGGCGCCGCCACCGGGCACGCCATCGAACGCGTCCGGCGCGTCGAGGCAGATCACCGCCGCCTGCGGGTACTCGGCCACCAGGCGCTGCGCGAGCGGCGTCATGTGGGCCGCGCTCGCGCCGACACCATGGAACAGCAGGAACAGCAGCTCGGTCGGGCCGCTGGTGGGCAGGTGGGCGAGGGCGGTGGCAGGCATGCGGGTGACCGGAGTGAACGACGAAGACGGAGTTTGCACCCGTCGGCACCGTTGCGTCAGCCCGACCCGATCAAGCCCAGCCGGTTCGCGACGACGGTGGCCTCGCTGCGCGAGCGCACCTCGAGCTTGCGCAGCACGGCCGAGATGTGGTGGTCGACCGTCTTCTCCGAACGCACCAGCCGGCCGGCGATCTCGGCGTTGGTGAGGCCTTGTGCGAGCAAGCCCAGGATCTGCACTTCGCGCGCGGTGAGGCCGGCCGGGTTGGCGCTGGTGGAAGCCCGCGGGCCGCGCGCGACACCGCGCACGCCGGCGTCGCGCAGGTGCTCGCGGCAGCGCTTGGCGGTGGCGCTGGCGCCCATCGCGTCGAACAGGGCCAGCGCCTCGCGCATCGCAGCCTCGTCGCCTTCCATCAAGGCCAGCGCGCGCTCGTAGGGGCAGCCGAGCCGTGCCCAGGTTTCGGCGGCCTCTTCCCATGGCCCCGAGAACTGCAATGCGTAGGCTGCCTCCACACCGCCGGTGTCCGGCGGCCGGTGACCGAGCCGACGCGCCCAGAAGCGCAACTCGCCGAGCGCGCGCTCGTCCTGATGCTGCTCTGCCAACGCGCAGGCCTGCTGCAGCACCACCTCGACCCGCGGGCAGTCGTGGCCCAGCCAGGCGGCCTCGGCCAGCGCCGCAGCGGCGGGCCCGATGCGTTGCACCTCGCCGGTTTCCTGCGCAAGCGCCAGGGCTTCGGCCAGCAGCTCTTTCACGCCCGGGTCGCCGCGGCGCATGCGCAAGCGCGCCAGCACGGCCAGTGCGGGGATGCGCGTGACGGGGGCCACGCCGGGCCGCGTGACGAGCTGGGCCGCCAGTGTGGCGGCGGCGTCCCAGCGGCCCCGCTCGAAGTCGAGCCGCGACTGCCAGGCCCGCACGTAGTTCGACCAGGAGTCGAGGTCGCGCGCAGCAAAGTACGCGGTGGCGTCGCCCATCAGCCGCTGCGCGGTCGGGTAGTCGCGGACCTTGATCGCCGCGCTGGTCAGGTTGGCGTAGGCGCGCCCCACGTGCTCGCCGTAGCCGTGTTCAAGCGCCAGGCCCAGGCTGCGTTCGAGCATGTCGAGCCCGCCGGCGCGGCCGCGTTCGTATTCGGCCGCGCCCACATTGTTCAGCGCATGGGTCAGCACCTCCACCTCGCCCTGCTGCGTGGCCATCTCGATCGCGCGCAGGCCCCAGGCGACGGCATCGTCGGTCGCCCCGGCCAGCATGTGCAGTTGCGAGCGGTTGCTCAGCGCCCACGCGAGCTCGCTGCCGGCAGGCAGGCTCTCGAGCAGCGCCACGGCCTGGTCGGCATAGCTCTCGGCCTCGCGGTTGCGCCCGATGAACCAGTGCAGGCGCGACAGCCAGCGCAGCGCACGCCCTTCTTGTTGGCGGTCGCCGAGGCTGCGCCAGATCGCCAGTGCCGACAGGCGTGCGGCGATCGCGTTGTCGATCTGGTCGGTCAGGTAGCACTGGTAGGCCCGGTGCTCCAGCAGCCCGGCGCGTGCCGCGGCGTCCAGCCCGCCGGAGTGCGACAAGGCCATGCCATACAGGTAGGCCGCATCGCAGTGCGAGGCATGCAGCACCGCCTCGGCGCCTGCTTGCTGCGCGTACGTCAGCACCGCCGCGGAATCGCCGGCACCGGCGGCGTGGTGCACCAGGTGCGTCAACTCGACCTCGCCTTCGGCCGTCTCCAGGCACGCGAGCAGCTTCGCGTGCAGTGCGGCGGCCCGCGGCCCCGGCAGGGCCTGCTCGATGGCAATGCGCGCCAGCTCGTGCCGGTACGCATACGAGCGGCCGTCGGCCGCGAGCAGGCCCGATGCGAGGGCCGCCGACACGACCTCTTGCGACGGCGCCAGCACCCGGTCGACCAGGCCGATCGCGATGCGTGCCGGCACGATCGCCGCCAGATCGAGCAGCGCGCGCACCGGCGCAGGCTGGCGTGCGGCGCGGGCCAGCACCGCGTCGCGCACGGTGGCCGGCAGCCCTTCGGCGCGCAAGGCTTCGGTCACGAAGAACGGGTTGCCGCCCGTCACCGAGAACAGGCCCTCGGCCGAGCGGCTGGATTGCCGCGCCAGCTCGGCCACACCCGATTCCGACAACGGCAGCAGCGGCAGCCGTACCACCGAATCGGCCGGCACGTCGCCGAGCACGAAGCGCAGCGGGTGCTGCTCGCCGAGCTCGTCGTCGCGGAAGGTCAACACCAGCAGCGTGCGGGTGCGCTGGATGCGCCGCGCGAGGAACTTGGCCATGTCGAGCGTGGCCGCATCGGCCCAGTGCAGGTCTTCGAGCACCATCACCGTGGTGCCGCGCGACTCGTGCAGGTTCGCGAGCAGCGCGCTGAACAGCTCGGCGCGCTGCCCTTCCAGGCCCAGCATCGCCTGCAGCTTGGTGCCGAGCGCGCCCGCCATGTCGTACAGCGGGCCCAGCGGGCGCGGCGAGAACAGCGCCTCGCAGCCGCCCCACAGCACGCGGGCCTCGGGGTGGCCCGACACCAGTTGCATCACCAGCGAAGTCTTGCCGATGCCGGCTTCGCCGCAGACCAGCGCGGTGCGGCCGGCGCCCTGCTCGGCCTGCGCGAACGCGCCCTGCAGCAACTGCAGGGCGTGACGTCGTTCAATCAGCTCCACCGTGTCGGCTCCTGGAAACTCGGCCGATTGTGGCGCGGGCGCAAACCAGTGGTGGCGTGGCCTCAGTGATAGAAGTACGGGTCGAGCACCGAGACTTCGGTGATGTTGTTGACCGGCAGCTCGGTGCGGCGCGCCACCTGGCGGATCGCCTCGGGCGAGGGGCCGTCGTAGATGCAGAAGCTGCGGGTCTTGTCGGCGCTCACGTACGAGTGCACCCAGGTCACCCCCTGTTCACCGTTGGTGCCGACGATCTTGAGGCAGGCGTTGGCCCCCTCGGTGTTCACCGGCACGACGAGGCCTGCGGGGAAAGTACGTTCGACCATGTAACGCGGCATGAGAAGCTCCTTGGGTTGATGCAGATCGATCTTGAAACTGCAGGGTCAGCTTAAGAAAACGAGCGCGCCGGCACATCGGAAGCGGTCCCCAGATTGGGCGCGGGCGCTCCCCATTTTTGGCAGCGGCGGGGGCCTGCGTGGCCGGCTCCTTGCTTGGTTGGTGGCATGAAGCCACCGATCGAACCCTGGACGCTCGGGGTGCTGTTTTCCCTCACTGGGCACATGGCCATCCCGTCGAGCCAGCACGTGCATGGCGCCACGCTGGCGATGGAAGAGGTCAACGCGGCCGGCGGTGTGCTCGGCCGGCCGCTGGCGGCCAAGGTGTACGACACGCAGTCCGACCTCGGGCTCTACCGGCAGTACGCCGACAGGCTGCTGACCGAAGACGGCGTCAGCACGGTGATGGGCTGCTGCACCTCGCTCAGCCGCAAGGCGGTGCTGCCGTCGATCGAGCGGCGCAACGGCTTGCTGCTCTACCCCGATCTCTACGAAGGCTTCGAGTACTCGCCCAACGTGCTCTACGTGGGCGCTGCGACCAACCAGAACACGCTGCCGCTTGCACGCTATCTGCTGCGCAGCGGCGCGCGCCGCTTCGTGCTGGTGGGCTCTGACTACATTTACCCGCGCGAGGCCAACCGCGTGATGCGCGACCTCATCGAGCGCCAGGGCGGCGAGGTGCTCGACGAGTTCTACGCCCCGCTCAACGCCGGCAAGGAGCAGATCGAACTGCTGGTGCGGCGCATGGCGGCGCTGCAGCCCGACATCGTGTTCAACACGCTCGTCGGCCAGTCGATCTGCCGCCTGTTCGAGGCCTGCGCCGCCACCGGGCTGAGCGATGCGATCACCGTCGCCAGCCACAACGTCACCGAGGCCGAGATGCTGTCGCTCGCGGTGCCGCCGGGGCCTGGCCATGTCACCTCGGCGCCGTACTTCAGCAGCCTGGCCACCGCACCAAGCCTGCGCTTCGTCGAGGCCTTCCGGCGCCGCTTTGGTGCCGGCGCACCGGTTTCGCAATACGCCGCGGCGGCCTACAGCGCCATCCACCTGTTCGCCGCAGCGCTCGAAAAAGCCGGCGACATGGACACGCAGCGCATCATCGATTGCGTGCGCGGGCAGCAGATGGAAGCGCCGCAGGGGCTCATCGCCGTCGACGACGACAACAACCACACCTGGATGACGCCGCGCATCGGCCGCTGGAACGGCCGCGACGAATTCGACGTGGTGTGGGAAGCGCGCGAGCCCGCGCAACCCGATCCCTGGCTCGTCAACTACGGCGGTGTGGAAACGCTCGCCGACACCGGAGTGCCCGCATGACCAGCGACCCGACGAGAGACCTGCGCCAGCTGCGCGTGCTGGTGCTGCACCCGGCCGACCGCGAGATCGACGAGCTGATGCGCCACCTGAAGCGCATCGGCTGCCAGACCGAGCTCGCATGGCCGCCGCCGTCGGCCTTGCCGGCCGACGTGAACGTGGTGTTCTTCGCCATCGCCCCCGAGGGCGCGCTGGTGGCCTTGCCGCGCCTGGCCGAGCCCGAACCGGCCTTGATCGCGATCGTCGACTACGAGAGCCCGAGCGCGGTGAAGAGCCTGCTCGATTCGAACGCGCACAGCTTCATCACCAAGCCCATCCGGCCCTCGGGCATCCTGTCGTGCCTGGTCATCGCGCGCTCGCTGCACGGCTACCAGACGCGGTTGCAGGCCAAGGTGGCCAAGCTCGAAGAGACGCTGCGCAGCCGACGCGAGATCGAGCGCGCCACGCGCATCCTGATGGACATGAAGTCGCTCGACGAAGACGGCGCCTACCAACTGATCCGCACGCAGGCCACGTCGCAGCGCCTGGCCATGGGCACGGTGGCGCGCTCCATCATCACCGCGCACCGCGTGTTCGACAGTCCGGCCGACAAGCCGGCCGCGCCCGACAGCACCGTCTTGCGCATGCCGGCACGAAACCTGCTAAATCGACCCAGGCGCTGACCTCAGGTTCGCGCCGATCATTTCTGCGGCAGGGCTGCCGCAGCACATCTGGCTAAGAAGCCTTCGTTCAATCGCCTTGCGGCGGAACGAAGGCTTTTTTGTTTTTGGATTTCAACTTTGCAGAGGGAATCATGAACATCACGAACCGCAATCTCCTGTTGTGCATCGCGCTGGCGGGGGCCAGTGCATCGGCGCTCGCCAAGGACCCCGTCGTCATCGGCACCGCCGTGGGCTTGAGCGGCGCCAACAGCGTCGTCGCGCCCTCGGTGGTGCAGGCTTCGCAGCTCGCCATCGACGAGATCAACGCCGCCGGCGGCATCCTCGGGCGGCCGGTCACGCTGGAGGTGGCCGACGACGCGAGCGGTGCGGCCGGCGCGCAAAAGGCCTACGACTCGCTGCTGTTCCAGAAGAAGGTCGACGCCATCGTCTCGATGGAAACCAGCGCTGCGCGCAACGCCGCGCTGCCCATCGTGAGCCGCGGCAAGAAGCCCTACATCTACACCTCGTTCTACGAAGGCCGCTCGTGCAACAAGTACATGTACGTCAACGCCTGGGTGCCCGAGCAGCAGGTGGCCTCGGTGGTCGACTACTTCGGCAAGAACCTCGGCAGCAAGAGCTACTTCCTGATCGGCAGCGACTACGCCTTCGGCCGCGGCATGCTCGAGTTCACGCGCAAGTACATCCTCTCCAAGGGCAGCAAGGTCGCCGGTGAAGAGTACCTGCCGATGGACGGCTCCGACTGGACGGCCATCATCAGCAAGCTGAAGGCCTCGGGCGCCGATGCGCTGATCACCTCCACCGCGGGCGGCGCACCGAACGTCACGCTGACCAAGCAGCTGCGCGCCGCCGGCGTCACGCTGCCCTTCGGCAACCTGGGCGTCGACGAAGGCACGGCCAAGAGCATGGGGGCCGACGCGCAGGGCGTGTACGTGGCGGGGTCGTACTACACCAACATCGACACGCCGGCCAACAAGAAATTCCTCGCGGCGATGCAGAAGAAATTCGGTGCCGACCTGAAGACGCCGAATGATCTTTCCGTGCCGCAGTACGAGGCGGTGTGGGCCTACAAGCTCGCCGCCGAGAAGGCCGGCTCGCTCGATGCCGACAAGGTGCTCGCGGCGCTCGGCGAGGTGTCGTTCGAAGGCCCGCGCGGCACCATCAAGATGGACAAGCAGCGCCATGCCGCACTCAGCATGTACATGGGCCAGGTGCAGCCTGACGGCAGCATCAAGATCCTCGAGGCCTTCAAGAACGTGAGCCCGGGCGAGCAGTGCCCGAAGCTGAAGTGACCCGCGAGCGCTCATGACCCTGCTGCTGGACATGCTGACCACCGCCGCCATCCTGTACGGCGTGGCGGCGGGCCTGTTGATCGTCTTCGGCGTGATGAAGATCATCAACTTCGCCCACGGTGCGTTTCTCACCGTGGGCGGCTACGCGGCCCTGCTCGTCACGGCGATGGGCTGGAACCCGTGGTGGTCGCTGCCCTGCGCCTTCGTGGTCGGCGCGGTCTGCGGCATGGCGGTCGAGCGGCTGGTGATGCGCCCGCTCTACAGCCGCCCGCTCGACGCCATCCTCGCCACCTGGGGCCTGGGCATCGTGATCGGCCAGTGCATCACGCTCACGCTGGGCCGTGGCGTGCAGTTCGTGCAGAGCCCGGTGACGGGTGCGGTCGCCCTCTTCGGCACCACGTACTCGGAATACCGGCTGCTGCTGGTGCCGGTGGTCTTGTGCGTCGTGGCGGCGCTCGGCTGGGTGCTCAACGGCACACGGCTTGGGCTGATGACGCGCGCGGTGATCATGAACGAAGAGCTCGCGCGCAGCCTCGGCATCAACAGCGCGCTGGTGCGCTTCGCCACCTTCTCGGTGGGCGCCGGTCTCGCCGGCCTGGCGGGCGCGTTGATCACACCACTGTCGAGCGTGGACCCGAACATGGGCGTGCCCTGGCTGGTCAGCGCCTTCATGATCGTGATGGTGTCGGGCGTGTCGCTGGTGAGCCTGGGCGTGGCCTGCCTGGTGCTGGGCAGTGCGCAGGTGCTGGTGAGCTCGTGGGCCAACCCCATCCTCGGGGGCCTGACCATCGTGGTGCTGGCGGCCCTGGTGCTGCGCTTCAGGCCGGAGGGGTTTGCCCGTGGCTGATCTCCCGCTGAGTGCTGCGCTGCCAGCGGCGCCCCTTCGCACCAAGCGCCGCCGCCTCGCGCTGCCTGCGCTGCTGACCGTCATCGCGCTGACGCTGGTGCTGGGGGCGCCCGAGCTGCTGCCGACCTACCTGGTCAACACGCTGATCCGCGCGTTCCTGTATGCCGCGGTGGCGATCACGGTCGATGTGCTGTGGGGCTACACCGGCATCCTGACCTTCGGCCAATCGGCCTTCTTCGGCATGGGTGCGTATGCCGCCGGGCTGGTGTTCACGCACCTGGGCTTCAGCCCGGGCATGGCGCTGTTTGCATTGGCTGCCGGCGTGGCCGTTGCGATGCTGGTGGCTGCGCTGTTGGGCTGGCTCGCGTTCTACCCCGGCGCATCGCCGCTGTACGGCTCGGTGATGACGCTGGTGCTGCCGATCGTGGTGAGCCAGTTGCTGTACTCCGGCGGCAATTTCACCGGTTCGAGCAGCGGCCTGTCGGGCTTCGAGAGTTTTGACCTGTCGATCGAAGCCTGGTTTCGCATCGCCGGGGTCTTCCTGGTCGTGCTGACGGGGGCCGTGTGGCTTTTCGTGCGCAGCGATGGCGGCAAGATCCTCGAAGCCATTCGCGACAACGAGCAGCGCTGCGAGTACCTCGGCATCAACGTCTCGCGCGTCAAGGTCGTGCTGATGATCGCCTGCGCGGGCATTGCTGCAGTGGCCGGCTTCCTGTTCGCCTGCGTGCAGATGGTGGTGGCGCCCGAGTACGCCGGCTTTGTGTTCGGCACCGAGTTGTTGATGTGGGTGGCGCTCGGTGGCCGCGGCACGCTGATCGGGCCGGTGCTGGGCACGCTGGTGCTCGACGTGACCACCTCGTACCTGAGCGGCAGCCTGCCCTTCCTGTGGAAACTGCTCAGCGGCCTGGCCTTCGTGATCGTGATCGTCGCGTTGCCGCAGGGCTTCACGCCGGCGCTGTGGTCATCGATGAAGCGCTGGCGCCGGCAAGCAGCGGCGCCGCTTGCCGCGCTGGAACTGCAGACCGCCGAGCCGCGCCCGCTGGCCGGCCTGCAGGGCGCCGGCCGCCACGCGCTGGCCCTGCAAGACGTGCGCAAGAACTTCGGCAGCCTGCAGGTGCTGCAAGGCATCAGCTTCCATGCCGACCCGCACGAGCTGCTGAGCCTGGTCGGCCCGAACGGCGCCGGCAAGACCACGCTGATGCGCTGCATTGCCGATGGCGCCGAGCGCTCGGCCGGCAAGCTCTGGCTGAACGACCACGAGATCAAGCGCGCACCACCGTTCGCCTGCGTGGCGCTCGGTGCGGGCCGCAAGTTCCAGAACGCCAATGTGTTCGAGACGCTGACCGTGGCGCAAGCCATGCGCGTGGCGCGCACGCGCCATGCGCGGCCGTCGCTGTGGCGGCGCTCGGCCGTGTTGCCGCTGCCGGCGGCGGCGTTGCAGGTGATGCAGGCCACCGGCCTCGACCAGCACCTGAACCTCCCCGCGAGCGAGCTGTCGCACGGCATGAAGCAGGCGCTCGAACTCGCGATGGTGATGGCGCTCGAGCCCAGCGTGCTGCTGCTCGACGAACCCACGGCGGGCCTGACGAAACCCGAGCGCACGCTGATCGGCCAGATATTGGTCGACCTGACGCGCGAGCATGCGCTGTGCGTGCTGCTGGTCGAGCACGATCTCGATTTCGTGCGCGAGATCAGCTCGCGCGTGATCGTGTTGCACCAGGGCCGCATCGTGCTCGACGGCACGGTCGACGAGGTGGTGCAGTCCGAGCTGGTTCGCGCGGTCTACGCAGGGGGTGCGCATGCCGGCAGCTCTTGAAGTCAGCGGCCTCACCAGCGGCTACAGCGGTGCGGTGGTGCTGCGCGGGTTGAGCCTTGCGGTGCAGCCCGGCGAGATCGTCGCGTTGCTCGGCAAGAACGGCATGGGCAAAAGCACGCTGCTGAAAACCATCATGGGCCTGCTGCCCGCGCGCGCCGGCTCGGTGAGGCTGCTGGGCGACGACGTGACCGGCGAGCCCGCCCACCGCGTGGCGCGCCGGCCGGTCGCCTACACACCGCAGGAGCGCGCGCTGTTCCAGGACCTGAGCGTCGAGCAGAACCTGCAGCTGGGCCTGGCCGATGCGCGGGGCTTCGATGCGCAGCTCGCGCGCATCGGCGAGATCTTCCCGGTGCTGCCCACGCGGCTGAAGCAGCGCGCCGGCACGCTCTCGGGTGGCGAGCAGAAGATGCTGCTGGTGGCGCGCGCGCTGATGGCGAAGCCCAAGCTGATGCTGATCGACGAGATCAGCGAAGGCCTGCAGCCCTCGGTGATCGAGCGCCTGGCCGTGGTGCTGAAGGCCGAGCGCGACAGCGCCGGCACCGCGATGCTGGTGATCGAGCAGAACGTGGGCTTCGCACTGTCCATCGCCGACCGCTACGCGGTGCTGAAGATGGGCGAGATCGTCGACCACGCTGCGGTGGTTGCGGGTGTGGCCGCACATGTGGCCGATCAACTGGGGGTTTGACGCGATGACGTTTTCCATCGTTGCCCACTGCCCGCGCACCGGCATGCTCGGCGTGGCGGTCGCGACCGCGGTGCCGGCCGTCGGCGCGACCTGCCCCTATGTGCTCAGCCAACGGGGGGCGGCGTCGACCCAGTCGTGGGTCAACCCGCACCTCGCGATCGACGTGCTGTCGCGCCTGGCCAGTGCTGCCGCGCCCGACGCATTGCAGGCCACGATGGCGCTCGACGCCGGCCGCGCGCTGCGCCAGATCGGCGTGGTCGACGCGCAGGGCCGCAGCGCCGCCTGGTCGGGCAGTGACTGCACGCCGTGGTTTGGCCACTTCATCGAGCCGCACTTCGCGGTGCAGGGCAACATGCTGGCCGACGAAGGCGTGCTGCTCGCGATGGCGGCGGCCTTTCGCGACAGCGCGGAACTCGACCTCGACGAACGCCTGCTGCGCGCGCTCGAGGCCGGCGACGCGGCCGGTGGCGACCGCCGCGGCAAGCAATCGGCCGCGCTCAAGCTGCACCACCGGCAACCCTTTGCGCTGCTCGACCTGCGCGTCGACGAGCACCCCGAGCCGGTGACCGAGCTGCGCCGCGTGCACGGCATCGCGCGCGCCGAGACCCTGCCCTTCGTGCAGCAGATGCCCACCGACGTGCACGGCGCCGGCCAGGTCGCGCCGGAGGTCTTGCGCCTGCTCGCGCTCAGCCCGGCGCAGCGTGCGGCCGAGCGCACCCATCCACCTCTTCGACAGGACCCTGCCCCATGAGCCTCACCGCCGAGAGCGCCTTGCGCGTCGCCTGCATCCAGATGGAGCCGCATGTCGGCCGCAAGGCCGACAACCTCGCGCGCAGCCTGCAGCGCATCACCGAAGCCGCGGCCGCCGGCGCGCAGCTGGTGGTGCTGCCCGAGCTGTGCAACACCGGCTATGTGTTCGAGACGCGGCAAGAGGCCTTCGACATGGCCGAGCCCTTGCCCGACGGCCCGAGCTGCCAGGCCTGGATGCGCGCGGCCGGCGAGCTGGGGGTTGTCGTCGTTGCCGGCATCACCGAGCGCGAGGGAGCGCGGCTCTTCAACAGCGCAGCGGTGATCGGGCCGGCCGGCTACCTCGGCACCTACCGCAAGAACCACCTGTGGGGCGACGAGAACCTGTTCTTCGAGCCCGGCAACCTGGGTGTGCCGGTGTTCGACATCCCGGCCGGCCGCTTCGCCTGTGCCATCTGCTACGACATGTGGTTCCCCGAGGTCTACCGCATGGCTGCGATCGGCGGCGCCGACCTGCTGTGCGTGCCGACCAACTGGGTGCCGATGCGCGCGCAGCCGAGCACGCTGCCGATGATGTCGAACATCCTCGCGATGGGCGGTGCGCACTCCAACGCGCTCTTCATCGCGGCCGCCGACCGCGTGGGCACCGAGCGCGGCCAGCCGTTCCTCGGCAGCAGCCTGATCGTCGGCCCCGACGGCTGGCCGGTGGCGGGACCGGCGAGCGTGGATGGCGAAGAAACGCTGCTCGCCGACCTGAACCTCGCCGAGGCGCGGCGGCACCGCAGCATCAACGGCTTCAACCACGTGCTGCGCGATCGGCGCACCGACATGTACCGCTGATCGGCGCCGAGGCCTCGCCCCGGGGCCGCCGGCCCAGCCCGTCACAGCCGGCCGTGGGGACTGGCATGCGGTTTGCGTTCGCCCTGTCGGCGAGCCCTCAAACTGCCGAGTACGCCATTCATGCCGTTCGTCTGGAAGCGAATCCTTGGCACGGTGCCGAGCCTGATCGGCATCGTGGTGATCACCTTCCTGCTGTCGCGCGCGCTGCCGGGCGACGCGGCCGCGCACCTGGCCGGCTCGGCGGCGAGCGCCGATGCCATCGCGCAGATCCGCGCCCAACTGGAGCTGGACAAGAGCCTGATCGACCAGTTCTTCAGGTACCTCGTCGACCTGGCGCACGGCGACCTGGGCCTGTCGCTCACGACCGGTCAACCGGTGCTGCACGACCTGGCGACGCGCCTGCCGGCTTCGCTCGAACTCGGCGCCTGCGCGCTGCTCTTCGGGCTGGGTCTGGCGGTCCCGTTGGGCGTGCTGGCGGCCAGCCCGCCCGAACCGTGGGTTGACGCCCTGTGCCGCGGCAGCAGTGCCGTGGGTTCGGCGGTTCCCGTCTTCGTCGGCGGGCTGCTGCTGATTTATGTCTTCCACGCCTTGTTCGGCGTCTTGCCACGGCCGTCGTCGGCCCCCGCGGTGATGGGCTCCACCGTGGTCGACAGCCTTTTCGCCCGTGAATGGGTCGCCTTTCGTTCGTCGGTGGGTCGCCTGGTGTTGCCATCGATGCTGCTCGGGCTGCTGGCGCTGGCACCGCTTGCACGCACCCTCCATGGCGCGATGCAGCGGGCGCTGGGCTCCGACTTCATCCGCACCGCACGTGCCGGTGGCCTGGGCGCGCGCAAGATTCTCTATGCCTACGCATTGCGCAATGCCCTGCTGCCGTTGACCCAGGGGCTGGGCGGGGTGCTCGGTCTTCTTCTCGGCGCCGGTGTGCTGGTCGAGCCGGTGTTCGGCTGGCCGGGCGTTGGCGCTTATGCGGCGAGCGCGGTGCTCGCGTCGGACCACGCCGCCGTGCAGGGGTTCGTGTTGATGACGGCGCTGCTGTACGTGCTGCTGAACCTGGCGATCGAGATCGCCCGCGTTGCCCTCGATCCGCGTGTGCGTTTCGAGGGCTGAGCGATGGGGCTCTTCCTGCTGGCGAGGAACACCCGTGGCGTCGTCGGCGAAAGCCGGTTCGCGTGGGCGGCGGCCGCGGTGTTCGCGCTGCTGCTGGCGTGTGTTGCCTTCGGTGACCTGCTCGCGCCGCACGACCCGTTCGCCGCCGACGGCACCGCGCGCCTCGCTGCGCCGTCCATGGCCCACTGGTTCGGCACCGATGCGCTGGGCCGCGACATCTTCAGCCGCGTGATCGTCGCGGCGCGGTTCGACCTGGGCATGGCGGTGCTGGCGGTGGCGCTGTCGTTCGTCATCGGCCTCGCGTTCGGTGCCCTGGCGGGCTACTTCGGCCGTTGGATCGATCGGGTGCTGGGCCGGGTGGCGGACGCCATCACGGCCTTTCCGCTGTTCGTGCTGGCCATGGGCATCGTCGTGGCGCTCGGCAATGGCGTGTCCGACATGCTGGTCGCGCTGGTCGTCATTGACCTGCCATTCCACTACCGCCTTGCGCGCAGTGAAGTGCATGCACGGCGCCACCTGGGTTACGTGGAGGCCGCGCGCCTGGGCGGCAACAGCGCGCTCGACGTGCTGTGGAGTCACATCGTGCCCAACGTCCTGCCGGCGATGGGGGTGCAGGCGGTGCTCAGGCTGGGCGGGGCGCTCTTCAACATCGCCGGGCTGTCGTTCATCGGCCTGGGTGTGCACGCGCCGGCGCCCGAGTGGGGGCTGATGGCGTCCGAAGGTGCGAGCCACATCGCCTCCGGCGCGTGGTGGAGCGTCGTGTTCCCCGGCCTGGCGCTGGTGCTGGCGGCAGCCAGTTTCAACGTGCTCGGCGACGGCTTGCGCGCTGGGCTGTACCCGCAGAGGCGCGCATGACCGCGCTGCTGGAGGTCGACGACCTGTCGCTCGTGTTCCGCACGCCGCAGGGCGCGGTGCGTGCGCTCGAAGGCGTGTCGTTCTCCGTCCAGCGCGGCGAGATCCTCGGCATCGTGGGCGAAAGCGGTGCGGGCAAATCGACGCTGGCCCACGCGCTGATGGGCCTGCAAGACGCCGCGGCGCACATCGAGAGCGGTCGCATCGGCTTCGGCGGCACCGACATGCTGAAGGCCTCCGTGCCGGACCTGGATGCCCTGCGTGGCCGTGAGCTGTCGATGATCTTCCAGGGCCCGCGCAGCGCGCTCAACCCGGTCCGCACGATCGGCCGGCAGATCGAAGACGTGCTGAGCCGGCACGCGGTCGTGCGCAGCGACGACCTGAAGCGCCAGGCGATCCAGGCGCTCACGCGGGTGCGCATCCCCGACCCGGAGCGGCGCCATGGCGCCTACCCCTTCGAGTTGTCGGGCAGCATGTGCCAGCGCGTGCTGATCGCGATGGCGCTCGCCTGCGCGCCGGCCCTGCTGATCGCCGACGAGCCCACCGCCGGGCTCGACGTGACCACCCAGGCCGTGATCCTGGACCTGCTGCTCGACATGAGCCGCAGCAGCCGCATGGCCACGCTGCTGATCACGCACGACCTGGGCCTCGCGGGCGAGTACTGCGACCGCATCGCGGTGATGCATGCGGGCCACCTGGTCGAGATCGCGCCCACCGAAGCGCTGCTGAGCCGCCCGGCCCACCCGTACACGCAGCGGCTGCTGGCCGCCACGCCCGCGCTCGGCTCGGCCCTCGCCGG
>Ga0302263_10000434_pt1 | contig 16133 bp, 14 predicted proteins | sample II_Fen_N1_4_FD_194564 | JGI IMG/M metagenome (GOLD analysis project Ga0302263, IMG submission 194564) | Peat permafrost microbial communities from Stordalen Mire near Abisko, Sweden - II_Fen_N1_4 | ecosystem: Environmental > Terrestrial > Soil > Wetlands > Permafrost | place: Sweden: Abisko... | reverse complement strand
GCGGCCTCGATCTCGCCGCGACCCGAAACGCACAGTGCCCCACGCCGTACGACGTGGGGCACCGGGCGTGCGGGGTCGGTCAGGGAGCGACGGGCTCGCCCTGCAGTCGGCGGTAGGTGTAGGCGAGGCCGATCAGCGCCACCGGGGCTGCGACGAGCAGCCCGATGCCGCAGAGCAGTGCGCCGATGAAGAGGACGATGGCGGCCAGCAGCCAGAAGACGAAGGTGTTGCCGAAGTTCTTCGTCACCAGCTCGAAGCTCGCCTTGATCGCGTCGACAGCCGACAGCTTCTTGTCGACCACGAAGAGCATCGTGTACATCGTGAGGAAGCCGACGATGACACCCGGGATGTAGCACAAGATCGTGCCGATCGCGGTGGCCGCGGCGATCAGCACGGCGGCGATCACGACCTGCGCCTTGTCCCAGTCGTCGAACATCTGACCGAGGCTGAAGGACTTGCCGTCGGCGATGTTGGCGGCGCCCTTGTAGAGGCCGGCGACCAGGATCTGGCTGACCACCGTGATGATGCCGATCGCGAGGCCCGCCCCGATGAGCTGGACGAAGAAGCTCGGGCTGCACTGGCCCGAGACCGAGATGCCGTTGAAGGTCTTGGTGCAGTCGTGGGTGCCGAGCAGCGTCTGGATGATCAGGAAGTCCACGATGATGACCGTGACGACGATCCCCACCCAGACCACGATCATCGGGATCAGCAGCGTCCCGGGGCTGGCGGAGAACTTGCGCCAGCCGTAGCCGAGGGCCTCGGTGGGGTTGTACGGCGCCTCCTGGCCACCCGCGGCGGGCTGGCCGTCGGGGCTCGCGGGCGGCGGAGCGCCGTACCCGCCACCATCGCCACCGGCGGCGCCGCCGTAGGTGTCACCGGGCGGTGGAGGCGGGGGCAGGTCCGAGGACGGGGGCGGCGGCGGCTCCGAGGGCGGCGGCGGCGTGGGTGCGGGTTGGTCGGCAGATCCTTCGGGCCCCGTGGGCTCGTTCGGGTCACTCATGGGCCGCAATCTAGGGGTCGCCGTGCTCGCATGTCACTCGTCTCAGGACCGCGTGTCCGCGGACCGGAACCCCCAGGCATGCCACGGGCCCCGGTCCGCCGTGGCGGATCCGGGGCCCGTGATGGTCAGTGCCGGGGAGTGGAGGTCACTCCTCGCCGGCGATGAAGGCCTCCACGCGGCGGCGGCCCTCGTCGTCGGGCAGCTGCACCGGCGGGCTCTTCATCAGGTACGACGACGCCGAGATGATCGGGCCGCCGAGGCCACGGTCCTTGGCGATCTTCGCCGCGCGCAGCGCGTCGATGATGATGCCGGCGGAGTTCGGGGAGTCCCAGACCTCCAGCTTGTACTCCATGTTCAGCGGCACGTCGCCGAAGGCGCGGCCCTCGAGGCGGACGTAGGCCCACTTGCGGTCGTCGAGCCACGCGACGTAGTCGGACGGGCCGATGTGGACGTTGCGGTCGTGGATCTTGCCGCCCAGGGGACCGGTCAGGTTGGAGGTGACCGACTGGGTCTTGGAGATCTTCTTCGACTCCAGGCGCTCACGCTCGAGCATGTTCTTGAAGTCCATGTTGCCGCCGACGTTGAGCTGGTAGGTCCGGTCGAGCACGATGCCGCGGTCCTCGAACAGCTTGGCGATCACCCGGTGGGTGATCGTGGCGCCCAGCTGGCTCTTGATGTCGTCACCGACGATCGGGACACCAGCGTCCTCGAACTTCTTGGCCCACACGGGGTCGGAGGCGATGAAGACGGGCAGGGCGTTGACGAACGCGACCTGGGCGTCGATCGCGCACTGCGCGTAGAACTTGTCGGCCGCCTCGGAGCCCACCGGGAGGTAGGAGACGAGGACGTCGGCCCGGGTGTCCTTGAGGACCTGGACGATGTCGACCGGCTCGGCGTCGGACTCGTCGATGGTCTCGCGGTAGTACTTGCCGAGACCGTCGAGGGTGTGGCCCCGCTGGACGATGACGCCGGTCGGCGGCACGTCGCAGATGCGGATCGTGTTGTTCTCCGAAGCCTGGGTGGCCTCCGCCAGGTCGAAGCCGACCTTCTTGGCGTCGACGTCGAAGGCGGCGACGAACTCCACGTCGGAGACGTGGTAGTCACCGAACTTGACGTGCATGAGCCCGGGCACGGTGCCCGAAGGGTCGGCGTCCTTGTAGTACTCGACGCCCTGGATCAGGGACGTCGCGCAGTTGCCGACGCCCACGATTGCTACTCGAACCGAACCCATGGGGCTTGTTCCTTCCTTTTCCCTGTCGAGGGTGTTTCAGGTGGTGGCGTCAGCCGCTGCATCGATCACAGGGGCTGCGCTCGTCGGGGTGGTGCCTCCGGGACCGGCGTCGCCGGTCTCGGCGGGTGCGTCGGCGACGCGCCCGGGTTGGTCGTTCGAACGCTCGGCGTTGATCAGGTCGGTGAGCCACCGGACCTCGCGCTCGACGGACTCGACGGAGTGGCGACGCAGCTCGCTGAGGTAGCGGTCGTCGCCGCCCGCGGCGTACCGGGCGCGGTCGAGCCGCTCCTGGAGCCGGGTACGGCGACCCTCGAGGATGCGCAGCCGGATGTCGGCGTCGGTGCGGGAGAAGAACGCGAACCTCATGTTGAAGTTGTCGTCCTCCCACGCCGCCGGGCCACTGTCGGTGATCTCCTGGCCGAAGTACTGCCGGCCGGCCGGGGTGATCTGGTAGACGATCCGCTGCCGGCGTGACACGCCAGGGGTCTCCGCGGTGACCTCGGTGATCCAGCCGGCCCGCAGCAGCCGCTTCAGCGCGGGATACAGCGAGCCGTAGGAGAGCAGCCGACCCCACCCGAGCAGCAGGTTGAGCCGCTTGCGCAGCTCGTAGCCGTGCAGCGGCGACTCGTGGAGCAGGCCGAGCACGGCCACCTCCAACGATGCCGCCTTGCGTGCCATCCGGTGTGTCCTGCTTCTGGGAGAGGGCGGGGTGTCGTCGCGATGTGTCGCAACGTTCTATCGAGGCAATCTATCGCAACGATATATCAGGAACGCAACTCCGCATTTCGCCGGGTGTGGTGCGGCCCCGTACTCTCGTCCCGACGGCGACCCGGGCAGGGGCGTGCCGCTGTCGTGTGCACCGATCCCCCGACGCACATCTGGAGTGACCTGTTGAGTGCCAAGCGCAGGGCCGAAGGCCCCGCTGTCACGCGCAAGCCGCGCCGTCCTGGCTCGACCAGGCCGCGGCTGTGGCGCGTCGTGAAGTGGTTGCTGATCCTGGCCCTGGTGGGATCGCTGATCCTGATCGGCGGCTTCGTCTACCTGTACAAGACGACGCCGATCCCGGACCCGAACAAGGACTTCCAGACCCAGACGTCGTTCGTCTACTACAGCGACGGCAAGACCGAGCTCGGCCAGTACGCCACGCAGAACCGGCAGATCATCTCCTACGGCGACATGCCCAAGCAGCTGCGTGACGCCGTGGTCGCGGCCGAGGACCGGACCTTCTGGACCAACAGCGGCATCGACCCGAAGGGCATCATCCGGGCAGCGTTCAACGACGCCCGCGGCGGCGCGACGCAGGGTGCGTCCACGATCACCCAGCAGTACGTGAAGATCCTCTACCTGACCCAGGAGCGGTCCCTGAGCCGCAAGGTGCACGAGGCGATCCTGTCGCTGAAGCTGCAGAAGCAGCAGAGCAAGCAGGAGATCCTCCAGGGCTACCTCAACACCATCTACTTCGGGCGCGGCGCGTACGGCGTCCAGGCCGCGGCCAAGGCGTTCTTCGGCGTCGACGCCGACCAGCTCTCCCTGCGCCAGAGCGCGGTGCTGGCCAGCGTGCTGAACAACCCGTCGCAGTTCGACCCCGCGAACGGCAAGAGCAACAAGCAGGCGCTGCTCGCCCGGTACCGCTACGTCCTCGCCGGCATGGCCTCGATGAAGACGATCACCCCGGAGCAGGCCGCGCAGGCCGCGAAGCGCCTGCCGAAGTTCCCGGTGTTCAAGGAGTCCAGCCAGTACGGCGGTCAGAAGGGCCACATGCTCACCCTGGTGCGGCAGGAGCTGCATCAGCTCGGCTTCACCGACGACCAGATCGACGGCGGTGGCCTGCGGGTCACCACCACGTTCACCCGACAGGCGATGGCGGCGGCCGCTGCCGGTGTCAAGCAGGTACGGCCCGACATCACCGACCGGCAGCTCCACGTCGGGGTGGCGACGGTCCAGCCCGGGACGGGCGCCCTGGTCGGCTTCTACGGCGGGCAGAACTACCTCAGGTCGCAGATCAACTGGGCCGAGGCGGGCGGCATGGTGGGATCGACCTTCAAGCCGGTCTCACTGGCCGCCGCGATCACCGACGGCTACTCCCTGAAGAGCACCTGGGACGGCAACTCGCCGTACTCCTTCCCCGACGGCCTCGAGGTCCACAACGAGGGGGCGCCGCCGGGCACCAGCTACGGCTCGGCCGTGACCTCGACCTATGCGCTCGAGCAGTCCATCAACACGGCGTTCGTCGACATGTCCAACACCATGAAGAACGGGCCCGACAAGATCCTGTCGATGGCCAACAAGATGGGGATCCCGCCGGCGAAGGCCGACCCGCACTACCCGGGCATCCCGAGCTCGACGCGGGACCTCGAGCCCGACGCGCTGATCACCTTGGGCAAGGCGCGGATCAGCGCCATCAACATGGCCAACACCTACGCCACCATCGCCAACGGCGGCCAGCGCGCCGACGTGCACGTCATCGACAAGGTGACGAGCAGTGACGGCACGGTGAAGTACCAGTTCAAGCCGCACACCACGCAGGCCATCGACCCCGACATCAACGCCGATGTCAGCTATGCGATGCAGCAGGTCGTGCTCCACGGCACGGGCACCAACGCCCAGGCGATCCAGCGTCCGGCCGCCGGCAAGACCGGTACGGCGACCAACAGCCTCGACCAGGTCTCGTCGTCATGGTTCGTGGGCTTCACTCCACAGCTGGCCACCGCCGTGATGTATGTGCGCGGTGACGGTGACAACCAGCTCGACAACAACTGGCTGCCGCCCTACAACGGCGCGTCGGGCTACTTCGGTGCGGGCTACCCGACGGCCACCTGGGCCGCGGTGATGAAGCTCGACCTGCTGGGCGAGCCGATCGAGAAGTTCCCCCCGGCTGCCAACGTCCCGGCCAAGCAGACCGACCACGCGCCGCTGCCGACGTACACGCCGCGGCCCACGCGCCACACGTCGCGCCCGACGTCGAGCGCGCCCACGTCGAGCGCACCGACCTCGAGCGCGCCCACGTCGAGCGCACCCACGTCGAGCGCACCCACGTCGAGCGCACCCACGTCGAGCGCACCCACGTCGAGCGCACCGACCTCCCCGCCCACGCCGGGCGCCTCGGCGAGTGCGCGGCCGATGGCGATGCAAGAGCCCTGGTGGTGAACGACTCGGGGAGTGACGACCCCGAGCCGGTCGTCCACCCGACCCGGGACGACCCGATCACCGCGGCGCTGAGCCGTGGCGTCGGCGGCCCGATCGGCGAGCGAGCCGGACGCCACGTGTGGTGGACGCCGGTCCGTGTCGTGCTCGCCATGGTGGCGGTGGTGTGCGCCCTGGGCTTCGTCCAGAAGGCGCCGTGCTACCAGACGAAGTGGAGCAACCAGCAGGCCCAGTACTCCGACCTCTGCTACTCCGACCTGCCCTACCTCTACGTCGGCCGTGGTTTCGCCGAGCTGGACTGGCCCTACTCCGACGCGATCTCGGTCCGTGACCGTTACAGCGTGATGGAGTACCCCGTCGGCATCGCCTACTGGGCCTGGGGATCGGCGTACGTCACGCACTGGCTGTCGGGTTCGCCGAACCTCGACGCGCGCGGCGGCTACTCCCAGGACCAGCTGGCCGCCGACCCGCAGGTACGGCGGGAGACGATGCTCTTCGTCGCGGTCAACGCGGTGGGGTTCGCCCTGTGCGCGCTGCTCGCGGCGTGGTTCCTGACCGGCGTCCATCGGCGGCGACCTTGGGACGCCGCGCTGTTCGCCCTGTCGCCGATCCTGCTCTTCGACGGGCTGATCAACTGGGACCTGCTGGCGGTGGTCTGCGTGGCAGGGGCACTGTGGGCGCATGCCCGCGGTCGCCCGGCCCTGACCGGGGTGATGCTCGGCCTCGGGACCGCGATGAAGCTCTACCCGCTCTTCCTGCTCGGCGGGCTCTTCGTGGTGTGGGGCCGCGAGCGCCGGTGGCGCGACCTGGCGGTGGCCACCCTGAGCGGCACCGGCACCTGGCTCGTCGTCAACGCGCCGGCGTTCCTCGGCGGCAGGCAGGAGTGGAACGTCTTCTGGACGTTCAACTCCCACCGCGGCGCCGACCTCGGTTCCCTCTGGTTGATGTTCGACCAGATGACCAACCAGGCGACCGCTGTCCACACGATCAACGTGACGTCGTGGGTGCTGTTCAGTGCCTGGTGCCTCGGGGTCGTGGCGCTGGGTGTCCGCGCGCCGGTAACGCCGAGGTTCGCCCAGCTCGGCTTCCTGCTCGTGGTCGGCTTCCTGCTGGTCAACAAGGTCTACTCACCGCAGTACGCGCTGTGGCTCCTGCCGCTGGCGGTGATGGCGCGGCCGCGGGTGCGCGACCAGCTGGTCTGGCAGCTCGGTGAGGTCTTCTACTTCTGCACGGTCTGGTGGTACCTCGCCCACTACCTCGACCCCGGCGGCGGTGGCGACGCCGGGTTCTACTGGCTCGCGATCATGGTGCGCGTCGCTGCCCAGCTCTACCTCGTCGCCGTCGTGGTGCGCGACGTGCTGCTGCCGGAGTACGACGTGGTGCGCTCTCCCCGGCAGCGCGGTGACCAGGCGTGGTGGCGCCTGTCCGCCCCCCGCCAGCTCAGCCTCTAGGCTGCCGCGCCCGACCGTCAGCTGACGACGACGCGGTCGAACCGGGTGATCGTGTGGCGCACGCGCACCGCGATCTCCTCGCCGATCACGGGGACCCGCGGGCCGTGCGGCAGGAAGAGCATCGACGCCTGCATGTGGGGCGGCTCGGCGAACAGCCGCAGCTTGCCGTCGACGGTGAACGGGGAGCGGACGAAGCCGACGGCGTCGAGGCCGCCCCGGGCCAGGGTGGCGGCGCGGGCGCGCACGGAGTGGTCGCCGATCGGTGCCTCGAGCCCGATGCCGTGCGCCGTGCCGCCCGAGACCACGAGGAGGTGGCCCGCCTTGGGTGCCGACCGGCCCCGGTAGCCGAAGACGTCACCGCGCTCGACCTCGTGGACGTCGAGCACGGTGGCGGTCACGGTCAGCGCGCCACGGTCGCCCAGCCAGAGGTCGGTGCCGATCCGCGGGCGCACCTCGAAGTCGGCGTACGACGTGCGGAGCGAGGCGAGCTCGGGTGCGGTGAGGTGGCTGACCCAGAGCGTGCGGGTGGGCAGCTCGGCCGCGACCACGTCGTTGACCAGGTGGACCACCTCGGAGAGATGGGAGCCGGCGGCCAGCGGCAGGTGGAACGCGACGCCCTCCAGCCGGGCCCGTCGGCGCTCGAGCAGCGGAGCGGCCGCGCGGAGCTCCTCTGCAGACATGCCGTGGCGTCGCATCGAGGTCAGCCGTTCCAGGACGATCCGGGCCTGCGGGTCACGGTCGAGCAGCGCGACCAGGTCGGCGAGGCGGCTGACGGTGTGGATGACGCGTCCGGGGGGGAGGTCCTCGACCGGGACCTGGCCCGTCGGGCGCCACGGGGTGAGCACGAGCAGGTCGCCGGAGAAGCGCTGCGCGACCTCGGGCAGCTCGTCGTACGTCCCGACCGCCAGCGTGTCGACGCCGAGCCACTCGGCCTTGCGGGCCAGGCGGCCGATGCCGAAGCCGTAGCCGTTGCCCTTGGCGACCGGAGCCAGTCCGGGGTTGGCGTCGGTGACCTGGCGAAGGTGCTGCCGCCAGCGGTCGCCGTCGACGGTCAGGGTGAGGCTCATCCGCGGCGTCCGGGGATCAGCCGGGCGAGGGAGCGGCGGTTCAGGTAGAGCTGGAACCCCTGGTAGAGGGCGCGGTTGAGGGGCAGGTCCCACTCGCCCACGGTCTCGACCGCCTCGCCGCCGGTGCCGACCTTGAACTGGATCAGCCCGACATGGGGGTCGTCGGCGTCGAGGGTCTCGGTGATGCCGCGCAGGTCGTAGACCTCGGCCCCCTGGGCGATCGCGCCCCGGATCATCGCCCACTGCACGGCGTTCGAGCCGCGGACGTCGCGCTTGTCGGTGGAGGAGGCGCCGTAGGAGTACCACGCATGGGTGCCGACGCGGACGCCGATGGTGGCCGCCACGAGGTCGCCGTCGTGGTGGGCCAGCCAGAGCGTGATCCGGCCGGGGTCCTCGGCGCCCAGCGCGTCGTACATCGTCTCGAAGTAGGCCAGCGGCCGCGGCGTGAAGTGGTCGCGCTCGGCGGTGTGGGCGTAGAGGTCGTGGAAGGCCTTGAGATCCTCGGCGGCGCCTGGAGAGACGACGACACCGGCCTTGTCGGCCTTGCGGATGTTGCGGCGCCAGAGCTGGTTCATGCCGGCGAGCACGTCGTCCTCGGTACGGCGGGACCCGTCGCTCGCCGTCAGCGGGATCACGAACGTGTACTGCGGCTGCCCCGCGGCGAAACCGCCCTCGGCGACCTGCTGCTGCCAGCCGAGCCCCTCGAGCTGCTGGACGACGCGGGCTCCCGCGGCGGACCGTTCGAGCGGCGCGACGTCGCCGAGCCGGCGTACGGACTCGTCCGCGACGCCCTCCTTGACCTGCGCGGCGCTCCAGCGCCGGGTCACGACCGGAGGCCCCATCCGGACGCCGAAGGCGCCTTGCCCGCGGAGGTGGTCGGCCATGGGCGTCAGCCAGGCACCGAGGTCGTCGGCCGCCCAGTCGAGGACCGGGCCCTCGGGCAGGTAGGCGAGGTAGCGGCGGACGCGCGGGAGCTGGCGGTAGAGGACCAGACCGGCCCCGACGAGGCGCCCCGCGTCGAACCAGCCGAGCGACTCGGCGCGCCACTCGGACTTCACGGTGGCCCAGGCCGGCGTCTGGAGGAAGCTCGCCCATGACTGCTCGCGCAGGAACGCGAGGTGGTCGGCGGCGGGGATCGGCCGGACGGTCAGGGTCACGTCGACGAGGCTACCGGGGCCGGTCGGAGCGACGTCGATGCCGGGAGGGGGCGACGGGAGCGGGGGAGATGCGTCACAGTAAGGGCGCATGTATCAGGCACGCCGTGGCGCGCTCCTGAGCGTGTGGAACCGGATATCCCCCGACTCCGAGGACGACCACGACGGTGAACTCTGCTGCAGCCCCGTCCGGACGTCCGACGTGCCGGTGGCCAACGTCCGTTGCGCCTCCGCCCGGAGGCGCCGCGGCCTACGTCCGACCTGCGCGAGGAGGACACCGTGATGGACGACGAGCTGCTCTACGACGCCGTACGGCGCGCGTGCGAGAAGCACGACCCGATGCCGCCCGGCATGGTCGACCGGATCGTGACCGTGGTGGGCGAGCTGGCCCGGCACGACGCGGACCTGGAGTTCGAGCTGATGCTGGTGGTCGAGCGCTTCCGCGAGCTGGTCGGGACCCGCGGCGGCTCGCAGTCCTACACCCTGCGCTTCGGCGCGAACGACGTGGAGCTGCTGGTCCGGATCTCGACCGGGGACGACGAGGGGCGGGCCCGGCTGGACGGCTGGCTCGTCCCGTCGGTGAGCGGCCCCGTGGAGCTGCGCCAGGTCGACGGCGAGAAGCGCACCTTCGACGGCGCGGCCGACGAGAACGGCCGGTTCGAGTTCTCCGACCTCCCGGCCGGCTTCTACCGGCTGTGGCTGGAGCTCCCTGACAACCACACGTTCGGCACACCTGCTTTCGAGATCTGATCCGTACCCCTGCTCAAAGGAGAGAACATGCCTCCCAGTCGTCGAGCCGAACCGGCCCGCGAACCCCGGCTTCCGCACCCCGATCGCCTGGCGACCGTCCAGGCGCGGGTGCTCGACCCGGCCCGCTCGCCGGTGGCCGACGGCTCGGCCGGACGCCCGACGGCGTACGTCGCGGACCGCGTGATGATCGTGAAGGACCGACGCACCGATCCCGAGGACAAGAAGTTCAAGGCGACGCTCGACCTGCTCCGCCAGGTGGCCAGTGAGCACGGCTGGTACGTCGAGCAGGACGCCGAGACTCCCAAGGAACGTGACCTGCAGCTGGGCGTCTTCACGGTGAAGGTGACCGCGACCTCGAGCCGGCGTCAGCCCGACGCGTGGCACCTGCTGCAGTTCGTGCGGCAGACCTTCGGGCGCGATGCCCTGCGCGGTGTCGACCTCGACCACATCGTGTCGACGGCGCCCTTCAGTCCTGCGCACTGGGAGATCCCGCACCCGAACCACTGGGAGATCCCCCACCCCGACTCGGGGTCGGCCGTCTCCGCCGGCCTGCTCAGCTACGGCCAGCCGGGCTTCGGTGGTCGCCAGCCCATCGCGTACGCCGGGCCGGCGCCGACGCGCGACAAGCCGGCCCGGGGCGGACGACGTCCGGTGGTCGCGCTCCTCGACACCGGGTGCTATCCGCACCAGTGGTTCGACGGGGGCGTGGTCAAGACCGACGTGGAGCTGAACGGACAGCCGATCGGCTACACCGGGAAGGCCAGTGACCCCGAGGTCCACGGAAACCTGGTCGGTCCGCTGGACGGCTCGGTCGACCGGATCGCCGGACACGGCACCTTCATCGCCGGTCTCGTGCACCAGGTGTGCCCGGACGCGACGATCCTGGCCTGGCGCGGCATCGAGACCACCAAGGCGCTCGTGGAGTCCGAGTGGCTGACGACGCTCGCCCAGATCACCGAGCTCGTGCGGCTCGACCGCGAGGGCAAGCCCGGCGGTCACCCGATCGACGTCCTGAGCCTGTCGCTCGGGTACTACCACGAGAACGATGCCGACGACCTGCTCGACCCGATCCTGTGGACCATCCTCGCCGAGCTCGGACGGCTCGGGGTCGTGGTGGTGTGCTCGGCCGGCAACGACGCGACCGAGCGCCCGTGCTACCCCGCGGCGTTCGCCCCGTGGAGCAACCACCAGGGGCCGTACCCGATCCGGCGCAACCGGGTCCCGGTCGTGTCGGTCGGCGCCCAGAACCCCAACGCGACGGACGCGCTCTTCTCCAACACCGGGCCGTGGGTGCGTGCCTATGCACCCGGGGCGGCCCTGATGAGCACCATGCCGCCGTTCAACGGTGGTCTCCAGGCGGTGGACAAGCTGACCGTGCTCGGACGCGTCCGCGAGTCCGTGGACCCGGACGACTTCCACTCGGGCGAAGGCGAGGACGGGCGGCGGCTCGGCGGGTTCGGGCTGTGGAGCGGCACGTCCTTCTCGGCTCCGGTCATCGCCGGCCGGGTCGCGGCGTCGATGGCTCGGGACCTGATGAAGGGTGCGTCGGGGAAGGACGCTGCTGCGGCCGTTCGGCGCGGTTGGAAGGCCGTGGAGGCGGAGACGGAGATCCGCAGGACAGAATAGGTCGGGTGCAGAGTGCGGCCGACCTCCACGAGGCGGGACTCGAGGCCCTGGTCGGGCGCCGCTTGGCGACCGCCCGCCGCCTCCTGGAGCGGTCTCGCGCTCTGACCTCCGACCGCGACCTGACGGCGCGCATCGACGCCAGCCTGGCGTTCATCACCGCGGAGCAGGGGGATCTCGGTGGTGGCCTCGCCGTCTGTGACGCGGCGCTCGCCGGTGGCGAGGTCTCCTACGAGACCACGGCGGTGCTGCACAGCCAGCGTGCTCTGATCCTGCTCCGGATGGGCGACACGTCGTCCGCCATCGAGGCCTTCGACGTGGGCATCGCGATGCTGTCGGACCCGGTGGAGCTCGGGAAGGCCCTCAGCAACCGGGGCGGCGTACATCTGGCGCGCGGGGCGGGACGAGCGGCGGCCGCCGACTTCTCCCGGGCCGTGACCCTCCTGAACGACGCCGGACACCCGATCGAGGCAGCGATGGCCGAGCACAATCTCGGTCTCGCGGACCTCCAGCAGGGCGACCTGGTCTCCGCTCTCGCCCACATGGATGCCGTGCGTCCCACCCTGCTGCCGTTGAGTCCCGTCGGCGTGGCGATCAGCAACCAGGACCGGGCCGAGGCGCTGATGGCAGCCGGGCTGACTCGTGCCGCGCTGGTCGTCCTCGACGAGGCGGCTCGCACGTTCGGCCACCACCGGCTCCAGCAGCGCCGTGGTCAGGCGGAGCTCACCATCGCGCAGGCGGCGCTCGCGACCGACCCGCAGCGGGCGTTGACCGCCGCGCGGGCCGCCAGGTCCCGGTTCACGCGCACCAGGTCCCCGGCGTACCGGGTCCGTGCCGAGGCGCTCGCCCTGGGTGCCGAGGTCAGGCTCGGACGCACCAGACCGTCGCTGGTCACCAAGGGGGACGCCCTGGCCCCGGAGCTGGCCGCGCTGGAGATGCCCTGGTGGGCCGCCGACGTCCGGCTCGACAGTGCGCTGGTCGTCCTGCGTCGCGGCGACCACGAGGAGGCCCGTCGCCGGCTGCGCGCGGTCCGCGTACCGAAGACCGCGCCACTCGCGGTACGTCTGCGGGACCGTGACGTACGAGCGGCCCTCGCCGAGCGGACCGGCCGACCGGCGGATGCGTTGACGCACGTACGCCGCGGACTGGCCGACCTGCACGAGTGGCAGAGCTCGTTCGGCAGCCTCGACCTCCAGACGATGGTGACCGGCCACGGCCGACGGCTCGCGGTGCGGGGGCTCCGGGTGGCGAGCCGCTCGCAGTCACCCGAGGTGCTCTTCGAGTGGTCCGAGCGGGCCCGGATGCTGGCCAGCCGCGTGCAGCCGGTGCGGGTGCCGCACGACGACCAGCTGGCCGCCGACCTGGCCGAGCTCCGCACGCTCGCCGCGAAGGAGGAGGCCTCGCGCGAGGACGCCGTACGTCAGGCGGAGCTGCGACAACGGGTCCGGGAACGCGCGTGGCGTGCCCGCGGCTCGGGGTCGTACGACGACCCGATGCCGCTCGCGGACTTCCAGGCGCGACTGGTCGGCCGGGCCCTGGTGGCGCACGTCGTCACGGCCGAGCGCGTGGTCGCGCTCGTCGTCATCGAGGGCACGGCGACCACCCATGACCTGGGGCCGCGCGAGGCGCTCGAGTCCCTGCTCGGTGGGCTGCTCCCCGGCCTCGACATGGCGGCCGCCCACCTCCCCGAGTCGTTCGCGCGGTCGGTCCGGGCCGAGGTGGTCAGCCGTGTCGCCCGGCTCGACGAGCTCCTGCTCGCTCCGCTCGCCGACGAGATCGGCGACCGCCCCCTGGTCCTCACGCCGTCCGGCGCGCTCGCGGCCGTGCCGTGGACGTTGTTCCCGACCAACCGAGGTCGGCCGGTGATCGTGGCCGAGTCCGCGACGTCGTGGGCCGCCCGCTCCGAGACGCCGCTGCGGTCCGGTACGGCCGGTTTCGTGGCCGGACCGCGGGTCCCGCAGGCCGAGTCCGAGACCAGCGCCGCGGCCCAGGTCTGGCCCGGCTCGCGGGTGCTCCACGGGGCCGAGGCGTCGGCGGAGGCCGTCAGCCGGCTGGCCGGCGAGGTCGACGTCCTGCACGTGTCGGCGCACGGGCGGCACTCGTCGGAGAACCCGCTCTTCTCCGGCTTCGAGCTCGCCGACGGGCCGTGGTTCGGCTACGACATCGACCAGCTCGGGCGGGTGCCTGACGTCGTACTCCTGTCGGCGTGCGAGATCGGGCGCTCGACGCTGCGCGGAGGTGAGGAGCTGATCGGGATGACGGCCGCCTGGCTGCACGCCGGCGCTCGCTGCGTGGTGGCGTCGGCGGCCGCGATCAACGACGAGGTCGCCCACGACGTCCTGGTGCGCGTGCACGAGGGCCTGGCCGAGGGCCTCCGCCCCTCCGGCGCCCTCGCCCGAGCGTTGCTCGATGTGGACCCCGAGGGTCCGCCGGCTCCGCTGGTCACCTTCGGCTGAGGGTGGTCACCTGTCCCGGCTCCACCATGTGATGTAGGCGAACCGGCACTTCCCACGCCGAATTGATCGTGGGAAGTGATGGTTCGTCATCATCACATGATGAAGCGGGCAGGCGCCGATCCCGCAGCGCAGCCCGGTCAGAGGCGGGAGCGGACCGCCTCGAAGTCGGCGACGTGGTCCTCGGCGCCGCCAGGGGTCTCGAACACGACCGGGGCGGCGGCGTCGCGGACCACCTGGGCGAGCAGGTCGGGGTCGATCCGGCCGGCGCCGACGTTGGCATGTCGGTCGGCGCCGGAGTCGAAGTCGTCGCGGCTGTCGTTGCAGTGGACGAGGTCGATCCGGCCGGTGATGGAGGAGATCTCGTCGACCACGGTCTCGAGCCGGATGCCGCCGGCGTGGGCGTGGCAGGTGTCGAGGCAGAAGCCGACCTGGTCGGAGCCAGCGGCGGCCGCGACCGCGTCGAAGACGCCCTTGATCCGGTCGAGGTAGCGGGCCATGGCGTTGTCGCCGCCGGCGGTGTTCTCGATCAGGAGCGGGATCTTGAGGTCGGTGGCCTCGATCGCCTTGCGCCAGTTGTCGAAGCCGACAGCCGGGTCGTCGTTCTTGTTCACGTGACCGCCGTGGACGATCAGGCCGCGCGCCCCGATCTCGGCCGCGGCGTCCATGTGTTGCTGCAGGAGCTTGCGCGACGGGATCCGGATCCGGTTGTTGGTGGTGGCGACGTTGACGATGTAGGGAGCGTGGACGTAGAGCCCGATCCCCGCGGCCTCGGCGTCGGCCCGGAGCCCGGCCGCCCCGCCGGCGTAGCGGATCTCGGGACCCCGGTAGCCCTGCGGGTCGCCGAGGAAGAACTGCACGTGCGGCGCCCGTCGCGCCTGCGCCTCGGCGATCGGATCGGTCTGCTCGACGTGGGCTCCGAGGGCGAGGTCGGCGGCTGGGCTCATACCGCCATCGTAGGAACGCCTACCGACAGCGCGCTCGCCGGTCGCAGGTGGCAGGCTGGTCCCATGAACGTCATCGTCCTGGTGGTCCTGACCCTCGCCCTCCTCGGCATCGTCGTCGCGGCCGGCTGGGTGGTCGCGGCCTCGCTCGGCAGCCGCTCGCGCGACTGATCGGCGCCCCGCGCGGCGGGTGCGTGGACGACCGCGGAGGATTGGGTGGGCCACTGGGCCCGCTGCTAGCCTTGCCCGGTTGTCACCGCTCCGGCGGCGACGACCTCGGCGGCCGACCCGCGTCGTACGCCGTGCAACGCAAAGCCCTCCTGCCACGGAGAGTCCGTGGCCGCTCTAGTCCAGAGGAGGTGGAGACCGCTGTGCGTGAATACGAAGTGATGGTCATCCTCGACCCGAGTCTCGAGGAGCGGACGGTTCAGCCGTCGCTCGACAAGTACCTCAACGTCATCCGCAAGGACGGCGGCAGCGTCGAGAACGTCGACGTGTGGGGCCGGCGTCGCCTCGCCTACGAGATCAAGAAGAACGCCGAGGGCATCTACGCCGTCATCCAGCTGACCGCGGAGCCGGACACCGTCAAGGAGTTCGACCGCCAGCTCGGTCTCAACGAGTCGGTGCTGCGCACCAAGGTGATGCGGCCCTCGGCCCACTGAGCCCACTCCGGGCCCACCTGTGGATCCCCGCTGGCACTTGTCGGTGCCTGGCGCCACGATGAGCCCACACGCGTTCAACCCTCACGAGGAGTCCTGACATGGCAGGCGACACCCAGATCACCGTGGTCGGCAACCTGGTCGACGACCCGGAGCTCCGTTTCACGCCCTCGGGCGCCGCGGTGGCCAACTTCCGGATCGCCTCGACGCCGCGCACGTTCGACAAGCAGTCCAACGAGTGGAAGGACGGCGACGCGCTGTTCCTCTCCTGCTCGGTGTGGCGGCAGGCCGCGGAGAACGTCGCCGAGTCCCTCCAGAAGGGGATGCGCGTCGTGGTGCAGGGCAACCTGCGCTCGCGTCAGTACGAGACGCGTGAGGGCGAGAAGCGCACCGTGTTCGAGATCCAGGTCGACGAGGTCGGCCCGTCGCTGAAGTACGCCACCGCCAAGGTGACGCGGACCCAGCGCTCGGGCGGTTCGTCGTACGGCGGCGGCCAGCAGGGTGGCGGTCAGGGCAGTGCCCCGGCCGACAACGACCCCTGGGCCACCCCGCAGGCAGGCGGCGCCCCGCAGGGCGGCGGCTCCGGCGGCGGTGCTCCGGCCAACGACCCGTGGGCGACCCCGGGCGTCAGCAACGACGAGCCGCCGTTCTGACAGG
>Ga0302263_10000429_pt1 | contig 16195 bp, 13 predicted proteins | sample II_Fen_N1_4_FD_194564 | JGI IMG/M metagenome (GOLD analysis project Ga0302263, IMG submission 194564) | Peat permafrost microbial communities from Stordalen Mire near Abisko, Sweden - II_Fen_N1_4 | ecosystem: Environmental > Terrestrial > Soil > Wetlands > Permafrost | place: Sweden: Abisko... | reverse complement strand
GCCGAACAGCACGCCCAGTGACTCCACGACCCGCTCACCCCGGAAGCTCCGGGTGGTCTCGTAGGGAAGGGCACGCTCGACCGAGTAGTGGGTGACGTCGACGGGCGGTCGGCGATCCACGATCCACTGGGCGACGACGCTGCCGGCACCACCGCCGCTGAGGATGCCGAGACTGTTCATCCCGGCCGCGATGTGGACGCCCTGGACCTCCGGCGCCGGCCCGAGCAGCGGGTGGACGTCGGGTGTGAAGGACTCCGGGCCGCAGAAGAAGGTGCGCAGGCCCACCCCCTCCAGGCCCGGGTAGCGCCACATCGCCCGCTCCAGGTGGGGCGTCATCCGGTCCCAGTCCGGATCGATCGTGCCGAAGGCAAAGCCCGCGGGTGGGCCGTCCAGGTGCCAGGCCGCGCCCTCCGGCTCGAACAGGCCGACCAACAGCCCGTCGGCCTCCTCGCGGTAGTAGCCGTAGCGGTCGGGGTCCTCGACGACCGGTAGGTCGCGGTGGACGCCCGGCATCGGCTCGGTGAGCAGGTAGTAGTGCTCCGCTGCCTGCAGCGGTACGTCGATCCCACACCGCCGCGCGAGCTCCCGGGTCCACAGACCCGCCGCCAGCACGACCGTCTCGCACTCCACCTCGCCCCGGTCGGTACGGACAGCCACCACGCGACCGGCGTGTGTACGGATCCCGGTCATCGACACCCCGGTGACCACGGTGACCCCGAGCGCGCGTGCACCCTTGGCCAGCGCCGTCGCGACCCCGACCGGGTCAGCACGGCCCTCGTCGGCGACGTACGACGCCGCGAGCACGTCGTCGACCCGGGTGATGGGGGTCAGCTCCGCGACCTCGGCGGCCGACACCTCGACGTTGTCGATGCCGAAACCGCGCTGGAAGGCGCGCTCCCGACGCAGGGTCTCGAGCCGTTCGGGACTGCAGGCCAGGTGCAGGTGGCCGATCTCGCGGAACCCGGTGGAGTGGCCGGTCTCCGCCTCCAGCCGGGTGTAGAGGTCGCGCGAGTAGCGGGCCATCCACACCGACGTCTCGTCGGTCATGCCGGCGCTGGTGATCAGTCCTGCCGCGTGCCACGTCGTACCCGCCGTCAGGTCGTGCCGCTCGAGCAGCAGTACGTCGGTCACGCCGAGGTGTGCCAGGTGGTAGGCGACGCTCGACCCGATCACCCCGCCTCCCACGACCACGACGCGGGCACGCTGGGGCAGGGTGACTGAACGGTCATTCACATCGGACAGTATTCACCTGCGCGGGGGTCGGGCAGGATGGACTCACCGAGCCGCGCGCATGTCCGCGGCCAAGGCCTTCCACACCGGTCGGCGCGCAGACGATCCGTCCTCGGCGAACGACCACCAGAACCCACCGCCGACGAAGCGGTCGCCGCGTATGCGCACCCGGTCGTACCGGTGCAGGAGGGCGGCGCGCTGAGCCTGGGTGACGGATCGCCGGGTGGTACCGGCCTCGCCGAAACCGACCAACGAGTGCGGGAACAGGGTGTGGAGCCGGTCGAACACCTGTTGCCAGCGCCCCGGGCTCGGCCAGTAGCCGTGGCAGTCGCTCGGGTAGTAGGAGATCAGGACGTAGGTGGGCTTGCCCCTCAGCGTCGGCGGAAGCTGTGTGCGTGCCCACGTGAACATCCGATGTGCGGCGTCGTCGGCGCAGCCGGGGTTGTAGTAGAGGGTCAGGGCGGTCGGCTTCCGGGCAGCGCTCGCGATCCGGTAGCCGGCCAGGGTCTTCGCCACGACGTCGGACGGCCTGCCGGTCCACTCGCCGTTGACCTCGTTGCCGATCTCCCACACGTCCACCGCGTGGGGGAACGCCGTGACGTAGGCGGCGAACCGGGACCGGTACGCCGCCACGGTGTACGAGGCGGTTTCCGAGGAGTCCACGGGCTGGCCCAGCACCTCCGCCACCGGATGGATCCGGCGCAGTGCCGTGGCATACGAGGCCGGCTTCATCCCCGGGTCGAACACCACACGCGCGATGGCGCGCGCCGGCAGCCTGCGTAGGGACCTCGCGAGCGGCTGGGAGTGGGTGACGTCGTCGAGGGTGACGCCCCACATCCGGGCGGGCGACGACCTGTCCGACGCCGGTGCCGCCGGGACAGCAGACGGCAGGGCGACGCCTCCCGCGACCACCACCACGCAGACGACTGCCGACGTGGCCGAGAAGCGCATGGTGTGCATTCTGGACCACGTGGCGGACGTGACCGGCCCGGGCTCGCTCAGCGAAGCGTGCCCGGGAACCACGCGTTGGTCCACAGCGGCTCGACGTGGACACGCCGGCCGGGGTACGGCGAGTGGAGGACCAGGCGGCGACCGTGCGACATGCCGACGTACAGGCCCACGTGGTAGACGCCGCCGCGGCCGGTGAAGAAGATCAGGTCGCCCCGGTGCATCCGGCTCCGCGAGATGTGGCGCGCGAAGTGGGACTGCGCTGCGGCGGTGCGGGGGAGTCCGCGGAAACCGGCGTGGTGGAAGGCGTAGAAGGTCAGACCCGAGCAGTCGAACGCGCGCGGCCCGGCGGCGCCGTACGCGTAGGGCTTGCCCTTCTCGCTGGCGGCGATGCCCACGGCATGCGCCACACGTCCCGAGCGGCCGGCCAGATGGTGCCGACCGCGGTGGTGATGACGGGCGTGATGAGGGTGGCCGGCCCGACTCGCTGTGGCGTGCGCCGACCCGACCGGCGCCGTCAAGAGGCACCCGAGCACGACTCCGGCGAGGAGCAGGAGCCGGGTGACATGGAGCCTGGATGGGCGCGCAGGTCGGGGCAGCGTGACGATCTGAGACATGGGTGTTCCTTCCCACGCCTGTGAGGTGAGCTGTCGGGTTCGGGCGAGGAAGGTGCCCGGCCGCCGGTCGGCGGCTTCACCCCGAGGGATCCGTGGATCCCGGAAGTGGGTCCCCCACTCCTGCCCCGTCGACGACCGCGATGGCTACGTCGTTCGTGGGAACGATCGCGCGGGAGGGCAGGACTCGGCGTACCCGGCGACCGGTGATGCTGGTTGCACACGCTCTCCTTCGAGCGCCCTTCGACGGTAACCAGAAGATCGCGCGATCCACGAACTCCCCGGCAGGCATGATCGGCCCGATCACGCCTGGAACAGGCGCTGTGTGGGATCGAGGTCACAGCCCAGGTCGGCGTCTCTCAGGCTGTTCACGGTCCGGATCCAGGACGTTGTCAGGCCGAGCCGACCGGCCGGCGGCACGAGCGCCGGCGCGAGAGAGGCGAGGGAAGAAGCCCTCCACCACTTCCAACGTATAGCCCACCGGGGGCCTTGCGGCAAGACCCCTGTCGTGTCGCACAATCACCGATCCTGGCCACACGCTGCGGACTGGAGCCTTCACGTGACCCCTCTGACGACGAGTGCGTTCGACCTTCCCGACCACCTCGCGACGAAGGCCGATCCGGCGATGATCGGCCCGGACGAGCAGCACTTCGCAGCGATGGCGGAGTGCCTCGAGAAGACGACCGCCGACCTGTCCGAACGGCTGGCTGCCGCACGCAAGGCGCCCGCCGGCGCCGGGCAGGAGGCGTTGGAGCGGGACCAGGAGGTCCACCGACTGACGGCACGGCTGCGCGCGCTGCGACGCTTCAGCCTCGATCTGTGTCTGGGCCGTATGGTCCCCGACCACGACGAGCCCGTCTACGTCGGACGGCTCGGTCTGACCGACAGCGCCGGGCGCCGTCTGCTCGTCGACTGGCGCTCACCCGCGGCGGAACCGTTCTTCGGAGCGACCCACGCCCACCCGATGGGGCTGGCGAGCCGGCGTAGGTATCGCTGGACCCGCGGACTGATCAGCGACTACTGGGACGAGGTGTTCACCCCCGAAGGGCTCGAGAGCAACGCCGCACTCGACGACCAGTCGGCCTTCATCGCCAGCCTCGGCAGCAGCAGGTCGAGCCGGATGCGTGACGTGCTGAGCACCATCCAGGCCGACCAGGACGCCGTGATCCGTGCCGGATCCACCGGCACCCTGGTCGTCGACGGTGGCCCCGGTACGGGGAAGACCGTCGTCGCCCTGCACCGTGCGGCCTACCTGCTCTACGCCGACCCTCGCCTCGGTGAGGGCCGGGGAGGCGTGCTCGTCGTCGGACCCCACCAGCCGTACCTGGCGTACGTCGCCGACGTGCTGCCCAGCCTCGGTGAGGAGGGGGTGCAGACCTGCACGCTGCGCGACCTCCTCCCGGAAGGGGCCACAGCACCGGACGAGCCCGACCCGGAGGTGGCCCGGCTCAAGGCGTCCGCCGATATGGTGCGGGCGATCGAGCCGGCGGTACGGCTCTACGAGGAGCCGCCGACCGAGGGGACGGAGGTCGAGACTCCGTGGGCGGACGTCTGGCTCAGCCCGCACGACTGGACCGAGGCCTTCGAGTCGCTCGAGTCCGGCACGTCGCACAACGACGGTCGCGACCAGGTCTGGGAGGAGCTGCTCACGATCCTGGTGGACAAGCACGAGGCGGACGAGGACGTCTCGGAGGACCTGGTACGCCGTGCCCTCGCGCAGAACGACGCGCTCGTCGACGCCTTCGGTCGGGCGTGGCCGCTGATCGACCCGAGGGACCTCGTGGGCGACCTGTGGTCCGTGCCGGCGTACCTGCGTAGGTGTGCCCCCTGGCTCGAGGCCGACCAGGTGCGGCTGTTGCAGCGCGCCCAGCCGCAGGCCTGGACGCGCTCCGACCTCCCGCTGTTGGACGCGGCCCGGCAGCGGCTCGGCGACCCGGGCGCCTCGCGACGCCGCCGGCGGCAGCGCGCTGCCGCGGCGGCCGAACGCGCGGAGATGTCCCAGGTCGTCGACCACCTGATCGCGACCGACGACTCCGACATGCACGTGATGTCGATGCTGCGCGGGGAGGACCTCCGGGCGGCCCTGGTCGATCAGGCGAGCCTGCCCGGGCCGGACGCCGACCCGCTCGCGGGCCCCTTCGCGCACGTCGTGGTGGACGAGGCCCAGGAGCTGACCGACGCCGAGTGGCAGATGCTGCTCCTCCGTTGCCCGAGTCGCAGCTTCACGATCGTGGGGGACCGTGCCCAGGCCAGACACAGGTTCGCCGACTCGTGGCAGGTCCGGCTCGACCGGGTCGGGCTGGACCGCATCGACCTGGCCACCCTCCGGATCAACTACCGGACTCCGGAGGAGGTGATGGCGGAGGCCGAGCCGGTCATCCGGGCTGTCGTCCCCGACGCCAACGTGCCGACCTCCGTCCGCACCAGCGGCATCCCGGTCCGCCGCGGATCCAGGTCCGATCTCGACTCGGTCCTGGACACGTGGCTCGCCGCGAACCCCGACGGGATCGCCTGCGTCATCGGCTCACCGACGTTCGAGGCGACGGCCCGCGTCCGGTCGCTGACCCCGGAGCTGTCGAAGGGGCTGGAGTTCGACCTGGTCGTGCTCGTCGACCCCGAGTCGCCCCACCACGGTCCCGAGGCTGTGGTCGACCGCTATGTGGCGATGACCAGGGCGACCCAGCAGCTGGTCATCCTCGTTGGGAGCTAGAGGCCCGGTGGCAGCGGGTGCAGTCGTCGACGTCTGCCGCGACCAGGGGCTCGATCAGCAGGTGACCCCGTGGACGACGGACACCGGCATCGGTGTCATGCCGGGGCGGCCGACAGACGAAAGGAACGTCCGACGGTGTAGCCGACAGCCCCACCGATCACCCACCCCGCCAGCACGTCGGTGGGCCAGTGTGCGCCGACGTAGACCATGCAGGCGCCCACGAAGCCGAGCAGTACCGCGGCGATGACAGCCGCGGTCTGCGCCGTACGCGCCGACGACCACGGGAACGCCACGAGGACGGCGACGGCGATCGCGGAGGTGGCCGCGGCGTGGGTGGACGGGAACGCCTCACCGGGCACCCAGACGAGGGCGAGGTGCATGGGTGGCCTGGGGCGCCCGAACAGATGCTTCAGTACGTCGGCCGCGACCGCTGCGATGACCAGCGCCAGCAGGGCCGCGAACGCGGGACGGTACGCCCTGAGGACCACCACCACGACCAGCGCCACCAGCCCACAGCCGACCAACACCGCCGGGGTCGTCCCGGCGGTCGTCGTCGCCTTGGCCACGGCGGTGGCCCATGCCGCGCGGTGATCGGCGACCGCCTGCATCACGTGGTTGTCGAACGACACAGGCGCCATGGTGCCAGTCCCCTCCAGCGGACCGGCGCCTCTGGGTGTCCACGCTTCATCAGGTGATGATGTCGAACCCCCACTTCCCGTGCTGAGTTCAGCGTGGGAAGCGGTGGTTCACCTGCATCACATGATGAAACAGTTGCCCGGCGCTGGTGCCCGGCCTGGGTGTTCGACAACGAGCCGCGGCGCCGAGAGCTGCGGCGGACACGCTCCTGGCCGCGTACCCGGTCACCCCGAGGTCATCCGCCTGCGGCCTAGGTCACCAACCAGGTCACCAGGGACACGAGCCCCAGGATGACCAGCCCGGTTCCGATCACAGCGCCGGGCGCGAAGCAGATCCACGACCAGAGCAGGAACCTCCGGGCAGCAGGGTCACGGCGGTGGATGCGGTCGAGGCCCATGCACGAGAGCACGATCCCGATGATGCCGAGCGGGAACGTGATGAACACCGCGAAGGCGCCCATCACGAAGGCCAGCATGGTGCCCGCGCGGGTGAACTCGCCTTCGGCTGTCGTGCCCCACGGAAGCCGCAGCTCCAGCGTCGCAGTCTGGGTCATGGGCAGACCCTAGGACAGGGACAGTCGTGGGTACTGCCTTTCCTGTCGCCGGAGGGGGCGAGCGGGTCGTGGACGCGGAGGCACGCGGCCATGCCGCAGGCTCATCGCCTGGTCACCGGATGGCGAAGGCCTTGTCGTTGACGTCGAAGAAGTAGTTGTCGAGGGCCTTGACCATGATCCAGGCGTGAGCCGACTTCCTCGTCGGGAACCTCACGGTCGCCCGGCCGTCGTTGGCCGTCTTCTTCGCCAGGACACGCTTCCAGGTCTTGCCGCTGTCGGTCGAGAGCACGATCCGGACGTCGTGCGAGAGCTTCTTCGTGCCGTTCACCTTCCAGACGATCGTCCTGGTGGTACCTCCCTTGACCGACCCGCCCTTCTCGAACGAGCTGACCAGGAACGGTCCTGCCCGGTCGTCGATCCGGAGTGTCACGTCGTCGTGGCCGACACCGCCACCGCCGGGCACGGAGTCGCGGGCGGTCAGCCGGAAGTGCATCGCGGGAGTCTTCGAGCCCGCGGTGCCGACGTACCCCTTGACGGGCAGGAACTCCGAGTAGCAGTTCACGATCTTCACCGGTACGACGACGTACTGGTGGGGGTCGTTCGGCGGCGCCGCCGGGCAGTGGCCCGTCTTGGCGTTCGTGTCGCCGGCCAGGATCTGAGCCAGGTCGGGGAAGATGCGCGAGGGGCTCGTGCCGGCGAGGTTCTCCCCGGGCGCGGGGCTCTCGGCGTCGGCCGCGTCCGAGACGTCGGCGTAGCGGCCGAACACCCGGAAGAGCGGACCGTTCTTCTTCGCGTTGTCGACCAGGGCGGTGCCGTTGTTCCCGCCGGTGTCGTTCTGCTCCCAGAGGTAGGTGAGCGGGTCCCCGTCGGCGTCGTCGGCGGACCCCCGCAGGGTGAACGGCGTACGGAGCGGCAGTGTGCGGTCAGCGGGGGCCGTGACGACGGGGGCGTGGTTGCCGGTGCGGTGGGAGTCGCCGTGGTTGTCCGGCGGGCCACCCCGGGCGGTCTCTCCGACGTGCGCGCTGACACCGGCGGACGGGGTGACGATCAAGGCGTGCATGTCCTTGCGGTCGCTGTCCGCGGTGTAGGGGTCCGGGTCGCCGGCGAACATCACCTGGAAGCCGGTGTCGTCGGGCACGCCCAGCGGGGCGGGGTACACGAAGGGGTCGGAGTAGATCCCGGCGTACGGGTCGTAGCCCCACTTCGCGACCGTGACGCTCTCGCCCGTGAGGCTCTCGATGGCGGCCTCGATGTTCGCCGCGGTGTACGTCGAGCCCCGGGTCAAGGTGACGGGGCCGACGGTCGACCCCGGGTATTCGAGCGTGATCGAGTCACCGTCGGCCGAGAAGCCGGTCAGCGAGACGTCCTGGACCTCGACCGGGTCCAGGGCGGCGCCGCTCGTGTAGCCGGTGATCTCGTCGATCGACCGCTCGGAGAAGTACGGGTCGCTGTGCGGCTGCAGGTTGTCCTGGCGGCAGATGCCGGCGTAGGCCATGACGGACGAACCCGAGCCCGGCTCGACCGACGTGCCCTTGGTGCGGTTGCCGTCCGCACAGTTCCACTGGTTGCCGTTGAACGTGTGGTTGCCACCGAACTGATGACCCATCTCGTGGGCGACGTAGTCGATCGCGTACGCGTCGCCGGCGGGGTTCGGGATCCCGGTGCACCCCTGGGCCTTCTCGACGCTGCCGACGACGCCGAGACCGGCGATGCCCCCGCCGTTGGTGCCGAGCGCGATGTGCCCGATGTCGTAGTTCGACGCCCCGATCAGCTGGCCCAGGACGGTCTGGTTGCGCACCAGGGTGCCGACGTCGCAGTAGGAGAGCTGGCCCTCGACGTAGTCCGGGGAGGTCGGGTCGAGCGTGTAGCAGGAGTGCGCGCCACAGGGACCGTCCGGCCCGGTCGCCTTCTCCACAGTGTCGAAGTTCAGCTTGTCGGTGCCGTCGACCAGCACCATCTGGATCGCCGTGTCGTCGTTGTAGACCTGGTTGACGCGGTTCATCAGCGTGACCTTCTCGGCCAGGACGTTCTGAGTGCCGAAGTAGTCGGCGTACGTCGGGTCGTTGAGCAGGGCGAGCCGGTAGACCCGCTGCGTCACGCTGGCGCCCGAGGCGGCCTTCGACAGCCTCCGTTGCTGGTCGATCGCACGCCTCAGCTGCGGGATCTCGCGCTCGAGGGGGGAGCCGGAGGTCGGGGGAAGGCTACGACCGTAGTAGGAGAGGTACTGGGAGGTTCCCCGCTTGTTGTAGGCCGGGTCGACGTACCACGCACCCTGACCGTTGGGTCCGCGCACCGAGGCGTGGAAGCCCATCGGCGTGACGTCGAGCGCCACCGTCGTACCGGGGTGGTCGAGCGAGACCCCGGACCAGGTCTGGATCTCGGGATGCGCCGCTGCGAGCTTCGCCTGCATCTGCCGGCTGCGCTGCACGGCGAAGCGCTCGGTCCGGCCCGTCGGCGTCGGTACCCGGAGGACTGACGCCGTCGCGGCGCCGACCTTCGGCGCGCTGCCGAGCTGGGACCGGATGACACGGGCGTCCAGCGTCACGGCGTAGTAGTGGCGGGGGTCGACGCGGACCTCGGGCCCGGTGGGCGTGAAGCCGCTCAGCGGTCGGAACGCCGTGTCGTGAGGCGCGGCCGACGCCGAGGACCCGGCGAGGGGCAGCGTGGCGGCAGCCAGTGCCAGCGCACCGAGCGCGGCCGCGTTCCTGATCGGCGCCTTCATGACGTGACCCTCTCGTGAGACCGCACCCGAGATGGGACCGGTCTCGGCACTGTAACCGTGAGCCCGGCGTCGTCGCCACGATGACGTCCGGCCAGCTCGCTGCGCCCGATAGGGGTCAGGCGCCAGCGTAGATCTGCCGGATCACGTCCTCGATGTCGGGCTCGTGGATCGACAGGTCCGCGACGTCGTACGACGCGGCGACGGCCGCCACGATCGGCGCGGCGCTGGCGTCGGCCGGGAACGACAGCCACTGGCGCGGCCCCTCGACCCGACGCGTCACGGCGCCGTCGACCCGGATCGGGGGAGCCTCGTCGACCAGGTCGACGACGAGGGTGCGGGTGGAGCCGCCCCGCCGGTGCAGGTCGGCGAACGCGCCGTCGAAGACCGCGGTGCCGTGGTCGATCACGATCACCCGTCGGCAGAGCGCCTCGATGTCCTGCAGGTCGTGCGTCGTCAGGAGCAACGTGGTGCCTCGCTCGGTGTTGAGAGTGCGCAGGAAGTCGCGCAGCCGGCCCTTGCTGACGACGTCGAGACCGATCGTGGGCTCGTCGAGGTAGAGGATCTCCGGGTCGTGCAGCAGCGCCGCGGTGATGTCGCCCCGCATGCGCTGGCCCAGGCTGAGCTGCCGGACGGGGGTGTCGAGGAGGTCGCCGAGGTCGAGCAGCTCGACGTACTCGTGGAGGTTGCGGCGGTGTCGCGCCGGGTCGACCCGGTAGAGCTTCTGCAGCAGAGCGAACGAGTCGCGGAGCGGGAGGTCCCACCACAGGGTGGTCCGCTGCCCGAACACCACCCCGATCCGCATGGCCAGCTCGGTGCGCTGCCGGCTGGGGTCCAGTCCCGCCACGCGGACCCGGCCGGCGGTCGGCACCAGGATGCCGGTCAGCATCTTGATGGTGGTCGACTTCCCGGCGCCGTTGGGTCCGATGTAGCCGACCATCTCGCCGGCCTCGATCCCGAAGCTGAGGTCGTGGACGGCCGACACCACGGTCGTCGTACGACGCCGGCCGCCGGAGCGCTTCCTCACCGTGAACGTGCGCCCGAGCTGCTCCACCTCGATCAACGACATGTCAGCTCCCCGTCGACGTGTAGTGACGGACGCCGGTCCGCCAGGCCAGCAGGGCGCCGCCCAGGACGACGGCCGCTGCGACCGGTGAGCAGAACTGCAGCCACGACGGCAGGCCGAACGGGTCGTCGACGCCCAGGAGGTAGAGGCAGGGATACCAGTTCACGAACGCGATCGGGAGCAGGAACGTGAGGCTCTTGGTGAGCTCTTGGGGGTAGATGGACAGGGGGTACTGGGTGATGGTGTTGCCTCCGTAGGTGAACGCGTTGGCGAACTCGGTGGAGTCGGTGGTCCAGAACTGCACGCACGAGAAGCCCACGAAGAGCCCGAAGAAGATCACTCCCGAGCTGACCACCATCAGCACCGCCACCAGCACTCGTGGCGGGTTCCAGTCGACGGCGAAGCAGCCCCAGGCGAACACGATGACGGCTTGGCTGATCTGGCCGAAGCGGCGGAGCGAGAAGTTGTCGGCGCAGACCTGCACGAGCAGCGGCACCGGTCGGGTGAGCATCTGGTCGAGCCGGCCGGTGCGCACATGGAGGCCGATCTGCTCCACGCTGCCGATCAGCAGGTCGGCCACCCGCAGCCCGACGCTGCTCGCGCCGTAGAGCAACGCGATCTGGATCAGCGAGAAGCCGCCCAGGTCGGTCAGGTGGGTGAACATCAGCCAGAGCGCCACGAAGTCGAGGCCGGTGATCAGGAAGCCGCTGACGGTCATCAGCGCGAACGACGCGGGGTACGCGAGCGATGCGCGCACCCAGAGCCGCGCGATGTCGGAGTAGCTCCGCATCGCGAACGCACCGCTCTGTCGGCGCGTGGCTGTGTGGGTGTCAGCCACCCTGGACCACCACCTTGCGGGTCGCCGCGCGCAGCACGGCTTCGCACAGCCCGAGCAGCAGTGCTACCCAGAGCGCCTGGAAGCCGAGCGCGCCGAGCAGCGCCCACCCGTCGTACTGGCCGAGCCAGATGTCGTTGGGTACCTGGATGATCGCCGACCACGGCAGCGCCCGGGCGAGGGTGCCGAGCCAGCCCGGGAAGAGCACCAGCGGCAGCATCATCCCGCTGAAGAAGATCGCGAACGCGCCGCTCAGGAAGCGGGCTCCACTGGAGTCGAGCAGCCAGAACGCCGACGAGGCGACCACGAAGCGCAGCCCGAAGCTGACCACGACCGCCAGCACCAGGCTGACCGCGAACGCGGCGGCGTCCAGTGGGCTGGAGGGCAGCCGGATGTGGAAGAAGAGCAGCCCGATGAAGGTCGGGCCCAGCCCGCGGGTGACCAGGTGGTACGTCGCGCGGCCGAGGTCACCGGCGAGGTACCAGCCCACCAGCCCGGTCGGCCGGTAGAGGTCGATCGCGATGTCGCCGGACCGGATCCGCTCGGACAGGTCGTCGGTGGTGCCGCCGCCCCACAGCGCGACCGTCATCAGGAGCGCCTGGCCCAGCCAGACGAAGGTGACCGCGTCGATCGTGTCGTAGCCACCGGCGTCGGGTGCGTTGTCCCACAGGGCGATGTAGGCGAAGGAGTAGATCAGGCCGAACACCGAGTTGGTGAAGATCCCGGCCAGGGTGGCTGCGGTGTAGGTGCTGTAACGGCGGAAGGAGCGCCGGCCGACGGCGGCGTACAGCGACAGCACGGCTCCTCCTCGCCTCGGCTACGGCCCGCGCACGCCGAGCGACCCCGCTTCACGATGAGGCGGGGGTGCAGGAGACGTGCTGCTGTGCGGTTGTCGGCCGACCAGTCTCGCCCAGACCGGACGGCCAGGCAACCGCCACGCCTCAGTGCTGGTAGGTGCCCGTGACGATCGCGCGACCGGCGGTCTTGAAGGCCAGGTTGAAGCTCATCACCGCGAACGACGTGTCGGCGTCGATGCCGAGGCTGTCCTGGTTCACGGCGTGCACCACGAAGTAGTAGCGGTGTACCTGGTCGCCCTGCGGCGGCGCCGCACCCATGAACCCGACGACACCGCCGTCGTTCTTGAGCATGAAGGCCTTTCCGGGCAGGCTCGCACCTTCCGCACCGGCGCCGGCGTCGAGTGAGGTGACGTCGGGTGGCAGGTCGACGACGGCCCAGTGCCAGAAGCCGCTCGGGGTCGGGGCGTCGGGGTCGAAGCAGGTCACGGTGTAGCTCTTGGTGCCCTCCGGGGCGCCGGACCACGTCAGGTGGGGCGACGTGTTCCCGGCGTCGGCGACCTGGTCGTCCTTGAGCGGCTGGCCGTCGGTGACGTCGTCGCTGGTGACGGTGAACGACGGGACCTTCGGCAGGAGCTCGTAGGGGTCGGGCTTCACGGGACGGTCGAGGCTCATCGGTTCTCCTTGGCTGGGCGGGCTCTTCGGTGGTCGTGTTGGTCGAGACTCTCAACGTACCCACCTGCCGCGCTCGGCACCGTCCACCTCCAGCCACGCGTTCCCAGGCGTCCCACCCGTCACACGACCCAGGCACTCTTCTCGCTTCTCAGGGGTTGCAACGGCCGAGAAGTGACGGGATACCCGGTGAGCCGGGTATCCCGACAGCAAGGCCGCGCCCGGTCCGAGTCGTGGGCGGCGGTGTGATGCGGCGCCACCCGCGCGGAGGATGGTGGCGTGACCGACCACCCGCCGTACCCCTCGGGCCTGCGGCTGTCGGGACGCCGCGTGCTCGTCGTCGGTGGCGGCCAGGTGGCGCAACGCCGGGTCCCCGGTCTCCTCGCGGCGGGGGCGCGGGTCGTGGTGGTCTCGCCGCGTGTCACCCCGGCGATCGAGGGGCAGGTGCTCGCGGGCGAGGTGTCCTGGGTGGAACGCGGCTTCACCGACGGGGACCTCGACGACACCTGGTACGTGATCGCGGCGACGAACGACCCAGCCGTGAACGAGCACGTCACGAAGGCCGCCGAGTCCTCCCGCATCTTCTGCGTCCGGGCCGACGACGCCACCACGGCGACGGCGTGGACCCCGGCCGTCGGGAGGTACGACGGGCTGACCCTGGCCGTGCTCGGACGACGCGAGCCGAGGCGTACGGCCGCGGTCCGCGACGCCATCGTCACCGGGCTCCACGAAGGGACGATCGCCGCCAGCGAGCGCCGGCCGTCCGTGCCGGGCGTGACCCTGGTCGGTGGCGGGCCGGGCGACCCCGAGCTGATCTCCGTGGCCGGCCGCCGTGCCCTGATGGAGGCCGACGTGGTGGTCGCCGACCGGCTCGCCCCCCGCGAGCTGTTGGGCGACCTGCCGGCCACGACCGAGGTGGTGGACGTGGCGAAGCTGCCCCGCGGCCGGTCCGCGCGTCAGGAGGAGATCAACCGGCTGATCGTCGAGCGCGCGCTCGCCGGCCAGCGGGTGGCGCGGTTCAAGGGGGGTGACAGCTTCGTGTTCGGCCGGGGCTTCGAGGAGATCGAGGCCTGCCGGACGGCCGGGGTGGCGGTCCGGGTGATCCCGGGGCTCTCCAGCCCGCTGGCGGTTCCGGCCGTGGCCGGCATCCCGGTCACCCACCGCGGGGTGGCCCACGACTTCACGGTGGTCTCGGGGCACATACCGCCCGGCCACGACGACTCGCTCGTCGACTGGGACGCCGTCGGACGCATGCGCGGGACGCTGCTGCTGATGATGGCCGTCGAGAACGCCCCCCACATCGCCACGGCGCTCCAGGCCGCCGGACGGCCGTCCGAGACGCCGGTCGCCGTCGTCTGCGACGGGTCGATGCCGGGGGAGCGGACCGTGCTCTCGACGCTGGGCGAGCTCGGCGCCGATCTCGCCCGGCACGTCGTACGACCGCCGGCGATCATCGTGGTCGGCGACGTCGTCGCGGTCGCGCATCCGCAACACTTCTCCGCATGGCAGCGCTGATCGAGGTCTCCGACCCCGACGACCCGCGACTCGGCGACTACCGCGACCTGCGCGACGTCCAGCTGCGGACCCACCTCGAGGCTGAGCACGGGCTCTTCCTGGCGGAGGGCGAGAAGGTCGTACGCCGCGCGGTCGAGGCGGGCTTCACGCCGCGCTCGTTCCTGATGGCCCCTCGCTGGTTGGAGGGGCTCGCCGACGTGCTGACCCCGACGGACGCCCCCTGCTACGTCCTCAGCGAGGCCTTGGCCGAGCAGGTCACCGGCTTCCACGTGCACCGAGGGGCGCTCGCGTCGCTCGAACGCCGACCCCTGCCGACCCTCGACGAGGTCCTCGCCGACGCCCGCCAGGTGTTGGTCCTGGAGGACGTCGTCGACCACACGAACGTCGGGGCGATCTTCCGGTGCGGCGCCGCCTTCGGCTTCGACGCCGTCCTGCTCGCGCCGCGCTGCGCAGACCCGCTCTACCGTCGCTCGATCAAGGTGGGCATGGGTGCGGTGTTCACCACGCCCTGGACCCGGCTCCCCGACTGGTACGACGCGTTGCCGGACCTCACCGTGCGCGGCTTCACGACCGTCGCGCTGACGCTGGCCGACGACGCCGTCGCCGTCGAGGACGCCGTGGCCGGGGTCGACCGGGTGGCGTTGGTGCTGGGGTCGGAGGGTCACGGCCTGTCCCCGCGCTGGGAGCACAGCGCGGACCGGCGGGCCGTGATCGCGATGCGCGAGGGCATCGACTCCCTCAACGTGGCCGCCGCCACCGCGGTGGCCTGCTACGTCACCGCCCGCCGTTGAGTCGCCGTACCGGGTCGTCCGCCTGACAGCGCACTAGGGGCTCCCGTCAGGCGGACGACCCGAGCTTCGGGACGGCGGGCCAGTCCTCCGGGAAGGACTCGGCCGTCTTGTCGTGGGCCTTCTGGAGCTTCTTGCGCCAGCGGGTCGAGAGGCGGTCGCCGAAGACCGTCCCGCGGGTGTGGTCGGTCTCGTGCTGGAGAGCGCGCGCCAGCAGGCCGTCCCCGCTGAAGCGGACCGCCTCGCCGTCCAGTCCCTGTCCCTCCACCGTCGCGAAGTCGGGGCGGGCGAGGGGTACGTAGGCGCCGGGCAGCGAGAGACAGCCCTCGTCGTCCTCGTCCAGCTTCCGGTCGCGCCCCTCGGGGAGGGTGACGACGGGGTTGCAGACGACGCCCACGGTCCGCTCGTCTGTCGAGTCATGGCAGTCGAAGACGAACATCGCCAGGTCGACCCCGACCTGGCAGGCCGCCAGCCCCACACCGTCTGCGGCGTACATCGTGGCGACCATGTCGGCGGCAAGGCTGCGTAGGTCGTGGTCGAACGCCGTGACCCGCTGGTTGGTGCGATGCATGACGTCGGTGCCCCACCGGACGATCGGGCGGACGCGGCCGCCCTCGGGGAGCTGGCCGTACGGCGCGTGGTCGGGTGCGGTGGGCACGAGCGGCATGCGACAGATCGTAGGGATGCCGCCGGGGCGGGTCGCCCCGGCCCGGGGGGAGCGCCCGGGCCGCTGTGACCGGGAGCACCGGCGGGGGCGCTGGCCGCAAAATGTAACTCAGAGTTACATTGGGCCCCATGTTCCTGACCAAGAACCTTCGTCCCGGGGGGCGCAACGGCGTCGCGAGCCACGAGTCGCGCGACCCGATCGGCTACGCGATGGCCGCCCTGAACAGGCTGGCCGGCAGCGACCTCCTCGACCGGGTCGGGCTGCGCAAGCACGCCGAGCAGACCGTCTTCACGGTGACCCGGGGCGGCTTCCGGACGGCCACGACAGCCGGCCGGGTGTTCGCCCGTGCCGGCAGGGGGGGACAGTCCGGTGTCCGCGCGGCCGTCGCTCCGTCGCGCGGCGTCTTCGACCTCACCCCGACCGACGACGAGCAGATGCTCGTCGACGT
>Ga0302263_10000427_pt1 | contig 16236 bp, 13 predicted proteins | sample II_Fen_N1_4_FD_194564 | JGI IMG/M metagenome (GOLD analysis project Ga0302263, IMG submission 194564) | Peat permafrost microbial communities from Stordalen Mire near Abisko, Sweden - II_Fen_N1_4 | ecosystem: Environmental > Terrestrial > Soil > Wetlands > Permafrost | place: Sweden: Abisko... | reverse complement strand
ACCACCACCTTCACCTCGGTCCTGGCCGGTGGCGAGCACGAGGGCGAGTCCGCCCAGGTCACCGTGACGGCGACCACCATCAAGGAGCGGTCGCTGCCGGCGGCCGACGACGACTTCGCGCAGCTGGCCAGCGAGTTCGACACGCTCGACGAGCTGCTCGCCGACCTGCGCACGCAGGCCGCCGCCATCTCCGCGAGCAACCGCGCCGTGCAGGCGCGCGACCTGCTGGTGGAGCAGCTGCTCGCCGCGGTCGACGTGCCGGTGCCGTCCGGCGTGGTGGAGGCGGAGGTCGTCCGCCACCTGGAGTCGGAGAACCGCCTGGACGACGACGTGCACCGCGCCGAGGTCCAGGAGGAGGCCACCACGGCGCTGCGTCAGCAGATCCTGCTGGACACCCTCGCCGAGGACCTGGAGGTCAAGGTCAGCCAGGGCGAGCTGGTCGACTACCTCATCGGCGCGGCGCGCCGCTACGGCATGGACCCCAACACCTTCATCTCCACGGTGGACCAGCAGGGTCAGATCCCGATGATGGTCGCCGAGGTGGCCCGCTCCAAGGCCCTGGCCGTGGCGCTGCGCCGCGTCACCGTCCTCGACCCCTCCGGCGCCCCGGTGGACCTGAGCGAGTACATCGGATCCGACGAGGCCGACGCGGCAGCTGCCGCCGCGGTCGAGGCGGCCGCCTCCGCGCAGTCCGTCGTGGCCCGCGCGGTCGACGGAGCCGGTGCCGGCGACGTCGACACGGTGGCCACCGACGGCACCCCGGCCGCGGCGAGCAGCGACGCCGCGACCGACATCTCGGTGGTGCTGGAGCCCTGACCCGAACGACGACGTCCGAGACCTCGTGGGCTGGACCCCGGGGTCTCGGACGTCGTCGCTGTGCTGCGCCGTCAGCGAAAACACCGGTCCGCCGGGCCGGGCCGCCCACGGAGCCGCGTTAGGGTCGCTGCAGCGTCGGAGGCGGGAGTGAGCCGGCGGTCGTCAGCTGCAGGGTCGTGAAGAGGAGCCAGTCGTGAACGAGCAGGTACCGGCAATTGCCCGAGCCGATTCCCCCGGGTTCGGCCTCAACGACCACATCTACAACCGTCTGCTGCGTGAGCGGATCATCTGGCTCGGCACCGAGGTGCGCGACGAGAACGCCAACGCGATCTGCGCGCAGATGATGCTGCTCGCCGCGGAGGACCCGACCCGCGACATCTGGCTGTACGTCAACTCGCCGGGCGGCTCGATCACGGCCGGCATGGCCATCTACGACACCATGCAGTACATCCAGCCCGACGTCGCGACGATCGGCATCGGCATGGCGGCGTCCATGGGCCAGTTCCTGCTCTCGTCGGGCACCCAGGGCAAGCGCTACGCCACCCCGCACGCCCGGGTGATGATGCACCAGCCGTCCGGTGGCATCTCGGGCACCGCGACCGACGTCCGGATCAACGCCCAGCTGATCCTGCACATGAAGACCGTGCTGGCCGAGCTCACCGCGCAGCAGACCGGCAAGTCGGTCGAGCAGATCAACTCGGACGCCGACCGCGACCGCTGGTTCACCGCCGACGAGGCGCTCGAGTACGGGTTCATCGACCAGGTGGTCACCACCGCCGGTGCCGTCACCGGTGGCGGCGGCACCAACTGAGCCCCGTCGACCGCCACCCGCACGCCGAGACATTCGAGGAGCACCCGTGAGCATCGAGTCGCAGTACGTCGCCCGCGCCGGCCAGCTGGCCGGCCCCGGCGGCCTCGCGCCCGCATCGCCGACCGGCCGCTACGTGCTGCCGCAGTTCGAGGAGCGCACCGCCTACGGCTTCAAGCGTCAGGACCCGTACACCAAGCTGTTCGAGGACCGGATCATCTTCCTCGGCGTGCAGATCGACGACGCGTCGGCCGACGACGTCATGGCTCAGCTGCTCGTCCTGGAGAGCACCGACCCCGACGGCCTGATCACCATCTACATCAACTCGCCCGGTGGTTCGTTCACGGCGCTGACCGCGATCTACGACACCATGCTGTACATCAAGCCGCAGATCCAGACGGTGTGCCTCGGGCAGGCCGCCTCGGCGGCGGCCATCCTGCTCGCCGCCGGCTCGCCCGGTAAGCGGCTTGCGCTGCCCAACGCGCGGGTGCTGATCCACCAGCCGGCGATCGAGGGCGGCGGCTACGCGCAGGCGTCCGACATCGAGATCCAGGCGAACGAGCTGATCCGCATCCGGGAGTGGCTCGAGCAGGCGCTCGCCCACCACACCGGCCAGCCGATCGAGCGGGTGCGCAAGGACATCGAGCGGGACAAGATCCTCACCGCGCAGCAGGCCGCCGAGTACGGCATCGTCGACCAGGTGCTCGCCAGCCGCAAGGGTGTGATCCCCACCACGGTCCAGCCGGCCTGACGCACCCGTCCGGGTGGTCCGCCGTCCGGATCCGGGCGGACACGCCGAGCCGGTAGGCGGGTTCGGCTGACACCGGGCCCTGCGTGGTGTGCAATGGGGGCAGCACCGCACCCCACCCGAGGAGTGCCGTAGATGACCCGCGTCGTGCGGGCACGAGGGAAGGGGTAGTCCGTGGCTCGTGTGGGAGACGGCGCTGACCTCCTCAAGTGCTCGTTCTGCGGCAAGTCGCAGAAGCAGGTGAAGAAGCTCATCGCCGGCCCCGGCGTGTACATCTGCGACGAGTGCATCGAGCTCTGCAACGAGATCATCGAAGAGGAGCTCGCGGAGGCGGGCGAGACGGGCCTGGTGGATCTTCCCAAGCCCAAGGAGATCTTCGAGTTCCTCGAGCAGTACGTCATCGGCCAGGACCCGGCCAAGCGCTCGCTCGCCGTGGCGGTCTACAACCACTACAAGCGCATCCAGGCCGGCGAGGCGGGCCGGGCGCACGGCGACGACTACGTCGACATCGCCAAGTCGAACATCCTGCTCATCGGCCCGACCGGCTGCGGCAAGACGTACCTCGCGCAGACCCTCGCCAAGATGCTCAACGTGCCCTTCGCCATCGCCGACGCGACCGCCCTCACCGAGGCCGGCTACGTAGGCGAGGACGTGGAGAACATCCTCCTCAAGCTGATCCAGGCCGCGGACTACGACGTCAAGAAGGCCGAGACCGGGATCATCTACATCGACGAGGTCGACAAGATCGCCCGCAAGAGCGAGAACCCGTCGATCACCCGTGACGTGTCCGGGGAGGGTGTGCAGCAGGCCCTGCTGAAGATCCTCGAGGGCACCACGGCCTCGGTGCCGCCGCAGGGCGGCCGCAAGCACCCGCACCAGGAGTTCATCCAGATCGACACGACCAACGTGCTGTTCATCGTCGCGGGGGCGTTCGCCGGGCTGGACGAGATCATCACCAGCCGGGCCGGCCGGCGCGGCATCGGGTTCGGCGCGCCCCTGCACTCGGCCGACGACACGGACGTGTTCGGCGAGGTGATGCCGGAGGACCTGCTGAAGTTCGGCCTGATCCCCGAGTTCATCGGCCGGGTACCGGTCATCACCACCGTCTCGCCGCTGGACCGCTCCGCCCTGGTGCGCATCCTCACCGAGCCGCGCAACGCCCTGGTCAAGCAGTACCAGCGGATCTTCGCGATCGACGGCGTGGAGCTGGATTTCGACGAGGCCGCCATCGGCGCGATCGCCGACCAGGCACTGCTGCGCGGCACCGGTGCTCGCGGGCTGCGCGCGATCATGGAGGAGGTCCTCCAGCAGGTGATGTTCGAGGTGCCGAGCCGCGACGACGTGGCGCGCGTCCTGGTGACCCGGGACGTCGTCCTGGAGAACGTCTACCCCACCCTGGTGCCCCGCGAGGCGCCCCGGGACAAGCGCACGCCGCGCGAGAAGAGCGCGTGAGCGAGACCGCCGCACGACCCGCCGGGATCGACCCCGAGCTGGCCCGGCTGCGGCGCAGCATCGACAACATCGATGCCGCGCTCATCCACGTGCTGGCCGAGCGGTTCAAGGCCACCCAGCAGGTCGGGATGCTCAAGGCGGAGCTGGGCATGCCCGCGTCCGACCCCGTGCGCGAGGCCACCCAGCTGGCCCGGATGCGTGAGCTGGCCCGTGACGCCGAGCTCGATCCCGTGTTCGCCGAGAAGTTCCTCGCGTTCCTGCTGGCCGAGGTGATCCAGCACCATGAGGCGATCGCGCTCGACCGCGCCCAGGACCGCGTCGTGGACGGCGCCCCGCTCGCCTGAGCGGCGCCCCGAGCGCCTGAGCGGCGGACGACGATGATCGCGGCGACCGGTGGCGCCGCGCCGACTGCCGGACGACAGTAGGACGGTCAGTCCCGGCCCGGCGACGAGCCGTCGGTGACCAGGGTGGTCGAGGCAGCGAGGAGACCTCCGTCGATGGATCTGCACTGGCTGAAGCCCCTGCTCGGACGGTCGGCACCGTTCACCACCGTGTACCTGGACGCGACGGCGTCGCAGGTCGCCGGCGACCATGAGGCCGCGGACCGCTGGAAGACCCTCCGGCGCCATCTGGAGCAGCAGGGGGCCGCCCCCGCAGTGCTGGACGAGATCGGGGAGCGGGTGAGCCAGCCCGACGGCCGGCGCGGCCCGCACGGCCGGGTGCTGGTGGCGGATGCCGACGGCGTCGTGGTCGACCGGTTGCTCGCGACGCCGCCCGCGGTCTCGCAGGCGGAGCACGGTCCGGTGCCCGCCCTGCTGCCGGCGGTCCGCGCGGTCGACGAGACGGTCTCCGTGCTGCTGGTGGCGATCGACCGCACCGGCGCCGACCTCACCCGGTGGCGGATGGGCGAGCGTGAACCGCTGGCGGGCAGCGAGACGGTGACGGGCGAGCACGACGACGTGCACAAGACCCGCGAGGGTGGCCTGTCGCGGCGCAGCCAGTCCCGGGCCCGGGACTCGTGGGAGCGCAACGCCGAGCAGGTGGCGGCGGTGCTCGACCGGCGGGTGGCGGACGACCCACCCGACCTCGTCGTGCTCAGCGGGGACGGGCGCGCGGCGACGCTGCTGCGGGAGGCCGTGGGCCAGGCGGTCACCGAGCGGCTGGTCGAGGTGCCCGGCGGCGGGCGCGGCGAGGGGATCCACGTCGAGCCGTTCCGCGACCACCTGGGCGAGGCGGTGGCGACCCTGCGGGCGCACCGGCGCGCCGCCGCGCTGGCGCGGTACTCCGAGTCGATCGGTCGCGGTGACGGAGCGGTGAGCACGCTCGAGGACGTCGTCGACGTGCTGCGACGCGGACAGGTGGACCTGCTGGTGCTGGGGGTCGACGGTCTGCCGGCCCTCGAGGCGTGCCAGCTGTGGGTGGGCCCGGAGCCGCTGGAGCTCGCGGTCACCCGGGACGACCTCGACGCGATCGGCGTCACCGGGACGGTCCGGCAGATGTCGGCGCCGGTGGCGCTGCTGCGAGCGGCGGTCGGTCAGGACGCCAGGCTGGTCTTCGCGGAGGCGGGGGAGGCCGACGTGCACGGCGGGGTCGGCGCGGTGCTGCGCTGGAGCGACACCTCGACGCCCGGGGGGTCGCTGCTGTCGCAGTCGGCGGACCGCTCGCGGGTGCGGTCCCTGGGTTGAGCGGTCAGCCCTCGGGCGTCCAGCGCCGCGCGCCGTACCAGACGAGGAAGACGGTCGTCGTCACCTCGATCGCGCTGAAGTAGAGGTAGGACGCCGTCGGCGCGGTGCCGACGCCGAGCGAGCCCAGCTGGACGAGCGTCATCAACGCCGCCCCGGCGATGCTCGCCGGCCGGGCGATGCTGCGGCGCACCACCCGCACGGCTGCCGTCAACCCGAGCGGCACCGTCATCAGCACGGACGCGGCCAGCAGCTGCGCCTGGCTCATGGACAGCTCGGCCGTCGCCGCGACGTCGTACAGACCCAGCACGTCGCAGTACAGGTAGCAGAGACTGACGAACAGCCATCCCGCCGCCACCACCGTGCGTGGTGCGACGTGGTGACGACCTGCGGCGCGGACGGTGGTGGCCTGCGGCTCGGTGACGCGGGTGGACGACATGATGGCTCCTGACATACAACGTAAGGGTCGATGTGGGGACCTTACAACGTAAGATCAACGCAGGGCAAGACCGGGAGGAGCGCCACGTGACGACAGGCCCGCTCAGTCGTGAGCGCATCCTGACGGCGGCCGTCGAGGTGGCCGACGCCGAGGGCGTGGCCGCGGTGACGATGCGTCGCGTCGCGGACCGGCTCGGGTGTGAGGCGATGTCGCTCTACCACCACGTGCCGGGCAAGGAGGCGCTGGTCGACGGGATGGTGGAGGTCGTCGTCGCCGAGATCGCCGGCGCGCACCTGGCGGTGGCCGACGAGGCGGAGTGGCGCGACGTGGTCCGCCGCCGCTGCCTGGCCGCCCGGCGGGTGATGCTCGCCCACCCGTGGGCGCCCGCCGTCGTCGCCACCCGCACGCAGGCGCCCACGCCCTCGTTCCTGCTGTACGAGGCCCTCATGGGGACGGTGTTCCGGGCGGGGTTCGACGTCGAGCTCGCCCACCGCACGATCCACACCCTGGGCAGCCTCGTCCTCGGCTTCACGAACGAGCTCTTCGACCCGGCCCCGGGGGACGAGCCGGACGCGGAGGAGGAGGCGGAGGCGATGGCCGCCGCGACCGCCGCGATGCCGAACCTCGCGCGGCTCGCCGAGGGCGTCGTGCACGAGCGCGAGGGAGCGCTGAGCGTCTGCGACACGCAGGCCGAGTTCGCGTTCACCCTCGACGTCGTCCTCGACGGGCTGGAGTCCCGCCGCGCGTCCGCCGCCGGTCGCCAGAGCCGGCGCCCGCCCGGCTGACCGGCGCCGGCGGCAGGTGATCAGGCGGTGTACGAGGGCACGCCCGCAAGCCAGGTGCCGCGCACCACGGCGCCGCGCGCCGCGAGCGGCGGCAGCGCGGTGAGGTCGCGGTCGTACCAGACCAGGTCCGCCTCGGCACCGACGACGAGCGCGCCGCGGTAGGTGTCGGTCCAGCCCTGGTAGGCCCCGCCGGCGGTGGCGGCGGCGAGGCCCTCCTCCAGGGGCAGCCGCTCGGCGGGCACCCAGCCGCCCGCCGGCTCGCCGTCGGCGGTCTGCCGGGTCGCGGCGACGACGATCGCCTCCAGCGGGTCGTTGGTGGACACCGGCCAGTCGCTGGCGAGGGACAGCCGCGTGCCGAGGGCGGCGAGCGTGGCGACGGGGTACTGCCGGTCGGTGCGCTCGGGACCCAGCCGCGGTGCCGTCAGCAGCTCCATGAGCGGGTCACGCTGCGCCCAGTAGGTCTGCAGGCAGGCCGTCACGCCGAGCCGGGCGAAGCGCGGCAGGTCGGCCGGGTCGACAAGCTGGACGTGGGTGATGACGGGTCGCCGGTCCCACGCGGGGTTCACCGCGATCGCGTGCTCGATCGCGTCGAGCGAGTGCCGCACGGCGGCGTCGCCGATGGCGTGCACGTGCGTCTGGAAGCCCAACGCGTCGACGTGCGCGACGGCCGCGGCGAGGTCGTCGGGCTCCCAGATGGGGATGCCGTGGGTGTGGGTGTCCACGTAGGGCGCGAGCATCTCGGCCGTCGCGGACTCGATGACGCCGTCGGCGAAGAACTTCACGCTCCGTGCGGTGAGCAGCCGCGGCGCGCCGGCCGCCTCGACCTCGGCGCGCTGCGCCAGCAGTGTCGTCGTCTGGTCGCGCCACGAGCCCGGACGGATGAGGAACGCGAGGTTCGCCCGGACGGAGAGGCCACCGGCGGCCAGCAGGCGCAGGTAGGGCACGTGGCCGTCCTCCTCGACCCACGCGTCCTGCATCCACGTCACGCCGACCGCGGCCTGTGCCGCGCTCGCCGTGGCCAGTGCGTGCACCAGCTCGGCGCGCGTCGGAGGCGGGGCCAGGTCCTCGACGGGCCCGTAACCGGCCGGTTCGCGCAACGTGCCCAGCGGCGAGCCGTCCGGGCGGCGGTCGATCATGCCGCCGGCCGGCTCGGGGGTGTGCGCGTCGATGCCGGCCAGCTCGAGGGCGCGGGTGTTGCACCACACCGTGTGGTGGTCGGTGGCTCGCAGCAGCACCGGCCGGTCGGACACCGCGGCGTCCAGCCAGCGGGCGTCGAACGCGCCGCCGGGAGCCAGCGCCGGGTCGTAGCCGCCGCCCTGGATCCACCCCGACTCCCGGTGCGCCGCCGCGTAGGCGCCGACGGCCGCCACCACCTCGGCCACCGACCCGACACCGAGCACGGCTGGTCCGGCGAGCTCCACGCCCGCCTGGACGGGGTGACAGTGCCCGTCGGAGTAGGCCGGCAGCAGCAGGCCGCCCTCGAGGTCGACCGTCTCCGCGGCGTAGCGCGCCAGGGCCAGCGCCTCGTCGCCCAGCGCGACGAGGCGCCCCTCCCGGACGGCGACTGCGCTCGTCCTGCGTCCCGGTCCCAGCCACACCGGTCCGCCCGAGAACACCGTCGTTGCCGACTCCACCTCGTCCATCGCCCGCTCCTCATGTCCGGTCGTGCCACGCTCCCGGGTGGGGCACGGACCGCGATCCGCACCCCACCCGAGGGCCTGGTGCCTCAGCCCTTGAACGACTCCCAGATCTGCGTGTAGTTCGTCAGCTCCTCGTTGGTGCACGGCTCGACCGGCTGGGCGCCGGTGTAGCCCTCGGGAACGACGATCTCCGGAGCCGCGGCCAGCTCCGGGTCGAGCAGCGCGGTGACACCGGCGATGCCCGAGCCGTAGCGCTGGAAGTTGGCCGCGGCCGCCGAGTTCTCCGGCTCCATCATCCAGTTGAGGAACGTCAGCGCCTGCGGCACGTGCGCCGCCCCGACCGGGACGACGAAGTTGTCCTGCCAGAGCGCCATCCCTTCGTCCGGGTACACGAACTCCAGCGTGGGCAGCGTGGAGCGGGCGCGCACCGCGGCACCGTTCCAGATCATCGCGATCGACTCCTCACCGGAGGAGAGCCGGTCGAGGATGCCGTCCGAGGAGATCGTCGAGACGCGGGACTTGAAGGCGAGGAGCAGGTCCTGGGCGTCCTGCAGCTGGGTCGGGTCGGTGGAGCAGGTCACGCCTCCGACGGCGCGCAGCGCCGCGCCGACCACCTCGGTCTGGTCGCTCATGGTGCCGACCTTGCCCAGCTCGGCGGGTGGGTCGAAGTAGTCGGCCCAGGAGGTGAGGCGCTCACTCGTCTTGGCGGTGTCGTACATGTAGCCGGTGGTGCCGTACAGGTAAGGCACCGAGTAGACCCGGCCCGGGTCGAAGTACGGGTCGACGAACGACTTCTCGATGTTGCCGCCGTTGGGCAGGGCTGTCGCGTCGATCTTGAGCAGCAGGCCCGCGTCGACGAGGGTCGCCACCATGTAGTCGCTCGGCACCACCACGTCGTAGCCCGTGCCGTTGCTGGCCCGCAGCTTGGCCTCCAGGGTCTCGTTGCTGTCGTAGTAGTCGACGGTGAGCTTGATGCCGGTGTCCTGCGTGAACTTCTTCGCCAGGTCCTCGGGGAAGTAGTCGCTCCAGGTGTAGAGCGTCATCTCCCCGTCGGTGGCCGGGGTGAAGGCGGCAGCCGTGGTTCCAGGGCCGTCGGTGGCGGGCCCGCCGGCGTCCGACACCCCGCCGCCGCACGCGGCGAGGACGAGGGCCAGGGCGGCGACGGCGGCTGCCGTGGCGGTGCGGAGAGCGTGGCGTTTCATCGTGACGTCCTCTTTCTGCGGGGGGCGAGGTAGGTGACGGTGGAGACGAGCACGGCAAGGACGAGCAGGAGGACTGCGACGACGTTGATCGACGGTGACGGCCCACGCCGGATGAGCCCGAACAGGTAGACCGGCAGGGTGGTGGAGCCGGCTGCGGACAGGAAGCTGGAGATGATGAAGTCGTCCATGGAGATGACGAACGCCAGCAGCGCCCCGGACACGATGCCGGGCGTGAGCAGCGGCAGGGTCACCCGGCGCAGCATCGGCCACGTCGTCGCGCCCAGGTCGGCGGCGACCTCGAACACGTGACCGTCCAGCGCCTGCAGCCTGGAGCGCACGGGCATCAGCGCGAACGGGATGCAGAACGTCGTGTGCGCCAGCACGAGCGCGGTGAAGCCCGGGGTGAGCCCGATCATCCGGATGAACGCCAGCGTCGCGACCGCGAGCACGATCTCGGGGATGACGAGCGGCGCGGCCAGCAGCCCGGATGCCAGCGCCGAGCCGCGACGGCGCATGGCGTCCGCGGCGAGGGCGAATGCGACCGCCAGGACGGTGGACACCGCGGTGGACACCGCCGCCACCTGCAGCGAGGTGACGGCGGTGTCCAGGATCGCGGTGTTCGTCAGCACGTAGCCGAACCAGCGCGTGCTGAACCCCTCCCAGACGAGCGCCTGCTCGCCGCCGTTGAACGCGTACACCGTCGTGACGGCGATCGGCAGGTAGAGGAACACCAGGGCGAACACGGCGGCGCTCGCGACGCCGGGGAAGGCGCGCGGGTCGAGGGCGCGGGGCGGGCGGTTCACAGCGAGATGCTCACCGTCGTGCCGGTGCGCCGGGCCCACCAGCGCACCACGAGCAGGCCGGCCACCAGCACCGCCAGGATGATCACGGACAGCGCCGCCCCGAACGGCCAGTTGCGGGAGTCCCCGAACTGCGCGGCGACGAGGTTGCCGATGAGCAGCACCTTGCCGCCGCCGAGCAGCACCGGCTGCACGTACGAGCCCAGCGCGGGCATGAAGACGAGCAGGATGCCGGACACGATCCCCGGCCTCGCGAGCGGCAGGATGACGCGGCGCAGCACGGTCAGCTTGTGGGCGCCGAGGTCGTACGCCGCCTCGGCGAGCCGGAAGTCGAAGCCCGACAACGACGAGTACAGCGGCAGCACCATGAACGGCAGGAACGTGTAGATCAGGCCGAGCTGGGATGCCAGCGGCGTGTAGAGCAGCTCGTGCGAGCCGAGCCCCATCGCCCGCGACACCCGGTTGATCAGGCCGTTCTCGTTGAGCACGAGCATCCAGGAGTAGGTGCGCACGAGCAGGTTGGTCCAGAACGGGATGGTCACCGCGAGCACCAGCAGGCCCTGCGCGCGGGGGCTGCGGGTGGCGATCCACAGTGCCAGCGGGAACGCGAGCAGCAGGCACACCACGGTGGTGACGGTGGCCTGCATCGCCGAGGTGGCGAACACCTGGAGGTACGTCGGGTTGAACCGGAGCTGCCCGGTGAAGTCCTTGGTGAACAGGAACGAGCGGTAGGCGTCGGTGGTGAACCGGAAGACGACGCCACCGCCGGTGGGTGGGCGCGTCATGAACGAGAACGCCACGACGACGACGAGCGGCCCGATGGTGAACAGGGCGGCGACGACGAGCGCGGGGACGGAGGCGAACCAGGGCAGGGTGCCGGGCGCCCGGCGCGTCGCCCTCACCGGGCCGACCCCTCCGGGACCAGCGGTCGCACATCGACGGGCCGGGCGCCGAGGCGCACGGTCGCGCCCGGGACGAGGTGCAGGCCGCCGAAGGGCGGCGGCACCCGCACGGCCAGCGCGGTCCCGTCCGACAGGGTGACGGTGCACCGCAGGTCCGTGCCCATGTAGACGAGCTCGGTCAGCACGCCGGTGGCCAGCTCCGGAGCGCTGCCGTCCACCCGCAGCCGCTCGGGCCGGATCGCGACGGTCACCGTCCCGTCCGGGGCGGGGACGGAGTCCGGCAGCACCACCGGCGGCCCGCCGGCGAACCGCACCACCTGCCGCGGACCGTCGGCCTGCATCGGCAGCGTGACGAAGTTGGTGTCCCCGATGAAGTCGGCGACGAACCTGCTCACCGGCCGCTCGTACACCTCCTCCGGGGTGCCCACCTGTGCGGGCCGGCCCTGCGAGAACACGGCGATCCGGTCGCCGAGGGACAGCGCCTCCTCCTGGTCGTGCGTGACGAAGACGAACGTGATGCCGGTGGTGCGCTGGAGCCGGCGCAGCTCGTCCTGCATGCCGCGTCGCAGCTTGAGGTCGAGGGCGGCGAGCGGCTCGTCGAGCAGCAGCACGCGCGGCCGCTTGGCGAGCGCCCGGGCGAGCGCGACGCGTTGCTGCTGGCCGCCGGACAGCTGGTTCGGTCGGCGCTGGTCGAGTCCGTCCAGCCGGACGAGGGCGAGCATCTCGGCCACGCGGTCGGCGATCGCGGCCCGGGGCAGCCGGTCCATCTGGAGCCCGAAGGCGATGTTCTCCGCCACCGTCAGGTGGGGGAACAGGGCGTAGGACTGGAACACGGTGTTGACCGGCCGCGAGTGCGCCGGTGTCCCGTCGATCCGGTCCCGACCGAGGTAGATCTCACCGGAGTCGAGGGTCTCCAACCCGGCGATGGCCCGGAGCAGGGTCGTCTTGCCGCAGCCGGACGGGCCCAGCATGACGAACAGCTCACCGTCCCTGATCGCCAGGGCGGCATCGTCGAGGGCGTGGACCTGGCCGCCCTCCGGTGTGTCGAACGTCTTCGTCGCCCCGGCGATGGTCAGGCCGTTCTCCCGCGCGACGACGGCGGGGGGCCGTCGATCGACCGGTCTGCCGGGGTCGGCGACCACTGGCACTCCTGGTTCGAGGTGTGATTTCAGCGGTGATTTCGCTGATGCACGCCGAACCTAGGCACTGCTGGCCCGTTCAGGTACGGATTCCGTCGACTTCTCACGTAGACGTTACGTGGGGGACGGATCCGTTACACGACTGTCGCCCGGCCGTCTCATTCGGGGCGTCCACGGCGTCCTCGGCGTCCTCGGCGTCCTCGGCTTCCGCGGCCGAGGGGTCGTCAGCCGCCGGTCGACCGCGTGTCGAGGTACAGGCCGTCCACCTCGGCGGCGAAGTCCTTGAGCACCTGGGCGCGCTTGACCTTGAGCGACGGCGTCAGGTACCCGTTCTCCACGGTGAAGTCGGTGGTGAGCAGGCGGATCTTGCGGATCGACTCGGCGCGGGAGACGGCCTCGTTGGCGCGTTCGACCGCGCGGTCGAGGGCCTCGAGCACCCGAGGGTTGGTCGCCGCCGCGCTGACGTCCATGGCCGGGAGGCCGTGCATCGCGAGCCAGCCGGGCAGCATGTCGGCGTCCAGGGTGACCAGCGCCGCGATGAACGGCTGGCCGTCCCCGACGACGACGACCTGGCTGACCAGGGGGTGCCCGCGCAGCCGGTCCTCGAGCACGGCGGGCGCGACATTCTTGCCACCCGCCGTGACGATGATCTCCTTCAACCGGCCGGTGATCCTCAGGTAGCCGTCGTCGTCGAGGACACCGAGGTCGCCGGTGCGCAGCCAGCCGTCGACGAGCACGGCGGCCGTCTCCTCGGGCATGTGCCGGTAGCCGCGGAAGATGTTCGGGCCGTTGACCCAGATCTCCCCGGCCTCGTCGATGCGCACCCCGGTGCTGGCGAACGCGGGGCCGACCGTCCCGACCCTCATGAGGCCCGGGCGGTTCACCGCCGCCGCGGCGGTCGTCTCGGTCAGTCCGTACCCCTCGAGCACACGCACACCGACCCCACGGAAGAAGTGCCCCAGCCGCTCGCCGAGCGGGGCGCCGCCGGAGATGGCGTACTCGGCGCGACCGCCGAGCGCGGCGCGCACCTTGTGGTACACCAGCCTGTCCGCGAGGGCGTGCTGGCTGCGCAGCGCGGCGTCGGGTCCGGCCGGGGTGTCCAGCGCTCGCGAATAGGTGATGGCCACCTTCGCCGCCCAGCGGAACAGCCGGAGCTTGACACCGGTTCCCGCCGACTGCTCGGCGGCGTTGTACAGCTTCTCGAACACTCGCGGTACAGCCAGGACGTAGGTGGGCTGGAAGGCGGCCAGGTCGGCGATCAGTGTGCGGGTGTCCGGGATGTGCCCGAGCGTGGCGCCCCCCGCGACGCAGACGATCTCGATGTAGCGCGCGAACACGTGGGCCATCGGCATGAACAGGACGGTGCGCGAATAGGGCATCGCGCACACCGGGCGCATGCTGGCGACGCCGTTGAGCGCGTGCGACACGAAGTTCCCGTGGGTCAGCTCGGCGCCCTTCGGCCGGCCCGTGGTGCCCGAGGTGTAGATCACCGTGGCCAGCGTCGAGGCGTCGCTGCTGGCGGCGCGCGCGTCGAGGTCGGCGTCGGTGACGTCGGCTCCGCGGCGCACCAGCTCGTCGATCGCGCCGGCGTCGAGCACCAGCACGTCGCCCAGGCCGGGCAGGTCTCCGCGCACCTGCTCGATGACCGCGGCGTGCGCCGCCGTCTCGACCACCGCGCACCGGGCGCCGGAGTCCGACGCGATCCACCGCACCTGCTCCGCCGCCGACGTCTCGTACACCGGCACCGGGACCAACCCGGCCTGCCAGCAGGCGAAGTCGACCAGGGTCCATTCGTAACGGGTCCGCGACATCAGGGCGACCCGGTCGCCGATGACCAGGCCGGACGCGGCCAGGCCCTTGGCGACGGCACGCACCTGCGCGACGAACTCGGGCACCGTCACCGGCACCCACGCGCCGCCGGCGCCGGTCGGCCGCTCGGCGAACACCCCCTGCGGGTCGTCGGCCAGCCGCCGGGCCAGCAGCCCGGGCAGCGACAGTGCCGGGTCGTACTCGACCTCGGCGGGGACGGAAGACTCGATCACGGCGACTCCATCGTCGGTGGACGGACGAAATCTAGCGGCACGGCCCGGCGGGGGTCTCCCCCCGAGCCGTGGACGTCAGGCGCGGGGTTCGGCGGTGCCGAGCTCGGCCCGGACGGCAACGGGCACGTCGCCGTCGCCCGCCACGAGCTCGAACGGTCCGGTGACCCGCCCGGCGGCGCGCACGTCGGCCAGCGCGAGCTCGACCCCGGTGCGCAGCGCCGCGGGCACTGCCAGCGTGACGGCGGTGATCGGCGTGCGCATGGACGCCTTCGCCTCGGACTTCACCTTGCGCAGCGCGGCCAGCGCCCCGCCGGCAGCCCCGACGACGAGCGGGTCGGCGCCGGCAGCGGCCACCCGGAGGCCGTCCGCGGTGGGCCATGTCGCGCGGTGCACGGAACCGGTGCGCCACCACGACCAGACCTCCTCGGTGGCGAACGGCAGCACCGGCGCGAACAGCCGCAGCAGCACGTCCAGCGCGATGCCGAGGGCGGCCCGGGCCGACGCTGCGGCCGCGGGGTCGTCGTCCGCGTCGTACGCACGGTCCTTGACCAGCTCGAGGTAGTCGTCGCAGAACGTCCAGAAGAACGACTCCGTCGCCTCGAGCGCCCGCGTGTGGTCGTAGGCCTCCAGGGCGGCCGTGGCCGTCTCGACGACGTCCGCGAGGCCGGCGAGCATCGCCCGGTCCAGCGCGACGGTGACCTGGGCGGGGTCGAGGTCGACCGGCTCGTCGGGGGCGCCGAAGGACAGCGCGAACTTGCTGGCGTTGAGCACCTTGATCGCCAACCGGCGGCCGATCTTCATCTGGCCGACCTCGAAGGCCGCATCCGTGCCGAGCTTGGCCGACGCCGCCCAGTACCGCACCGCGTCCGAGCCGTGCTCGACGAGCAGGTCGAGCGGCGTGACGACGTTGCCCTTGGACTTGCTCATCTTCTTGCGGTCCGGGTCGAGGATCCACCCGCTGATCGCGGCGTCGGACCAGGGCAGCGTGCCGTGCTCCAGGTGGGCGCGCACCATGGTGGAGAACAGCCAGGTGCGGATGATGTCCTGCCCCTGCGGGCGCAGGTCCATGGGGAACACCCGGGCGAACAGGTCGGGGTCGGTCAGCCAGCCGCCGGCGATCTGCGGCGACAGCGAGCTGGTGGCCCAGGTGTCCATCACGTCGGGGTCGCCGACGAAGCCGCCGGGCACGCCGCGCTGCTCGGGGGAGTAGCCCGGGGGGGTCTGCGACGACGGGTCGATCGGCAGCGCATCCTCGGCCGGCACCAGCGGCGCGTCGTAGCGCGGCGCGCCGTCCTCGTCGAGCGGGTACCAGACGGGGAAGGGCACGCCGAAGAACCGCTGCCGGGAGACCAGCCAGTCGCCGTTCAGCCCGCCGACCCAGTTCTGGTACCGCACCCGCATGAAGTCGGGGTGGAAGGCCAGCTGGTCACCACGCGCGAGCAGCTCCGTGCGCAACGCCTCGTCCCGGCCACCGTTGCGCAGGTACCACTGCCGGCTGGTGACGATCTCGAGGGGCTTGTCGCCCTTCTCGTAGAAGTTCGCCTTGCGCTGCGTGGGCACCGGCTCGCCGTCGAGGTCGCCCGCCTCCCGCAGGGCCGCGACGACGGCCTCGCGGGCCGCGAAGGTGGTCCGGCCGGCCATCTGCTCGTAGGTCGTCCGGCCCAGCGGCGCGCCGATCCAGTCCGGGACCTCGCGCTGCAACCGGCCGTCCCGCCCGACGACCGAGCGCATCGGCAGCCGCAGCTCGCGCCACCACTGGACGTCGGTCAGGTCACCGAAGG
>Ga0302263_10000425_pt1 | contig 16276 bp, 23 predicted proteins | sample II_Fen_N1_4_FD_194564 | JGI IMG/M metagenome (GOLD analysis project Ga0302263, IMG submission 194564) | Peat permafrost microbial communities from Stordalen Mire near Abisko, Sweden - II_Fen_N1_4 | ecosystem: Environmental > Terrestrial > Soil > Wetlands > Permafrost | place: Sweden: Abisko... | reverse complement strand
CAAGGGCGATCGCCCTTCCGATTCCTCGTGAGGCGCCGGTGACCAGCGCGACCGGTCGGCTCATGCGGGGGGTGCTCATCCGAACACCGCCACGGCGACGGGAATCACCCACAGCACCGCCAGCACCTGCAGGATCGGGTCGGAGAGGACCACGTCCTCGGGCTCGCCCGCCTTCCCCTGGTCGATCTTCATCGCGTAGCGCAGCACGGCAAGGGTGAACGGGGCGATCGAGATCGCCGTCCACGGGATGCCGAACGGCTGTGCGTAGCGCTGCTCGAACGCCCACAAGCTGTAGGACATGATCACGATCGCGATCGAGACCGACCACACCTCACGCAGGTAGGACTTGGTGTAGCGCTCGAGGCTGGCGCGGGTCCCGGCATCGGTGCCCAGCTCCTTGAGCTCGGAGTACCTCTTGCCGGCCACCATGAACAGCGAGCCGAAGGACGCGACCAGCAGGAACCACTGCGAAAGGACCAGGCCGGACGCGACGCCACCGGCGACGGCCCGCAGCAGGAACCCGGCGGCGACCATCGCAAGGTCGATGATCGGCTGGTGCTTGAGGAAGAACGAGTAGACCACCTGGAGCACCCAGTAGACCGCCAGCGTGATACCGAGGTCGCGCGCTACCCAGAAGCCGAGGGCCAGCGAGGCGGCCAACGTGATCGTCGCAAGGATGTAGGCAGTGTTCACGGACAGCTCGCCTGCGGCGATCGGCCGGAACTGCTTCTTCGGGTGCAGGCGGTCGGCCTCGATGTCGCGGCTGTCGTTGATCAGGTAGATGGAGGCGCTGACCAGGGAGAACGAGATGAACGCCCACAGCGAGGCCAGCAGCACTGCGGGTTCGAACAGCCGTCCCGCGGCCAGCGGTGCCGCCAGCACAAGGACGTTCTTCACCCACTGCTTGGGGCGCATCGCGCGCAGCCACGCCGGCAGCACCGTCTTCTTCGGTGTCACTTCGGGCAGGTTTTCGGTGGTCGTCATAGCCCTCCAAGGCTAGCGTGCCCATCCTCGGAGGCTAGTGAGGCAGCGTCCAGAGGGTGTGCCAGGGGACGCCAAGGTCAGCGAACAGGAGGCGCAACAGCGGCAGGCTGATGCCGACAACGTTGTGCGGGTCACCCTTCACAGAGGTCACGTAGGGTCCGCCGAGGCCGTCGATCGTGAACGCCCCGGCGACGAGTCCGGGCTCGCCGGTGGCCACGTAGGCGTCGATCTCCGCGTCATCGAGGTCGGCGAACTCCACCTCCGTGGTGGCGACGGCGGACGCCGTCCGCACCTGGCCGTCCCGTCGGGCGATCACGTGGTGCCCGGTGTGCAGGTACCCGGTCCGTCCGCGCATCTCCCGCCAGCGTTCGACGGCCTCCGCCGGTGACGCCGGCTTGCCGAGCGGACGGCCGGCGAGTTCGAGCAGGGAGTCGCAGCCGACAACCAGCAGGTCCCGTCCCTGGAAGAGATCGGCCAGGGGTGAGCCCTCCTCCGGCTCGTCCGGCCAGTCGGCCTCGGCAAGGGTCGCGGCAACGGCCTCGGCCTTCGCCTGCGCAAGCACGGCGACAAGGTCAGTGACACTGTCTGCGGTGAACGCGTCCTCGTCGACGGCCGAGACCACCACCCGTGGGGTGAGGCCCGCGCGGACCAGTGTCTCGAGCCGGGCTGGGGAGGCCGAGGCGAGGACAAGGGTCGGCCTCTGCTCAGCGGCCAAGGATCTGTCCCAGCAGTCCGCCGAGGATGTCGCCCGAGCCGCCCGGAGTGTTGACGATGTTGCCGGAGTCTGGCGTCGGCGCGGAACCCGCCTGGGTACCGGGAGCCTGGGCGCCGGCAGTCTGGCCACCGCCGAGGATCTGGCCGAGGATGTCGCCGAGCCCGCCACCGGCAGCCGAGCCGCCGGCGCCGCCGAGCAGTCCGCCGAGGAGGTCGCCGAGGATGTCGCCCGACCCGGCCTGGGACGCCGTCGACCCGCCCATGCCGAGCTTGCGGGCCAGGTAGCTCATCACGATCGGGGCGAGCAGGGGCAGCAGCTTCGAGAGCAGGTTGCCGCCCAGGCCGCTGACGGCCTGCAGTCGCTGCGGGTCGTCGGCGAGGGCGTGCGCGAGGATCTTCTGGCCGTCGGCGGTGTCGACGGCATTGAGGTCGACGGTGTCGCCGAAGAGTCCGCTGCCGGCGTGCTGGCCGAGGGCGGTGAGCAGGCCTTCGGAGCCTTCCGGGGAAGCGGCGTTGGCCTGCAGGCTGCCGATCAGGGTCGGGATGGCCGCGGCCGCGGCATTCATGGCTGTTGCCTCGTCCGTCCCGAGGGCTGCTGCCAGCTGCTGGGGGTTGATGCCCGCCAGGATCTCGTCTGTTGCACTCATGCCAATTCCTCCTCGTGACAAGTCGGGTAGGTGGGGCGCGGTCTACATGCGGAAAGAGCTGCGCCACGCCTCGCGTCCGGGCACCAGCGGTGTCCGGACGGTGTGCCAGTACGACCGCCACCCGCCGGCCAGCGTGCTGGTCTCCGGCGCGTGCGGGGCCGGACGGGCCCGGCGCAGGGCGATGATCACCGCGCCGAGGGCGGCCAGCTCGTCGTCGGTGGGGTCACCGGCGACGATGTTGACGAGTTGTTCGGGCTGTGCGGCGGTCACAGCGGGATGTTCCCGTGCTTCTTGGGCGGCAGCTGCGTCCGCTTGGTGCGCAGGAGGCGCAGCACGCGGATCACCTGCGCGCGGGTCTCGTGCGGGTAGATCACCTTGTCCACGTACCCACGCTCGGCCGCGACGTACGGGTTGGCCAATTCGTCGTTGTACTCATCGATGAGTTCGGTGCGCCGTCCGACCGGGTCGTCGGCGTCGGCGAGCTCCCGCTTGTACAGGATGTTCACGGCACCCTCCGCGCCCATCACGGCGATCTGCGCCGTCGGCCAGGCGAGGTTCACGTCTGCGCCCAGCGGCTTGGAGCCCATCACGCAGTACGCGCCGCCGTAGGCCTTGCGGGTGATCACCGTGACCAGCGGGACGGTGGCTTCGGCGTAGGCGTAGATCAGCTTCGCGCCGCGGCGGATGATGCCGTCCCACTCCTGGTCGGTGCCGGGCAGGAAGCCGGGGACGTCCTCGAAGGTGAGGATCGGGATGTTGAACGCATCGCAGGTGCGGACGAAGCGTGCTGCCTTCTCCGACGCCTTGATGTCGAGGCAGCCGGCGAACACCATCGGCTGGTTGGCGATGACGCCGATCGAGCGGCCCTCCACCCGACCGAAGCCGCAAATGATGTTCTGGGCGTACAGGCCGTGCACCTCGAGGAACTCGTCGTCGTCGAGGATGCGCTTGATCACCTCGTGCATGTCATAGGGCTGGTTCGGCGAATCGGGAATGAGCGTGTCCAGCACCAGGTCGTGCTCGGTGATGGTGAGGTCGGCCTCTTCCTCGTCGAAGACGGGCGGGTCCTCAAGGTTGTTCTGCGGCAGGTAGGTGATCAGCTGCCGGACGTACTCGATGGCGTCGGTCTCGTCCGCTGCCAGGTAGTGGGAGTTGCCCGACTTGGTGGAGTGGGTGCGCCCGCCGCCGAGCTCCTCCATCGTGACGTCCTCGCCGGTGACGGCCTTGATCACTGCGGGGCCGGTGATGAACATCTGCGAGGTCTGGTCGACCATGATCACGAAGTCGGTGAGCGCGGGGGAGTACACATGCCCGCCGGCGGCCGCGCCCATGATCAGCGAGATCTGCGGGATCACACCGGACGCGAGGACGTTGCGCCGGAAGATCTGGGAGTAGAGGTCGAGCGAGGCCACGCCTTCCTGGATGCGCGCGCCGCCGCCCTCGTTGATGCCGATGATCGGGCAGCCGGTCTTGATGGCGAAGTCGATGATCTTCACGATCTTCTCGCCGTAGACCTCGCCGAGCGCTCCGCCGAAGATGGTCACGTCCTGGCTGAAGACACATACCGGGCGGCCGTGGATGGAGCCGACGCCGGTGATCACGCCGTCGGTGTAGGGGCGCTTCTCCTCCATGCCGAAGGCCTGCGAGCGGTGCCGCGAGAACTCGTCCAGCTCGGTGAAGCTGCCATCGTCCAGAAGACTGAGGATGCGTTCGCGGGCGGTCATCTTGCCCTGCGCGTGCACCTTCTCCACGGAGGCGATCGGTGATGGGTTCTTCGCCTGTTCCATCCGGGCGGCGAGTTGGGCGATCTTGCCACGTGTCGTGTGGATGTCGAGGTCCATGTGCAGACCATAGCGTCGGGATTCGGCTCCCGTCGTAGAGTCGGGGAGTGAATCCCAGCGTCGGAGCCGATTGGCTGCGCAGCCGGCTTGTTCGTCCCGGATCGGTGTGGACGCAGGTCAGCACCGTCGCGACCACCGGCTCGACCAACGCCGATCTCGCTGCAGCCGCCCGGGAAGGTGCCGCATCAGGCCGGGTGCTGGTCTCCGACCACCAGAGCACCGGACGCGGTCGGTTCACCCGTGTGTGGGAGGCCCCGCCCGGAACGTCCCTCGCGATCTCCGCACTGCTGCGTCCGCCGTCCGACGTGCCGCCGCCGCGCTGGTTGTGGTTGCCGCTGCTCACCGGGCTCGCCGTGGCCGACGGGATCCGGGCTGCCACCGGCGTGCGCGCGGACCTCAAGTGGCCCAATGACGTGCTGATCGACGGCCGGAAGGTGTGCGGCATCCTCGCCGAACGCGTGGACGGCGACGCCGGCGCCGCCGCGATCATCGGGATGGGCGTCAACACGACCCTCGCTGAGGACCAGTTGCCGGTGCCGACTGCGACGTCGCTGGTGCTCGCCGGTGCTGAGGTGGAGCCGGGTGAGGTCGCTGCGGCCATCCTCGAAGCGCTGGGGGAGTGGTACTCACGCTGGCTCGGTGGTTCCGACCTGCGACTCGACTACGCCGCCCGGTGCTCGTCGGTGGGACGCACCGTCCGCGTGCAGCTGTCGGCAACCGAGTCCGTCGTCGGGGACGCGACCGGCGTGGACGCGAACGGCTGTCTCCTCGTGCAGGTGGACGGCAAGCAGCGCGCGTTCGCGGCAGGGGACGTCGCCCACCTTCGCTGAGCGCAATGTGGGAACATGACCGCATGGGATTGCCACCGGAATTGCTGGGCGCCGGCGAAGTCGAGGTGCTGAGTCTGCGCACCCACGTCAAGGCGTTGTTCATGCCGGCCGTCGTGCTGGTGCTGGTTGCCATTGCCATCGGGGTGTCGTTTGCGCTGCCGACCAACGTGCAGCCGTGGGCGAACTGGGTGATCCTCGCCGTCGGGGTGCTTGCCCTCATCTTCTGGGTGCTGGTGCCGTTCCTGCGCTGGTCGACGACCACGTACACGTTTACCAACCGGAGGATCATCACCCGCCGCGGCATCATCAACCAGAGCGGGCACGACCTGCCGCTCACCCGCATCGTGAACGTGGCCTACAGCCGCGACCTCATTGACCGCATTTTCGGTTGTGGGTCGTTGTCGCTCACGACCGCTGCGGACGAGCCGGTGACGCTCGACGACATTCCCGACGTCGAGCGCGTGCACGTGATGATGACCGAGCTGCTGTTCGGTGGGGACACGCCTCCCAGCGTCCCCAAGGTGAAGGACGAGTGACCTCCGAACCGTCGGAGGCCAACGCACGGCTGGGGCTCCACACCCAGCTGATCCGGTTCGTCATCACCGGTGTGCTGTCTGCTGTCGTGGACTTCGGCCTGCTGGTCGCGCTGATGAACCTCGCCGGCCTCGACCACACCACGGCGAAGGCGATCTCGTTCATCGCTGGCACCACCACCGCGTACCTGATCAACCGCCGCTGGACCTTCCAGGCCGACGGCTCGAAGCGGAAGTTCGCGGCCGTCGTCCTGCTCTACGGGCTCACGTTCGTGCTGCAGGTGGGCCTCTTCGCCGTGTTGTTCCCCTGGATCCTCGGTCTCTCAGGCAGCCAGACCATGGCCCAGGTGGTCGGCTTCGTCATCGCCCAGGGCGTGGCAACCACCGTCAACTTCATCGTGCAGCGCGGCCTGATCTTCCGCTGAACCGGGGGAACCGTCCCCGTCGTTCAGGTCAGAGGACAGTCATCTGCTGCGGTTCGACGAGCACACCGCTGGCCGTGGGGAGTTCGGACGGCATGACGCGGTACACGCGCTGGCCGGAGGTTTCCGCTACGAAGTTCGTCGGGACCCCGTCCACGTAGTGCACGCCGGCGCCGTCGTCCGCACCGTAGCCGCCGGGAAGGTTCCCCTCGGCGACAGCGTCGGTGTACGCCGGGGCACGCTCGGCCTCACCGTCGAAGTGCGGGCAGAAGCTGCCGGGCAGCACGCCGAGCCCGCCGCGCCAGGGGCGGAAGTCGCCGAACGAGTCGGTGATGCAGCCCTCGTACCAGCACGAACCGCCTGCGGAGACGCCTGCAAGCACCACGTCACCGGACGCGTAACGCGCCTTGATCGCGCGGTCGACGCCGTGGGCCTGCCACAGCGCCATCAGGTTGACGGTGTGGCCGCCTCCGACGACGAGCAGGTCGGCATCGGCGAGCCGGGAGACCGACCCGGCGGAGCCGCCTTCCCACAGGGTCAGCACCATGGTGCGGACGCCGAGGGTGCCGTAGGCGAGCAGGAACTTGTTGATGTACTGCGGATCATCGGCGGACGCCGTGGGCGCGAAGCACACCAGCGGCGAGGACTTGCCGGTCAGTTCAACCAGGTAGCGGTCGAGGTTCGTGGGGGCGCCGAAGGGCGACATCGAGAAGCCGCCGCCACCCATCGCGACGATATGCGCAGTCATGGGGCCATCTTGGCAGAAGCCACCGGCCTACGTCGGTCGTCCGTGCATCGGTGCTTCTCGGGCCGGTAACGCGTCCCTCGTCGAGTCTCCTTGACGTGATCCGCTGCCGCGGCTCACGTCTTCGTCGTCTAGGCTCGCCGCCGTGAGGACTCCTGCAGCGACCGTCGGCGTCATCGGTGGCGGCCAGTTGGCCCGCATGATGCACGCAGCCTCCATCGGCCTCGGGCTGCGGCTGCGGCTGTTGGCGGAAGGGCCGGACGTGTCCGCCGCGCAGGTGGTCCGCGAGGTCGCCGTCGGCGACTACACCGACCCCGCAACGGTCGCCGGCTTCGCTGCCGGCTGTGATGTCGTCACCTTCGACCACGAGCACGTGCCGACGCAGATCCTGCACGACCTCGAGGACGCGGGGATCGCCGTGCGTCCCGGGCCGGAGGCGCTCGTGCATGCCCAGGACAAGGCCGTGATGCGCTCCCGGCTGGGCGCGATGGGCGTCCCCTGCCCGGCCAACGAGGTGGTGGCCGACGAGGCGGCGCTGGTGGCGTTCGGGCAGCGCCACGGGTGGCCGATGATCGCCAAGACGTCCCGCGGGGGCTATGACGGCAAGGGTGTCTGGAAGCTCGACGGGCCTGACGAAGCTGGTGTGCCGTTCGCCGGGCTGCGTCCCGATGCCGTGGTGATCGCCGAGGAGTTCATCGACTTCGCCCGGGAGCTGAGCGTGCTGGTGGCGCGGCGTCCCGGCGGGCAGGCGGTGGTCTACCCGGTGAGTGAGACCGTCCAGACAGACGGCATCTGCACGGCCACGACGACACCGGCGCCCGGCCTGCGTCCCGACCAGGTGCGTGACCTGCAGGCGATGGGGTTGCGGATCGCCCAGGAATTGGGCGTCGTGGGGATCCTCGCGGTCGAGCTGATGCAGGCCGCCGACGGGTCCGTCGTGGTGAACGAGCTCGCGATGCGCCCGCACAACACCGGGCACTGGAGCATCGACGGGGCGGTCACGAGCCAGTTCGAGAACCACCTGCGCGCCGTCGCCGACCTGCCGCTGGGCTCGACAGCGCTCACCGCGCCGGTAGCCGTGATGGTGAACGTGCTCGGCGGGACCCGCGCCGACCTGGTCGCCGGGCTGGACGGTGTGTTCGCCGCCGACCGCGGGATCCGGGTGCAGCTCTACGGCAAGGACGTGGTGCCCGGACGCAAGGTGGGGCACGTCACAGCTGTCGGCGACGACCTCGAACAGACCACCGAACGAGCCTGGCGGGCAGCCAGGCAGCTGATGGGAGACACCGATGAGTGAGCAGCCCCTGGTCGGGATCGTGATGGGTTCGGACTCGGACTGGCCGGTGATGTCCGCCGCAGCCGAGGCCTGCGCCGAGTTCGGCGTTGCCTACGAGGCCGATGTGGTGTCCGCGCACCGGATGCCGGAGGACATGGTGGCCTACGGCCGCAACGCCCACACCCGCGGGCTGAAGGTGATCATCGCCGGCGCCGGGGGAGCGGCACACCTGCCGGGCATGCTCGCAGCCCTCACCCCGCTGCCGGTGGTCGGCGTCCCCGTCCCCCTGAAGTACCTGGACGGGATGGACTCGCTGCTCTCGATCGTGCAGATGCCGGCCGGAGTACCGGTGGCCACCGTCGCGATCGGCAATGCCCGCAACGCCGGGCTCCTCGCTGTGCGCATCCTCGCGGCCTCCGACCCGGAACTGACGGCGAAGATGGTCGCCTTCCAGGCAACGCTCCGGGACAGCGCGCTGGCGAAGGGCGCAGCCGTCCGCGGCGAGGTCTAGGCCCGCTGGGCTCAGGAGACGCCGACGAGTTGCGGAGCGGCAGGTGCCGGCTGGGCGAAGCGCCGGAGGGTCCACCGGTTGCGACCGGACTCGCGGCTGTAGGTGACCTGGTCGTAGGCCTGATCGAGAACCCGCAGGCGATGATCGCCGCTACCGGCAGGATCCGGGCGCCCCGCCCTGACCACGCCGAGGACCTCAGGCCCGGAATCCTCCAGGACCACGGTGACACCGTCGGCCGTCACGGTGGCGGAGATGTCGATGTCGACCTGCCGTCCGTCGAACGTGTAGGTGCGGAGGTTCCTGCGCAGTTCACGCAGGCCTTGTCGGGCGAGGCGCGCGTCTTCAGCGCCCAGCCAGTCGAGTTCTGCCAGGAGATCGGCGAAGCATGCGTCGGTGTCCGCGAAGTTCGATCCGGCGTGATCGGTGTAGTCGCGTGTCGTCACGATGTCTCCTTGGTGCTGACGACGGGTGGGGCAACATCCGTGCTTGTCGGCCAGCCAAGTCTCGACCTCAGAACAGTTCCAGGGGGTGCGACGCGCTTGGTGCCGGGCCTGGTAACACATTCGGACAGGCTTTCGGCGACGGGGGAGTCTGCACGCCAAGGGCTCGCATGGCCGACGAGCACGGAGTCATGGGCGAGATGGACCGACCCTGTTCACATCAAGACCACTTCGTGCCAGAGCGGGCTATTTGTGTGCTGACGAATGGAATATCGCTCGTCCTCTTATGGGTGGACTACCCGTCCGGGTGACAAGGTAAGAAGCGGAATGGGGGTAGCCTTTAGACAAGCTAACCCCAGCGATTTCGAACAATACGTAGACACCCCCCTACAGGTGCACTGAACTCGATTGTCCTTTGTCTGGGCGGCGCTGCTCGGCTCTGGACGTCGTTCCTTGTGGTGCGACTGAGACCGAGCTCCAACTGCACATCCCCGTGTGGGGAGAGTAGAGGTATCGGGGTGACCGCCATCACTTCTCGCAAGTCGGCCGGCACGTCGGCTCCGGGAACGCGCCGGCCCGCCGGGACCGGAGCATTCGCGCGCACGATCGGCCTCGTCGTCTTCGGTCTGGCTGCGTTGGCCGCAGCCCTCCTGATGGCTGCGGCGAGTCTCATCGGCCCACAGGTTGAGTTCGACCCGAAGGAAGGCATCCTTCTCGGGCTCTGGAGCGTCCTCTACGCCACAGAAGCTCCTTCCGACCGGGTCGTCATCGCGGCTGTTGCCCTGGCCGTCCTGCTCGCCGCGGGTGTTGCGCTGGTCGAGCTGCGGATCTCCAACCGCTCCCGGCGCTCGGTCGACTCCGCGTCCGACCCGCTGGCGCCGAAGGTCGTGATGGAGAGAACCGCAGGCGTGTACGCCGGCCCGGTGACCGTCACGGTGCTGATCCCGGCGCACAACGAAGAGGCCACGCTGCACCACACCATCACCTCCCTCCAGGGGCAGCAGCCCCCACCCGCACGCATCATCGTGGTCGCGGACAACTGCACCGACTCCACCGTCGAGGTCGCGCGCAGGGCCGGTGTCGAGGTCATGGAGTCCTCGGGCAACACGCACAAGAAGGCCGGTGCGCTCAACCAGGCCTTGCGGCGCCTGCTCCCGGGCCAGGGTGACAACGACACCGTGATGATCGTGGACGCGGACACGATCCTCGACGACGGCTTCATCGAGGCTGCGATCGCGCGCTTCACCGCTGATCGCGCCCTGATGGCGATCGGGGGACTGTTCTACGGCGAAGAGGGCCCCGGCATGTTCCGCGAGTTCCAGCGGAACGAGTACCGCCGGTACAGCCGCGACATCCGTCGCAGGGACGGCAGGGTCTTCGTGCTCACCGGTACCTCGTCGATCTTCCGGCCTGCAGCACTCCGAACGGTTGCGGAGAGCAGGGGTGCCGTCCTTCCTGGCATCCCCGGCGACGTGTACGACACAGCAGCCCTGACCGAGGACAACGAGCTCACCATCGCGTTGAAGTCCCTCGGTGCCGTGATGATCTCTCCCAGCCAGTGCACGGTCGTCACCGAGCTGATGCCGTCCTGGCGCACCCTGTGGAACCAGCGGTTGCGCTGGCAGCGGGGCGCTCTGGAGAACCTGGGAGCCTACGGGTTGACGTCAAGGACCTTCCGTTACTGGGCGCAACAGCTCGGGATCGGTTACGGGGTCCTCGCGCTCACCGGATATGTCGCGATCATCGTGCTCACGGTCCTGTCTGTGAACTCCTGGGTGTGGTTCCCGTTCTGGATCTGGCTGGGCCTTCTTTTCGCTGTCGAACGGGTCGTCACGGTGTGGGCGGGTGGCTGGAGGGCGCGCCTGCTCGCGGCCGCAGTGTTCCCCGAGCTTGCCTACGCAGCGTTCCTCAATGTCGTGTACCTGAAGGGCGTGACGGACATCCTGTTCGGCAAGCGTGCCGGCTGGACGCACCTCACGCGTGTGCCGGCGCTGACCATCGAAGACACCGCCACGGTAGGGAGCGACCGATGATGCCCATCGCAGCGATCCTGCCCGCTGTCGGACTGCTGCCGGAGTGGATCCTCCACACCGACTCCTTCCAGATCCTTGCGACCTTCGTCGCCATCAACAGCCTGATGTACGCGACGCTCGCCGTGCTCAAGGTCCTCCCCGGGGGATACTCGCTCGCCCGGTTCAACGGGCGCAACCGACGCAGGGACAACCGGAGCATCCATCCCGAGCCACCCGCTCCCAACGACACGCCAAGCTAGGGACTCGAGCTGCGATGTGAGTATCCGGCGATGGGCGTCAGGAACTACCTGATCGACGGCGCGTCCGGCACGGGCAAAGGTCGTCGACGAGATCCTGCGTCTTACAGGGCCAGGCCGTCATAGCTGACGGAGATGACCCGGTCAGCTTCGTAGAACTTCAGCGGGTACTCGTTCGTCGGCATTGCCCGCAGGTAGAACCTCAGCGCCGCGTCCCCGGCCGGTTCGATGATCAGGCGACGCTGCAACCGGGAGACGCCGACCCGGCTGCGCATCTCCTCGTACACGTAGCGCAACAGTTCGGTGCCGTGGTGCGGCTCGCTGCCTCGCCGGAACAGCCTGCGGTGGTAGCGGTACTCGGGGTGGATCGCGATGTAGGCCAGGTAGTCGTACTGGTCCTCGGTGTGGCTCATGACGATCGCGCCACCGACGATCCCCTCGGGCGGGTCACCTTCTGTCGGTTCGGCGATCCGTCGCACGAAGGCCGTGGTCTCGCGGAAGTCGCTCCACATCTTGTGGGAGGACTTCCCGATCGGGAAGGCCATCCGCAGCACATCCCTCAGGGCGTGACGATCCGGCCTGGCTAGCTCGGCGTACCTGCTGTGCTCATTCGCGAACACCGCCTCGTCCCCGGTGGATGCCACGCCTCTTCCTGCCACACGCACATCCTTCAGGGCTGGTGGTGAACCACGTCAAGTCGAGGCCCACAGGGGTCAACACCCACCAGGCCAGCGGTACTCCCGCCAGCTAAGGTGCTGCCGTGATCACCACTGTCGCACGCAAGCTCCAGGTGCCGGCCGCCACGACAGTCGTCGTCCTCAACAGGCCTGCTGGGATCGACCTCGATCTTCCCGCCGACTGTCTTGTCCTGAGTGATCCCGCCACGGCGGAAACGGCGGACGTGGTGATCGGTTTCGCCGTGCTGGCGAGTGACCTCGACGGCATCGCGGCCCCGGCCATCATTGCGGCGCGCGACGACCGTCTCGCCTGGATCGCCTACCCCAAGTCGCGCCAGCTCGGCACCAACCTGAACCGCGACACCCTCGCGGCACTCGTGACTGCCCGTGGCGCACGGCCGGTCCGTTCCATCTCCATCGACGGGGTCTGGTCGGCGATCCGTTTCCGTCCGCTCTGAGCGTTTGCGTGCAGCCTCCGACCGGACTTGTCCTGGTGGAGGATGGATCTATGACCGCAGCACGTCCCGAGGATTCCCACCTCGCCCGGGAGGTCGCCGAATCGTTCGGCTCCGACGCGGAGCGCTACGACCGCGCCCGCCCAAGCTACCCCGAAGCCCTGATCGACGCCGTCCTCGCCGCAGCGCCGGGAACGCGCGTCCTCGACATCGGGACGGGCACCGGCATCGTCGCCCGGCAGTTCCTCCGGCGCGGCTGCAGCGTTCTCGGCATCGACCCCGACCCGCGCATGGCCGCGCGCGCCACCGCCACCGGCGTCCCGGTCGAGGTGGCGACCATCGAGGCCTGGGAGCCGGCCGGACGCAGCTTCGACGCGGCGGTCGCCGGAATGACCTGGCACTGGGTCGACCCGGTGCCGGGGGCTGCGAAGGCGCGCGATGCGCTGGTCGATGGGGGAGTGCTGGCCCTGTTCTGGAACGTCGCGCAGGCGCCACGCGAACTCGACGAAGGCTTCGCCGAGGTGTTCGGACGCATCATCCCCGAGTTCTCCGCCTACAGCGCCGGTGACCGCGCCGGACGGGGCTACGACGCCTTCCTCGACAAGGCCGCCGACGGCATGCGCGGCGCCGGCGGCTTCGGCGAGCCGGAGATCTGGCGCTTCGAGTGGGATCTCGACTACACCCGGGACGCCTGGCTGGACCACGTGCCGACCTCCGGCCTCTTCGGCCGCATCGACCCTCCGCGTCAGCAGGCTCTCCTCGAGGGCATCGGCGAAGTGATAGACCGCGCCGGCGGCCGGTTCACGATGCACTGGACGACGGCAGCGATCGCAGCCCACACCCTGGCCTGATGGAGGCCCGGCCGGTATTCCTGCTCCCTTACCGCCACTCGCTTCGTCATCTAGCGTCGGCCCATGGCATTGCCGGTGGAGACCCCGAGACAGTTCACCGAGCGCTTCGCACGCCTCGACCCGTCCGTCTGGACCGACGGCTACCTGCCGGCGTGGAGCTCACGCGACGCGGCTGCTGCGAGCTATTCGGTCGGCGCGCACGGGCTCGTGCTCTCGATCCCCGACGGCCAGGGCCTGTGGTGCCCCGACGACCACCCGACGCCGCTGCGGGTGTCGGGCATCCACAGCGCCAACCGCTCAGGGCCGGTCGGCTCCCACGACGCCCAGCAGCCCTTCCGCGAAGGGCAGGTGGTGCGGGAGCAGCAACCCACCGTGATGGGCTTCGTGCCGCACTTCGGCACGATCGCCGTCACCTGCACGGCGCAGCTGACACCCCGCTCGATGTTCTCCGCCTGGATGGTCGGCCTCGAGGACCGTCCCGAGCGGTGCGGCGAGATCTGCCTGATGGAGGTGTTCGGCAACGCCCTCGGGGACGGGACGGCTGCCGTCGGCCAGGGCATCCACGCCTTCCGCGACCCAGCGTTGCGTGAGGACTTCGCTGCGGAGCGGCGGGTGATCGACGTCGCAGAGCCGCACTCCTACCAGGCCGACTGGCGGCGGGGTGGAGTCACCTTCAGCATCGACGGGGTGACGACCCGGGTCTGTGAGCAGGCGCCGGACTACCCGATGATGCTCATCCTCGGCCTGTTCGACTTCCCCGGCGAGCGGGGGGACGGCCTCGCCGAATTCACTGTCACCGAGGTGACCGGCGCTCGGCTGGGCGCGGGCAGCCTGATCCGTGGAGCCTGACCTTCACGACTCCCAGCGGCTGGCCGCGGCATCGATCGCCGAGACTGCCGTGGCAAGGAAGTTCTCCTCGCTGATGGTGTTGATCTTGAACATGACGGCCTGGCTGCCGCCGGAACCGATCGCGCTGGCGTAGACCCAGCCGTCACAGCCAGCGACGGTGAGACTCAGGCTGACGCGGCTCGAACCGAGCATGCCGAAGCGTTCCCAGACCCGGACGGCCACCCTCGTCTTCCCGACCATCACGTCGGTTGCGTCCACGATCTCGGCACTCGCGCTCTCGTCGAGGATCGAGGCCTCGACAGCGGCGAGGAACTCGTCGAGGTCGCCTTTGAAGGACTTCTCGTACTTGGCCACGCGCTCTCCGATCAAGGGTGTGAGCCACATGATCCCACCGGCGTTGCGACATAGGCTGGCAATCCGAGGAGGCGCCATGAGCAACACCGAAACCAGGTCTGAGGTCGTCGACTGCGGGGTGCCGTCCGAGCACGACCCCGAGCACGTGCAGGTGATCGAGCCCAAGGACGTCCAGCTCGGCGGCGAGGACGCGATCAAGGTGCGGCGGACGCTGCCCTCCTTGCGACGTTCCTTCGTCGGCGCATGGTGCTTCGTCGACCACTACGGCCCCGAACGCGGCATCTGCATGGACGTGCCGCCGCACCCGCACACCGGCCTGCAGACCGTCAGCTGGCTGTTCGAGGGCGAGATCGAGCACCGCGACTCCGGCGGGGTGCACGCGATGGTGCGACCCGGCGAGGTGAACCTGATGACTTCCGGCCACGGGATCGCCCACTCCGAGGTGTCGACGCCCGAGCGTGACCTGCTGCACGGCGTGCAGCTCTGGGTGGTGCTCCCCGACGCGAGCAAGGACCTCGTTCGCGAGTTCCAACACCACACCCCCGACCAGCTGGACGTTGCTGGCGTCCGCGCCCGCGTCCTGATCGGCCGTCTCGATGAGGCGGCGTCCCCTGTGCACACCGAGACCCCGCTACTGGGCGCCGAGATCGTCCTCGACCCGGGCGCCACCTGGGAACTGGCGGTCAACCCCGGCTTCGAGCACGGCGTCCTCGTCGACACCGGTCACGTCGACTTCGACGGCGTCCGGCTCGACCGCACCGTGCTCGGCGTGCGTGACGCCGGGCTCGACCACTTGCGGCTCACCAACCCTACGGACGCCCCTGCCCGCATCATGCTGCTCGGCGGTGAGCCGTTCGACGAGGGTGTCGTGATGTGGTGGAACTTCATCGGCCGTAGCCACGAGGACATCGTCGCCCTTCGCCAGGAGTGGAACGACGCGCCGGACGACCGCTTCGGACGGGTGGCCGGCTACCGCGGCGCGACCCAGCGGCTCGCTGCACCTCCACTGCCCGCCGACCTGCGGCTGAAGCGCCGGTTCCGTCGCGGACGCCAGTAGCCCCTGTTGCCGCTGCCGTCCCGGCGTGACAATGAGGGATGAGCATCGAAGCGTGGTGGCCGAACCTGCAACCGGCGTCTCGAGATTGGCTGATCGACAACAACGGGGACGCGGTGCCTGTCGAGGTCGTGGACGACATCGTTGCTGCCGGCGGCACGGTCTCGAAGGACGCCTCGTGGGTCGGGGAAGTGGGGCCGGAAGGCGTCTACCTCTCCGACGCGGCCATCGACTGGGTTGAGGAAGTCGCGAACGGCGAGACCCCCGAACCGGACTAGCCCGCCCTGACCCTCGATTGAGCAGGAATCGAGAAGCTCTTCAGCGCCGTCCTCCCTAGCCTTGGTGCACACCCGATCGAGCACAAGGGAGCAGAGATGGCCGGAACCGAGAACTTCACCGCCGAGGAGCGCGCTGCGATGAAGGAGCGCGCAGCGGAGGTGCGCGCGACCAGGAAGAAGGTCACAAAGGACGAGGAGCCCGAGGTGCTCGCGAAGATCGCGGAACTGCCAGACGCAGACCGCGCCATGGCCGAGCGCCTGCATGCGCTGATCCGGAAGGCAGCTCCCGAACTCACCCCCCGTACGTGGTACGGCCAGCCGGCCTACGCACGCGACGGCAAGGTTGTCGTCTTCTTCCAGCCGGCGACCAAGTTCAAGACCCGGTACTCCACCCTTGGCTTCAGCGAGGAGGCGAGGCTCGACGACGGCGCCATGTGGCCCACCTCCTGGGCGCTGACGAGCCTGTCCGACGCAGAGCTCGACGCCATCACCGCCCTCGTGAAGCGCGCGGCCGGCTGACCCGAACCTGGGACTGGTCCCGGACCA
>Ga0302263_10000424_pt1 | contig 16298 bp, 13 predicted proteins | sample II_Fen_N1_4_FD_194564 | JGI IMG/M metagenome (GOLD analysis project Ga0302263, IMG submission 194564) | Peat permafrost microbial communities from Stordalen Mire near Abisko, Sweden - II_Fen_N1_4 | ecosystem: Environmental > Terrestrial > Soil > Wetlands > Permafrost | place: Sweden: Abisko... | reverse complement strand
ACCGCTTCGGGAATGACTTGGCCATCGTGCTCTAGGATCGCCTCGCACGTCGCAAGCACGAGTTGCGTGTCGTCCGAGATCAAAGGCCGGGCCGGAAATTCCACCGCGCTCGCCACCGGTAGACCTTCGAATCCCCCACCCCATGCGTCACCAAGCAGTCCGCCGAGCAGGCAGGATTCCAGACGGCTGATTTCGGCGCAGCTCTTCATGCGAGGCGCATCAGGGTCGTATCCCTCTCGGCAGGCCTTGTCGCCACCACTCGCCGTTTCGCGGGGGCTTGTGCTCGTAGAAGGCGTAGAGGCGAGTGTCGAGCGCGGCGATTTCGTCCAGCGGGAGCGCCACCCCACTCGGTCCGACGATGCACACGATGATCTCGAGCGCGTCGCGAACGGAGAGGTCGTTGTCGAACTCGTAGCTCACGCCGCAACAGTACTGCCAGTCGGAGCCCGTTTGCCGCGTGCCGTTCTCGCCGTGCGCGCAACTCTGGGTCTCGAGCGACTCGACGAGCGCCGTGTAGCGCTCGAGCAGCGCGCGCAGTCCGCCCGCGCTCAACCGGGCGCGGAAGTGCTGCGCCCAACTCGCGAACGCGCTTCGCAGCGCCGACTCGACGGCGGCATCGAGTTCGAGCCCGGCGACGGTGCGCTCGGATTTCACATGCGCACCAGCCGCGGCCCGCGGAACTCGACCTCGAGGCCGCCGTGCTCGCTCTTCTTCAGCGCGACGGTGAAGCCGTGACGGTCGCTCACGTCCTTGGCGATCGAGAGGCCCAAGCCGAGGCCGGTCGGATGCCGCATGCGCGCCTCCTGGCTGCGGAACGAGCGTTCGGTCAGGCGCGCGAGCTCCTCATCGGGCGCGCCCGGGCCGTCGTCGACGACGCGCAGCGTGAATTCCTGGCCGACCTCCTCGAGCAGCACGGCCGCGTGGCCGCCCTGCTTGTTGTAGCGCAGCGCGTTGTGCACGACGTTCGAGAGCGCCTGCTCGAAGAGCGTCACGTCGCCCGAGACGAAGATTTCGGCCTCGGGCACGGCGTGCACGAGCTCGATGCCCTTGGAGCGCGCGATCGGCTCGAGCCGGCCGATGACGCGATCGAGCACCTGGTTCAGGCTGAAGGGATGCCGCACGAAGCCCGGCTCGCCGGCCTCGAGCTTGGCGGCGGCGGCGAGGTTGTGCACCAGCGCGCCGAGGTAGTAGGCCTCCTCGAGCGACTCGCGCACGCGCTCGCGCGCGATGGGCTCGTTCTTCTCGAGACGCTTGTCGAAGTTCGCGAGGTGGCCCTGCAGCACGGTCAGCGGCAGCATCACGTCGTGCGTGGTGTTCTCGACGAAGGTGCGCAGCGTCTTCTCGCGGCCCTCGAGCGTGGTGAGCTTCTCGCGCACGGTGCCGCCGGCCGAGTTGAAGGCCTGCGCGAGCTCGCTGATCTCGTCCGAGCCCGTGTCGGCGACCGGCTCTTCGTAGCCGCTCTCGGCCGAGCGCCGCACGGAACCCGTCAGCGCGCGCACACGGCGCACGATCGGGCCCATGGTGAGCAGGGCGACGGCGAGGATCGAGAGCGAGAGCAGCAGCGCGCCGCCGTAGAGCGTGAAGCTCTGCTCGGGCGGACCGGACTCGACGCGCTTCAGCAGCACGAGTGCGGCGGGTCCTTCGTTCCAGGGCATGCGCACTCCGACCAGCGTTCCGTGCTGCACGCCGTCGTCGAAGGTCGTGCCGGCGAAGGGCTCGCTGTCCGAGAGTTTTCGCTGCAGCTCCTCGGGAAAGGCCGGCGCGCGCGGGTTGTCGGACTTGAAGTCGGGCTTGTAGGCGAACAGCTCGAAGCGCACGTCGCGGCCCCAGAGCGTGAAAGCGCGCGCGCGCAGGCGCGCATCCGCGCGGTTGGCACGCTGCGCCTCGGGTCCCTCCTCCGGCCGCGCCTGGCCGGGCGTCTCGGACGGGTCCTCGGGGCGCGCGCCGGTCGGCCCGGGCCGGCCGCGCCACAGCGGCGGATCCTGGAAGCGCGCCGGGTCGCGCTCGCACAGTTCGCGTCCGCCGCTCTCCATCTGGTTGCGCGCGAGCTCGGCGAGCGAGCGCTCGGTGGCGTGCGACTCGACGCGCTCGTGCAGGGCCACGAGGCCCAGCGAGAGCGGGACAGCCGTAAGGACCAGCGTCAGCGCGAGGCGCGTGCGCAGTCTCAGGCGGCACCTCCCCCGCCGAGGCGGTAGCCCACACCCCAGACGGTCTCGATGCGCGCGCCGGCCGTCCCGAGCTTCTTGCGCAGGCGCGAGACGTGCACGTCGAGCGTGCGCTCGCCGCCTTCGCGCTCGGGGTCGAGCACGTGCTCGACCAGCCACGAGCGCGCGATCGCCGCACCCGGCCGGCGCGCGAACGAGGCCAGCAGCTCGAACTCGACGCGCGTGAGATCGATCTCGCGCTCCTCGACGAAGGCGCGCCGCGCATTGAGGTCGACGCGGATCTCGCCCGTCTCGAGCATGCCCTCGCGCGCGAGCGCCGGCCGGCGCAAGCGTGCCGTGACGCGCGCGAGAAGCTCCTCGGGCCAGAAGGGCTTCGTGAGGTAGTCGTCCGCGCCGAGTTCGAGCGCGCGCACCTTGATGGTCGTGTCGGTCTTGGCCGAGAGCACCAGCACGGGCGCGTCGCTCTTCGAGCGCCAGTGCTTGAGCACGTCGAGTCCGTGCGCGCCGGGCAGCATCAGGTCGAGCACCAGCAGGCCATACTCGCGCGGCTCGATGCGCAAGGCGCTGGCGCCGTCGCGCAGCCAGGCCGCTTCGTGGCCGGCCTCGCGCAATTGCTCGAGCACCTGGCTGCCGAGCTTTTCGTCGTCTTCGACCAGCAGGATGCGGAAGGCCATGCGCGCGCTCAGACCTCGACCGCGGACTCGGCCAGGAGGCGCGTGACGCGCATCACCTCCTGCAGGCTCGTCTGTCCGCGCACGACCTTGCGCGCGCCGTCGGCCACGAGGCCCGAGAGCGCGCCGCTCGCCAGCGCCTGGGCGCGCAGCTCCTCCAGGCTCGCGCCACGGAAGCACAGCTCGCGCAGGTTCTGGTCCATCTCCAGGTGCTCGAAGAGCGCGACGCGCCCGCGGTAGCCCGAGTTCTCGCAGGCGCGGCAGCCGCGCGCGCGCTTGAACTGCACGCCCTCGAAGGAACGCGGGTCGAGCGCCAGCGCCTTGAGCTCGATCTCCGTCGGCGTGTAGGCCTCGGCGCACTGCGCGCACAGCCGGCGCACGAGGCGCTGCGCGATCACGGCCTGCACCGCGGCCGAGACCAGGAAGGGCTTGACGCCGATGTCGATCAGGCGTGTCAGCGCGCTGGACGCGTCGTTGGTGTGCAGCGTCGAGAAGACGAGGTGGCCAGTGAGCGCCGCCTGGATCGCCATTTCGGCCGTCTCGGAGTCGCGGATCTCGCCCACGAGGATGATGTTGGGCGCGGCGCGCAGCATGGCTTTGAGGATGCGCGCGAAGCTGAGTCCGATCTTGGCGTTGACCTGCACCTGGTTCAGGCCGCGCAGGTGGTACTCGACCGGGTCCTCGGCGGTGATGATCTTGACGTCGGGCCGGTTGAGCTCGGAGAGCGCCGCGTAGAGCGTCGTGGTCTTGCCCGAGCCGGTCGGCCCGGTCACGAGCACGATGCCGTTGGGGCGCTGGATCAGGCGCTTGAACCAGCGATTGTCCTCCTCCTCGAAGCCGAGCTCCTTGAGCGAGATCAGCGAGCGCGTGCGATCGAGCAGACGCATGACCATCGACTCGCCGTGGCTCGAGGGCAGGATCGAGCAGCGCACGTCGATGTCGCGGCCGTCGATCTTGACGCCGATGCGGCCGTCCTGCGGCTTGCGCTTCTCGGCGATGTCGAGTGCCGCCATGATCTTGAGCCGCGAGAGCAGCGGCGCCTGCAGGTGCGCGGGATGCTCGGCCACGTCGCGCAGCATGCCGTCGACGCGGAAGCGCACGCGCACGCGGCCGTGGCCGGGCTCGATGTGGATGTCGCTGGCGCGCTGTGCGAGCGCATCGTGGAAGGTGCGCGTCACGAGGCGCACGATCGGCGCATCGCTCTCGTCGGCGCCCTCGCGCGCCTGCATCGAACGCGCCACGCTGTCCTCGGCCTTCTCGCCGTAGTAGCGCTCGAGCGCGCGCTTGAGCGCCGTGGGCGAGGCCAAGGCGCACGAGACCGGCGTGCCGAGTTGGAACTGCAGCTGCTCGGCCACGAGGCGCTTGAGCGGGTCGTCGACCGCGATGATCAGCTTGCCGTCCTTCTCCATCACCGGCAGCAGCACCTGCTCGCGCGCGACCTCGGCCGGGATGCGCGCCAGCACGGCCTCGGAGACCTTGCCCTTGTCGAGGTCGACGAAGGGGATGCCCTGTTGCTTGGCGAGCGTGCGCGCCAGTGTGGTCTCGTCCACGAAACCCAGGCGCAGCAGCGCCTCGCCCAGACGCAACGAGCCGTTGCGCTGGTAGGTCAGCGCTTCCTTGAGCTGCGCCTCGGTCAGGGCCTGCGCCTCGACGAGCATCTCCCCCAGCGTGCGGCTCACGTGCTTGCGGTCTCCATGCGGGTCTTCTACCCCGTGGCGGGGCAGCAGTAGCGTACGAAACAGGACGGCGCCCCGCGCGCGTGCGCGGAGCGCCGTCTTTCGTCGAGCGTCCTAGCGGCTCACTTGGGCGGCTGCTGGACTCCGCCCTGACCGGCCGGGGCCGGCTGCTCGGGCACCCCGCCCGCTCCGCCGCGGCACACGCCGGTGATCGGCAGCTTGAGCTCGGGCTTCTCGGGGTGGTTGACCTTGATCACGAGCGTGCCGGAGAACGATCCGTTGAGCGTCTCGGGCATGCCGTTCAGGCGCACTTCGATGTCGACCGCGTTCTCGGTCGCGACCGGGCGCACGAAGGTCGAGAAGCACTTCGAGAACTCCCAGTCGGCCGTGTCGCGGCCCTGGATCTCGCACTTCAGTTCGCCGAGCTTGAAGGCCGGGTCGTGGCTCGTGACGCGGATCGAGGTGGCCTTGATCTGGCCGGGCTTGATCAGGCCGAGCGAGATGAACTGAGGCGTGTAGGAGATCATGCCCGTCACGCGCGCCATGATGGTCACGTTGGTGTCGTAGCAGGGCATCTGGCCGTTGGGCATCTTCTCGGCGCCCGGAATCGGCAGGTCGCTGCGGATCGGAACGGCGTAGGCCAGCTGGCCCTCCGTGCAGCCCGGCCCGACGACCGCGACGAGTTCGTAGCGCGTGGCCTTGCCCTCGGCGTCGGCGTCGATCGGGTTGAGGTCGATCTTGACGCCGGCCGGGATGTTGTCCTTGACGGCCGTGAGCTTGATGCGCTCGCCGCGCGTGGTGCTGATCGTGGCCTTGTCGGTGACCGTGTCCTTCGAGGAGACCTGGTTGAAGTTGATCACGGCCGGGTTGACCTGGAAGAAGGGATCGACTTCGGCCTCGAGGCCGAGCGAGACCTGCCCGCGCGGGTCGGTGGTGAACATGTTGATCCGGCTCGAGGCATGGCCGCGCTTGTTCTGCGTGTGCAGCGTGGCCTGGATCTCGATCTTGCGTCCGGGCGGGATCGGGTTGCCGAAGGTGTACGGCCCCATCGAGCCGTCGGCCTGCTCGCAGGCGACCTGCGCGACCGTGCAGCCGCAGGTGGGCTTGGCCTGCTTGATCACGAGGTCTTCCTCGCCGCTCGACTTGAGCATGAACTTGTGCACGAGCACGTCGCCCTGCATCACCTTGCCGAAGCTCTTGTTGTCGGTGCCGAACTCCCAGGTGATGCGCGCCTTCGAGTTCGGATCCGGCGGGTCCTGCGTCGGGTCGCCGCCCGGCAGGGGCTTGCCGCCCGGGGGCACGCCCTTCACCGGCGGCAGCGGCTTCTGGACGGGAGGCGTCTGCTGCGCGCCCGCCGTGGCCGTCTTGGCGTTCTCCGCCTGGATCTGGCCGGTCAGCTTCTGGGCTTCCAGCGCGGCCTTGGCCTTGGCCTGAGCCTGCGCGTCGGCCGGGGTCTGCAGCGCGAAGGCCGGCAGCGCGGCGAAACAGAGTCCGCCGAGGAGGAAGGCCGCTCCGAGGCGGCGGGTGAGGGTCGGTCGCATGATTCGATCTCCGATGGGTGGTCCAGAATGCTAGCACTCACGGGTGCGGCGTGCCGAGTACGCAATGGAAGAGTAAGAGGTTGGATGCTTCTTCCAGGTTTTCGGGGCTCTTTTCGGGCCGGCGCGGGCCGCCCAGGCTGGCTCGCGGCCTCGCCCCCCCCGTAGAATCCGCGCCCCATGAGCAGGAACCACTGGGCCGGCCTCCTTTTCCTGGCCGCCCTGTCCAGCCTGCCGCTCTGCGGCTGCACCACGCTCCCGACCCCTGCGCAGATGCTGAGCTTCGGGTTCCGCTCCCCCGAGCAGTGCTTCGCGACGTTTCAGTTCGCCGTGCGCGCCGACCTGCCAGCCGAGGAGTACCGCTGCTTCTCGCAGCACTTCCGTTCGGAGAATCACCTCTCGCAGTTCGCCTGGCGCGAGTTCCGCGAGCAGCTCTGGAGCCAGTTCGGCTCGCGCTGGGCCGTCGCCAAGGCCAAGCCCTCGGGCCCGATCCGGGTGCGCGGCGAGCGTGCCGATTTCGAGGTCGAGGCGCTCGGCAAGAAGGTGCACCTCGTCTTCGTGCGCGAAGATTGCGGCCAGACCTGGAGCGGGGAGACGCTGCTCAGCGACGAGTCGGTCGACTTTCGTTCGCACTCCGGTGCGCAGGAAGGCGGCCTCTTCTACGGACAGGTGCCGATGCCGTCCGGGACGGAATCCGCGAAGGTGACGGAAATGCGTCTGGCACAGGAATGGAAGCTCGACGCGATCGGCTTCGACCACGGTAACTAGCCCCTATGCCCAAGCTCAAATCTGCCTCCAAGCGTCCGGTCTACTACTTCGGTGACGGCAAAGCCGACGGCGATGCTTCGCAGAAGGAGCTGCTCGGCGGAAAGGGCGCCAACCTGGCCGAGATGTGCCGCCTGGGCATGCCCGTGCCGGCCGGGTTCACGATCACGACCGAGGTCTGCCGCTCCTACTTCGAGCACGGCCAGCGCTACCCCGCGCGCCTGTGGCCCGACGTGCGCGCCGCGCTGGCGAAGATCGAACGCTCGACCGGCAAGAGCTTCGGCTCGGGCCCCAATCCCCTGCTCGTCTCGGTGCGCTCGGGCGCGCGCGTCTCGATGCCCGGGATGATGGACACGGTGCTCAACCTGGGCCTGAACGAGAAGACCGTCCTCGCGCTGGCCGAAATCTCGGGCAACCCGCGCTTTGCCTGGGACGTCTACCGGCGCTTCGTGCAGATGTACGCCGACGTCGTGCTCGGTCTGAAAGCCGAGAACGAGACCGACGACGATCCCTTCACCGCCGCGCGCGAGGCGCTCAAGCGCAAGCGCCGCCTGAAGGAGGACCACGAGCTCGACACGCGCGATCTCGAACAGCTCGTCGCGACCTACAAGAAGATCGTGCGCGAGAAGACCGGAAAGGCCTTCCCCGAGGATCCCTGGCAGCAGCTGCAGCGCGCGATCGGCTCGGTCTTCGAGAGCTGGAACTCCGCACGCGCGATCGCCTACCGCACGATGAACCACATCCCCTCCGACTGGGGCACGGCCTGCAACGTCGTGGCGATGGTCTTCGGCAACCTGGGCACCGACTCGGGCACGGGCGTCGCGTTCACACGCGACCCGGCCACGGGCGAGCGGCGCTTCTACGGCGAGTATCTCGCCAACGCGCAGGGCGAGGACGTCGTCGCCGGTCTGCGCACGCCCGAGCCGATGGAGGTGCTGGCGCAGATCCAGCCGCGCGCCTGGAAGGAGCTCAACACGATCCGCGATCGCCTCGAGAGCCACTACCACGACATGCAGGACCTCGAGTTCACGATCGAACACGGGCGCCTGTACATGCTGCAGTGCAGGAGCGGCAAGCGCACCGGCATGGCCGCCGTGCGCATCGCGGCCGACATGGTGCGCGAGGGCCTGATCGACCAGCGCACGGCCGTGCTGCGCGTGCCGCCGACCGCACTCGACCAGCTCTTGCAGCCGGTCTTCGCGCAGAAGGAGCTCGAGAAGGCGCGCAAGGAACGCCGGCGTCTCGGCAAGGGACTCGCCGCGGGTCCCGGTGCCGCCACCGGGCGCATCGCCTTCACCGCCAGCAACGCGCAGGAGCGCCGCGCGCGCGGCGAGAGCGTCGTGCTCGTGCGCATCGAGACTTCGCCCGAGGACATCCTCGGCATGCAGGCCTCGGCCGGGATCCTGACCGCGCGCGGCGGCATGACGAGCCACGCGGCCTTGGTCGCGCGCCAGATGGGCAAGGTCTGCATCGTCGGCGCGGGCGAACTCGAGATCGACTACAAGGCCGGCACGCTGCGTTGCGGCGGCACGCAGCTCTCCGCGGGCGACTGGCTCTCGATCGACGGCTCGACAGGCGAGATCTACGCCGGCGCGATCGCCACGCAACCCTCCGAGGTCGCGCGCTGGGTCTTCGCCAAGAAGCGCGGCAAGCCCAAGAAGGGTTCGCTGGCCTTCGACTACGAGCGCCTGCTCTCCTGGGCCGACGGCTACCGGCGCCTGCGCGTGCGCGCCAACGCCGACCAGCCCGACCAGTGCGTCAACGCGATCGCCTTCGGCGCCGAGGGCGTCGGCTTGTGCCGCACCGAGCACATGTTCTTCGCGCCCGAGAAGATCGACGCGGTGCGCGAGATGATCGTCTCCGAGACGGAAGCGCAGCGCGTCAAGGCACTGGCGCGCCTCTTGCCCCTGCAGCGCAAGGACTTCGAGGGCATCTTCGCCGCCATGGGCCCGCGCCCGGTGACGATCCGCAGCCTCGATCCCCCGCTGCACGAGTTCCTGCCGCACGACGACGCGACCGTGCGGCGCATGGCGCGCGAGATGAAGATCCCGCACAAGCGCCTCGCCGCCAAGATCGAGTCGCTGCGCGAGATGAACCCGATGCTCGGCCACCGCGGCTGTCGCCTGGGCATCAGCTACCCCGAGATCACGCGCATGCAGGCGCGCGCCATCTTCGAGGCCGCCTGCAACGTGGCGCGCACGAAGCGCTTCGTGCCGCGCGTCGAGGTCATGATCCCGCTCGTCTCGACCAAGTCCGAGCTCGTCCTGCAGGGCGGCATCGTGCGCGAGGTGGCCGAGCAGGTCTTCAAGGAGAAGAAGCTGCGCATCCCCTACCTCGTGGGCACGATGATCGAGCTGCCGCGCGCCGCGCTGCGCGCGGGCACCATCGCCGAGTCGGCCGAGTTCTTCTCCTTCGGCACCAACGACCTGACGCAGACGACCTACGGCATCAGCCGCGACGACGGCGCGCGCTTCCTGCCGATGTACGTCGAGGAGGACATCTACCCCGAGGATCCCTTCGCGACGCTGGATGCGCTGGGTGTCGGCCGCCTGATGCAGATCGCCGTCGAGGAAGGCCGCAAGACCAAGCCGGGCCTCAAGATCGGCATCTGCGGCGAGCACGGCGGCGATCCGCGCTCGATCGAGTTCTGCGACACGCTGGGACTCGACTACGTCTCCTGCTCGCCTTACCGCGTGCCGCTGGCGCGCCTGGCGGCGGCGCAGGCGGCGTTGAAGAGCGCGAAGAAGTAGCGCGCGCTCAGCCGTCGATCTTGTCGTTCTGCAGCGCGTCGAGCATGCGCAGCACGAGGCGCGCGACGCGGTGGACCTTGTCGTAGTCGATCTTGTCCGCGTCGTCGGTCGGCTGGTGGTAGTCCTCGTGCACGTCCGAGAACAGGAACGCGGCCGGGATGCCGGCCTTGACGAAGTTGTAGTGGTCCGAGCGCGCCCAGTACTCGTCGGCGCTGCCGAGCACGGGGAAGCCCTCGAGCGGCGCGTAGGTCTCCGCGACCTTGGTCAGGAAGCTGTAGCTCTTGTGCGCGTGCGTGGGCGTGATCAGCAGCTTGTCCGGCGCGTTGCGCCCGACCATGTCGATGTTCAGGTCGGCGACCGCCTTGCAGCCCTCGGGCAGGTACGGGTGCTTGTTCCAGGCTTCCGAACCCCACAAGCCCTTCTCCTCGCCGCAGACCCACATCAGCATCACGCTGCGGCGCAGCGGGCCGTACTGCTTGATCGCCTCGGAGAGCGAGAGCAGCGTGCAGGTGCCCGAGCCGTTGTCGTCGGCACCGTTGTAGATCTGGCCGCGCATCACGCCCACGTGGTCGTAGTGCGCCGAGACGATGATCACCTCGTTCTTCAGCACGGGATCGCTGCCGGGCCAGAAGCCGCACACGTTCTGCACGTCGATCAATCCGCCCTTGCCGGCCAGCGCGCGCGTCTCCTTGAACTCGAGCGCGAGCTCCTTGCCGGTAGCCAGCGCCTCCTCCTTCACTTCGGCCGCCGCGAGCAGCGCGCGCTTGCCTTCGGGCAGCAGGTAGATCGAGGCGCCGCCGCGCGGGCGATCGCCCTCGGCCGGCTTGGTCTCCTCCTCGGTGTGCACCTGCGAGACGTGGCCTTCCTTCTGGCGCGTGAGATCGGCGCCGAAGCGCTCGGCGTAGGTCTTGCCCTTGTAGTCCGCCGCCGGGACGACGATCAGGCCGGCGATCTTCTTGCGCATCAGGTCGCGGCGCAGTCCCCCCTGGTCCTGGTCGCGATCGAGCAGCAGCACCCACTTGCCGTCGAGCTGGAGCTTGTCGAGCTCGTCCTTCTTCGGCTCGCCGAGGATCGGGACGATCTTGCCGCTCGCCTCGCGCTCGGTGCTCACGCCAAAGCCCGAGAGGTAGTAGTCCTTGCCGAGCGTCAGGCTCTTGCCCGCGAACTCGACATGGCAGCTGTCGGCATCGAGGCCCTTCTTCTCGACCTGCCACATGTAGTAGTAGCCGTCCTTCGCGCCGGGCTGCCAGCCGTTGCGCTTCAGGCGCGAGCGGATGTAGCTCGCCGCGGTATTCAATCCCGCGCTGGGCGTGTCGCGGCCCTCGAGATCGTCGGAGGCGATGAAGTAGAGATCGGTCTTGATCTCCTCGGCGCTGACCACGGAGAGCGCCGCGTCGAGCGCGGGTTTGTTTCCACCGCTGGTCGCGCTGACGGGGACGGAGAAGAACAGCGGGGCGAGGACGGCGAGGGCGTTCAGCATGCCGCCATGGTAGGGCGGATCCATGCCGCGCGGCACCTGCGGCCCGTTCGATTCGTGTTCGGGGTCTAGGCCGGACCCCTGCGCGAGTGCAGGTAGCGCAGCGTGGAAGCCTGCAGCGTCTCGAGCAGCGGCTGCATCTCGGCATCGCGCCCGCTGCGCTCGAGGTCGTCGCGGTTGGCCAGACACCACTCGCAGTGCATCTCGTCGAGGTGAAAGCGCACGAACGTGCTCGGCCCCTCGGGCAGCGTGCCCGCCACCAGACGCGCCAGCCAGTGGCGCGAGGGACACGAGACGCGCGCGCGCTTCCAGAGCTCGCCTACGTCGAAGTGCACGTCGCCCTCGCCCGAGTCGAGCGCCTCGGCCAGCATGGCCGAGAGCGCGCCGTCGGGATCGCTCTCGGCGGCGAGTTCGCGCACGCGCTTCAGCGCGCGGAACTTGATGCCCGCGACCGAGGTCTCGTCGCGCAGCTCGAAGCGCTTCCAGGTGTCGCGGTTGCGCCAGCCGCCGGAGAAGAGCGCCTCGATCACCATCAGGCGCTGGAACTCCTGCTCTTCCCAGGTCTCCTGCACCCAGCTGCGCAGCACCTGCGCGAGCAGTCGCGCGCCGGTCGCGGCGAGGTCGCGCCGGCCGACGATGCGGCTCGGCGTGTCGGTCTCGAGCGCCAGCGAATCGAGCGGTGCCGGCGAATCCTCGTCCGGCCCGCTGGAGAGCGTGCGCGCGCGCGTGCGGCGCAGGTGGTCGATCGTGCGGTTCTTGCAGATCCCGAAGAGGTACTGCTCGAAGGTGTAGACCGGGTCGAAGTCGGCGATGCCGCGCAGCGCGCCGAGGAAGGTCTCCTGCAGCACGTCCTCGCGCGCCTCGCGGTCGGGCACGCGCCGCGCGACGTAGGCCATCAAGCGGCCGCAGTAGTTGCGCTGCACCGCCAGCCACTCCTCGTCGACGTGCGCCTGCAGGCGCGCGACATCCGGCGTCCACTCGCTCACGAGACCCCCTTGCGCAGCATGAAGAGCGAGAGCGTGACGATGCCGCCGAGCGCCGCGAGCAGCAGCAGGATCCCGAACAGGCGCAGGCCCAAGAGCGCCACGCGCGCGGGGAAGGGCCGCTGCTCGCGCGCCGCGAGCGCCTGGCGCCGCGCGCGGAAGCCGCGCACGATCGTGTCGCCGATCCCGCGCACGAGCGTCACCAGCACCTCGATCGAGAGTTGCAGCGTCCCGAGCAGCATCGCCACCGGGCCGCCGTGCGCGCTGGGCGGAACGGGGATCGTCCCGGCCGACTCGTTCGCCGGCGGCACGATCGGACCGGGCCGCTCCGAGAGCGTGTGGATCACGATCGCATCGCCGCCAGCGGGGCGCGGCGGCGGCCCAGAGGGGCGCGCCGGAGGCGTGCCGCGCAGTCCGTCCCACACGCCGCGCGCGACGTCGACGGCGCCGCGCGTGAGCTCGGCCGCGGCGCTGCGCGTCTCGCTCCCTCCGGCGGGTGTCGGCAGCGGCGGCGGCGAGAGCGGCAAGGGCGTCGCGAGCGGTGCCGGGCCCGTCGGCGGGGCCGCGGGCAAGTGCATGCCGGCCGCGTGGGCGCGCCCCTCGAGTTCGAGCACGAGCTCGGCCACGTTCTGGAAGCGCTGGCCCGGATCGACGCGCAGGCAGCGCTCGATCGGGCCGCGCAACTCGGCCGGGAAATCCGGCGCGTAGGGCGGCGGCGTATCGCCCTCGCGCTGCGGCAGGGCGCCGGGGATATCGCTCTCGAAGGGCAGCCGGCCGGCGAGCGACTCGTACAGGATCACGCCCAGCGAATAGATGTCGGCGCGCTCGTCGGCGCGATTGCGGATCATCTCGGGCGCCATGTACTGCGGCGTGCCGCGGCCGAAGGAGAGCGTCTGCTTGCCGTCGGCCATCATCTTCGAGAGGCCGTAGTCGCCGACGCGCGCGACGTCGCCCTTCAGGAAGATGTTGCTCGGCTTCAGGTCGAAGTGCACCAGGCGCCGCTCGTGCAGCGCCTGCACGCCGCGGCAGGCCTGTACGAAGTACGCCAGCGCCTGCTCGCGCGAGAGGTGCCGTGCGCGCAGCGCGCGCGCGAGCGTCTCCTCGCCCGCGTAGCCCATCACGAGGTAGGGCACGTTCATGACCGTGCCGAGATCCTCGATCGTGACCAAATTGGGATGGTCGATCGCGGCGAAGTGGCGCACTTGCTCGAGCTCGCGCTCGACGGCCGAGCGCGCGGCGTCGTCGTCGACCTTGAGGAACTTGATCGCGTAGGCCTTGCCGATCGAGTGCTTGCGTGCCTTGTAGACCTCGCCGAAAGCGCCGCCCCCCAGTCGGTTCTGGATCTCGTAGCCGGGGATGAAGTCCGGCGAGCGGAAGCGGGAGTAGAAGGCTTCCCAGTCCATGCGGGCTAGCTTCCCATCCTACGGCGCGGACTCACGGAACGCTCCCCTGGCTCGAATGCTCCGAGGGCCGCAGCGCCAGCGTGAAGGGCGCGCGCCCCGCCGCGCGCGCCCCGGCCTCGACGAACACGCTGCCGACGACGGGCAGCGCGAGCGCCAGCGTCGCGCCCGGCCCGGCCGGCACGCTCGTGGGTCCGCAGCGCAGTCCGCCGTCGCAGCGCACGAGCAGCGCGTCGCGCTCGAGCTCGAGCACGACCTCGCGCAGGAGCTCGGGCACCGGGATCGGCCGGTTGCGCTTCGAGCCGATGCGCACGCGGCCTGCGGGCCCGGGCGAGAAGAGCAGCACGTGGCGCACGCCCTCGCACTCGGCCTGGCCCTCGAGCTCGAGCATGGCCGAACTCGTGGCCGCGTCGAGCGCGCGGAACGAGAACGAGAGGTTTCCGCCGAGCTGCACGCGGTCGGCGTGCAGCAGCGCGCGCGCGCCCTCGAGCGGCTTGCCGTTGACGCGCACCGGCGCGTTCCCGAGCGCCTCGAGGCGCCACTCGACGCCGCCGTGGAAGCTCTCGCGCCGCACGAGGCGCGCGTGCTCGGACTCGACGTCGGCGAGGAAGCGCAGCGCCGCGCGCGCGGAGCGCAGGTGGCCGAGCACGAGTTCGTCGCCGGCGCAGACCAGGAACTCCCCGCCGTCGTCTACAGCCAGGTGGAACAGCGCGGGGAGGGGCATGGAGGGCGCTCCCTGCGCGGCCAGCGCGCGGGGATTTCCGCGCCGCGCCGGCTCAGCCGGCGGCGACGACCCCGCCGCCGACCTCGCGCGCGGAGAGGAAGGCCTTGCGCGCCTTGGTGAAGAGGTCCTCGCGGCGCTTGACGTCGTTCGCGGGCGAGACGGCGATGCCGACCGAGATCGCCAGCGGATCGCCGACGAGATCGCGCAGCCCGCGCTTCTGCGCCAGGTCCCCCACGCGTCGCGCCATGACGGTCGCGCCGTCGGGGCCGGTGTTGGGCAGCAGGAACAGGAACGAGCTCTCGTCGAAGCGGCCGAGCACGTCGGTGTCGCGCGAGGTCTCGAGGAAGATGCCCGCGAGTTCGCGCAGCACGCTCTCCTCGACCTGGCCCTCGAAGCCCAGCATCACGCACGCGAGCGGATCGCCGAAGCGCCGCGCGCGCTTGAATTCCTCGTCGAGCTTGTACTCGAGGAAGGCGTAGTTGAAGAGCCCGGTGTCGGGGTCGGTCAGCGCCGAGACGAGGCTCGTGCTCGGCTTGCCGGCGAGGTCGGAGAGCAGGCGCTCCGGGAAGAGCGTCGTCTCCTCGAGTTGTCCGCGGTGCTCGCGCGGCAGCGCCGCGGGCGGCGTGCTGGTCGGCGCGAGCGCCTCGCGCAGACGCGAGGCCGCGAGCGGCCGGTTGAGCACGCCCGTCGCGCCGCAGAAGCGCGCGATCGGCTCGGCCAGGCGGTTGTCGTGCTCGACGACGACGTAGGTGCGGCAGCGCGTGTTGCCCGTCAGGCGGCGGCAGTTCTCGTAGACGTTGCCGCTGCGCAGCCAGCCGTCGAGCAGCACGACGTCTCCGAGCGAGGGCGTGCCGCGCATCAGCTCGTCCACGTTGGCCGCCTGCACCACCTCCCAGCCCTCGAGCGTGCTCGCCGCGGCGCGCACATTCGAGAAGAGCGACTCGTCGGTGGTCACGACGCGGATCGTTCGCAGTCCGTCGCCCATGGGGCCATTCCTCGGGGGGTCTTGGGAGCTCGGGGGGAGTTCGAGAGCTTGCCCTATGCGGCGCGGGGCTTCAACCCCGCGCTCAGGGAGCGAGCTCCTCGATCCATTCGGCCGGGATGTCGTAGTTGGCGTAGACGCTCTGCACGTCCTCGAGGTCCTCGAGTGCCGCGACGAGGCGCAAGATCTTGCCCGCGCTCTCCTTTTCGGCGACCTGCACGAGGTTGAGCGGCATGTAGCCGATCTCGCCCGAGTGCAGCTTGACGCTCTTGCCCTCGAGCAGCTTCTTGACCGCCAGGAACTCGGTCGGCGCCGCGAGCAGCGTCACGACCTTGCCCTCGAGCAGCACGTCGTCGCCGCCGCACTCGAGCGCCAGTTCGACCCAGGCGTCCTCGCCCCGCTCGGCCGCATCGCAGACGAAGATCGAGCGCAGCTGGAACAGGAATCCGACCGAGCCGGGCGAGCCCATGTTGCCGCCGTGTTTGTCGAACACGTGCTTCAGGTCGGGCGAGGTGCGGTGGCGGTTGTCGGTCAGGCAGCTGACCATCAGCGCGATGCCGCCGGGCGCGTAGCCCTCGTAGGTGACCTCTTCCATCTGCCCGCCGGCTTCGCCCGCGGCGCGCTTGATCACGCGCTCGATGTTGTCCTTGGGGACGTTGGCGGCGCGCGCCTTCTCGACCGCGTACTTGAGCTTCAGGTTCGACTCGACATCGGTGCCGCCCTGGCGCACGGCCGACATGATCTGGCGCGAGAGCTTGTTGAAGTTCTTCGCGCGCTGCTTGTCGACCGCGCCCTTGCGCGCGGCGATGTTCGAGGAGTGGGAATGGCCAGCCATGTCGAAAAGCGCTCGTCTTGGAGAAGCAGCCCCAGAGGTGCTCGACCCGCGGGGCTGCCTTCGAAGGACCTGTTCGGGAGCTCTCGCCTAGCGCTTCGAGAACTGGAACCCGCGGCGTGCGCCACGGCGGCCGTACTTCTTGCGTTCCTTCTTGCGGCTGTCGCGCGTGAGCAGCTTGTGCTCGCGCAAGAGCGGCTCCCAGGTCGGGTTGAGCTGCAGCAGCGCGCGCGCGAGGCCCAGCACGACCGCGTCGGCGCCGCTCATCGGGCCGCCGCCGTCGACCTGGCAGCGGATGTCGTAGGTGCCCGTCGCTCCGGTGATCTTGAGCGGCT
>Ga0302263_10000418_pt1 | contig 16352 bp, 11 predicted proteins | sample II_Fen_N1_4_FD_194564 | JGI IMG/M metagenome (GOLD analysis project Ga0302263, IMG submission 194564) | Peat permafrost microbial communities from Stordalen Mire near Abisko, Sweden - II_Fen_N1_4 | ecosystem: Environmental > Terrestrial > Soil > Wetlands > Permafrost | place: Sweden: Abisko... | reverse complement strand
GACGCGTTCGAGACGTTGTTGCTGTTCAGGACCCCGGGCAGCAGCGTCGTGGCGCCCAGGACCAGGATGCAGACGACCAGCAGCACGGCCGCGGAGTCGCGCCAGAGCCGGTAGCGGTTGGACACCGGCGGCTGCGCGGATGGCGCCGAGGCAGCCTTCACCCCGCCAGCGACGACCGGGGCGGTCGCGGCGGCGGTCGCGGCCGCGTCCGTCGCCAGCGCGGTCCCGGCCAGGCCCGCGGCGGCGGCGGAGCCGTAGACGATCACCCGCTCCTCTTCCTCCTCCTCGGCCAGCGCGAAGGCGGCGGCGGCCGCGGCGGCGGCGGCGGCGAAGGCGGCGGCGGCCTGGGCGGCCTCGGCGGCGGCGGCCGCGGCGGCGGCAGCGGCAGGACGGTCGCCCAGCCCGATGCGGTAGGCGATGTCCTCTTCGCTGAGCTGCGGGATCGCCGCGGCGGCGGCCACGGCGGCCTCGGCCTCCTGCCGCTGCTTGCGCTTGCGGAGCAGCGTCGTGAGCACCACGGCCATGGCGAGGACCGCGATGACGATGACGATGCCCGTCTGGATCGGCGTCATGACCCCTCAACGCGCCGGCGAAACCGGTGCCGGCCCGGCGATGCTAGCACCGGCGCCCGCCGCCCCCCACTCCCCGTCTGGCCTATCCGGTCAGGGTCGGTGGTCCGGTACTTCGTCGTAGGTATCGGCCTCGAGCGCGTCCGCCGCCTCGCTCCGGGTCACCAGGAACAGCACGATCCCGAAGACGACGGCCAGCCCCACGAACGCGCCCAGCTGCTCCGTGCCGGAGAGCACGAAGGTCAGCACGGCGAGCAGGAGGCACAGCCCGTAGATGACCAGGACGGTCTGGCTGTGCGAGAGCCCCAGGTCCAGCAGCCGGTGGTGGATGTGGCCGCGGTCCGGCGTGAACGGGGAGTGGCCGGTCGCGAGGCGCCGGACGATGATCCAGAAGGTGTCGATGATCGGGACGCCCAGCACGAGCAGCGCCACGGCCACCTTCGCCGTGCCCAGGATCGACAGGATCGCCAGGGTGTAGCCCACGAACATCACACCGCTGGTCCCGATGAAGATCGAAGCGGGGTGGAAGTTCCAGCGCAGGAACCCCAGCAGCGAGCCCGCCAGCCCGAAGCACAGGATGCCGATGAACGGCTGCCGCACGTCCGCCGTGAGCGAGATCAGGCCCAGCGTGGCGGCCGCGATGAGCGCGATGCCCGACGAGAGCCCGTCCAGGCCGTCGATGAAGTTGATGCTGTTCACCATGCCCACGACCCACAGCATCGTGAACCCGATGGCGAACGGCCCGGTCAGGGGGATGACGCTGGGACCGAAGGGGTTGTTGACGAAGGTCACGGCGACGCCGAACGCGACGGCAAGGACGGCCAGGACCAGCTGGCCGAGGAGCTGCCATCGGGCGCGCAGCTGGAACGTGTCGTCCAGGACGCCCAGGACGGTGGCCAGCAGCCCGCCGAGCAGCAGGGCCGCGAGCTCGCTGATGTCGAGGTTGCGCGGGAACGGGACCTGGCCCGTCTGGCTGTTGAGCAGGAGCCCGCCAACCGAGGTGAGGAGGAACGCGGCCGCCACGGCCACGCCCCCGCCGCGCGGGATGGGCGCCTTGTTGACGCGGCGCTCCTCCGGGTGGTCGATGTTGTCGAGCCGGATCGCCACGCGCCGCACGAGCGGCGTGAGGACGAGCGAGAGGAGGGCGGCCACGACGAACGCGCCGACGATCAGCGGCAGGTAGTCCCCGACCGTCGGGATCAGCCGCATCGGGGCGTCCGGTTCCTAGTCCCGATCACGCGGCAGGCCGGGGACCGGGAAGCCGGCCACCAGCGCGCGCACGGCCTCGCGGATGCGCGCGTGGACGGCCTCGTCCTCGCGCCCGCGGATGGCCTCCACGATGAGGCCGCCGATCGTGCGCATCTCGTCCGGGCCCATCCCCCGGGTCGTGGTGGCCGGGGTCCCGATGCGGATCCCGGAGCCGATGTTGGGCGGGTTCGCGTCGAACGGGATGGCGTTCTTGTTGACGGTGATGCCCACGTCGTCGAGGAGCGTCTCCGCCTCGCGACCCGTCACCCCGAGCGGGGTCACGTCAACGAGCGCGAGGTGGTTGTCGGTGCCGCCGCTCACGAGGCGGGCGCCGGCGGCATGGACCGTCTCGGCGAGAACCCTGGCGTTCTCGATGGTACGGGCCTGGTCGCGACGGAACTCGTCGGTCGCGGCGAGGCGGAGCGCGACGGCCTTGGCGGCGACGACGTGCATGAGCGGCCCGCCCTGGACGCCCGGGAACACGCTCTTGTCGACGGCCGCGGCGAGGGTGCTCTTGCGCAGGGCCGGGAAGTCTGCGCGGTCGATGCCCTCGGGCAGGTCCGCGCGGGCGAAGACCAGGCCGCCGCGGGGGCCGCGCAGGGTCTTGTGGGTGGTAGTGGTCACGAGGTCCGCGTGCGGGAACGGGCTCGGGTGGAGGCCCGCCGCGACCAGGCCCGCGAAGTGCGCCATGTCCACGAACAGCAGCGCGCCGACGCCGTGCGCGATGGCCGCCAGCCGCTCGAAGTCCCAGGTGCGGGGGTAGGCGGACGCGCCCGCGACGACGACCTTGGGCCGGACATCGCCCGCCTGTGCCTCGAGGGCGTCGTAGTCGATGCGCTCCGTCTCGCGGTCCACGCCGTACGCGTGCACCTCGTACAGCTTGCCGGAGAAGTTGACCGGGGACCCGTGGGTGAGATGGCCGCCGTGGGCAAGGCTCATGCCGAGGATCCGGTCGCCGGGCCTGAGCACCGCGAAGTACGCGGCCATGTTGGCCTGGGCGCCGGAGTGGGGCTGGACGTTGACGTGGTCCGCGCCGGGGAACAGGGCCAGCGCGCGGGCCCGGGCCAGCTCCTCCGCGACGTCGACGTACTCGCAGCCGCCGTAGTAGCGCTTGCCCGGGAGGCCCTCGGCGTACTTGTTGGTGAGCCAGGAGCCCTGGGCCTCGAGGACCGCCGCATAGACGTAGTTCTCGCTGGCGATGAGCTCGATCTTGTCCGCCTGGCGGTGCCGCTCCGCCTCCATCGCCGCCCACACCTCCGGGTCCACCTCGGCGATGGACGCCCACGCGGTGGACGGCAGGGTGGCCTGGGACACGGCGGGACCTCCTGGGGCGAACGGGGTCGGATCGGGCCCTATTCTCCCACGGGTTGCGGGCGCGGGATTCAGGTGGCCCGCCGGCCAGGCCGCGGGCCGTGGACGGCGGGGGGCGACGGGCCTTGGGCGCTCGCGTAGGATGGCGCGGACGATTCCGCCCGTCCCACCTTGGGCGGCGCGCGTCGATCCGGCGGGGCCCGGGGAGCGAGGAGATGGCGATGGCGAACACGCGGGCCAGGCCGAAGCGGCGGCTGCCCATCCTCGAGGGCATCCTGCCCATCGACCCGACCCGCATCGGCCCCGACATGATCGCGGGGGCGACGCTCGCGGCGCTCGCGATCCCCGAGGTGATGGGGTACACGAAGATCGCCGGCACGCCGGTCATCACGGGCCTCTACACCATCCTGCTGCCCATCATCGTGTTCGCCATCCTGGGCTCGTCGCGCCACCTCGTGGTCGGCGCAGACTCCGCGACGGCGGCGATCCTGGCCACCGGTCTCGTGGCGATGGGCGCGACGGCCGACTCGACGCAGTACGTGCAGCTGGCCTCGCTGGCGGCCATGATGTGCGCGGTGCTGCTCGTGCTGGCGCGCCTCCTGCGCCTCGGGTTCATCGCGAACTTCCTGTCCCGGAGCGTGCTCATCGGGTTCCTGACCGGCGTGGGCATCCAGGTCGCGATGGGCCAGGTCGGCGGCATGTTCGGGATCACGGGCGAGACGGGTGGCACCATCGCGAAGTTCGTCGACACCCTGCGCGCCATCCCGAGCAGCACGAGCCTCCCGACCCTCGCCGTATCGATCTTCGTCCTGGTCACCATCGTCGGCCTCGACCGGGTCAACAAGAAGATCCCCGGCGCCCTCCTCGCCGTCGTGGTCACGATCGCGGCGAGCGCCGCCTTCGACTTCGCCGCCCGCGGGATCACGGTCCTGGGGGCGGTCCCGGGCGGCCTGCCCGCGCTCAGCCTCCCGACGTCCGTGATGACCCTCGACAACGTCGCGGCGCTCCTGCCGGTCACCCTCTCGCTCGTCGTCGTCATCCTCGCCCAGAGCGCCGCCACCTCGCGCGCCTACGCGATGAAGTACGCGGACAGCTTCGACGAGAACGTGGACCTCGTGGGCCTCGGCACGGCCAACCTGGCCGCCGCGATCAGCGGGACGTTCGTGGTCAACGGCAGCCCCACCAAGACGGAGATGGTGGACAGCGCCGGCGGGCGGACCCAGGTCGCCCAGCTCTCGGCGGCGGCGATCGTCGTCGTGGTGCTGCTGTTCCTGACCGGCCCCCTCGCCTACATGCCCAACGCGGTCCTGGCGTCGGTGGTGTTCATCATCGGCCTGCGGCTCGTCAACGTCGGGGGCATGGCGGACATCTACCGCCTGCGCAAGGGCGAGTTCACCGTTGCGGCGATCACGACCGCCACGGTGGTCGTGGTGGGCGTGGAGCAGGGGATCCTGCTGGCGATGGCGCTCTCGATCGTGGAGCACATCTACCACAGCTACCGGCCGTACGACACGCTCGTGGTCGAGACCGCGGAGCACGGCATCCACACCACGTCGCTCGAGGGGGGCAGCCAGATCACGCCCGGCGTGGCGGTCTACCGGTTCGGCTCCGGCCTGTACTACGCCAACGCGGCGCGGTTCACCGAGGAGATCATGACCCTCGTGGAGCAGGCGCAGCCACCCCTGACCCGGCTCCTGATCCTCGGCTCGGCGATCGCCGACGTGGACTACTCCGGGTCGGATTCGCTGCGCCAGGTCCACGAGGAGCTGGGCCGCAAGGGCGTCACCCTGGCGTTCGCGGACCTGAGCCCGGCGGTCCGCCGGCAGCTGGACGCCTACGGCCTGATCGAGCAGGTCGGGGCGGCGAACGTCTTCGAGTCCCTGCTCGAGGCACTGGCCGCCACGCCCGGGACCGCGGGGCCGGGATGACCGCGAGGCTGACGCGCTCCGACGCCCGCGCGGCCGGGGTCGCGGCGCGATCCCGCGTCCCGCCCGCGGAGCTGGGGGTCTGGACGGCCGACGGCCGGCCGGACCCGGTGGCACTCCTGGAGGAGCAGGCCGCCGGCCGCATCCCGGAGCTCGTGCCGGTCCGGTACGGGCGGATGGCCGTGTCGCCGTTCACGTTCCTGCGCGGGGCCGCCCTCCCGATGGCCGCGGACCTCGCTCGCGGCGCCAATTCCGGGCTCATCACCCAGCTGTGCGGTGATGCGCACCTCGCCAACTTCGGCCTGTTCGCGTCGCCCGAGCGCGACGAGATGTTCGACATCAACGACTTCGACGAGACCCTGGCCGGGCCGTTCGACTTCGACCTCAAGCGGCTCGTGACGAGCCTCATCGTCGCGGCCCGCGAGAGGGGCTTCTCGCCCCACGAGGGTCGCGCGGTCGGTCACCGGGCCATCCGCTCCTACACGGCCCGCATGGCCGCCTACGCGGCCATGCGCGCGATCGACGTCTACTACGCGAGCGTCGACGTGGCCGCGATCCTCGCCTATGTCGACAAGCACGCGAAGGCGATGATCCATGGCACGGTCCGGTCCAGCGCCCACCACGACGCCGTGCACGAGCTCCCGAAGCTGACCGCCGTCGTCGACGGCACGCGACGGCTCACCGAGCGTCCGCCGACCCTCGTCAAGCGGGCGGACGCCACGCCGCCCCTCGCGGACACGGTGCTGGCCGCCTACCGGACCACCCTCCAGGAGGATCGTCGCGACCTCCTCGACCGGTACGTCGTGACGGACTACGCCCTCAAGGTCGTCGGCGTGGGAAGCGTGGGTCTGGGCGCATTCGTCGTCCTGTTCACAGGCTGCGGCGACGACGACCCGCTGTTCCTCCAGGTCAAGCAGGCGGAGGCCTCCGTCTACGAGCGTTCGCTCGGTCCAAGCCCGGCCGCCAGCCACGGCGAGCGCGTGGTCACCGGCCAGCGCCGCCTCCAGGCCGCCAGCGACATCCTGCTGGGCTGGGCGGTGGGCGAGGGCGGCCGCCACTGGTACGTCCGCCAGCACCAGGACCAGAAGGCGACGGCGGCCATCGGCCTGATGACGCTCGACGAGCTCGCCACCTGGGGCGAGCTGTGCGCCTGGGCGCTGGCGCGCGGCCACGCGCGGGCGGGCGACCCGGCGGCCATCAGCGAGTACCTCGGGCAGGACGACGCCTTCCTCCATGCCATCGTGGGCTTCGCCGAGGTGTACGCGGACCAGACCGAGCGTGACCACGCCGCGCTGACCCGCGCGATCGCGGCGGGCCGGGTCAGGGCCGAGCCCGGGGTCTGACGCGCGGAGGGTGGGGGCTCGCGGGGCCAACGGCGAGGAGCTGGGGCGCGACCGAGAACGGGAGGAGTCGCCTCGATCGCGCCCCGGATGTCATGAGCCGCCGACGTCCACCAGGTGACTGACGAAGTACTTCTGCGCATGCGACTCGACGCTGAGGAGGAGGTACGGGGTGGCGACGTCCGTCGGGACCGACACCTCGGTCGTCCAGTCCGCGACACCCTTGGCGGGGGTGATCGGGGTGATGGCGAGGTGGGGGCTCTTGTAGAAGCCATAGATCACGCCGTCGGAGCCCACGACCGGCGGCGTCCCGATGTGGACGTAGGTCGGGTAGTCGGTCGGGTTCTGGGTGTGCCAGGAGAACGTGAAACCATCGCCTGACCGCTCCACCTTGGCCAGCGTCAGGACGACCTTGTTGATCGCCTCGATCTCCGCTCCCGGCTTCTCGACCAGGCCATCGACCGGGGTCGCGATCGGGTAGGTCAACCCCGTGGCGAGCTTGTCCAGGTCAACCGCCAGCGTGCCCTGGGCGGGCGTGGCCGGGCTGTAGTAGTTGAACGGGCCGGTCGTGAACGTGTAGGCCACGGTCAGGTGCTGGCCCGCGGCCGGCGCCACCGGGCAGTCCACGCCGATGAGCTGCGTCTTGGGATCGGCCTTGGTGCCCGCCGTGTAGCCGCGGATCTGGAGGCCAGGGGCGACGTTGTTGCCGCCCGTCCCGATCGCGACGTTGGTGCAGGCGATCGACTTGCCGTCGCTTCCCGTGAGGGTGACAGAGCCCGTTGGCGCGGCCTCCATGGAGCTCCAGTCGCCGCTGTCGTTGCGCAGGGTGATGTCGGCGTGGAGCCCGCCGTCCGCCGCCTCGACCTTGGTAGCGAGGGCGGTCCAGCCGGCGGACGGGGTTGCCGGCGTCGGCGATCCCTCCTCCTCCGGGAGGACGATGTAACCGCAACCAGCGACCGCGACCGCGACGGCGCAGGCAGCGAGGGTCACGCGGGTCCGGCGCATGATCGTGGTGCCTCCGGCGGCGCTCACGGCGCGGCCTCGAACTTGGGCAGGATGGCCGACAGCTCCCCGGTGACGAGCCAGTAGTTGGCCGGTGCGTCCGTCCCGCCGTCGACCGCCTGCACGTTCTTCGTCTTCCCGTCCCCCGTGACGCTCGTGAAGTAGGTGTAGCACTGGGCGCACGGCGTGTGCGACGTCGTGTACATCTTGTCGGTGAACCACCCGAGGCCGGTGATGTCCTTGACGAGCGTGCCGACCTGGTCCGCGCTGAGCTGCGCCATCACCTGGCTCGCACCGTTGTCGCCCGTCACCTTGCCATCCGGGTAGATGGCGAAGAGCTCGTCGATGCAGCCCGATCCGCCGTTGCGCTCGTACACGACCACCGCGCCCCCGGCGGCGAGGGTCTTCGCCTGGTCCTGGCGGAACGGCTTGATCGCGCACTCGGTCGTCGCGGAGCCGCCGGAACCCGAGGGTCCCGCCCGGCCGATCCCGAGCCCGCCGTACCCGATGACCACGAAGACCGCGATCCCGGCGACCGCGCCCAGGAGGAACCTTCGCCGCCGGAGCCGTCGCCGCCTCGCGCCGGTGGCCGGACTCGCGCGCCCGCGCGACCGCGCGCCCCGCGTGAGGAGGCCCTGGACGCCGATGAACAGCAGCATCAGGCCGCCGATGACGATGCTCGTCCACCACGAGCTCAGCTGGCCATTGAACTGGATCAGGCTCTGGATGAGGGCGGTGATGAGAACGCCGAACAGCGACCCGATCAGGTAGCCTTCGCCGCCGGTCAGGGCCGTGCCGCCGATGACGACGGCCGCGATCACGGTGAGCTCGAACCCGGTCGCGTGGGTGCCGTGGCCGGAGCCGACGTACACGCTGTAGGCGAGGCCCGCGAGGGCGGAGCAGAAGCCGTTGATCATGTAGACGCCCATCTTGGTCCGGTTGACGGGCAGGCCCATCAGCCGTGCCGAGACCTCGTTGGCGCCGGCGTTGCCGCCGATCGCGTAGATGGTCCGGCCGAACCGGGTGTAGTGGGCGAGGAACAGGCCGGCGACCAGAACGAGCACGGCCACGACGACCAGGACGGTCACGTAGTCGCCGGTCTTGGCGACCGGGTCCGCGAGCCCCGGGATCAGGATCCTGGTCCCGGAGAGCAGCTTCCAGGCGGGGTGGTAGATGCGGACCTCGGCGTCGCTGATCACGTAGCACATGCCGCGGGCGAACCACATGCCGGCCAGCGTCGCGATGAACGGCTGCACCTTGAGGTAGGTGATGAAGAAGCCCATCACGGCGCCGATCATGACCCCCATCAGGAGCATGAGCGGGATCACCAGCAGCGGATCCCAGCCTGCCCGCAGGAGCACGGCGGTCGAGACCGTGGTGAGCGCAAGGACGCCGCTGACCGAGAGGTCGATGCCGCCGGTGAGGATGACGAGCGTCTCGCCCACGACGCTGATGAGCAGGAACGACGTCGTGTTGAACAGGTTGAAGAACGCCTGGCCGTCCCGCATTGCCGGGAAGGCGAGGATGCCCGCCGCGTAGGTCAGGAGGAACAGGCCGATCGTCGCGCCCAGCGGCATGAACTTGCGGTCCACGCGGAACCGCGCCTGGGCTGCACCCTCCGCGGTGATCACGCCGCCTCCCTCCCGAGGTAGCGGCGGCCGAGCGATCGGATCGCGTCCTGGGTCTGCTGCGAGTAGAGCAGGATGACCATGATGACGACCACGGCCTTGACGGCCGTGATGGCGCTGGCCGCGACGCCGACGGCATACATGGACGTGGTGGTGGCCTGGATGATCAGGCCACCCAGCACGCTGCCGAGCAGTGAGAACCGGCCGCCGCTCATCAGCGTTCCGCCGATCACCACGGCGAGGATCGCATCGAGCTCGGTGTACAGCCCGATCTGGTTGGCGTCCGAGGTTCGGATGCTGGACACGGCGACGAGACCGGCAACGCCGGCGCAGAACCCGCAGAACGCATAGGCGAACAGCTTGACGCGACGCTCGTTGATGCCGCTGAACAGGCTGGAGCGCGAGCTGACGCCGACCGACTCGATGAACAGGCCGAGGGCGGTCCGGCGGGTCAGGAGCCACGTGGCCGTGAACAGGCCGGCGACGACGAACAGCGAGAACGGCACGATGAGGAAGCCGTTCCCGAGGAAGGCGAACGTGTCGTTGAAGATGATGATCTTGATCGAGTTCGTGATCAGCTGGGCGATGCCGCGCCCGGCGATCATCAGGACGAGCGTCGCGACCATCGGCTGGATGCGCCCGACCGCGACCAGCATGCCGTTCCAGAGCCCGCACAGCGCGGCCACCGCCAGCGGCACGAGGATCACGACGGGCATCGGCACGAAGCTGTAGCCCGGGTCGCCGACGACCGCGTTGATGTTCCCCGACAGGCTGACGCCGATGATCCGCGGGTCGATGAGGATGCAGGCCACGGAGGCGGAGATCGCCATCACGGCGCCAACCGAGAGGTCGATGCCGCCAGTCGCGATGACGAGGGTCATCCCGATCGCGAGGATCACGGTCGGGGCGCTGTTGCGCAGGATGTCGATGAGGCTTCCGTAGAGGTGGCCGTCCTTGACCTCGATCGAGAAGAAGCCCGGGACGAAGACCAGGTCAAAGAGCAGGATCAGGCCCAGGGCCACGGCGGGCAGGAACAGCCGGCTGTCCGCCAGGTGCCGGGCGGCGCCACGCGCGGCGGTCTGCGTCATCGCTCGCCCCCCGCCATGGCATGCATGATCTCCCGCTCATCGATGTCGCCGTCGAGCTCCGTCACCTTGTGGTGGTCCCGCAGCACCACGATCCGGTGGCTGGTGCGCATGACCTCCTCGAGCTCCGATGAGATGAACACGCATGTCCGCCCCTCGGCGGCGAGGTCGAGGACGAGCTTCTGGATGTCGGCCTTCGTCCCCACGTCGATGCCGCGTGTGGGCTCGTCGAGGATGAGCAGGCGCGGGTCCGTCGCCAGCCAGCGGGCGAGAATCACCTTCTGCTGGTTGCCGCCGGAGAGGTTCTTCACGGCCTGGTCCGGCGAGGGAGTCGCGATGTTGAGCAGCTTGATGTAGCGGTCCGCGATCTCGTACTGGCGGCTCTTGGTCAGGTACCGGAACAGGCCGCGGTGCGCCTGCATCGCGAGCACGATGTTCTCGCGGATGGTGAGGTCGCCAACGATGCCCTCGGCCTTGCGGTCCTCGGGACACAGGGCGACGCCGCGGCCGATCGAGGCCGTCGGCGAGAAGTCGTCGACCTCCGCGCCGTCGATTCTCAGCGAGCCGGAGTCCGGGTGGTCGACGCCGAACAGCAGCTGCGCGATCTCGGTGCGGCCCGAGCCGAGCAGGCCCGCGAGCCCCACGACCTCCCCGGGATGGAGGACCAGGTCGAACGGCTCGATGGATCCGCCGAGGCCGAGACCCGTGGCCTCGAGGAAGACCTCGTCCTTGATCTGGCGAGTCGTGGTCGCCTTCTGCTCGGCGATCGTGTCGAGCGTGGTGAGGCTCCGGCCCAGCATCTGGCGGACAAGCTCGATGCGCGGCATCTGCGCGGGATCGAACGTCCCCACGAGGGCGCCGTTGCGCAGGACCGTGACCCGGTCCGCGACCTCGTAGACCTGGTCCAGGAAGTGGGTGATGAAGATGATCGCGAGCCCGTCGCCCCGCAGCTTGCGCATGACCCTCAGCAGCTCGGCGGTCTCGTGCGCCGTGAGGCTGGACGTGGGCTCGTCGAGGATGAGGACCTTGGCCGACGTGACCGTCAGGGCGCGGGCGATCGCAGTCATCTGCTGGATCGCGACCGAATAGGACCCCAGGACCCGGGTGACGTCGATGTCGAGGTCGAGGTCGCGCAGCATCTCGCGTGCCCGCGCGTTCGTCGCCTTCCAGTCGAGCCGGCCCCACTTCGTCGGCGCCCGGCCGATGAGCAGGTTCTCGGCGACCGTCAGGTTGGGGCAGAGGTTGACCTCCTGGTAGACCGTGCTGATCCCGAGCTGCTGCGCGTGCAGGGGCGACCGGATCACCGCCCGCTGGCCGGAGAGCGTGATGGTCCCCTGGTCCGGGCGCTCGACACCCGTCAAGACCTTGATGAGGGTCGACTTGCCGGCCCCGTTCTCCCCCACGAGGGCGTGGACCTCGCCCGAACGGACGGAGAAGTCGACGTGCTGCAGTGCGTGGACACCGGGGAAGGACTTGTCGATCCCTTCCATCACGACGATGTCGCGGTGCTGGTCCTCCATGGATGCCCTCAAGCTGCTCGAGACCACACCGGAGGCGAAGGGCGGTCGTGCCGGACACGCCGCAAGCTCGCCGGACCGGCGATCACCGCCGGCCGGGAGGAGCCCCAGCCGGCGGTGTCGAAACGAGGACGCGGGACGGTGGCGCCGCCCCGCGCACCGGGAGCGTGCCGCCTAGTACTTGCGGGTCTTGAGGATCTCGTTGAGCTTGTCGGCGCCCTGCGCGGCGAAGAACTCGCCTTCTTGCGAGGGGACCCACTTCGGGAGCGTGGTGTCGCCGTTGAGCGCCTTGAGCGCCGCCTCGTAGACCTGCGGGGCAAGCAGCGGGTTGCACTCGATGTCCGCGCCGAGCTCGCCGGAGATCAGGTACTTGAAGCCGTCCGCCGTGGCGTCGACACCCACGACCTGGATGTCCTTGCCGGGGACGAGCCCGGCTTCCTTGATGGCCTGGATGGCGCCGATGGCCTCCTCGTCGTTGTGCGCGAAGACGCCCTGGATGTCCTTGCTCTTCTTGAGGAAGGCCTCCATGACGGCCTTGGACTCGGGGACGCCCCAGTTGCCGGTCTGGCTGAAGCCGTCGGGGATCGTGATGCCGCAGTCGCCCATGGACTCGCGGAAGCCCTTGGCTCGGTCGATCGCCGCCGACGCGCCGACGGCGCCTGAGATCTCGACGACGTTCTTCTTCGCGCTGTCCTTCAGCAGATCGCACATCGCGGCCGCCGCCTTCTGGCCCTCGAGGGCGAAGTCGGAGCCGATGTAGGTGACGTAGTTGCTCGGGTCCGCGTCGATGCGGCGGTCCTCGAGGATGACGGTCTTGCCGTTGGCCTTGGCCTCCTTGAGGACGTCGTCATAGCCCGTGACGTCGAGCGCCGCGAGGATGATGGTGTTGACCGAGGGGTCCTGGTTGAACTGGTGGAACGCAGATACCTGGTTCTCGAGCTTGTTCTGCGCGTCGTAGAACTTGAGGTTGATGCCGAGCTGGTCTGCCGTCTCCTTGAAGGACGCGGTGTTGGCCGCCCGCCAGCCGCTCTCCGAGCCGGTCTGGATGAAGCCGACGACCATGTCCTTGTAGGTCTTGCTGCCGGTCGCCGCGCTCGCGGGTGCCGCCGCGCTCGCGGGCGCCGTGGTGGGTGCCGCCGCGCTCGCCGGCGCGGTGGTGGGGGCCGCCGCGCTCGCCGGCGCGGGACTTGCCGTGGAGGACGAGCATGCCGCAAGTGCCAGCGTGGCCACCGTCGCGAGCATGAGTCCCCGGATCGTTGCGCTCCTCGCCATGGGTCAGGTCTCCGTGGGCTAATGGTTGGATTCCAGGTCCCCGAAACAGAACGTGCGAGATGGGGCAGGTTCCTGGCGCCCGTCCCCACGAGGGTCGCGAGCGCTCCCGCGACCGCCCCCTGGGCGTGTTCGCCGGGATGATTCGCCTCCCTCGAGGCGTGACTGGCCGCCTCACCTCCTCCACAATGCGTGCCCGGCCGCTGACCGGCGCTGCACGCAGCCGTAGAACCCTGCGCCAGGCCCCGCACGGCGCCTTCGGTCGACGCATCCACGAGACAGGCAGGCGCTTGGACGCCTCCTCCATGCCGTCCGTCCGACCCCGCCGGGCGGGTCCATCGGCGACCCTCAGGCGCGTCCTCCTCACGCGCCGACGTCCTAGAATGGGAGGCGCAGGCTCCCGGCTCCGCCGTCTCCCGTTGATCGGCTTGGAACGTGCTTTCCGACCGATGTCAGCGGGTACGGACCGGGAGTGGAACGACCGCTTGGTGCCGGCCGCAACCGTTCGGGACGGACCAAGTTCGTATGTTAGCGTTCCCGTTACCGCTAACGGGAACGCTAACACCCTACAACTGTGCCCGCTGGGCGTCAAGGTGGTTGCGATTGGATTGCGGGACCCATGCGGGCCCGCGCCTGGAGGTCGGCAGGTGCCCGTCCCGTCCCGGACCACGATGAAAGAGGTCGCCCGCGCGGCGGGCGTCTCCATGCAGACCGTCTCCCGGGTTCTCAACGAGCGCCCCGACGTGGCACCCGAGACCGCCGACCGGGTGCGACGGGTCATCGAGGAGACCGGGTACGCTCCGAACCTGCTGGCGCGCGGCCTCACGCGCGGCCGCAGCCAGGCCATCGGCGTCGTTGCCTATGGCATCGCCTACTACGGGCCGTCCCAGATCGTCACCGGGATCGAGCGCGAGGCGGCCGCGATGGGCTACTCGATGTCGCTCACGCTCGTCCACGATGCGGAGACCCGCGATGGCGACGCCATCATTGGCGCCCTCGCGTCGCGCCTCGTGGACGGGATCGTGTGGGCCGTCCCTGACGTCGGCGCCAACCGCGACTGGATCGCCGGGCAGGCCGCCCGGCTGTCCGTGCCGGTTGTCGTGGTCGGCGGCACCTCGGCGACGCCCGGGATCCCGACGATCAGCATCGACAACCTGGAGATCGGGCGCATCGCCGCCCGGCACGTGCTGGCCGGCGGCGCACGGCGGGTCGCCGGCGTGACGGGACCCCTCTCGTGGGAGGAGGCAAGGGAGCGCCGGGACGGCGCCCTCGAGGTCCTCGCCGAGGCCGGGATCGACGCCGACGAGTCGCTGTTCCTCGAGGGGGACTGGAGCGCTCAGAGCGGTGAGAACGCGTTCCACGAGATCGTCGAGCGCTGCCCCGACGTCGACGCGGTGCTGGCTGGCAACGACCAGGAGGCGCTGGGCGTGCTGCACGCCGCCCACAAGCTGGGGTTCGACGTCTCGCGGCGGCTGGCGGTGGTCGGCGTGGACAACATCCCCGAGTCCGCCCACTTCCTCCCCGCGCTCACGACGGTGGAGCAGCCGCTGGCCGCCGCGGGGGCGCTCGCCGTGCACGAGCTCGCGGCGCTCATCGACCGGCGCGGGAAGGCACGGGGGCCGGTGGAGATGCCGACCTCCCGCCTGCTCGCGCCGACGCTGGTGGTCCGGGACAGCTCGCGCGGCGCACCCGACGCCGGGGCCGTGGGCGGTGCCGATCTGCTACGGCTCGATCGCGTGTAGCAGCCCGGCAGCCTCGAGGGCCTCTGCGATGGCCGAGGCAGGGATCGCGCCCTCGCGCAGGATCGCGGGCAGGTCCAGGGTGCAGTCAACCACCGTCGAGGCGGGGCCGCCGTGGATCGGGCCGCCGTCGAGGACGAGGGCGATCGCGTCCCCCAGGCGCTCCGCGATCTCGTGGGCGTCGCGCGCGTCGGGCTCGCCCGAGACGTTCGCGGACGTGGTGGGCAGGGGACCCAGGATCCGCGCGAGCGCACGCGGCGCCGGGTGGTCGGGCACCCGGACGCCGATCGTCGGCAGCCCGGCGGCGAGCACACGTGGCAGCACGGCGCCCGGGAGCAGCGGCAGGACCAGCGTCAGGCCGCCGGGCCAGAAGCGCTCGCCCAGGACGCGGGCGTGGGGCGTCATGACCCCCAGCGTCGCGGCCTGGTCCACGTCCGCGAGCAGGACCGCGACCGCCTTCTCGGGCGGGCGGCGCTTGGCGGCGAACAGGCGCTCGATGGCGTCGGGCAGGGCGATGTCCGCGGCGATCCCGTAGACCGTGTCGGTGGGCACGGCGACGATCTGCCCGGCGCGCAGGAGCGCGGCGGCCTCGGTACGGGCGGCGTCCCCGTCGGGGAGGATCCGGGGCAGGCTCATTCGGCGCTCATTTCGGCGCTCATTTCGACGCTCATGCCGCCGGGCTCATGCCGGGCTCACGCCGCCGGGCCCGGGACCGCGTCGGGCACGTTCCAGGCGAGGCTGTCCGCGGCGAGCGCGGCCCGGAGCACCAGCGCCTCCGCGGCCAGGCGGGCCCCGTTGCGGGCCGCCTCCGCGGGCGGCGCCAGGACCAGCGCCTCGATCAGCGCCGCGGCCCCGTCCTCGTCCACCGGCGCCGCCACGTACCGCGCGGCCAGCCTGACCTCCGCGGGCGCCGTGGCCATCGCCGTCCCGTGCCCGGCATCCGCGATCATCTCGACGTCGTTGAGCGCGTCGCCCATCGCCAGCACCTGGCCCATGGGGATCCCGGCCCGGTGCGCGAGCCACGCCACCGCCCGCCCCTTGGACACCCCCGGCGCCACGAACTCCAGGAAGCGCGGGTGGGACACCGTGGGGCTGGCCCGGCCCACGAACAGCCGGCGCGCCTCCTCGATGAGCGCCATCGGCCGCCCGGGCTCGCCCACGGCGATCACCTTGGACATCGGCGTCCGGATGTCCGACTCGAGGTCCTGCACGGTCTCGGCGTCCCGCCCGAGGTAGGTGGAGTAGTCGGCGAAGCTCGGGTCGCCCTCGCGCACGATCATCCGCTCCACGGTGTTGACGTGCGGGTTGAGGCCGTTCGCGTAGCACCACCGGACGGCATCGACGATGACGTCCGGGGCCATCGGCTGGTGCGAGAGGATCCGCCCGATCCTGCCACGGCGAGCCCCCGGGTCCGGCACCGCGGCTTCCCGCCGCGCCGGCATCGCCCGGACGATCGCCCCCTGGTGGCCGATGATCGGTTCCACCAGCCCCAGGCGGTTGGCGAACACGACCGCGGACGAGGGCATCCGGCCGGTCGCGAGGGAGACCCGGACGCCGCGCCGCACCGCCTCCCCGATCGCGGCGACCAGCCGCGGCGAGAGCTCCATGTCGGGCCCGATCAGCGTGCCGTCGATGTCCAGGGCCAGCATCCGCACCGGGAAGACAGGCTCCGGGCGGACCCGCGGTCGGTGGTCCCTCACGGCCGGCTCCGCGCGGGGA
>Ga0302263_10000417_pt1 | contig 16379 bp, 12 predicted proteins | sample II_Fen_N1_4_FD_194564 | JGI IMG/M metagenome (GOLD analysis project Ga0302263, IMG submission 194564) | Peat permafrost microbial communities from Stordalen Mire near Abisko, Sweden - II_Fen_N1_4 | ecosystem: Environmental > Terrestrial > Soil > Wetlands > Permafrost | place: Sweden: Abisko... | reverse complement strand
CCTCGTCCCCGGCGGGGAGGACGGCAGCAACCGTTGCGCCTCACCGGCGAGCTGGACGATCTCCCCGGCCGTCGTGACCGCCTGCTGCATCGCTGCCGCAGCATCCGTCCGCACGGTGTCGGCGAGTGCAGTGAACCCAGCAGCGTCCCGCACCCCCCAGAGCCCACCCCGGGCGTCCGCGAGTTCGCCGGTGACCTTGAGCCGTGCGTCGGCGAGCAGCGCAGGGACGCTCGCATAGGGCGACGTGGCGAGGGCCAGCTTGGTGGCGTTGGACATGCGGCTGATCACCCAGCGGGTGGGATCGACCGTTGTGAGGGTGATGAGCCGTCGCAGGCCGTTGCGGTGGGCCCGCGCGGCCGCTGCGGGCTCTGCGAACACCTGGACCCCCACCTTGGTGACGCGATCGACGAGGGCTGGATAGCCGGGCATCGGCTCGCTCAGTTCCGTCGGGACCGTGCCGAAGTCCCAACTTGTCGCCCCTTCGTGGGTCAGGTGCGCCGCAGCGGCGTTGAGCGTCCGGCTGACCTTCGGCGCCAGTTGCCGGGACAGCTCGGCGAGATCACGCCCGACGACCGGCTCCGCGCCGTCGGCCTGCACGCGGAACCGCACCCGCAGGTGGTCGGGGACGGCGGCGGGCTGCCACGCGTCCGGTGGCACCTGGACGCCGGTGAGGGCAAGGATCCCGCGACCCAGTGCCGTCCACAGCGGCTCCGACGCCGGGCCGGGATGGTCGTCCAGCCAGGCGAGCGCCCGGCGCGCAGTGTCCGGGGCTGGCACCAGCTGGGTACGCAAAGCCTTCGGCAGCCCGCGCACCAGCTCTGCCGCCACCTCGGCGCGGAGTCCGGGAACCTGCCAGGTGAACACCGCCGGGTCCAGACGGGTGAGGATTGACAGGGGAATCGTCACGGTGACGCCGTCGTGCCCGCTGCCCGGATCGAACGCGTAGTCGACGTCGAGTTGCTCACCGGATGACACCCAGTGGTCGGGGTAGGCGTCGTTGTCGAGGTCCGCGTCGGGCTGGACGAGGTCCGCGATGGTCAGGTCGAGCAGGTGCTCGTCCGTGCGTCGCGCATCACGCCACCAGCGGTCGAAGTGGGCGACGCTGACGATGTCGGCAGGGATGCGCTCGTTGTAGAAAGCTGCGATGGTCACGTCGTCGACCAGCAGGTCGCGACGCCGGTTCCTGTCCGCCAGCTGCTCCGCCTCCGCGCGGGTGGCCTGGTTGCGCGGCCAGAAGTGGTGCCGCGTGCGCCACTGTCCCTCGACCAGCGCCGACTGGATGAACACCTCGCGGGCGACGACCGGATCGATGCGTGCGTAGCTGACCAGCCGCTGGGCGATGATCGGGACACCGAGCAGGGTGACCCGTTCGTACGCGACGCACTGCCCACCGGACGCCGACCAGTGCGGCTCGGAGTAGTTGCGCTTCAGCAGGTGGCCACCCACGGCTTCCACCCATTCGGCCTCGATCGGCGCAACCATGCGTGCCCACAGCCGCGATGTCTCCACCAACTCGACCGCCATCACCAGCGGCGGGTTCGTGCGGGCGGAACTCGAACCGGGGTTGATCGCGAACCGGGCTCCCCGCGCGCCCAGGTACTCGGCAGGTCCTCGACGCTTGCCGCGCTCCGGCTTGGCCTGGGAGGCCACGTCGAGCAGGCCGACGTGGGAGAGCAGCCCCGCGAGGACGGCGGTGTGCACCCGGTCGAGACCGGCGGGGACGTCGTTGCGCCGCAGCCCCATCTCCGTGCAGGCCTCACGCAGCTGGGTATGGAGGTCCTGCCACTCACGGACGCGGAGGAAGTTCAGGTACTCGCTGCGGCACAGGCGACGGAAGGCGTTGCCGGACAACTCGCGCCTGCGTTCCCGCAGGTACGCCCACAGCCGCAGCAGCGCAGCGATGTCGGAGCCGTCCGGGGTCGGCTCCGCTGCGCCGTCGAGCGGCGCCCAGAACCGCTTGTGCGCGGCGTCCGCTGCGGCGGTGTCCTCGGCCGGCCGTTCCCTCACATCGGGAATGGCGATGCCGGCGACGATCGGCAGCACCTCGCGCAGGCATCCCTGCTGGTGGGCCTCGACGATCATGCGTCCCAGTCGCGGGTCCACCGGCAGGCGCGCGAGCTGGCGTCCCACCGGGGTCAGGCGGACGGTGCCACGCTCGTGCCCACCGGTCTCGACCGCGCCGAGCTCGCTCAGCAGCCGCAGGCCGTCACGCACCTGGCTGGCGTCGGGCGGCTCCACGAACGGGAAGCGGGTGATGTCGCCCAGCCCGGCGTCGGCCATCTGCAGGATGACGGCAGCGAGGTTGGTCCGCAGGATCTCCGGCTGGGTGAACTCCGGACGGGAGGCGTAGTCCTCCTCGTCGTAGAGGCGGATGCAGATGCCCGGCCCGAGCCGTCCGCAACGACCGGCGCGCTGGTTGGCCGAGGCTTGCGAGATGGGCTCGATGGGGAGCCGCTGCACCTTCGTGCGGGCCGAGTAGCGGGAGATCCTCGCCATGCCCGGGTCGACGACGAAGCGGATCCCCGGCACGGTCAGTGACGTCTCCGCCACGTTCGTCGCCAGCACGATGCGCCGCCCGGTGTGCGAGCTGAACACGCGGTGCTGCTCCTCGGCCGACAGCCGGGCGTACAGCGGCACCACCTCCGTGAAGCGCAGCTGCAGCCCTGCGATCGCCTCTGCGGTGTCCCGGATCTCGCGCTCGCCGGAGAGGAAGACGAGGATGTCGCCGTCCAGCCGGGCCGACAGTTCCTTCACCGCGTCACAGATCGCGTCCAGCTGGTCACGGTCACGGTCGTCGGCGGTACCGGCGATGGGCCGGTAGCGGATCTCCACCGGATAGGTGCGGCCCGACACCTCGATCACCGGTGCGTTGTTGAAATGCTCGCTGAACCGGGCGGTGTCGATGGTGGCCGACGTGATCACCAGCCGCAGGTCGGGCCGCTTCGGGAGCAGTTGCTTCAGGTAGCCCAGCAGGAAGTCGATGTTGAGGGAGCGCTCATGAGCCTCGTCGATGATGATCGTGTCGTAGCGGCGAAGCTCGCGGTCGTGGGCGATCTCCGCGAGCAGGATGCCATCGGTCATCACCTTGACCCTTGTCTCGCGGCTGCGCTTGCTGGAGAAGCGCACCTGGAAGCCGACCGTGCGGCCGAGTTCCTCGCCCAGCTCTTCTGCCATCCGGGCAGCGACGCTGCGGGCGGCGATGCGGCGGGGCTGGGTGTGGCCGATGTTCTTCCGGCCCGCGAGCAGGCAGATCTTGGGCAATTGGGTGGTCTTGCCCGAGCCGGTCTCCCCCGCGACGACGATCACCTGGTGGGCGATCAGCGCCGCACGGATCTCCTCGACGTGGGCGCTGATGGGCAGCGCCTCGTCGAAGGTGAGCACGGGCGGGTCGGCGGTCATAGCCGGCCCACATTACCCGAGTCAGGAACCGTGGCTGTCCTTCGGACGGATCACGACGATCGGGCACCGGCCATGGCTGAGCAGGCCGCGGATCGTGCCACCGACCGAATAGGTCGGGAAGGAGGCGTGCACTTCGAGCACCAGCATGTCGAGGTCCTCCGTGCGCGCCGTGAGCAGGTCGAGCGGGCTTCCGTAGGGCACCTCGAGGGTGACGTCCACGTTGGCGAAGTCCTCGGTGATCTCCGAGATCATCTCCGTCATCCGGGCGCGGGTCACTTCGACGGCAGCGTCCTGCTGTTCCTGGGTGGGCTGGCCGCCACTGAACCAGCGTCCCTGCGGTGCGCGGCAGACGCTGATCACGACGACCTTGCCGCCGTGGTCCTGGCACTCGCTGAGGGCCCACTCCAGCGCGACGGCACCACGGGCGGACGTGTCGACAGCGACGCCGATCAGGCCGGTGCGCTGCTCGCGGTCGATGTCGTTGTCCGAGACCACGATCACAGGGCAATGGGCCGTGCCGACAACACCTACAGAGGTGGAGCCGACGTACTGGCGCTCGCCGCCGGCGTTGGACCGCCGTCCCACGACGATGAGCGACGCCTGGGCGCTGAGCCGGGTGAGCGCGGCCGCCGGGTTGCCGAGGACGATCTCCGTGCGGACACGGTTGCGGGCCATGCCGGCTTCGACAGCATCGTCGACGCCCTTGGCCAGCATCGCTGCGGCACCTTGCTTGATCTCCTCGGGGTCGAACACGACGCCCCAGGCACTGTTGAGGACGGTGTCGTCAACGGCGTGCACGAGGACGAGTTCCGCTTCGCGCGCCACCGCCTCCGCGATCGCCTGCTGGAGCGCGCGGTGCGCGTCCTCGGAACCGTCGAAGCCGACCACGACCCGTGCAGGACCCTCATAGGGCTTGAGCATCGTTCAACTCCTCGGGTGGGCGGCAGAGACGGCGCGCCCAGAGCATGCGGAAGGGGTGATGACCACGGTGAGCGCCCGCTCGCCCGGCGCCCAGGCGTCGGGGATCCGCAGGTCGCTTGTCGCGTCGTCGTGGGCCCGCGCCTCACCCTGGACGAGGACGCTCCAGCCGGTTGCGGTGCTCACGTCGATGTCATCCACCTCGAAGGCGACGTCGATCGGACCGGCCAACTCCCCCATCACCGAGTCGGGGTTGGTGCGGAAGTAGAGCAACCCGCCGCTGGCAACGTAGCTGACAGGGAGGACCTGAAGGCCCTTGCTGGAGGCCCAACTGACCCTGCCGACGCTGTGACCACGGAGCAGATGACCGCATTCGTCACCTGAGAGGCGGGTGAAGTGGCCGGTGTCCATCGCGCGAATGTTAGTCCTTCCACCGAGCCGGGACGGCGAGAACCGCCGAAGTCAGCGGCCCATCTTAACCCGCGGGCTCAGCGCAGCCAGGTGGAGGCTGCAACGATCACGGGAATCGATGCGATCGTGGAGATGAAGATCGCGTCGCGGGCCAGCAGGGTGCGGACGTGGTAGCGGCCCGAGATCAGGTAGATGTTCTGCGCTGTCGGCAGGGCTGCGATGACGGTGACGGCGAGGACCTGGGGCAGCGGCAGCCCGAACACCCAGGTGGCAAGGCCATACGCCAGCGCTGGGTGCAGGAGCACCTTGATCGGCGTCACCAGCGCCAGCTCCCTGGCGTGCGGGCCGATTCCCGGCAACGGGTCGAGCCGCAGCGAGATGCCGAACGCCAACAGCATGGCCGGGACGGCGACCTGGGCGACCATCTCGATCGGGGGCCACAGCACTTCGGGCACCGGCACGTGCAGTGCGTTCACCAGCAGGCCTGCGATCGAGCCCAGCGTGAGCGGATTGCGGAACGGGAGGGTCAGGTAGCGCAGCGGGCTGAGTCGCGTCCCCTGCCCGCGGGCAGCCGCGAGGTCGAGCAGTGCGAGCGCCGTCGGCTGTAGTACGCCCACCTGGATCAGCAGGATGGGCGCCATCCAGGTCATGTCGCCGAGCACGTACGCGGCGACCGGCAGCCCCAGGTTCCCTGCGTTGGTGTAGATCGAGCACAACGTGCCGACCACCCTGCCGGCGAGGTCGCCGCGACCGAAGAAGAGGCGGGCCGCCACCAGGTACACCAGTCCGCCGATCACGATGGCGAGCGCGGAGACGACGATCGTCGTGCTGAACACGTGACCGAGATCGGCGCGGGAGAGCAGCGAGAACAGCAGGACCGGCGAGGCGACGGTGAACGCAACCCTGGACAGCATCCGGCGGTGCTGTTCGTTCAGCACGCGGAAGTGAGCAACCAGCCAGCCGACCCCGATGACGGACCAGATGGTGATGTATCCGCTGAGGGCCGCCTGCACGGCGTCAGCGTACGGCGCGCGGGCCCTACGATGTCCCGGTGCCAGAACGCAACCACCTGATCGACCTTGCCCGCATCGGGTCGATGGTGATCGTCGTGGTGTTCCATTCGCTGCTCTGGCAGGTGCTGCTCGTGGACGGCAAGCTGGTGGTGGTCCCGTGGGCACCCGGCCCGGTGTTCTGGGCGATCAGCTGGGTAGCGACCATCATTCCGGTGTTCTTCGTCGCGGCCGGCTACGCGAACGCCGTCGTCGTCGACAAGTGGCGCGCATCCGGGGCGCCCTACGCCGACTTCCTCACGCTGCGCGGCAGCCGCCTCCTCGGGCCCATGTCGCTGTTCCTGATCGTCTTCACCGTGATCGGCACCGTTGCTGCCTGGGCGGGGTGGCTGCCGCAAGCTGCCGCGCTGAGCCGCCAATTCGCCCAGCTGCTCTGGTTCGCCGTGGTCTACCAGCTGCTGCTGGCCGCTGCGCCGGTGGCTGTGTGGCTGCACGATAAGTGGGGCGGCTGGGTGATGCTGCCGTTGCTCGCCGGGGTGATCGGGGTGGACCTCGCCGTCCGGCTCACCGGGAACCAGGGGCTGCAATGGGTGAACCTTGCCTTCGCCTGGCCGCTGGCCCACCAATGGGGCATCGCCTACCACCGCGGCTGGTTCCGCACCTGGTCGACGGGGCGCCTCCTGGCAGCGATCGCAGCGGGGGCAGCCGTCATCGTTGCCCTTGTCGTGTGGCTGGGCTACCCCCCGGCAGCGGTTGCCTGGGCCGACGTGCTGGTCGCCAACCTGCTGCCGCCGACCCTTGCGATCACCGTCCTCGGGTTCATCCAGACCTGCGCGCTCGGCCTGATGGATCGCGCCGGTGTCGCCGCACGGCTCGGCGAGCGCGCGGGCGGGCTGGTGCGTCTTGCCAACGCGCTCCTTCTGACCGCGTACCTGTGGCACATCCCCGCGATCGTCGTGTCCGCCGGCCTGCTGCTCGGGTTGTCGCTCCTGATACCTGCAGCTGCCCCGGTGCTGATGAACCCGGTGCTCCTGATGCTCGTCGTCCTCGTTGTCGTCGTGCTCGTCGTCCCGCTGATCGCCCGCGTCGAGGTGCGCTTCATCCCGAAGCCAGGGCCCGAAAGGGCACCCCGGTCACTCACCCTGGTCGGGTACGCGTTGTTCACCGCCGGCACCTGGGCTGTGTGGCAACTCGGCGCCGTGCTGCACCCCGCCGACCTGCCTGCGGTGATCGCCGTCGTCACCTCCACTGCCGGGATGGTGGCGCTGCATCGGGCAACGACCCTCACGTCAACGTAGACTGGCGGTTCCCGAACACCGTCAGGGAAGGCAGCATGGATCCCACCACCTGGAACCTGCCGTTCCCGGCCCTTGTGGCCGCACTGTTCGTGATCGTCATGTTGCGAGCCAACGGCACCTACTGGCTGGGCCGCCTGGGTTCTGCAGGCGCACGCCGCACCCGGCTGGCACGACTGCTCGACTCCCCGGGATACCTGCGAGCGACCGAACGCATCGACCGCTACGGCCCGCCCGTCGTTGCGCTCTCGTTCCTCACGATCGGCTTCCAGACGGTGGCGAACCTTGCAGCCGGAGTCACCGTGATGCGGCTGCGGCACTACCTTCCGGCCGTCGTCATCGGCTCGGCGGCCTGGGCGCTGCTGTACGCCACCCTCGGCACGGTCGGGCTCGACCTGTTCAGCCGGCTGTACGCGTTCTCGCCCTTCGCGGCGATCGGTCTTGTGGTCGCGGCCATCCTTGCCATCGCGACGTACGTCGTCTTCGAAATCCGCCACCAGCCGCGCGACGCGTCTGAGACCGCGCCGAGCATGGATCAGACAGGCACCGGCTCCGGGCCAGCCTGACCAGCGCGTCCGGGACTATCGTGGCGGCATGGCCGAAATCCGTAAGCACGATCCGTCGGCGGGCAGCGCGATCCAGCAGGCCCTGCGCGCAGCCATGGGTGAGGGCATCCGTCCCCGCGTACCGGGCGAGGCCACTCCTGCCAAGCCCGCCACCGCCGCTCCGGCAACCGCGACGACCTGGGTGAGCCTGACCATGCAGCCTGCCGCACAGGAACCCGAAGACGAAGACGAAGAAACCGCCGGGCCGTAACGGCCCGGCGGTTTCCTTCGCGTCCGATCAGCTGCAGCCGCTGGTGGAGCCGCAACCCTCGCAGATGTAGCAGGAGCCCGAACGACGCATCTTCGTCCCGCAGGTGAGGCACAGCGGGGCGTCCACACTCAGGCCGGACAACTTCTCCAGCACCTCTGCGGTCGAGCGGGCCGTCATCTCGACCAGCGCGGGCTGGATGGGTCCGTCCTCGTGCACCCGGATGTCGTCGCCGGCATCGTTCTTCAGCGACTCGGACTCGATCATGTCGGCCTCGTCCTCCTCGGAGAGGTACGCACCGGTCTCCACGTACCGTGCGCGCTCCGAAGCGGTGTGGATGCCCAGCTCTGCCCGCTCGTCGAAGGTCAGGTAGTCCAGGGCCAGCCTGCGGAAGATGTAGTCCATGATCGACTGCGCGATCCGCACGTCCGGGTCGTCGGTCATGCCGGCCGGCTCGAACTTCAGGTTGGTGAACTTCTGGACGAACTGCTCCAGCGGCACCCCGTACTGCAGGCCGATCGACACGGCGATGCTGAACGCGTCCATCACGCCGGAGAGGGTCGAACCCTGCTTGCCGAGCTTGAGGAAGACCTCACCCAGGTGTCCGTCGTCATACTGTCCCGACGTCATGTACCCCTCGGCTCCGGCGACGGAGAACGACGTGGTGCGGCTCACCCGGGACTTCGGCAGGCGGTTGCGGCGCGGCCGGTACTCGATCCGCACCTCGGGCTCGGCCTTTGCTGCGGCCTTCTCCTCCGGCTTCTTGCCGTCGCTCAGCGGCTGGCCGACCTTGCAGTTGTCGCGGTAGACGGCGAGCGCCTTGAGGCCCAGCTTCCAGCCCTGCAGGTAGACGTCGGCGATCTCCTCGACCGTCGCGGACTCGGGCAGGTTGACCGTCTTGCTGATCGCACCCGAGAGGAACGGCTGCACAGCAGCCATCATCCGGACGTGACCCATCGGCCTGATCGAGCGCTGGCCCATGGCCGTGTCGAAGATCTCGTAGTGCTCCGGCTTCAGGCCCGGGGCGTTCACGACATGGCCGTTCTGGGCGATGTACTCGATGATCGCCTCGACGGTCTCCGCCGTGTAGCCCAGACGGTTCAGCGCGCGCGGGATCGTCTGGTTGACGATCTGCATCGACCCGCCACCGACCAGCTTCTTGAACTTGACCAGCGAGAAGTCGGGCTCGATGCCGGTGGTGTCGCAGTCCATCATGAAGCCGATGGTGCCGGTCGGTGCGAGCACGGAGGCCTGCGCGTTGCGGAAGCCGTTCTTCGCGCCGAGTGCGACCACCTGTGCCCACTCGAGGGCTGCGGCGTCGTGCACCGGCTTGTCGAGGACGTCGACGCTGCGGGAGTCGTCGTTGGCCGACTGGTGCTTGCGCATCACCCGCTGGTGGGCGGACGCGTTACGGGCATAGCCGTTGTACGGGCCGACGACGGCCGCCAGCTCCGCGGAGCGACGGTAGGAAACGCCGGTCATCAGCGAGGTGATGGCTGCTGCCATCGACCGGCCGCCGTCGGAGTCGTAGGCAAGGCCGACAGCCATGAGCAGTGCGCCGAGGTTGGCGTAGCCGATGCCCAGCTGGCGGAAGTCCCGCGTGGTCTGGCCGATCGACTCGGTCGGGAAGTCGGCGAAGCAGATGGAGATGTCCATCGCGGTGATGACGATCTCGACAGCCTTCACGAAGGTCTCGACGTCGAAGGTGTCGTCATCGCGCAGGAACTTCATCAGGTTCAGGCTGGCGAGGTTGCACGAGCTGTTGTCGAGGCTCATGTACTCAGAGCACGGGTTGGACGCTGTGATCCGGCCCGACTCGGGGTTGGTGTGCCAGGCGTTGATCGTGTCGTCGTACTGCAGGCCGGGATCGGCGCACGCCCACGCGGCCTGCGAGATCTTGGCGAACAGGTCGCGGGCATCGACGGTCTCGATGACCTCACCGGTCATCCGGCCCCGCAGGCCGAACTCGGTGCCGTCCTCGACGGCGCGCATGAACTCGTCCGTGACGCGCACGGAGTTGTTGGCGTTCTGGTACTGGACGCTGACGATGTCCTTGCCGCTCAGGTCCATGTCGAAGCCGGCGTCGCGCAGCGCACGGATCTTGTCCTCCTCGTGCGCCTTGGTCTCCACGAACTCGTAGATGTCCGGGTGGTCGACGTCGAGCACGACCATCTTGGCGGCCCGGCGAGTGGCGCCACCGGACTTGATGGTGCCTGCGGAGGCGTCCGCACCGCGCATGAACGAGACCGGGCCGGAAGCGGTGCCACCGGAGGACAGCAGTTCCTTGCTCGAGCGGATGCGGGAGAGGTTCAGGCCGGCGCCGGAGCCGCCCTTGAAGATGAAGCCCTCTTCCTTGTACCAGTTCAGGATCGACTCCATCGAGTCGTCGACGCTGAGGATGAAGCAGGCACTGACCTGCTGCGGGCTGGTGGTGCCGACGTTGAACCACACCGGAGAGTTGAAGCTGAAGTACTGGTTGAGCAGCATCCAGGTGAGCTCGTGCTCGAAGATCTCCGCATCCTCGTCCGCTGCGAAGTACCCGTTGTCCTCGCCACCCTTGCGGTAGGTCTTCACGACACGATCGATCAGCGCCTTCAGGCTGCTCTCGCGCTGCGGGGTGCCGACGGCGCCGCGGAAGTACTTGGTGGTCACGATGGTGGAGGCGTTCAGGCTCCAGAAGTCCGGGAACTCCACGCCACGCTGCTCGAAGACGACCTCATTGGTCTTCCAGTTCTGCTGCACCACATCGCGCGACTCCCAGGTGACCTGGTCATACGGGTGTACCCCGGCCGTGGTGAAGACCCGATTGATCTTCAGCCCCGGCGACTTCCGGCCCCCACGGGTGGTGGCCTTCGCGGTCTCGGTCATGGTTCGACTGCCTTTCGGTTTTTCTGGGGGTAGAGGGGTGATCAGTTCGTGACCAGCGCGACACGACGCAACTGGTCGATCTCGGCTTCGAAGTCTTCGACCGAGTCGTAATGCTTGTAGACGGACGCGAACCGCAGGTAGGCGACCGGGTCCAGCTCGCTGAGTGGCCCGAGGATCGCAAGGCCGACCTCGTCTGCCGGGATCTCCGCCTGTCCGCTGGCCCGCAGGGTCTCCTCGACCCGCTGGCCGAGCCGGGCGAGGTCGGCCTCGGACACTGGACGGCCCTTGCAGGCCTTCGCGACGCCGGTGACGACCTTCTCGCGGGAGAAGGGCTCGACGACGCCCGATCGCTTCACGACAACCAGCTGCATCTGCTCGAGCGTGGTGAACCGGCGCTCACACACCGGGCACTGGCGGCGCCGGCGAATGCTGGTGCCGTCCTCGGCGACCCGGCTGTCCAGGACCCTGGTGTCGGTATGACGGCAGAACGGGCAGTGCACTTCCCTGGCTCCTTCCTGGGGACCGGGCGGTGGATCCAGCTGTGGACAGTGTGTGGATCACGAACACTATCTGTGGATGAACGACAACGCTGTAACTACTACATGTAGAGGTTACGCACGCTTTGGGCGACTCGCAAGGCCAAGCGTGTGCGCGTGTCGCGCGAGCAGTGGAATTGCGCACGCCGGCTGGTCGATTGCCCGACCAGCCGGCGTGCGGCTCCGCTTTCAGCCCTGCATCGCCACCAGGGCGGGCTGCGCGCCGGGCGCAGGTGCCGGGTCGTTGCTGATGCTCAGGAAGCTCGTCACCAGGACGACCGCAGCCGTCGCGATCAGCGCGAGGAAGAACACGACGATCACGGCGATCCCCCGGTCGGTGAGGCGCAGGGGCGCGGCCTGACGGGAGGCACGGACGGCGACCGGAGCAGCCTCGGTGACGAGGTGCGGCCGTGGCCGCGCAGCGGGCTCGACGTTCTCGACGTGCCGCCAGCCGTTGGCCGCCGTACGCGTCGGCAGCGGGACGATCATGTCGTCTACCAGCAGAGCGCTCATACCCATCTCCTTCATTACCGAACAGGTGTTCGATACCTGTTCTACCCCAGAACGCCGCCCGGATCAAGGATGATTCGAACATTTGTTCGCCCGCGTGTCGGGCCATGCATCATCCAAACAGCCGCCACTGACAGAAGTTCCGGCAAGTGTGCGACACGTCGAACATGTGTTTGATTCCGACCTCTGCCAGGGCTACCTTGCTGTGCATGCCAAGCAAGCTAGAACCCGTAAGCCGCAAGCGCGGTCGTCCGCGCAAGGAGGACATCGCAGCCCAGCTGGGTACCAAGGTCAGCCAGATGCCCGACGGGCCCGCCGACGCCGAAGGGCTCACAGCGAGGCAGCGCCGCATCCTCGAGGTGATCCGTGACGCCCTGGTCGATCGTGGCTACCCGCCGAGCATCCGCGAGATCGCCGACCGCGTCGGTCTCGCCTCCTCGTCCTCTGCAGCGCACCAGCTGAAGGTGCTGCAGACCAAGGGCTTCCTCTTCCGCGACCCGCACCGTCCGCGTGCGCTGGAGGTTCGGCTGCCCGAGTCGATGTCGGCTCCTGAAGAGGTCGCGACCTTCGACCCTGACGTGCAGCAGAACGCTCCGTCGGTGAGCGTGCCGGTGCTCGGCCGCATCGCCGCCGGCGGCCCCATCCTCGCCGAACAGGCCGTCGAGGACGTGTTCGCACTCCCCCGCCAGCTCGTCGGCGAGGGCACCCTCTTCCTTCTGGAGGTCAAGGGCGACTCGATGATCGAGGCAGCCATCTGCGACGGCGACTACGTCGTCGTCCGACAGCAGCCCGACGCCACCAACGGCGACATCGTGGCAGCCCTCATCGGCGAGGAGGCGACCGTCAAGACGTTCAAGCGCACGCCGGGCCAGGTGTGGCTCCTGCCGCACAACCCGGCCTACGAGCCGATCGACGGCAACGACGCGTCCATCCTCGGCAAGGTCGTCGCGGTCCTGCGTCGGGTCTAGCCATTCGCTTCGAGATCCGGGTGAAGCCCGGAGCCGGACGCACGAGGGTCGGCGGACGCTACGGCGACGCCGCCCTCGTCGTTGCGGTCCAGGTGCCGGCCGTCGACGGACGGGCGACGGCGGCGGCCCTTGCCGCGGTGGCGAAGGCGTTGGGGTGCCCGCGACGCGACGTGACGCTCGTGAGTGGGGCCACGAGCCGTACCAAGGTCGTGGAGGTCCCGGACGGGCTCGCGGCGGCCGTCAGCGCGTTGCTTGAGGCCTGAACCCGCACGTCAGGGCTTGTCCTCACCGAGGCGTCGCAGCGAGGCGATCGCCGTCTCCGGGTCGGTGGTCATCCAGAAGTCCGGCATCGAGGTACGCAGGAAGTTCCCGTAGCGGGCTGTGACGAGGCGCGGATCCAGCACGGCGACCACCCCGCGGTCGGTGAGCGTGCGGATCAGGCGACCGGAACCCTGCGCCAGCAGCAGTCCCGCATGCGTGGCTGCGACCGCCATGAAGCCATTCCCGCCCGACTCCGCGACGGCACGTTGGCGCGCCTGCATCAGGGGGTCGTCGGGACGCGGGAACGGGATCTTGTCGATGATGACCAGCCGGCAGGTATCGCCGGGCACGTCGATCCCCTGCCACAGCGACAGCGTGCCGAACAGGCTGGCCTCGTCGTCGGCGATGAAGGCCTTCGTCAGCTCGGCGAGGTGGGCGTCGCCCTGGCACAGGATCGTCCGGCCCGGGATGTTGATGCGGCAGTGCACGGCAGCCGTCTCCGCAGCGCGCTGGGAGGCGAACAGCCCCAGGGTGCGACCTCCGGCTGCCCACACCAGCTCCGCGATCTCTGCCAACACCTCCGTGCCGATGCCGTCGCGGTGCGGCGGTGGCAGGTGCTTGGCGACGTAGAGGATGCCCTGGCTCCGGTAGTCGAAGGGCGAACCGACGTCGATGCCCCGCCACGGGGCCGGGTCCTTGCCTTCCAGACCCACGGAGGCAGCCACGGCCGCGAAGTCACCGCCCACGCGCAACGTTGCGGAGGTGAGCACGACAGGGTGCTCGTCGAAGATCAGGCTGCGCAGCAGGCCGGCGACAGACAGCGGGGCGCAGTTCGCCTGCCGGCCGAACCGTTCGCGTTCCGATACCCAGATCACGTCGAACTCGGAGAGTCCAGCCATGCGGTCTGCGATGTCGAAGATCTCCTGCGCCGCGGCCTGTGCCTGGCGCCGGGCTGCATCGTCCTCGCCCCCGCCCAGGCCGGACACGGCCTTCCGCGCTGCGTCCCTCACGGAACGGAAAGCCGCGACGATCGCCGCGTCAGGGTCGAGCACCCGCCCGACCTCAGCGGCGTCGAGGCCGAGCTGCAGGGTGTCGGCAGCATCGAGGAACGCCAGCCCGGTCTCGTCCGTCAGCCAGGTCAGGGACCGCTTCGCCACGCGCTCGACCTGCTGCGGGCTCAGCTCCACGCTGGCGGCCCCGGTGACCCGCGACACCAGCTCGTGCGCCTCGTCGATCACGGCAGCGTCGTACTCCGGCAGGGCCGTCCCCCCGTGCAGCGCATCGATGGCCAGCAGGGCGTGGTTGGTGACCACCAGCTGGCTGTGCCGCGCCCGTTCCCGCGACGCCTCGACGAAGCATTCCGTGCCGAACGGGCAGCGCTGGGCGCCGAGGCACTCCCGCACAGGGATCGACACCTGTGACCACGACTGCGGGCCGTGGCTGGGAGCGTCGTCACGGTCGGCCAACCCGCCATCGATCGCCTGCTGCTCGGCCCAGCTGCGCAGCGCGACGACCTCGGCGCCCGCCGCCGTCGTCGCCGCTGTGTCCGGGACGAGCGCGTCCTGTTCGACGCCGCCGCCCTCACGGACGCGCAGCAGGCACGCGTAGTTGCTGCGCCCCTTCACGACGGCGTGCCGGATCACCGTTCCGGTCACCTTCTCGCAGGCCGCAACGGCCGCGGGGATGTCCTTGTTCGCGAGCTGGGCCTGGAGGGCGAGCGTCGCCGTGGCGATCACCACCCGGCCCTCGGGGTTCTCGCTGAGCGCAGCCAGCGCCGGGGCGAGGTAGCCCAGCGACTTGCCCGTCCCCGTGCCCGCCTGGACGAGCAGGTGCTCGCCGCTGTCGATGGTGCGGGCCACCTCTGCTGCCATCTCCGTCTGGCCGGGACGCTCGTCGCCCTCGATCGCCTCGATGGCTGCTGTGAGGATCCGGCCGGTCAGCTCAGGTGTCGGCATCGATCGCGTAGCGGGCCAGCTCGCCGGCAAGGTCGGCGTTCACGCGGGCAACCACGCGCGTGCCGTGCTCGGTGTGGTCACTGGAGACGAACTCGCCGCTGGTGTGGATCTTGTTGATCAGGTCGCCGCGGTCGTACGGCACGAGGGCGTGCACCTCGACCTCCGGACGCGGCAGGCGCTCCTCCATCCGTGCCCGCAGCTCGTCCATCCCCTCGCCGGTGCGCGCGGAGATGAACAGCGCTTCCGGGAACCGTCCCCGCAGCGCAAGCAACATGTCGGGATCGGCCGCGTCGATCTTGTTGATCACGAGCTGTTCGGGAACCTGGGCAGCACCGATGTCGTTGAGCACGGCGCGGACGGCGCTCACCTGGCCGAACGGGTCGGGGTCGGAGCCGTCGACGACGTGCAGCAGGAGGTCGGCGAGCACCGACTCCTCCAGCGTCGAACGGAACGCCTCGACGAGGTCGTGAGGCAGATGCCGGATGAACCCGACGGTGTCGGTGAGGGTGAACACCCTGCCGTCGGTGGTCTGCGAGCGACGCGTGGTCGGGTCAAGGGTCGCGAACAGCGCGTCCTCGACCAGCACACCTGCCCCGGTGAGCCGGTTCAGGAGCGAGCTCTTGCCGGCATTCGTGTAGCCGACGATCGCTGCGCCGGGAATCCGGTTGCGCGCCCGCTGGGACCGCGTGGTCTCGCGGACGGCGTCCAGGTCCCGCAGCCGGCGCCGCAGGATGGCGATACGGGTCTTGATCCGTCGGCGGTCGGTCTCGATCTTGGTCTCGCCGGGGCCACGGCCACCGATGCCCGCACCGGCCGCAGCCCGTCCGCCCGCCTGGCGCGACAGGTTGCCACCCCAGCCGCGCAGTCGCTGGCGCAGGTACTGCAGCTGCGCCATCTCGACCTGGGCCTTGCCTTCGGAACTCCTGGCGTGCTGGGCGAAGATGTCGAGGATCAGCGCGGTGCGGTCGATGACCTTCACGCCAACCTTGTCCTCGAGGTTGCGCAGCTGGGCGGGCTCGAGCTCGCCGTCGCAGATCACGGTGTCCGCGCCGGTGGCGATCACGACCTGGCGCACCTCGTCGACCTTGCCGCGGCCGATGAAGGTGGCCGGGTCGGGCGCCTTCCGCTTCTGCACAAGGCCTTCGAGCACCTCTGACCCTGCGGTCTCCGCGAGCAGCTTCAGCTCTGCCATGGCGTAGTCGATGTCGTGGTCGTTGCTGCCGGTCCACACCCCGACGAGTACCACGCGCTCGAGCTGGAGGTCGCGGTACTCCACCTCGGAGATGTCGGCGAGCTGGGTGGACATGCCTGCGACGCGGCGCAGCGACAGCCGGTCGGCAAGGTCTTGCTGGTCGCCGTCCACCTCTTCGGGATCGGGCTCTTCATAGAACGGTTCAGTCATTGTCTTCTCAGGTTGGCAGTAGGCAGGTGCCGC
>Ga0302263_10000403_pt1 | contig 16651 bp, 12 predicted proteins | sample II_Fen_N1_4_FD_194564 | JGI IMG/M metagenome (GOLD analysis project Ga0302263, IMG submission 194564) | Peat permafrost microbial communities from Stordalen Mire near Abisko, Sweden - II_Fen_N1_4 | ecosystem: Environmental > Terrestrial > Soil > Wetlands > Permafrost | place: Sweden: Abisko... | reverse complement strand
GAGGCGCAGCGTGGGGAAGGTCTCGGAGGCGTAGCCGTTCTCGAGCTCGGCCGACCAGAGCCGGTTCTTGTACCACTCGCGGCCGGGGATGCCGCCCGGCAGCGCGAGTGCGGGGTAGATGTTGCGCGCGTTGAGCGGCGTGTTCTCGACCGCGGCGGCGAGCTCCTCGAAGGCCAGCGCCAGCTTCTCGGCGCGCTCGGCGCCGAGCCAGGCGACGCCGTCCTTCTCCTCCTTGCCGGTCCTGCGTGCGACCGCGGCCAGCGCGCGCGCCGCCTCGGCGCCGTCGAAGCTCTGCGCGCCGCGCAGCGCGAGCTCGCTGAGCAGCTCGGCGCAGAAGGCCGCGGCGGCCTCGTGGCCCACGAAGCCCGGATCGAAGTAGCGCTCGACGAAGGCGAAGTCGTCGAAGGTCGTGTGGTACTGGCCGCCGTGTCCGCCGCCGAAGCCGAACTCGAGCACCGGCAGCGAGAGGTGGTGCACGAAGACCGCGAAGTCCGAGCCCGAGCCCGGCAGACCCAGATCGGGCGCCTCCTTCGAACGCAGCTTCCATTCCTCCCACAGGTTTTTCGCGCCCTGGAAACCCGACGTGCTCGGCACGCGCTCGCAGACCGAGCGGCCGAGCGCCAGCATTCCGGGCGTGCCCGAGAGGCCGCCGAACTCGAGGCCGCTGACGGTCGTGTCGGCGTTGACGTAGCACAGCGTGTGCGTCGCGAGCCAGGCGCCGTTGCCTTCGCCCCACTCGGTGCTGCCGATCATGCCCCACTCCTCGGCGTCCCAGAAGCAGAGCGTGATCGTGTTCTTCGGCTTCCAGCCCTGCTTCTGCTTCGCGCCGAGCAGCTGGCCCGTGCGCAGCAGCACGACCGTGCCCGAACCGTCGTCGTTGGCGCCGCGCACCCAGGCGTCGCGGTGCGCGCCGGCGATCACGGTCTGCGACTCCTCGCCCGGGAGTCGCGCGATCACGTTGCGGATGCGGCGCACGTCGCGCGGCTCGTCGAGCACGAGCGCGACCTGCGCCGGGCCCGGGCCGACGGCGCGCTCGGCGCTCTCGCCCTTCTCGTTCGGCAGCGTGCGCGTGGCGAGGTTGGCCAGGATCAGCGCGGCGTCGCGCGCGCCGATCGGGATCGCGGGGATCGTGGGCAGCGACTTCTCGTACTCCGCTTCACCGAGGCGACGGGCGAGTGCATCACCGGGGTGACCCGAGGCCCAGCCAGGCGTCGAGGGATCGCCGGGCGCGCGGCCCATGGGCGAGATCGAGCCGCGCTGCGCGTCCCAGTCGGGCTTCCACGGGCCTTCGGGCCAGACCGGTCCCTTGGCGGCCCCGTCGTCGGAAGGGTCGCTGAAGAGCAGCGCCGCGGCGCAACCGTAGTGCGCGGCCATGTCGACCTTGATGCCGCGGTAGCAGCGGCCGTAGCGCGCGAGTGCGATCGTGCCCTTCAACTCGATGCCCGCGCTGCGCAGCCGCTCGAAGTCCGCGCGCTGTCCGTAGCCCGCATCGACGACGGCGCCGCGCGCGCTGCCGCTCTTGGCCCAGCCCAGGCACTTGGGCACGTCGGTGGGCGGGATCGCGTCGGGATCGAAGGTCTCGCGCCGCTCGACGAGCGGGCGCGGGTCGCCCGGCGCGCGCAGCAGCGTGAAGCTGATCGAGCGCGGCAGTCCGAGCAGCACTTCGCGCTCGTCGATCTCGACCGTGAAGCCGGCCTCGCGCATCACGCGCGCGACGAAGTCCGCGCCGGTGCTCGAGCCCGAGGTCCCGGCGAGACGGCTCGAACGCGTGAGTTCGAGCAGCAGGGCACGCGAGGGCGGGCCCTCGGCGGGCGCCTGGACGGGGGAGAAGGAGAGCAATGCGGCGAGGAGGGTCAGCATGGGTGCGGGGGGGCGCCCAGGATAGAGCCACGGAGGCGCCCTCCCAAGCCGCGCCTGCTAGGCTCTGGCGCAATGGATCCAATGATCCTCTTCGATGGGGTGGTGTTCGACCTCGACGGGACGCTCGTCGCGACCGACCGATTCTGGGTCGAAGCGGCCCGCGCGGGCGCTCGGCGCGCGTTCGCCGAGCTCGGTCTCGCGCGCGAGCTGCCGACCGGCGCCGAGTGGATGAACCTCGTCGGCTTGCCGCTCGCGGACGGATTCGACCAGCTCTTTTCCGACCTCGAGCCCGCGCAGCGCGCCCTGGTCTTGCGCCGTTGCGTCGAGGAGGAGGAGAACGCGCTGCGCGCCGGACAGGCAGCGCTGCTGCCCGGAGTGCCCGAGACGCTGGCGGAACTCGCGGGCCGCGGGATCCAGCTCGGCATCGCCTCGAATTGCGGGCGCGACTACCTGCGCACGATGCTGGTCGAGCTTGGACTCGAGCGCTGGGTGCGCGAAGCGCGCTGCCTGGACTCGCCCGGCATGCGCACCAAGACGGCCATGGTCGGCGACCTGCTCGAACACTTCGGCACGCGCGCGGCCGTGATGGTCGGCGACCGCCAGGGCGACCGCGACGCGGCCTGGTCGAACGGACTGCCGCACGTGCACAGCGCGCGCGGCTTCGCGCAGGCGGGCGAGGACCTCGAATGCGAGGCCGTGATCGAGGACATGGGCGCGCTCGTGCCGCTGCTCGAACGGCGCTCGCGCTGGATCGAGGGCGCGCTCGGGACGCTCGGCCTGCTCGGCGGAGGCGGCGCGCGCTCGCTCGGCATCACGGGCCACTCCGGCAGCGGCAAGACGCTCTTCGCGCGCGACGCGGCGCGCATCCTGCGCGCGCACGGCCGCGGCACGGTCGTGGTGGCGCTGGCGGAATTCCTCAAGCCCGAGGCCGATCTCGCCGCGACGAGCTTTTGGCCGCTCGACCGGCCGCTCGAGCACCTGCAGCAGGGCTACGACGCGCACGAATTGATCGAGCTGGTGATCGCGCCGCACGCGGCCGGCAAGCCGGTCGAGTTGCGCCGCGGCGAGCGCACGATCCGCATCGCGCCCGACGAGGTGCTCGTGCTCGAAGGACTGTTCCTGCTGCACCCGCTGATGCGCGCGCGGCTCGACCGCGTGCTGCAGCTCGACGCGCCGGACAACGTCTGCCTGCGGCGCGTGGCCGGACGCGATGCGCACGAGGGAGCCGAGGCGCTGATGCGCGTGCGGCGCCACTTCCTGCCGGTGCAGCGCGCCTTCGACGAGCGCGTCGAGCCCGCGCGCAACGCGGATCTGGTCTTGCCGGGCGGGAACGTGCTCGGGGAATGACGCCCGTGGCCGCGGGAGCGCTCGATCGACTGCGCGCGCCGCTCTTCGCGCTGGCGTTGTTCGCGGCCGTGCTGATCGTCTTCGCGCCGGCGCTCTCGGGCGGCTTCCTGCTCTGGGACGACGTCGACAACCTGGTCACGAACACGCGCTGGCGCGGCTTCGGCTTCGAGCAGCTGCGCTGGATGTTCACCACGCTGCACATGGGGCCCTACCAGCCGCTCTCCTGGGCGAGCTATGCGCTCGATTGGGAGCTTCACGGGCTGGAGGCGCGCGCGTTCCACCTGACGAATCTCGTGCTGCATGCCGCGAGTGCCGTGTTGTGCTTCGCGTGCGCGCGCGAGCTCTTCGCGCAGCGCTGGAAGGAGCTGCGCGGCAGCGCGGCGCTCGATCTCGGAGCTGCTGCGGCCGCCGCGCTCTTCGCCCTGCACCCGCTGCGCGTCGAGTCGGTGGCCTGGATCTCGGAGCGGCGCGACGTGCTCTCGGGCTTCTTCCTCTTGTGCTCGCTGCGCGCCTGGCTCGCGCGCGCGGGTGGCCTCGCGCTCGGGCTCTACGCCGCGAGCCTCTTCTCGAAGGGCAGCGCGCTCGGCTGGCCGCTGGTGCTGCTGGCGCTCGAGAGCTGGCTGCACGGACGCGCGGACTGGAAGGGGAAGCTCCCGTACTTCGCGCTGGCACTCGTGTTCGGCGCGCTCGCGCTCTTCGGGCAGGCGCAGCTGCCGGGCTCGATGGCGGGCTGGAGCGAGCATGGACTGCTGCCGCGCCTGGCTCAGGCCTCGTACGCCTGGCTCTTCTATCCGCTGCAGACGCTGGCGGTCGCCGGCGTGCGGCCGATCTACGACCTCGAGCTGCCGTTGCCGATATCCGAGCTGCGCTTCCTCGTCGCGCTCGTGCTTGCGCCGCTCGCGTTCGGCGCGGCCTTTCTCGCGCGCAAGCGTTGGCCGGGAGTCTGGACCGCGCTGCTCGCCTACACGCTGCTCGCAGCACCGCTGCTCGGCCTGGCGCAGACCGGCGCGCAGCTCGTCGCGGCGCGCTACAGCTACCTCGCCTGCATCCCGCTGGTCCTGCTCGCGGGCGCGGCGCTGACACGCGTGCCGCGCGTCGTTGGCAGCGCGGCGCTGTTCGTGGCGCTGCTGCCCGGCTTGCGCGCGCACGCGGACTCGCGCGCCTGGACGAGCGACCGCGCGCTCTGGACGCACGCGCGCGAGCTCGATCCTTCGAGCCGCATCGCGCTGCGCAACCTCGTCGCGGCGGTCTACGCCGAGGGGCGCGTGGACGAGGCGCTCTCGCTGTGCGACGAGTGGCAGCGCCTGGGCGAGGACCCCGAACAATGGAACGCGCGCGGCAGCCTGCTCGGTGCCCGGGGCGAGAGCGAGCCAGCGCTCGCCGCGCTGCGCCATTCGATCGAACTCTCGCGTGCGAGCGGCAGCGACTCGAGCACGGCCGAATCGAACCTCGTGCTGCTGCTCATCCGCCTCGGGCGCGCAGGCGAGGCCCTGCCTGTGTGCCAGGCTTGGACCGCACGAGCGCCGGGGAGCGCCGCGGCCTGGGCGGCGCTGGGCCATGCGCGCACCGAGTTGGGCCAGGCGCAGCCGGCGCTGGCGGCTCTGGACCGGGCGCTGGCCCTCGATCCCGACCTCGGCTCAGCCGCGCTCGACCGCGGCCTCGTCCTCGCCGCCCTCGGCCGGCGCGAGCAAGCACGCGCTGCCTTCGAAGAGGTCCTGCGCCTGTGTGCACACGATCATCCGGACGCGCAGGAGGCCCGCATGCAACTCGAACGTTTGGGACCCGCGCCGGCGGGGGCCCCGATGCGCTAGCATCTCTGCCAGCCAAGCCCGCCCGGCCAACATCCGGGGGCGACTCCCCGTAACTGCCCGCTCCACCGGAGCTGGACCCCGCATGACCGCCACCACCATCCCCGCAGAGGAAGAAGTCCAGCGTGCCTCGGCCTTCATCCAGGAACTGCGCAACTCCGTCAGCCAGGTCATCGTCGGCCAGGAGAACCTGCTCCAGGGCCTGTTGATCGGCCTGTTGACCGACGGCCACGTGCTGCTCGAGGGCGTCCCGGGCCTGGCCAAGACGCTGGCCGTCTCGAGCCTCGCGCGCGCGGTGCACGGCAGCTTCACGCGCCTGCAGTTCACACCCGACCTCTTGCCCTCCGACCTCGTCGGAACCGAGGTCTACAACGCGCGCGAGGCGAACTTCAGCGTGCGCAAGGGCCCGATCTTCGCCAACTTCGTGCTGGCCGACGAGGTCAACCGCGCGCCGGCCAAGGTGCAGTCGGCATTGCTCGAATCGATGCAGGAGCGCCAGGTCTCGATCGGCGGCCAGACCTTCCCGCTGCCGCGGCCCTTCCTCGTGCTCGCCACGCAGAACCCGCTCGAGCAGGAGGGCACGTACCCGCTGCCCGAGGCGCAGCTCGACCGCTTCGCGCTCAAGATCATCGTCAAGCACCCCAAGCGCGCGGAAGAGCTCGAGATCCTCGAGCGCATGGCCAGCACGCGGCCGAAACTCGAGGTCAAGCCGGTCGTGACGCTCGAGCAGGTCTTCGCCGCGCGCGAGGTGATCGACAAGATCGCGCTCGATGCGCGCCTGCGCGAGTACATCGTCGACCTCGTGATGGCCACGCGCGATCCGAAGGCCTATAAGCTGCCCGAGCTCGCCGGCCGCATCCAGTACGGCGGCAGCCCGCGCGCCACGATCTGGCTCGCGCTCGCTTCGCGCGCGCACGCCTTCCTCGCCGGACGCGGCTACGTCACGCCGGGCGACATCAAGGCAGTCGCGCCCGACGTGCTGCGCCACCGCGTCACGCCGACCTACGAGGCGGAAGCCGAGGGCCTCTCCTCGGACGCGCTCGTGCAGCGGGTGCTGGAGACCGTGCCCGTTCCCTGAATCATGCCCGCGCTGGGGTTGTTCAAGACGAGGCGCGCGCGCGCGGCTCTCCGCGAGGCGGAGGCCCGCGCGCTCGAGGACCGGCAGCTGCTCACGCCGGAGCTGATGGCGCGCGTGCGCGCGATCCAGATCCGCACGCACAAGCTGGTCAACACGGCGCTCTCGGGCGGCTACCGCTCGACCTTCCGCGGCTCGGGCGTCGAGTTCTCCGAGGTGCGCGCGTATTCGCCCGGTGACGACGTGCGGCGCATCGACTGGAACGTCACGGCGCGCACCGGCGAGCCCTTCATCAAGACCTACGCCGAGGAGCGCGAGCTCACGATCCAGATCGTGATCGACCAGAGCCGCTCGATGGACTTCGGCAGCCGCGAATGGACCAAGCGCGAGGTCGCGGCGCAGCTCGCGGCGCTGATCACGTTCGTCGCGCTGCGTCACCAGGACCGCGTCGGCCTGGCGCTCTTCGGCGAGCGGCCGGGCCTGCACCTGCCGGCCAAGAAGGGCAGCCAGCACCTGCTGCGCATCGTGCGCGAGGTGCTCGCCGCGCGCGCGAGTTCGCCCGGCAGCGACTTCAAGGCGGCGCTCGAGCAGCAGGAGCGGCTCCTGCGCCGGCGCTCGGTCGTGTTCCTCGTGAGCGACTTCCTCGAGGGCCCGAACCAGCGCGAGCGCGACTGGTCGCAACCGCTCGCGCGCCTCGCGCTGCGCCATGACCTCGTCGCCGTGCGCGTCAGCGATCCCTTCGAGTCGCAGCTGCCCGTGGCCGGCATGCTCGAGTTCCGCGAGCTCGAGGGCGGCGCCACGCGCGAGCTCGACACACGCGCGAGTTCCGTGCGCGAGGTCTGGGCCGCGCGCGCCAAGGCGCGGCGCGAGGCGCTGCTCTCGACCTTCGCGAAGACGCGCGCCGATCTGCTCGAGCTCGACACGACGCGCGACGTGGGCGACAGCCTGCGCGCCTTCTTCCGCCGGCGCGTGATGGCGCGCGGAGCGCCGCGGACATGATCGCCGGACTGTTGCTCGTCCTGGCGCAAGTCTCCGGCGGCGCGCCGAGCGCGCGCTGGGTCTTCACGCCCGCGACGGCGCAGATCGGCGAGCCCGTCGTGTGCAAGCTCGAGATCCGCGCGCCGCTCGGCAGCGCCGTGCTGCTGCCCGACAAGGATCCGGCGCTCGATCCCGCCTGGGTGCTGCTCGAGCCGCGCCGCGCCGAGCGCTCGGAGCACGAGGGCCTGCTCGCGATCGACCTCTCCTGGAAGGTCTTCGCGCTCGAACCCGGCGCGCACGCGCCCTACGCGCTCGAATTCCCGGTCGAAACGCCTTCCGGTCGCGTCACGTTGCAGCCCGCGAGCGCGGAACTGCACGTGCTCGCGGCGCTCGGCGAGGGCGAGGACGCGCCGCGGCCGCAGAAGGGCTTCCTGCCGCCGCCGGAGCTCGAGGCCTCGCGCGCGTGGGTGCTCTGGACGGCGCTCGGGCTCGCGCTCGTTATCGCGGGTGCGCTGCTCGTCATCATCCGCCGCCGCCGCGCCGCGCGTGCACCGGCCGTGCCGGCCGGCCCGCTCGAGCGTCTCGCGCGCGTCGAACGCGAATTCGCCGCGGATCCCGAGCGCGCGCGCGAGGTGGTCTTCGAGCTCACGCATCTGGTGCGTGAGCGCGTGGATGCGGCACGCGGAGAGACGCGCGCGGCGCTGCCCGACGACGAGTGGATGCGCGTCGTGGCGCAGGACGAACGCCTGCCCGAAGCCGCGCGCGCCGCGGCCCGGCGCCTGCTCGAGCGCGCCGACCTGGTCAAGTACGCCGAGCAGCGGCCTTCGCGCTTCCTGGTCGAGGAACTGTGCTCCGATGCGCGCACCGCGCTCACCGCGCAGGAGGCGGCCGCGTGAGCCTGCTCTTGTGCCTGCAGGAAGTCGCCGGTCCGGTGCGCAGCGCCGCCGAGGAGCACTTCAAGCTCTGGGGCGACTACTCGCTCAGCGATCCCTGGTTCCTGCTGCTCGTGCCGATCGGCCTCGTGGCCGTGCTCTGGGGGCGCACGCGCGCCGGGCGCGACCGCGCGCGCGTGCCGGCGCTGACCGGCGTCGCCGCCGGACGCACGCTGGCGCAGCGCTTCGCCTTCGCCGTGCCGCTGTTCGAATTCGGCGCGCTGGCGCTGGTGGCCGTGGCGCTCGCGCGCCCGCTGCGCGGCAGCGAGCAGACGCTCTCGGAATCCGAGGGCGTCGACATCGCGATCGCGCTCGACCGCTCGGGCTCGATGGAGCGCAACGACCTCGATCCCAAGGCCACGCGCCTGGACGTGATCAAGGACGTCGTGCACGACTTCGCCGTGCGGCGCATGACCGATCGCGAAGGCGCGGCCGACAACGTCGCGCTGATCGCCTTCGCGGCCTACCCGCAGCTCTTGTGCCCGTTCACGCTCGACGTGGACGCGATCACGGGCTTCCTGAAGGCGCTCAAGCCGGTCGACAACCGCGCCGAGGACGGCACGGCGATCGGGGTGGGCCTCGCCAAGGCGGTCGCCGCGCTCAAGGGCTCGAAGGCGCGCTCGCGCATCGTGATCCTGCTCACCGACGGCGAGAACAACATCGACCTGATCACGCCGCAGGACGCGGCGCAGCTCGCGGCCGAGGAGCACATCAAGGTCTACACGATCTTCGCCGGCCGCTATGTCTACGTGCCGGACATGTTCGGCAACCCGCGCCCGACCGAGCGCGAGATCGACACCAGCGAGCTGCAGGGCATCGCGCAGACGACCGGCGGCCGCTTCTACCGCGCGCGCGACCGCGCCGACCTGGAGAAGATCTACGCGGAGATCGAGCAGCTCGAGCGCACCAAGCGCGTCGAGCACCGCTACACGCAGACCTTCGACCTGTACCCGCGTTTCCTGGCGCTGGCGCTCGGACTGCATCTCCTGGCCTGGCTGCTCGGCGCGAGCGTGCTGCGGAGGCTGACGTGAACCGCCCGAGCTGGTTCGGCTTCGAGGTGCTGCACCCGGCCTGGGCGCTGGCGCTGCTGGCCGTGCCGCTCCTGATGGCGCTGGGCTGGTGGGCGCTGCGCGCGCGCGCGCGCGCCCGCGCGGCCCTCGTCAGCCAACGCCAGCTGGCGCGCTTCCTGCCGCTCTTCTCGGAGAACCGCGCGCGCGTGCGCGTCGCGCTGGCGACACTCGGCGCCCTGTTCCTGGCGCTGGCGCTGGTCGGTCCGGTGCGCGGCTACACGCTGCGCGACGTGCAGCGCAAGGGACTGGACCTCGTCCTGTGCCTGGATACCTCGCGCAGCATGCTGGTGCAGGACGTCAAGCCCGACCGACTGACGCGCGCCAAGCGCGAGATCAACGGCCTGCTCGCGGAGCTCGACGGCGACCGCGCCGCGCTGCTCTCCTTCGCGGGCGACGTGCGCGACGTGGCGCCGCTCACGCACGACCGCGACACGCTGGCGGTCTTCGTCGACGCGCAGAGCCCCGAGGACAACCTGCGCGGCGGAACCGACATCGGCGGCGTGCTCGAGCAGGCGCTGACGCTCTTCGACGGCCGCACCGGCGCGCACGAGGCGATCGTGCTGCTCACCGACGGCGAGGACCTCGAGGGTCGCGGCCTGGAGGTCGCGCGCAAGGCGCAGGAGCGCGGCATCCACATCTACGTCGTCGGCATGGGCACGGCACTGGGCGGCAAGATTCCCGATGGCCGCGGCTTCCTGCGCGACGAGGAGGGCAAGGAGGTCGTCTCCGCGCTCGGAAGCAAGAGCCTGGAGCAGATCGCCGAGATCACGGGCGGCGCCTACCTCTCGGCCGAGAGTTCGCCCTTCCCGCTGCAGGAGATCCACCAGAAGCGCATCGCCAAGCTCGAGACGCGCGAGCTCTTCGCCGGCAAGGAGCGCATCCCGCACGACCGCTACCAGTGGCCGCTCGTGCTCGGCGCGCTGTGCCTGCTCGGTGCGAGCGGCATGCGCGAGCGCCGCGCGCGCGAGCCGCGTTCGATGGCTGTGCGCGTACCCGCCGGCGTCGAGGGAGGTCTCGCGTGAAGAGCCTGCTCTTCGTGTGCGCACTGCTCCTGCAGGACCCGGCCAAGGCGCCCGCGCCCGCGCGCTTCGAGGGCACGCTCGCGCAGGGCCTGAAGCGCGTCGAGCAACTCGCGACGGCGGCGCAGAAGGACGAGGCGCTGGCGCTCTCGGAGCAGCTGCTCTCGGCCTTCGGCAGCCGCGCGCGCCCCGCGATCGAGTACGCGCGCGGTGTGGTGCAGGCCGGTGTGAAGGAGCGCGAGCCCGCGGGCGAGTCGTTCCAGCACGCGCGCGCGGACGGTGCCGGGGCGCTGCGCCTGGCCTCGATCTACAACCTCGGCGCGCTCGCGCTCGAGGGAGCCGAGGAGTGCTACCAGAAGCTGCCCGAGGTCTCGGGCAAGCAGCCGCCCGCCGCGGCCGCACCGGGCAAGGCGCCGCCCGGCCCGGATGCGCTGGCCGAAGCGCGCAAGGGCTACCTCGCCGCGCGCGAACGTTTCGTCGAGCGCCTGCGCGCGCAGTGGAACGATGCCGACACGCGCGCCGACGTCGAACTCGTGCAGCGCCGCCTGAAGCGCCTCGACGAGATCGAGAAGAAGCGCAAGGAAGAGGAGCAGAAGAAGCAGAAGCAGCAGCAGGACTCGAAGAACGACAAGGATCCGAAGGACAAGCAGGACCCGAAGGACAAGGACAAGCAGGATCCCGACCCGAAGAAGGACGACGCGCAGGACAAGGACAAGCAGCCCGATCAGCAGCCCGCGCAGGATCCGAAGGACAAGGACAAGCAGGATCCGAAGAAGCCCGAGGACCACAAGCCCGACGAGCAGAAGCCGGGCGAGCAGCAGAAGCCGCAACCGAAGGATGCGCAGGACCCGCAGCTCTCCAAGGAGGAGATGACGCGCCTGCTCGACAAGCTGCAGCAGCTCGAGGAACAGGCCGCAAAGCTGCGCGCGCAGATCCACAAGGCCCGCCGCGTGGCGGTGAAGAAGGACTGGTGATGCGAATCCGCCTCTTGCTCCTCGTCTGGCTGATCGCACTTGCGGGCAGCGCCCACGCGCAGAACAGCGCGCAGGTCAATGCGCGCCTCTCGAGCGGCATCGTCAAGCTCGGGAGCCCGGCGGCGCTGCTGCTCGAGGTGGAGGGCGCCGCGGACGTGCAGCTCTCCGACCCGCCCGTGGTCGAGGGTCTGCGCATCGGCAAGCCGGGCAATCCCTCGCGCCAGTCCTACGTCAGCTTCGGCAACGGCCGGCGCACGAGCCAGTACACGACCACCTGGTCCTTCCCGATCACCGCCGAGCGCAAGGGCGAGTTCAAGATCCCGCCGCTCGAGGTCACGGCCGATGGCAAGCTCTGCCGCTCGAACGAGGTCTGGCTGCGCGTGGTCGAGGACCTGCAGGGCGAACAACTCGGCCGCTTCGAGATCCACGCGCCGAGCACGGTCGTCGAGGGCCAGCCCTTCACGGTCGAACTGGTCTTCGGCTGGGACACGCGCCTGGACGTCAACCGCGCCAACCTCTCGCTGCCCTGGTACGGCGAACTCGGCGGCGTCGTCGAACTCGACCCGCCCGTGGCCGAGGCAGGCGTGCGCAAGATCACGGGCGTGATGATCAACAACGGCGGCGACTACCCGGCCGAGGCGCTGCCGAACGCGCACGCCGATCAGGCGGGCGAGTTCACGCAGCTGCGCATCCGCCGGCGCTTCCTCGCCTCGCGTGCGGGCAAGCTCGACTTCGCCACCAGCCACCTCGAGTTCGGCAAGGTCACGCAGGACTTCCTGCTGCAGCGCGAGTCGAAGCTCTACTACAAGCGCTTCCCCGACTTCGCGATCGACGTCGTCGCGCTGCCCGAGCAGGGCCGGCCGCTCGATTTCAGCGGCGCCGTGGGCGCGCTGCACGCCAGCGCGCGCGCCGACCGCACCGATGTCGACGTGGGCGACTCGATCAAGCTCAACGTCGAGTGGACCGGCGAGGGCAACCTCGAGTTCTTCACGCCGCCCGAGCTCGACCGGCTCGACGCCTTCGAGGGCTTCCGCGTCTTCGGCAAGGCCGAGCGCAAGACCGCCGAGCGGCGCATCCTGACCTACGACATCGCGCCCACGAGCGACAAGTTGAAGCAGATCCCGCCCGTGCCGCTCTCGGTCTTCGATCCCAAGCTGAACGCCTTCGTGACGATCACGACGCAGCCCGTAGCGATCCGCGTCCGGCCGCTGAAGAACGCCACCACGCTGGCCGAGGAGGGCGCGAGCTCCGCCGGCGCACTCGACATCCAGGACATCCAGACCGAAGTGCAGGAAGCGCAGGCGCCCTTCGCGCCGGGCTCGGCGGCGGTCTGGTCCGCGCTGGCGCTGTGCACTTGCGGCTGGTTCGGCGCGCGCACGCTGGTGCGGCGCCACGGCGATCCGTCCTCGCCGCTGCTGCGCGCGCGGCGCCGTGCCCGGCGCGTGCTCGAACGCGAGCTCGCGCGCGCGACCAAGGCCTCCGAGCAGTCGCAGTCGCTGCACCGCTTCCTCGCCGCGCGCACGGGCGAACGCAGCGAGGCCTGGGTCGGGCGCGAACTCCAGGCCTGGCGCGAGACACGCCCGGAGCTGCAGCGGCCGAGCGCGGAGGACACGCGCGCGCTCTCCGAGCTCGAGCGCGAACTCGACGAACGCATCTGGGCCGGCTCCGATGCGCCGCTCGAGCGCGCACGCATCGGCGCGGTCGCGGACCAGCTGCTCGAGGGGGGGCTGTGATGCGCCTCTTCGCGAGCCTGCTGCTCCTCTGCAGCCTCTTGTGCAACTTCGCCCGCGCGGCGCAGACGCCGCCCGCCTACCGCGAGCTCGACCGCGCAGCGGTCGAGGCCTACCGGCGCCAGGATTTCGGCAGCGCGCGCCAGTACTGGACGCGCTGCCTCGCCGACCCGGAGCTCGCCCGTTCTCGGAGCGAGAAGGGCCGCGTGCTCTACGATCTCGGCAACGTCGCCTACCGCGAGAAGCAGCTCTTCGAGGCGGTCGGCTGGTACAGCGCCGCGCTCGTGCAGCGGCCGCGCGACGCCGACACCTGGCACAACCTCGAGCAGGCGCGCAGCGACGCGCACCTCGAGCCGGCTGACCGCGGCGACCTGTACTCCTCGCTCGCGCGCCTCGCGACCTCGCTGACGCTCGAGGAGTCGCGCACGCTGGCGCTCTGCGCGACACTCGCCTGGGCGCTGATGCTCGCGGGCGAGGCCTTCTTCGGCGGCCGCAGCTGGGCCTGGATCGCGCGCGTTGCGACGCTCGGCCTGCTCGTGTGCCTCGTGCCCTGGCTGGTGCAGGGTGCGCGCGCGGGCGCGAACGAGCTGCTGGTCGTATCGAACGAGGCGCTCGAGTTGCGCAGCGAACCGCGCGAGGACGCGACACGCGTGCTCGAACTCAAGCCGGGCGAGCGGGTGCGCTACCTCGACGAGCTGCCCGACTGGATCAAGATCGAGGACCAGGACGCGCGCGGCGGCTGGGCCCGGCGCGAGACGCTCTTCGCCCTGCGGCGCTGAAGCGGCCAGGCGCTTGTTCCGCCGCCCGCGGGAGCGGATGCTCTCGGACGTGACCCGCCTCCCCTGCATCGCGCTCGGTCTGCTGGCGCTCTTCGCCGGTTTCGCCGTGACACCTGGCTGCACGCGGGCGCCCGCGGGCAAGATCTCGGTCGGCAGCGGCGTGCTCGTGATCGCGGTCGACGCGTTGCGCGCCGACCACATGCACTGCTTCGGCTACGACCGCGAGACGACGCCGGTGATCGACGGCTGGGCCGCGCAGGGCACGGTCTTCACACAGACCTTCTCGCCCTCGCCCGAGATGCAGGGCGCGCACGCCGCGATTCTGACCGGCACGGAACCGGCGCTCTCGCACCAGGATCTCGGGCGCACCGACGACCCGGTCGCACGGCTCTCGGAGTGGTCGCTGCCGCAAGGCGTGCCGCGCCTCGCGCGCGAATTCCTCGCCGCCGGCTACACGACCGCGGCCTTCGTGGATCACTTCGGGCTCTCGGACGTCTACGGCTACGGCTCGGGCTTCGGCGACTTCCAGTGCTTCGCGCCCGACGCGAACGAGAGTTCGGTCGGCTACGAGGCCGTTGCGAGCAAGCTCTTCGCCTGGCTGCGCGAACGCTCGAAGACCGAGGACTGGTTCGCCTACGTGCACGTCAACGACCTCGAGCGCCTGTGGGAGAAGGGCAGCTCCGAGGAGCGCTTCGACACCTTTTTCGGACCGCGGCCCGAGCTCGACAGTGTGCCGCCGGTGGCCCAGGCCGAGCGCAGCTTCTTCGCCATCCCGCGCCCGCGCTGGCGCAACGCGACACGCACGCTGGGCGAGTACGAGGCGCTCTACGACGGCGCACTGAAGCGCCTCGACACGAAGTTCGGCGACCTCTTCGCCGAGCTGCGCAACCGCGAGCGCCTGCGCAACACGACGGTCGTGATCGTCGGCACCTACGGCATGGGCTTCGGCGAAGCGGGCCTCGTGCTCGACAGCGGCACGCTCTCCGACGTCGATCTGCACGTGCCGCTGATCATCCGGCCCGCGCCGATCCTGAACTGCAGGAAGGAAGCGCGCAGCGACGCGCTCGTGAGCCTGTGCGACCTCGCGCCGACGCTGCTCGATCTCGCGCGTCCGCCGCTGCGCAAGCCACCGGGCATGAGCGGCGTCTCGCTCGCGCCGATCCTCACCGGCACGGGCACGAGCCCGCGCGAGCTGTGCTTCGCGACCGGCGGGTTGCACAGCGGCTACGCGGTCTTCGACGCGCGCTGGTGCTTCGAGAGCATCGTGCCCGCCGGCGGCGGCTCAGCCGAACTCGCGCGCTCCTGGACCGGCGAAAGCGTGCCAGCCGGACCGCGCCGGCACCTGCACGACCGCCGCAAGCCCGACGATCTCGGCCATCTCGCCGCAGGCGTCAAGGACGACGCGCGCGAGGCGGGCATGGAGCGCGCAGGCATGGACTGGTACGCCGACGTCGCACTCGCGCGCGATGTGCTGCGCGGGAAGAAGCGCGCTTCGGAGCTCTCGGCCACGGACCGCAAACGGCTCGTCGAACTCGGGCTGATCGGCGAAGTCCCCTGAGGGGATTCTGGCTGCCTCTACTGTGCAGCCCTCGAATCAGAAGATCTTCCACTGCAGAAGTTCGCTGACCTCGAGCATCCGCGGTGCGAGACCGGCGACCATGGCCGCCGTCTCGAATCGGCGCTCATTCGTGATCGGGCGCACGTAGTTGCGCCAGGCGATGTAGAGCCACAGGTGCCACTCGAGCTTCTCGCGCTCCTTCGACGCGGCCCAGTTGCGACGCACGAGACGGCTGAGCCCATCGCGCAGCATCGCGAAGGTGTGGTTCACGACGAAGAGCGGGTTCCAGTACGTGCGCGGCTCCTTCGAGTTCGTGCGCTGGTGCACGAGACGCTCGCCGAACGCTTTCTTCAGGATCGTGCGGTAGGTGTGCTTCTCGTCCGTGTTGACGAGCACTGGGCCGGTCGTTGGCACGATCCTCGTCAGCACGTCGAAGCACTCGCTCACCTTCACGCGTGATTCGCTTCTGCGCTTGCCTTCGATGGCTTCGTAGGCTTCGAGCTTCTTCTGGTTCGCTTTCGAGAGCGGTTTTCTCGGTGGAAGCGTGCCTGCCGCCGCGTGCAGGATGCAGTGACTGGGCTTGTGCACGAGCACCGGCACCGTGACGGGCTTGAGTCGACGGTTGTGCTCGTAGGTTTCGAGCTCGTCGAGCAAGAAGCGACCTTGCCAAGGCTGCGTCTGGCCACGCGAGTGGAGCATCTGCTCGTGAAAGGCCTTGCCGTGCTTACCATAGAGCTCGAGTCGTCGCGCGACCGACCCGCGATCACAGTGGATCGTGCGCGCGATGTGCCGCTGCGTGTCCTTCGAGATCAGCAGCGTGAAGATGAGCCGGTCGAGCGCCGGCTTGCGCAGCTTGTAGTCGACGCGAAAGGTCTGCGTCGAGTACGTGTGCCCGCAGCGCTTGCACTGGAAACGCTGCACTTGTCTGCCGTCGCAGGCGCGCGTAAACGTGCCGCGGCGCTGGTATTGACGGCTCCCGCAGGTGCCACCATCCGGAGTCTTGCACGGGCAGAAGCCCGGTTGGAATTGCATCGGTCGATTCTCCTTGGCGAGGCCGGGATGGCCCGCCAAGGGGATGACGCGCGAGTTCCCGTCAGGTTGCGCGCGGTCCACGGATTTTCCGCACAGTAGGGGCAGCCAGAATCCCTAGTTTTCCCCTGCACCTGCCGACTCAAGGTTCTGCGCCTCGAGCCTCCAGCCCCCCGGCGCGTCGACGATCCGCGCCGCGTGCGCCGGATCGTTCTGGAAAGCGAAGCTCTCGTGCGGCCGCCAGCCCATGGCGCGCGTCACGAGTACGCGGATCACGTTGTAGTGCGACGCGAGCGCCAGCGTGCCGCCGCGAGCGCGTGCGATGCTCTCGAGCAGCACCGGCCAGGCGCGCGCGAAGACGTCCGCGTCGCTCTCGCCCTTGTGGCCCTTCCAGTTCCAGGGATCGGCGAGGAAGAGCTCCTTCTCGAGGTCCCAGCGGCGGCGGAATTCGTTCGAGGGCAGGCCCTGCCACTCGCCGCGCCAGATCTCCTT
>Ga0302263_10000399_pt1 | contig 16694 bp, 12 predicted proteins | sample II_Fen_N1_4_FD_194564 | JGI IMG/M metagenome (GOLD analysis project Ga0302263, IMG submission 194564) | Peat permafrost microbial communities from Stordalen Mire near Abisko, Sweden - II_Fen_N1_4 | ecosystem: Environmental > Terrestrial > Soil > Wetlands > Permafrost | place: Sweden: Abisko... | reverse complement strand
CGCCCGTGCTGACCATGTCCGGCAGGAAGCGGTCGCCGGGCCAGGCACCCGCTCCGGCGGGGTCGAGGCTCTCCATGAAGTCCGGCCCGAGCCCAACGTGGTCCGGCCCGACGAGCCGGCGCAGGTAGTCCAGGTGGTCCAGCATCCGGTCCAGCGAGGCCTGCGGCGTGACCGGCTCATGGGCGTTCGCCGCGCTCCGGACAAGGAAGTCGCTGATCGCCAGCACGCCGATCACGCCACCCGTCCGCGCGATCGCCTCGCAGACCCGGTCGCTCGTGTTCCGCCGGTTCGGGTTCACCGCCGCGAGAGCCGTGTGGGAGCAGATCACCGGGCGACCACCGGATCGCTCGATGGCGTCCAGCGACGCCCGCTCGCCCGTGTGTCCGCCCACGTCGAGGAGCATGCCGAGGCGCCCGACCTCGTCGACCAGGTCGCGCCCATCGCCGGTCAGGCCGACCTCCGGCTCCAGGCAGCCGCCGCCGTAGCGGTTGGTCGTGTTGTAGGCGATCCCCACGATCCGGAGCCCCATGGCGTGGTACGAGGCGAGGGTGCCGTGCTCGACGTTGACCGGATCGGCGGCCTGCCAGCCGTAGACGAGGGCGATCGCACCGTCCCGGTCAGCGTGCTCGATCCCGCGGACGGTCACGGCCGGCCTGAAGGCGCCGGCAGACGCCTCCACCAGGGCCGCCACCGTCTCGAACGGGTGCCGGCCGCCGCGGGCACCCGCTCGTCGCGGTGCTCGTACACGCCGGCCATCGGGTCCTTGCCGCGCGCGACGAGCGGATCACCGCCGCCCAGAGCGAACCACGCGATCACGCTGCCCGCGATGGCGGCGAGGCCTCCCGCGAGCATCGCGAACCGGATCCCGGTCACGTACGCCTCGGCATACACGCCCAGCGCGGCCGGCTGGACAGCCTTCGCCAGCGACGCGAAGGACGGCGTGCCCACGGCGATCAGCAGGTCCTGGAACGTGGAGCGCGCAGCCGCCGCGGAGGCCGCAGACTGGCCCGCCAGCAGCGGGTCCAGCGCCGCCATGGCGGTCTGGGCAACGATTGCCGTGACGAGGACGATCCCGACGCGGGACCCGACGGCGATGGAGGCCTCGTTGAGCGCGGCCGCGGTCGCCGGGAGGCCGCGCGGCACGCTCGCGAAGATGATCGCCGTGCGCACCGTGGTCGCGACGACGAACCCGCCACCGATCAGCGCCAGCGGGATGATGAACGCGAAGTACGACGTGTGCACGCCGATCACCGCCGCGACGGTGACATTCCCGATCCCGACCGCCAGCACGCCGCCCGCGACCAGGTGACGTGGCGAGAACCGGGCAAGCATGAACCCGGCGATCGGGCCTGCGGCGATCAGCGCCAGGAACAGGGGCGCGACGGCGACGATCCCGAACAGCGGCCCGAACTTGAGCACGAGCGAGAAGTACAGCGGCATCTGGACCATCGCCACCGTCTGAGCGATCGCGATCACGAGCCCGACGAACAGCGCCACCGTGACCGGTCGACGATCGACCTGCAGCGCCGCGGGATGGCTGGCCCGCCGCCGCCACTCCCACCCGAAGAAGACGGCCACCAGCACGATCCCCGCCGCGATCAGGCCCAGCCGGAGCGGGTTGTCGAGGCCGCCACCCAGCCACATGATCCCCGTCGACAGCAGCACCACGCCGCTCGCCCAGAGCGCCGTCCCGAACACGTACGGACGCTCCGCCCGGCCGGGACGGTCCAGGTCGGGGACACGGTTCCAGCCGATCCAGAGCGCGACCGCGCAGGCGACGATCACGCCCACGAAGGCCGGCCAGCGGGTGTCCGGGATGAGCACCAGGAGGGACGGCGCCGCCGCTCCGGCCAGGCCGTAGACCGCGTATGCGACGCCGATCGCGGTCGCGCGGGCCACGCCCGAATAGGCGGTCGCGACCGACGCCAGCGCCACGGGGAACACGAAGGCAGCGGCGGCCGCCCCCATGATCCTGCCCAGCTGGAAGAGGGGACCTTCGGGGAAGAACAGGCAGACGACGCCGGCCAGGAGCGAGACGGCGAGGCCGATCAGCACCACGGGGCGCGCCCGTGTGAGGTCGCCGATGGCGCCGCCGACCAGGAGCAGGATCGCCGAGGCCACGGCCGTGATCAGCACGAAGCCCTCGAGATCGGGGCGTGCCCTGATGGCGGCCTGGACCGAGCTCGATGCGGGACCCCAGACCTTGGGGTCCAGCCCGGACGCCACCAGCGCCGCGGCCCCGGCGAGGAGCGTGCTGGCAGCTCGCCGATCCGCGACGAGATCGGCGATCACTGTGGGGAGCGGCGGGCGCTTCACGATTTCGCGATGCTAGCAGGCCGGACTCCCGGCGAGACGGCCTGCCACAGACGCGAGGATCGTCGCCCGGGTACGCGACCGGTTGCCGGGCGACGGAGTACGACTCGGTCGCTCAGACCGGTTCGAACCGCGCCTGGAAGAACCGCAGGTACTTCGGCTCGTAGACCATGCGCAGGCCCCGTGCCTGGTCACGGGCGTCGAAGCAGGCCTTCACCGACTCCGCCACCACGTCCATGTGCGCCTGTGTGTACACGCGCCGCGGGATCGTGAGACGGGTCAGCTCCAGCTTCGGGCGCTTGTGGTCGCCGGTCCTCGGGTCGCGCCCGGCGGACACGATGCCGCGCTCCATCGACCGGATGCCCGAGTCCAGGTACAGCTCCGCGGCCAGCGTCTGGCCCGGAAACACGTCCTGCGACAGGTGCGGGTAGAAGCGCTTCGCGTCGAGGAAGATCGCGTGTCCGCCGATGGGCTCCACGATCGGGATGTCCCACTCCTGGAGCAGCTCGCCGAGATACCGGACCTGGCCGACGCGGGAGCGGACGTGGTCGTCCTGGACCGCCTCCTCGATGCCGATGGCGAGCGCCTCCATGTCGCGTCCGGCCAGGCCGCCGTACGTGTGCAGGCCCTCGAACACGACAACGAGGTTCCGGAGCTCCTCGAAGGTGTCCCAGTCGTTGACGGCCAGCCAGCCGCCGATGTTGACCAGGTTGTCCTTCTTGGCGCTCATCCAGGCGCCGTCCGTGTACGAGCAGAACTCGAGCAGGATCTCCGCAATCGACTTGCCCGCGTAACCCTCCTCCCGTTCCTGGATGAAGAGCGCGTTCTCCACCATCCGCGTGGCGTCGAGCATCACCTTGATGCCCAGCGGCTCGCAGATGGCCCGGATGGCCTTCACGTTGGCCATCGAGACCGGCTGCCCGCCGGCCATGTTGACCGTGCCCGCCAGCGAGACGTACGGGATCTTCTCCGCCCCGACGTCGTCGATCAGGGCCTGGAGCTTGGCGAGGTCGACGTTGCCCTTGAACGGCAGGATGGCCTGCGGATCGTGCGCCTCGTCGATGATCACGTCGTGGAACGTGCCGCCCGCCATCTCCTGGTGCTCGCGGGTGGTCGTGAAGTACATGTTGCCGGGGATGTGGTCGCCCTTCTCGATCATCACCTGGCTGATCAGGTGCTCCGCGCCGCGCCCCTGGTGCGTCGGCACGATGTGCCTGTACCCGTAGAACCGCTGGATCGCCGCCTCGAGGTGGTAGAAGTTGCGGCTCCCGGCGTACGCCTCGTCCCCGAGCATCATCCCGGCCCACTGCCGATCGCTCATCGCGGAGGTGCCGGAGTCCGTGAGGAGGTCGATGTAGACGTCGTCCGACCTGATCAGGAACGTGTTCCAGCCGGCATCGTCGAGAGCAGCCATGCGCTGGTCGCGGGTCGTCACCTTGAGCGGCTCGACCATCTTGATCTTCCACGGCTCGGCCCAGCTGCGGCGGCCGTGCTGCTGTCCCATGGTGTGGAGCGAGTTCCCGGGCATGGGTCTCCTCTGCCTTGCGTCGCGTGCGCGACGGGACGCGTGGGGCGGCGATCGGACGAGGCGCCGGCCGCCCGGGTTGTTGACGCGGAGCGTACTCGCCGCGGGCCGTCCGCGGGGTCCCGGACCACGAGGCAAACCAGAAACGGGCCCGCGAGGGCCCGTTCCGATCGGGGATCCGGGGGTTCGTGGCGCCCCACGCCATGCGGGGTTGCCGGGTCACCCGAGCGCCACCCGCGGCTACTCCGTCTCGGCAGGCAGCTACTCCGCCTCGGCGGGCAGGGCGACCGTCACGACCCGCTCCTCCGCCCCGCGCACGAGCGTCAGCTCGAGGGGGAAGCCGGCGTCGCGCAGCACCTCGTGGAGCGCATCGACGTCCGTGATCGGCTTGCCTGCCACGGCGACCAGCAGGTCGCCCTCGGCGATGCCGGCGGCCTCGGCGGGAGAGCCCTCCTCGACGCCGCGCACCAGGATGCCCTCGCGCTCCGGCAGCCCGACGGACCGGCGCAGCCGCCGGGCGACGTGCGCCGGTGCCACCGCGATCCCCAGCCGCGGTCGCTCGCGCGACTCGCCGCGGCCGAGGGCCTCAACCCGCGCCCGGAGCGAGGCGTCCGCCGGCAAGGCGAGGTAGAACCCCTCGCCCACCCGGTTGGTGTTGAGCCCGAGGAGCGCGCCGTCCGCGTCCAGCAGCGGGCTCCCGGACGAGCCGGGCGCGAGCGGCGCCGTGTGCTCCAAGGAGCCGGAGATGCGCCGGCCACCGGGCCCACGGAACGCTCGCTCGACGGACGAGACGAACCCGAACGAGACGCGTGCGCCACCGGACGACGTGGCGGCCGCGGCGAACACGGCGGTCCCGATCGTTGCCGTGGCCGCGGACCACGAGATCGCCGGGACGCCGGTCGTGTCGGCCTCGACGACCGCGAGGTCGCCGTCCCAGTCGACGCCCTTCGCCGTGCCGCGCGTGGTGCGGCCGTCGGCGAAGCGCACGGTGACCTCGCCACCGCGGAGGTTGTGGGCGTTGGTCAGGACGCGGCCGTCGGCGATCACGACGCCGGAGCCGCGGAGACGGGAACCGATCCCGACGACGGAGGGGCCGACGGCGACGGCAACGGCCGCGACGGCTTCCTGGAGCTCGCTGAGGACGGACATGGGGACGGCGAGACCTCGCTGGCGACCCGGCCGCCGGCGCCTTCGGGGCTCCGGTCGTGCGGGTCAGTTGTTACTTGCGATCTGCAATCTACTATCGATCGCGACGCCGTGCAAGCCCCTCCCCTACCATTGCCAGGCGATGACCACGCCCCATGCAAACCCGCACGGCACGCCGGCCGCCCCGTCGCCCCCGCCCAGTGCCCTCGCCGCCGCCCTGGACCGCGTCGGCGATCGCTGGAGCCTGCTCCTCGTCGAGGCGCTCCTCGCCGGGCCGCGCCGGTTCGGCGAGCTGGCCGAGGCAATGGGCGGGATCGCGCCGAACATCCTCGCGGACCGGCTCCGCCGCCTGGAACGCGCCGGCATCGTGGTGGCGACGCCGTACTCGCACCGGCCCCCGCGCATGGACTACGCCCTCACCGCGGACGGACAGGAGCTGGGCGGCGCGCTGGCGCTGCTCGCGGGCTGGGGTTCCCGGCGCGGAGGCACGGGCGAGCCCCTCCGCCACGAGGCCTGCGGCACGCCCCTCGAGGCCCGCTGGCACTGCCCCACATGTGAGCGCCTCGTCGCCGGCGACGAGCCGGACGAGCTGACCCGCCTCTAGGTCAGCCGACCACGGGCTCGGCCACTCGCCAGGTCAGCGGGCCGCTTCGCCGGCCGCGAGGGGGTCGAACGCCTCCGTGCGTTCTGCGACCGCGTCCGCTCCCAGGCGCGCGGCCTCCATGCCGAGCGGCTGGTCCACGATCGCGCTCCAGCCATGTTCCTCGAGCGTCTCCAGGGTGGCTTCGGCGGCATCGAGCGCACGCCGGGCGTGCTCCGCGGCCGCGCCCGTGATGAGTGGCGTGTCGCGCGACCGGCGCAGGGCTGCGGCCACGGCGGATGCCCTGCGGGTCATGGCAAGCGAGGGTGTGCCCGGCCGTACGGCACGCCGCAGGATGACGTCCACGACACCGGCATCCGGCAGGAGCGCCGCGACGATGGCGTGCCACGCGACGGTGGCATCCGGGGCGAGGCCCGGCTCGATGAACGCGAGCGCGTGCTCGGGCAGGAGCGCCCGGCGAAGGGCGATCTCGGCCGCAGCTCGGGCCGGCGCACGCGGCTCGTCCACGATCCAGTCCGGCAGGGCGCTCACGCAGATGGACGAGGCATCGAGGCCGCCACGTCGCGCCAGCGCGACGGCAAGGAGCTGGAGGGCGAGCGCGCGACCGGACCGGGTCGCCGGATCCGACGGGACCCCGGTGGCGAAGTCCGGAGCCACCAGCAGCGGTCCGGCGGGCACCAGCATCCGCGTCCCAGCACGCGCCAGGAGCCGGTGGGCGAACGCATGGTCGGCCAGCGCCCGGTCCGGGTCGACGCTGCCCGCGACGATCTCGCGGATCGGGTCGGCGATCACCCCGTCGATACGCTCGAAGGCGGCAACCACCGCCTGGTCCGGCGCGGCGAGGGCAGGGGCGTCCGTCACCAGGCGGACGTACCCACGACCGAGGGCCGCCACCTCGTCCACCGCGCCGCGCAGCACGGCGAGCGCCCGCTGGGACCCGGTGGGGATCGGCTGGACGGAGGGATCCCACTCGGCGAGGCCCCCGCGCGACGATGGTGCGGCCTGCCACGGTTCCAGCCGTGCCCCGACCCGGGCCATGCGTTCGGCAAGCTCGCGGTTGGGCGGCACGTCCACGCGCAGCAGCCCGGCGCCCTCATCGATCGCCCGCGCGGCCTCCTCCAGGGCATCGACGATGGCCGGGGCGACCAGCGTCGACCCGAGCCACGGCCGGGCGCCCTCGCCCAGGAGCGCGGTGAGCTCCCGTCGGGCCGTCCTGTTGGCGTCGACGCGCTCCAGGGCGGTCCTTGCCAGCCGGGTCGCGTTCTCCACGGCAGCGGCGCGCCGGCCGGGATCGGCCAGCAGCTCTGCCTCGAGGCCGAGGTCCACGTTCCCCGCCGACACCTCGAGCGCCAGCTCCATCGGCGGGAGGTCGTACTCCGCCATGGCGACGGCGAACGGGAGGGCGATCCCCCCGCCCAGGCGGCGCGGATCCGGGGCGAGGTACCGCTCCACGACCTCCGCGGCCAGCGGTCTGGCCATCCGGTCCACCCCGCCGACGCCGAAGAGGTGCAGGATCGCCCGCTCCTGACCCAGCGTCGTCCGGGCGGCGGCCGCGGCGCCCCATGCCGACGCGAGCGTCTCCGCCCGCGCACGCAGGGCATCGAGATCCCGGCCGTCTCCGAACTGCTGCATGGGCGCAGTATGGCTGGCCGGGCGGGCGGGACGTGCGCCGATCAGGCGGGCTCGGCAGGCCCAGCAGGCTCTGTGGGCCCGATCCGCGCCGTGTCGCCGATCCAGACGTGCCCGTCCGCGAAGCGCTCGGCCTTCCAGATCGGCGCCCGGGCCTTCGTCTCGTCGATCGCGTACCGCGCGGCGGCGAACGCCTCGTCCCTGTGGGGCGAGGCCACGACGACGGCCACCGACGTCTCGCCCAGGGGCACGGAGCCGGTCCGATGGACGATCGCGAGGTGGGTGACGCCCCAGCGCTCCTCGATCTCGTCCGCGATCCGGCCCAGGACCTCGAGCGCCAGAGGCTCGAAGGCCTCGTACTCCAGGCCTTCCACCACCTTGCCCCGCACCTGCGCGGCGGCGGCGTCCTGGCCGGGGGCAGGCGTACCGGGGGTCACGCGCGTGCGGCCGAGGAACGCGACCACGCCACCGTCCTCGTTCGTCGCGAGCCGGTCAACGAGTGTCGCCAGGAGGTCCGCCGGGAACGGCTCCGCCCGGATCTCGAGGATCCATGTGTGCCGGCGACCGCCGTCCGTCTCGTCGGCTGCAGGCTCGTCCGCCGGCCCGCCGCCCCCGTCATCGTCCAGGTCATCGTCATCCGCTCCCCCGCTCACGGGCGGGATGCAGGCCACCTCGTCCCCGTCCGCCAGGGCAGTCCCGGGGTCCGCGTACACGCCGTTGACCGCGAATCGCAGGAAGGAGCGACCGGGCGCGAGGGCCGGCACCGTAACCACCACGGCGTTCCAGGCATCGTCCACGGTGGAGCCCAGGGGGACCTCCAGGCGAAGCTCCTTCATGCCCGCCGTCTCACGCTGCATCGCGAACAGCCGGACGCGGATCCGCAGGGGGGGCAGCACGGCCATCAGGAGGGCGACCCGGCCATCAGACCAGCAGCCCCGCGCCGAAATACAGACCGGCGGCGAGGATCGTGCCTGCCGTGATCGTCCCGACGTTGATGTAGAGCAGACCCGTCGCGGACTCCATCGACCGCGACCCGGCAGTCTTCAGCGCCGCCAGGCAGACCACCAGCGGGAACACCAGCCCGACCAGCAGCCGCAGCCAGACATACATCGCCCACGGCCCGAACAGCGCGGCGAAGGGCCCGCCGGTCGCGCCCGGCCCGATGCCCAGGCCCACCCAGACCACGAACAGCGCGACCTGGAGCGCGACGACCGCGAGCAACACACTCGCGACCCTCACCAGCGGGCCCTCCGGGAGCTTCGGCGTGACGAGATACCAGTGCCCGAGGATCATCGCCGCGAACACGCCGCCCGTCGCCAGCGCCAGGACGACCAGCTGCAGCGCCAGCATCACGACGCCCCCGATGGTGCCGCCCCAGGTCAGCCCGCCGAAGACGAGGACCGCCATGCCTGCCGCGAGTCCGGCGACGCCCGGCACGACCCCACCACGCCCGCGGGACAGCCTGATCATGGTGACCAGTGAGAGGGCGATGAACGCGACCAGCGCCGCCCGACGCGGCCCGTCCCACGCCGGGTCAGCGGTCACCGGCGATCCGGCAGCGATCGACGGCAGGCCGGTATCGGACAGCCACGTCAGCACCGCGAAGGCCGCCGCGCAGAAGGCGGTGAACGCCAGGTACCCCTTCGTGGCGTCCGTCCGCAGGCGGGCCAGCGCGACCACCGTGAACGACCCGACCGCGAGGCTGGCGAGGACCGTCCAGTTGATCAGCGCGAGGTTGGAGGCGATCTGGTCTGCGGGCACGGCCGGAGTGTAGCGGCCAGCCGCACCGGGGCCGGATAATGGGTTGCGGGGATGGCAAGGCGGGACGGTCGCCCGCGGCGACAGGAGGCTTCGATGACGATCGGACGGGACACGTCGATCACGTGGCTGGGACATGCCGCGGTCGAGATCGCGACGCCGGGCGGAAGCCGCGTGCTGATCGATCCCTGGCTCGGCAACCCGATGAGCCCGAAGCCCGCCGACGCGGTGGACCGCTGCGACGTCATGCTCGTCACGCACGGGCACGGGGACCACATGGGCGACGCGATCGCACTCGCGGCCCGGCTGCGGCCGGCCTGGCCGTGCATCCACGAGATGGGCATGTGGCTCGCGCGGAGGCTCCCCGGCGGCGCCGACCAGGTCATCGGCATGAACAAGGGTGGGACGGTCGAGGTGGCCGGCCTGCGGGTGTCGATGACCGGGGCGGAGCACTCCGCGGGCGACTGGAACCCCGGCGGCGAGACCACGCTCTACCTGGGCGAGCCCGCCGGGTTCGTGATCGAGATGGAGAACGGGTTCCGCGTCTACCACGCGGGCGACACGGCCGTCTTCGGCGACATGGTGCTGATCCGGGAGCTGTACCAGCCGGATCTCGCCCTGCTGCCGATCGGCGGGCACTTCACCATGGACCCGGTCGCGGCGGCCCTGGCCGTGGAGCTGCTGGGCGTGACCCATGTCGCTCCGATCCACTGGGGCACGTTCCCGGTGCTGGCCGGGACACCGGCAGAGCTGGAGGCGGCGATGCGGGCCCGCGGGCTGGATGCCGAGGTCCACGCCTGGGCGCCTGGCGACACCATCAGCTGAGCGGGACGCGGGCGAAGCCCGTCAGCTGCCGGGTTGGGCGGCCCGGGCCAGGGTCGGCGCGAGCCGGGCGACGACGGCCCCGACCGCGAGACCGATGAAGAGCCCAGTCAGGTTGTCCACGACATCCGCGCTCTGGCAGCCGCGGCCAAGCGGAGCCACAAGCAGCTGGGTCGTCTCGATCGCGAACGGGAGTGCGACTGCCAGGATCAATACCGCTGCCTTGCGGGGAGACCTCGGAACCAGCGCAATCGCGAAACCCAGGGGGATGAACATGATGATGTTGCCGAGGACGTCTCCGGGCCAGTGAAGCTGATCCAGCGGCGCCAGGCCAATCCGGGACAGGTCACAGGATCCGACGGGAGGAAAGTCAAGCCTGCTCCCGCCGGGGAGCGGAGTCAGGGTGCCAGCCAGGATGACGCCCGCGCTCATGAGGAGCACCCAGGCGAGAGGCCGCCGGACGCCCAACCAGCGCGCCACGCGGCCGCTTGCCAGCGTGCCCACCACCAGGGCGAACACGAGGCAGGGAACAAGCCACGGCAGGACCGACACCCACCAGATCACGGTCGCACGAAAGCCATACGTGTCATTGTCGGGATCGGCACCGCCCGGATCAGGGGGCGCCGATCTCCAGGGTCGCAGGAATCACATCGAGGCGCAGGCTCGCAACGGGCGCGAGCCACGATGTCGCGACGGGCGGCGCGACCGGCGCCGTAGGCTCGACGCCCCGGACGTAGTCGAGGAGAGCCCGGCGCAAGGCCGGCTCATCCGCTCCGCTCGCCATCGCCAGGAACCGCTTCACCTCATCCACCACGTCCAGCGGCGGAGGTGACGAGATCGCGCGCAGCACCTTGGGACTCTGGGTCGGCTCGACGCTCTCCGCGTCGTAGAACAGCTCTTCGTGCAGCTTCTCGCCAGGCCGCAGGCCGATGGTCGTGATCGGCTGGCTGTCGGGATCGCGACCGGCGAGCCGGACGAGGTCCCGGGCCACGTCCAGCACCTTGACGGGCTTGCCCATGTCGAGCACGAACAGGTCGCCACGGTTGCCCAGGGCGGCCGCGTCGAGGATCAGCCAGGCCGCCTCCGGGATCGTCATGAAGTAGCGCGTCATGTCCGGGTGAGTGATGGTGAGCGGCTCACCGTTCTCAAGCTGCTCCTGGAAGATCGGCACGACGCTGCCCGTCGACCCGAGGACATTCCCGAACCGGACCGACACATAGGGGCGCCCCGTCCGCCGGGCGGCATCCGCAACCAGCATCTCCCCGATCCGCTTGCTCGCACCCATGATGCTCGAGGGGCGGACGGCCTTGTCCGTGGACACGAACACGAAGCGCTCGACGCCGGCTGCAGCCGCAGCCTCGAGGAGGACGAGCGTGCCCCCCATGTTGACGTGGGCGGCGTCCGACGGGTGCTCCTCCATCATCGGCACGTGCTTGTATGCCGCAGCGTGGAAGATGACGCTGGGGGCTTCCTCGCTGATCAGCCGGTCCATGGAGCCACGGCTGGCGGTGTTGGCCAGGACGATTCGCAGCTCGCCCGATGCGCGGCCCTGGGCACGCCGGGTCTCGAGCTCCCGCTGGAGCAGGTAGAGCGGGCTCTCGGCGCGATCGACGAGGACCAGGCGCCGTGGCCCGATCGCGAAGACCTGGCGCGCCAGCTCCGACCCGATCGAGCCCGCGCCGCCCGTGATCATGACCGTGCGGTCGCGGATGATCGCGTCCACGTTGACCGCATGCTCGGTGACGGCCGGCCTGCGCAGGAGATCCTCGACGCGAACCCGCCGGACGCGGTGCGCGTCCACGCTGCCGTCGATGAGCTCCGAGATCGGGGGGACCGTCCGGACCTCCAGGTTCAGCGCCATCGCCGCCTCGACCACACGCCGCACCGCGTCGCCCGGGGCACCCGGCATCGTGACCAGCAGACCGGTGGCGCCCGTGGCGGCCACCGCCCGCTCCAGCGCATCGACGCCACCGAAAACGCGGAGCCCGGCGACCGTCGCGTTGGCGAGGCTTCGATCATCGTCCAGGAAGCCCACCGGCCGGACCCCCGATGCCCGGTGGCGCGCTGCCGACCGGGCCACCAGCACCCCGGCCTCGCCGGCGCCGTAGAGCAGGGTCGCATGGCGATCGCCCGCCTCGGGTCGCGACGGACGCACCGCGTCGGCGGCGGCGCGGATCCCGAACCGGACGCCACCGAGGACGGCCACGCTCAGGAGCAGCTCGATGGGCCAGAAGGAGCGTGGGAACCCCGCCGTCCAGTGGCCGCCCTCGATCACGGCGGTCCCGTAGAACGTGGCGATGGCCACGATGGAGCCGAGCGTTGCGGCCCCGACGATCCGGGCCAGCTCCGGGACGCTCGCGAAGCGCCACCGCCGGCTGTACAGGCCGAGCAGGATGTTGACACCGGTGCGCACCGACAGGAGCAGGAGCACGATGAACGGGAACGCCGGTATCTCTTTCGGGCCTTCGAGCTCGTCCATCCCCAGGGCCAGCGCCAGGTAGGCGGCGAACACGATGCCGGCGAGGTCGATCGCGAGGAGGTAGCGGCCGCGGATGTCGCGGGCGGCCCGCAACAGGACCTGCGTCGCGGACCGGCGCGCCCCACGGCTCGAGTCGTCGGCGAGGCCCACCGCACTGTTGCCCCGGGACGGAGGTGGCAGCGTCACCGAGCGACCGATTGTGAAGGAGCGACGGATGGTCATGGTGCCCTCACGAGGGGGGACGTCCCCCGAGATTGGCCTGTCCTCGATCCTGTCTGGAGCGCGACGGCACTGGAGCGACTGCGCTCCCCGGCGACCGCTCGAGCCAACACCCGCGTCCAGCATCGCCGGACGCGGTCACTATTGGCCTCTGCACATTCCCCGGATACAGGACATTAGGTCAAAGTACCTATCATTGCCAGTACCTTTTGCGATCCTTTTTGGGGCGGAATCGCGTTCAGTGGTGCGCGCCCGCACCGGCGCCGTTGGAGGCGGCGGATTGACTCCGCGGTTGGACCTCGGCGATCCGCCCCTGGCGAGCGCAGTGTCATGCGAGTGCAGTTGACGACGCCCGATCGTGGGATCGATGATGGATCGATCCCGGCTGACGGAGCGTCCCATGATTCCGGGTAGGGGGTGCATCCCGTGGAAGTCCGGCGACAGATCGCAATCGCTCGAGCGTGGCTCCCGCTGCTGATCGTCGCCCCCCTGCTGGCAGCCGTCGTCGCCTTCGGCGTTGCGAGCAGCCAGCCGCAGGTCTACCAGGTTTCTGCGCAGATGCTCCCGCAGCAGTTCCTGCCCGGTAACCCGGACTACTCGACCGTGTCGCTCAGCCGTGCGCTCGTCCTGACGACCAACTTCGCATCCATCGCCAAGAGCCGCGACCTCCTGTCATCGATCCAAACCCAGCTGGGCGACAAGGACACTCTCGAGAATTTCGTCAAGCGGGTCGATGCAACGGTGGATCCGAACACGGCGGGCCTGACCATCACCGCGCGGGCCGGCGACCCCGTGGCGGCCCAGGCCATCGCCAACGCCGTGGCGCATGCGATCCAGGCCAAATCCTCCGACGCCTCGAACACGGCGTCGCTCCTCGCGGACATGGAGACGGTGCGGACTCGGATGCTGGCGGCGGAGTCAGAGTACGAGCGCCTGCTGGCGCTTCCGACACCGCGCAAGACCGAGGACGAGCTCGCGCTGGCGAACTCGCTCGCCACTGTCCGCGAGCTGACGACCGTCTACGACACGCTGACGGCATCGCTAGGAAGTGGACAGGATGGCCTGGTCGTCGTGGACCAGGCCGCGGCCGCAAGCGCCCTGAAGATCGCACCGCTCGCGCTCCGGGACACGTTGCTCGCGGCGGTCGCCGCACTGATCATCGCGGCCGGAATCGTGTCACTCCTCGAATACCTCGACGACAGGGTCAAGGACCCTGAGACCATCGAGGCAGTCACCGGCCTGGGCACGCTCGGAACGCTTCCGCGGATGAAGGGCGACAAGGGCCGGAGCGAGATCTACCGGTTGGCGACCCTCCTGTACCCGCGCTCGCCCGCGGCCGAGGCGTATCGAACGCTGCGAAGCAACATCGAGTTCGCCGCCGTCGATGCGCCGATCCGGACGCTGCTCGTCACCAGCGCCATCCCCGGCGAGGGCAAGACCATCACGTCGGCCAACCTGGCCGCAGTCTTCGCGCAGGCGGGACGGCGGGTCCTGCTCGTTGACGCGGACCTGCGGAAGCCCGGCGTCCACGTCGCGTTCAACCTGCCCAACGCGCGTGGCCTCACGACACTGATACGCGGCGACGAGCTGGGACTGGATGACGTGGCGCTTGCCACCGAGCAGGCGGGCCTGCGGATCCTGACCTCGGGGCCATTGCCACCCAACCCGGCCGAGCTCCTCGGGTCGCACAGGATGCGCACAGTGCTGGAACGCCTCAAGTCCGAGGTCGACCTCGTCATCCTCGACAGCGCGCCGCTCCGGGGGCTCACCGACTCGGCAGTTCTCAGCTCATTCGTGGACGGGACCGTCCTCGTGATCGATGCCGGTGTCAGCCGGCGACAGGTTGTCCGCCAGTGTCGCCAGGCGCTCGAGAAGGCGGATGCGAACGTGCTGGGCGCAATCCTGAACCGGATCCCCGACAAGTCCCGCTCCTCTGGCGAGGCCTACGGCTACGGCTACGGGTCTGATCCCGCGACCGAGAAGCCTGCGTGAACGAGCGGGCCAGGGTCGCCGATCCACGCTGACCCGTCGAAGCGCGTCTTCAGAGGCTCCAGAAGGCAAGGCTCACCGGAACCGACTCCGGAGGGATCACGGACTTCACGTCTATGAGGACGCCTCCGGCCCTCAGCTTGCCGACGATGCCCGCGGGGCCCTGCTCGAGATACTCGGCGTGCGGGACCGCGAGGATGAGACCATCAAGGAGGGTCATCTCGTCCATGGAGCACAGGGTCACCCCGTACTCGTGCAGGGCCTCCGTGGCGGCGGCCCTGGAATCGTGGACGAGAGGGGTGATCCCGAACTGGCTGAGCTCCCGGATGATGTCGGGCACCCGGCTGTTCCGCAGGTCGGAGACGTTCTCCTTGAATGTGAGCCCGAGGATGCCGACTCGCGCCCCCTTCACCGGTAGCCCGGCATTGATGAGCATCTTCACGAGCTTCCCCGCGATGTGCTCCCCCATGCGGTTGTTGGTGCGCCGTCCCGCGAGGATGACCTCGGGCTGGTATCCCAGCTGCTCGGCTCTCGTGGTCAGGTAGTAGGGATCCACCCCGATGCAGTGTCCCCCGACCAGGCCGGGGGTGAACGGAAGGAAGTTCCACTTCGTCGCCGCTGCCGCGAGCACGTCCGCAGTCCGGATCCCGAGCCGGTCGCAGATCAGGGCGATCTCATTCATCAGCGCGACGTTCAGGTCGCGCTGGGTGTTCTCGATGACCTTGGCGGCCTCCGCGACCGCGATCGACGGCGCCCTGTGCACGCCCGCCAGCACGATGCGGGCATAGGCGTATGCCACGCGATCGAGGGTCGCGGCGTCCTGCCCGGACACGATCTTCGTGATGCGCTCGAGCGTGTGCTCCTTGTCGCCGGGGTTGATGCGCTCAGGGGAGTAGCCCAGCGTGAAGTCCTGTCCGGCGCGCAACCCGGACTCCCGCTCCAGGACTGGCCCGCAGATCTCCTCGGTGACGCCCGGGTACACCGTCGACTCGTAAACGACGACCTCCCCGCCGGACAGCACACGGCCGACCGTTTCCGAGGCGCGCACAACGGGTGACAGGTCGGGGCGGTTGTTGGCGTCAACGGGCGTTGGGACTGCGACCACGAAGAATGTGCACCCCCGGAGATCGTGGGGATCGGACGTCATCCGGAGCGCCGTGCCGAGCAGCGCCTCCTCATCCTGCTCGCCGGAGCGATCGTGGCCCCGGCGCAGCTCCTCGACCCTCCCGTCGGAGATGTCGAACCCGACCGTGCCCGGGAAGTGCCGGGCGAACGCCAGGGCAACCGGCAGTCCCACGTAGCCGAGGCCGACCACCGCAATCTTCTCGTCCATCATCTCTCCCGTTCGCCATGTCCGGGCGGGCCACCTCGAGCCCGAGGCGACGCTGGCTCCATCCCTCCCGGTCCCATCGGGGTACGATCGCAGGATGGTTCGCCGAATCCGGATCATCCACTCCTGCGAGGGCGGTTTGGTGCGCCCCACGCCGTCGGGACCGGCGGTCGAGGCATGATATCCGTCGCCACTGGCGCTCGACAGACGCCAGCACAAACGCTGGCGAAGGCGGCTCCCGGTGAGCAGGCCGCCGGCGCCGGGCGATCCGAGTGAGAAGCGCGATGTCGACTGTGTCAACCACACCAGACCTGTCCTTGACCGGTGGCAAGGACGCGCGATCATGGCCCGGCTCCGTTGGCCGGGGAATCCGGAGGGCAGTGACCGGCGACGGCCGCCTCCTGATTGTCGGTCTGCTGATCTGCGGTGTGATCCTGGCCGGGATGATCCGCGAATCACAGGTCGTGATGCTGGTGGGTGCTCTCGCGGCCCTCGGGGTCAGCATCGCCTCCCCGGCGACCGGACTGGTGGTCCTCGCGTTCATGGCACCGCTCAAGCCTCCGCCCGCCGTTCCTGCTCCGGGCTTCAACCTGATCCTGATCTCGGCGATCCTGCTGGGCTGCGTCTACCGGCTGCCAATCGATCGCCCTCGCCTGCGTGTGGCTCCGTCCCTGCTCCTGCTGGCTGCATTCGTCCTCTACGTCTTCGTGCAGCAACTGCCGGACATGCTCTCGGGCTACGCCGGAGATCGAGCTCACGACGTGGGGTATCTGTTCTACCAGCTCCTGGCAGGGTTCGGCACGATCGTTGCTGCCGGGCTCGTCCTTCGAAACCGGTCGCCGTACCCCGTCCTCGTGGCCCTCCTCCTGTCTGCCATCTTCGC
>Ga0302263_10000397_pt1 | contig 16790 bp, 14 predicted proteins | sample II_Fen_N1_4_FD_194564 | JGI IMG/M metagenome (GOLD analysis project Ga0302263, IMG submission 194564) | Peat permafrost microbial communities from Stordalen Mire near Abisko, Sweden - II_Fen_N1_4 | ecosystem: Environmental > Terrestrial > Soil > Wetlands > Permafrost | place: Sweden: Abisko... | reverse complement strand
CTTGCAAAATAGAAAGGGCGGTTCAGAAACCGACAGTCAGCGAGGCGACCAACGAGCGTGGCTGCCCTTTGTAGTACTGCGGCGCACCGTAGAAGTCGGGGTTGGTCGGGTCGGCGTTGATGGTTCCGGACTTGACGCCGGAGAGGTATTGCTTGTCGAAAATGTTGTTGGCGTTAAGGCTGATGGTGGTTTCCTTGAGCCCGCTGACCAAGTCCTTGAAGCGATACCCCAGGTTCAGGTCGAAGATTGTGTAACCGCCGATTTTCTGGGTGTTCGCCAGGTCGCCGTAGTAGCTGCCGGTGTAACGCCCGAGGAAGTTGGCGTAGAACGCTTGGTTGTCATAGCCGATGCCCGCGCTGACCAGGCGATGGGGGGCGTCGAAGAGTTGATTGCCCTGGGTGTCGGCGGTGAGACCGGCGGCGCTGTAATCCGAGTCCTGGGTCGAGCTGAGCCTGGTGAATGAGCCGAAGTAGTTGAAGTTGGCCGGCAGCTTGCCGTTCACCGCCAGTTCCAGGCCCTTGGTGGTGACGTTGCCGGCGTTGAAGTACTCGGTCACGCCGGTCACCGGTGAATAGGCGGCCTGGCGGTCCTTGAACTTGTCGTAGAACACCGCGGCACTGACCAGCGTCATGTCAGTGCTGTAGCGCCAGCCGATCTCCTGGTGCCAGGTCAACTCGGGTTTCTGCTTTGCGCCGCCGTTGATTCGGCCGTAGACCGATGCGATGGCCGGTACGCGCATATTCGAGGTGGTGTTGTAGTAGAGCTGGTTTTGCTGATCGAGCTGGTAGCTGAGACTCAGGCTGGGCAGGAAACGGTTGTAGTCTTCGGTGTTGTCGTAGCCACTAAGGCGGTCCGCACCCTTGAGCTCGGTGTGTTGCCAGGCCAGGCCAGTGGTCAGGGCGAGCGCGCTGTTGATGTTCCAGGTGTCCTGAACCCAGAGTTTCTGCGTGGTGATCTGATTTGCCTGGTTGGTGTTGTAGACGATATTGCCGCGGCTATCGCGGATCGAGTCGCTGCCATCGATGCTGGCCGGTTTGCCGTTGCTTTTGATCGGCGTGAACACGAACTGATTGCGCGCGTGGGTGTAGTCGGCCCAGAGCCCAAGTTGCAGGACGTTGTTCTCGGCAAGGGTCAAATCCAGGCTATTGCTCGAACCGATACGGTACTGGGTCGGGAACAGTTGCAGCGATGCCGGCACCACCGGGTCCAATGCATCGCCGTCAAGGTTGACGTCAGTGCCCAGCTTGCGTTCGTTTACCGCCGCCGTGGCGATGGACGCCGTGCCTTCGGTGACGCGTACGTAGTACGGATTGATCTTCAACTGGGCGCCGTCGGACAGATTGAACAGGCCGTTGAGGCCATAGGTCTGGATTTTGAAGTCGGCCCGTGAGTTTTCCGCGCTGCTACCGGGCACGGTGATGTCGGCCACGCCATCGGTGCCACCCTCGGTGGGGTAGACATTGCGCGGGTAGCCGTGGTCGTAATCGTTGGCCCGGTACTGCGCCAGGGTCGGCGACAGATAGGTGTTGGTGCGCATCAGGAAGCTGGAGAACAGCGCATTGATCTGGTTGCCATCGCCCCATTTGTATTGCAGGTTGCCTTCGTAGCGATTGGACGACAGCTCACCGTCCGAGTCGTCCCACAGGTCGCCAGTGGTGCGCGATGCCGACAGCCACGCTGACAGGCCCTCGTACTCGCCGGTATTGACCCGCACGAATGAGCGATAGAGGTTGTTGCTGCCGATGTTTTGCTTGTACAGAACGCCGCTTTCCTTGGTCGGGGCGACTGATTTGATCTCGACGCTGCCGCCGCTGGCGGTCAGGGTCGGTGCGTTGATCGAAGCGGAGCCGTACAACACCGACACCGATTCATAGTTCTCCGGGTCACCGAGGAAGTCCGCGTGGGGTGTCAAGAACTGCGGGTCGTTCAGCGGAATGCCATCGCGGGTAAAGCCCAACTGATCTTGCGAGAACCCGCGAATGTTCAGCGAACCTTCGGTGATGCCGCTGGAATCGCCGCCGCTTGAGTGCACCCCCGGCAGGTACTTCAGTGCGCCCGTGACGGCGCTGTCCAGGCCGACAAATTTCTCCAGTTGGGCCTTGCTCAACGTGGCTCTGGATTCAGGTGCCTTCTCTTTTTTCGCATCGCCGACAAAGGTGTCGGCGGTCTCGCTCTGCCCCTGCACGACAACGGTGTCGAGCACTGAGTCCTGGGTTTGCGCAGTGGCATAACCCGATATGAGCAAAGTGCCGGACACCGAAATGGCCAGGCTTGTGTGTTTGAATCCACTCAGATATTGCATACGTCTAGTTCCACGGTTTGTAAACGATGGGAACAGCGTTGCAAGCGATATGCCATTAAATTAAATGCATAAAAAACAATAAGTTATATGTATTTTTTCGGCGAATGCTGCTGGGCGTTCAGCAGGTGTGCGGGAAGGGTGCTGCTGGCGCAGCAGGCAAAAAAAGGGCCGTCTCCATGCAGAGGACGGCCCGCAAAAACCAGAGGAATTTTATCGCGCAGTAATCACTGACAGCTTGGTGATGCCGGCGCGTTCGATCGATGCCATCGCCCGCGCCACTTCGCCATAGTTCACCCCGTCATCGGCCTGCAATTGCACCCGCACGTCGGGGTCCTTGGCCTTGGCCGCCTGCAGGTTGAGTTCCAGCAAGTCCGGCTGGATCTCGTCCTTGTTGATGAACAGCTTGCCGGCCGCATCAATGCTCACCACCAACGGGTCCTTTTGCTCGACCGGTGCCACGGCTTCGGTCTTGGGCAGATTGATCGGAATGGCGTTGGTCAGCAGGGGGGCGGTGACAATGAACACCACCAGCAGTACCAGCATCACGTCCACCAGCGGTGTCACGTTGATCTCGCTCAGCACCTCGTCGCTGTCTTGCGTGGAGAAGGCCATCTCAGGAAGCCTCCTGCACTTTGTGCGCGTTGCCCGGGACCGCCACCTTGCGGGTGACCGGATTCACCTGGACACGGAATGCGCTCTTCTGCGCGAGGCTGTAGAAATCATGGGCGAAATCGTCGAGGTCGGCAGCGGTCAGCTTCAGTCGCCGCAGGAAGTAGTTGTAGACCAGCACCGCGGGCACGGCGACGGCAATCCCCACGCCAGTGGCGACCAGGGCGGCCCCGATGGGGCCGGCGACGGTTTCCAGGCTGGCGGAACCGGCCGCGCTGATGCCTTTCAAGGCTTCCATGATGCCCCACACGGTGCCGAACAAACCAATGAACGGCGACGTACTGCCAATACTCGCGACCACCGCCAGCCCGGTTTCCAGCGACCGGCGTTCCCTTACGATCTGTTGGCGCAAGGCGCGTTCGAGGCGGTCCTGATGATTGATCGCTTGACTCAGGTCAGCCGCATGCGGTGTTTCACCGACCTGGATCGCGGCATAACCGGCCTGTGCCACGCGTGCCGCGGCACCGGGTTGGGTGTCGGCCAATGCCGCAGCCGAGCCCAGGCTCGGCGCGGCCCAGAACTGTTTGTGGAACCTGCGATCCTGCGCTTTCAGGCGACCGAATTGCACGCCCTTGAGCAGGGCCAGGCCCCAGGTGGCGACGGAAAATACCACCAGCAGCCAGATGACCGCGCTTTCGATGGATTCAAGTGGAGAGGCCAGTAACGTCATGATGTTTTCCCTCGGCATGGGGCGCGATGAGTACGCCCCTCAGTCATTAATTGATTTTGAAATCGATGGGCACGCTGACCCAGCCGACCTGGGCGACATCGCCCTGTTTGGCCGGTACGAAACTCCAGCGTTTCACGGCATTCAACGCCGCGTCGTCGAGTTGCTGGCGACCACTGCTTTTCTGGATCTGGATCTCACCCGGTTTGCCGCTTGGCAGAACCTGGACCCGTAACAGCACCGTGCCTTCCCAACCGCGACGCTGCGCCAGCGACGGGTACTCCGGCGCCGGGTTCTTCAGGTACGCCGCATTGGCCGAAGCCGGCGTCACCGGAGCGGGTGCCGCAGGGGCGGGCGGTGCTGCGACCGGTGCTGGCGGTTGTGGTGGCGCCGGCGGTTGCTCGACCGCTTTGGGTACAGGCTTGGGCGCCGGCTTGACCACGGGCTTGGGTTTTGGAATCGGCTTGGGCGCTGGTTTCGCGGCCAGTTCGTCGACGATGGGCGGCGGTGGTTCGACCACGGGTGGCGGTGGCGGTGGCGGTGGTGGCGGTTCGACGACGGGTGGTGCCGGTTGCGAGAACTCGATGGTCATCGGCGGAATCTGCGGCGGCACGACAGGCAATACCGTGGTCGGTTGCTGAATGATCCAGAAGATCACCGCGCCGTGTGCCAACAACGCGAGCACCCCGAGCAAGACGCCTTCACGGCGGCTTAACACGTCTTTGGGTGCTCGCTGCAACCGCAGTCGCTCCAACGGCACTCGAGGTGCCCGGCCGAGGTCGACCAGCGCGCCAACCGGCGCCTGGCTCCATAGCGCCTCCGGCACCGCGGCAGTGGTTTGGACTTTGCCCATTACTGACTCCAGTTATGAAAAAGGCTGTACAGAGCAAAAGAGCAATTACTGTGCCCAACCTTTCCAAACGGGCCTGGTGGCTGTCGGCTTTGGGGGAGGAGGCCTCGGTGGTGTTCATTACTCGATGGGGAGCTGCCATTCACGCAGCAACGTTGCTGTCCGACTGCTGCTGTAGCAGCAAGCAGGCTCAGTGTTTAGCGGCCTCCAGGCTGGCGCTGCGCGGCGATTGAGCGAGTACGCCGATCTTTTCCAGACGGGCGCGCACAATGTTGCGACTGATGCCCAGGACTCTCCCGGTCTGCAATTGATTGCCATGGCAAAACCGATAGGCTTCACGAAACACCGTTTCTTCGATGTGCTCGTAAAGGTTTGGCAGGTTCTGTTCGAACAGTTTGGCCAGTGCTTCTTCCAGGCTCGCAGGCGACTGGGCGGTAGCAACGGCCAATGGCGAACCGTTCGTGCGAGCGCCGTGGTTGCGCATGTCCACAAGGTGCAAGTCTTCCGGTTGCACACGCTTGTTCAGGCACACGAGCAACGCGTGATGAATGGAGTTTTCCAGCTCGCGGATGTTTCCCGGCCAACTGTGCTCGAGCAGCTTGCGTTCGCATTCCGGGCTCAATGTGGCGCGGTTGTAGCCAAGTCGCTGGCAATGTTCTTCAAGGAAAAATTCTGCCAGGGGAAGGATGTCGCCCGGCCGTTCACGCAGTGCCGGCAGGCGAATCGTTGCGACGTGCAGACGGTAGAACAAGTCCTCGCGAAAGTTGCCGGCGACCACAGCATCGGCCAGGTTGACGTTGGTGGCGGACACCAGACGCACATTGATCGGGATCGGCGTGCGCGAGCCCAGGCGCACCACTTCGCGCTCCTGCAGCACTCGCAGGAGCTTGACTTGCATGTTCAGCGGCAAGTCGCCTATTTCATCGAGAAACAGCGTGCCGCCCTTGGCGGCTTCGAACCATCCGGCCTTGCTGGTGGTGGCGCCGGTGAAAGCGCCTTTCTCGTGACCGAACAATTCGCTTTCCACCAGTGTCTCGGCAAACGCTCCGCAGTTGACCGCGACGAAGGGTTCGTTACGACGATGACTGAGATTGTGAATGTGCCGCGCGACCAGTTCTTTGCCGGTGCCGGTTTCGCCCATGATCAGCGCGTTGGCATCGCTGGGCGCCAGGCGCTCGATGCGATTGAGCAGTTCCAGTGAACGAGGGTCCTTGAACACCAGTACGGTGGCCCGGACCGATTTGGTCAGTTCGCGAGCATGGGGATGTGTAATCAGTGCCATGGTGCTATTCCTGTAGCTAAGACCGCCGAAGAATCATGCACGATATTCATTTAGATTAAAAAATTCTTAATTCGAATTTAGTTATTCGTTTAAGGAATATTGATTTGCTGGATTTCGGTGGCTGTAAAACACCGGGATGCAAGGGGCCGTAACGGCTCAAACCCGCCCTTGAAGGCCCGCTGGCAATCACCGCGGGAGCGACGAAACCACGCGCTAATGACAACCTACACGTGCGCAACCTCGACGTGATCGCTGCCGACCAGCTCGGTCAGCAGCTCGTCCTTGAGCTTCTGCAAGCGCGGCGAATGGCGTTCGCGAGGGTGGGGCAGGTTGACGTGGATTTCGTGTTTGATGCGCCCCGGACGAGCGTCCATGACGATCACCCGATCGCCGAGGTACAGCGCTTCTTCGACGTCGTGAGTGACCATGATCATCGTGCTGCGTTGCTGCACCCACAGGCGTTGCAGCTCGCGTTGCAGGTGGACGCGAGTCAGCGCGTCGAGGGCGCCAAACGGTTCGTCGAGCAAAAGGATTTTCGGTTTGTTGATCAACGCGCGGGCAATTGCTGCACGCTGTGCCATGCCACCGGACAACTGATGCGGGTAGGCATTTTCAAACCCTTGCAAATTGACCAGCTGAATGTGTTCAGCCACCAATCGGGTTTTCTCCTTTTTCGTCAGGGGGTGGTTTTTCAGGGCCACCGCGATGTTTTGCTCGACGGTTTTCCACGGGAACAAGCGGTGGTCCTGGAACACGATGCCGCGTTCCAGGCTGGTGGAGTCGATACGTTTTCCATCGAGCAGGATGTCGCCGCTGTACTGGGCTTCAAGGCCGACAATCAAACGCAGCAAGGAAGATTTTCCGCAGCCGCTGGCACCGACGATGCTGACGAATTCACCGGGTTTGACCGACAGGTTGATGTCCTGGAGCACCGTTAACGGTTTGCCTTCGATGGCGTACTGCTTGCCCAGGCCGCGTATGTCCAGGGAACCCGGCAGGTGGGTGGTCTGATCCAGCCAATGTTGCTTGAGTGATGCGTTCATGATTGATCCAGCCTTTAACGAGTGTCGCGCCAGCGCAGCAGGTGCTGGCTCAAGCGCGTGAACAATTGGTTCATTGCGTAGCCGAGCAGGCCGATGCAGAGCACGCCGATGACCACGACTTCCATGCGTGAGCCCGCCTCGGCATTCATCATCAGGTTGCCCAGCCCCGCGCCAGTCGAGAGAAACAACTCGACACCGACGGAACTCACCCAGGCGAATGCCAGGGCATGCAGCGCACCGTTGGCGATGGAGGGCAGGGCGCTCGGCAGTAGCACTTGGGTCAGTTGCTGAACCGGTCCAAATTCGAAAACCCGGCCGACTTCCCGGTATCGCGGTTCGATATGGCTGAAGCCTTCAAAGGTGTTGAGCGTCATGGGATAGAACGCGGCGAGGCTGACGATCAGTATCTTGGCTCCCTCACCACTGCCGAACCACAGGGCGATCAGCGGGATCAGTCCCAGGATCGGCACTTGTCGCATCATGTGGTAAAGCGGCCCGATGACCCGCTCGACCACGGTCGACATCGCCATGGATGCACCAACGGCAATGCCCAGCGTGACCCCCAGCAGCAGCCCGATGCAGGTACGTTGCAGGCTGGCCAGCGTGCTGATCAGCAACGCACCGCTGTCGATCAACTCCACCAGGCCTTGGCCGATCACTTCCAGGGGTACAAACGCATAAGCCTGCGCGGTGCCCTGGCGCGAGGCGATTTCCCACAGGCCGATCAGTACCATCGGCAGCAACAAGCCACGACCTCTACGCAGCAGGTGAACCAGTGAATTCATGTGATTCTCCTAACGGGTTTTCCAGCGGAACAGGCGTTTTTCCAGCAGGCGAAAGCCATGGTCGAGGACGAAGCCGATCAGCCCGATCACGACCACGCCGACCATCACGATGTCGATGCGCATCAACTGTCGCGCCATCTCGATCATCTGCCCCAGGCCGCTGTTGGCCGCCAGCAGTTCGGCGGCCACCAGGACCATCCAGGCCCGGCTCAGGCCGATGCGAATTCCCGTGAGAATCGGCGGTGCGGCGGCCGGAAAAGCAATGTCGAAGATCAGATGCCGCAGCGGTAATCGGTAAATTCGCCCGACCTCAAAGTAGTTGCGCGGGATCGCCTTGATCCCTTCGCTGGTAGCCAGCGCGACCGGGAAAAACACCGCTTTGGTGACGATCAGGATCTTGAACGTCTCTTCCACGCCGAAGGCCAGGATGAACATGGGGATCAAGGCAATAGACGGGATCTGGCGCAGGGTGTGAAACAACGGCGAGCAATACACCTCGACCGTTTTCGACAGGGCCAGGGCGATCCCGAACAGCAATCCGCCGCTGGCGCCGAGTGCGAAACCCAGGCCCAGGCGACTCAGGCTGAAGCGGGTGTGCTCAAGCAGTTCGCCACTGTCCAGCAGGTCCTTGAAGGTGTCCCAGACCACTGCCGGTGGCACCAGCAACTGCTCGGAGTAGCGGCCGGATTGCGCGACCAGCGCCCAGGCCAGCAGCACCAGGAGCGGTGAAACAAACCAGCTGAGCCGATTGGGCCGGACCCGTCGAATGAACACGCGGGGCTGAGCCGCGACACTGATCAGGCTGCTCATCAGATGGCCAGCCTGGTTTTACCCAGCACCGACTCCAGCGGCCGGGGATCAACCCAATCGCGTACGTTGAAGGCATGGTCGATGAAATGATGCCGATGGAGGAAACGGGTCAGGTCCTGCAGGGCCAGCAGGGACCTTTCCTCGAGGCGGGTGACCAGTCTGCGGTGCGCGTCTTCGCCGTAGGCAGCGGCGACGAAATATTCGCTGGTATTGAGTTCGCGGGCGAGAAAGCGTCGGGTTTCGTCGGCGTGGCTCCAGGCCCACTGCTCGGCCCGCAACACGGTTTCGACGATCAACGCCGCTGCATCGAAATGCTCGTCGAGCATGTGCTGATCCACCGTCAGGGTGCGCGGAGTACCGATGTTGCTGCGAATCATCGGGTCCGGGTGCGATCCGGTATCGATCACCACCTGCAGCCCGAACTCTTCAGCCAGTAGTACTCCATGTGCGCCCTTGGCGAAGACCGCATCGATGTCGCCGCGCAACAGGCCGATCAACTCATTGTTGCGCCGTCGATTCTTCAAGGCTATTTGTGCGCCGAACACATGCTGGATCGGTTCGTCGCTGTGAGTACCGCCGTAGGGATAATCCACCAGTTCGACGTCAGCGATACCCAGCCCCTCGAGTTGCAGGGCGTTTTCCAGGGAACGCAGTGCCTGGGCGCGACCAAAATCGATCTGCACGTTGGCCCATTTGGGGATGCCGAAACGCCGGTTGCGCAGATCACGGGTGGTTTTGATCCCGCTTTCCGGGGTGGTCAGGATCAACTGGACTTCGTCGCTCCAGGACAGACCCAGCACGCGGGTGCTCTTGCCGCTGGCTTTGGCCCAGATCGCCGGGGTATTTCCGCCATGACGGACCGAGTTGTCCAGGTGGTGGTCGAAATGCGCCTCGCGCACTTCCCGATCGGAGGATTCGCGCAAGCCTTGAATATTGGTGCCGTAAGGGCGAAATGCTTCGGCAAGACGGCCGGATTCGACAGCGATACCCAGCCCGGTGGGGACCGGGCTATGGGTGTACCAGAGTGTATCGAGAGGTTTTGTCATGCAGGCAATCCAGACAGGTCATGGCGCTGAAAATCGGAACGGGCAGGGGCCACAGCCGGCTGCCCGAGGCAATGTGTCAACCGGTGCGGGTAGCCACCAGACTGCGCAGCGTTTCCTGAGGACGCGGGTCGATCCAGTCGGCGACGGAGAACGACGCCGGGATGAAGTTCCAGCGATGCAGGAAATCGGTGAAGTCCTGCACGCCGTTGATCGAGCGCTCATCGAGGTTGGTCCGCAGTCGCTGGTGCGCGTCTGTGCCATACGCCGCAGTTACCCAGAACTCGCTGCTGTTGGTTTCGTGGGCCAGGAAGCGCCGGGTGTCCTGTGGGTGCGTCCAGGCCCACTCTTCGGCGCGCACCACCGACGACAGAATCGCCACGGCCGTGTCGAAGTGCTGATCCAGCAAATGGCTGTCGACGCTGAGCGTGCGTGGGGTGCCGTTGTTCGAGCGGATCAACGGTTCCGGGTGCGAGCCGGTGTCGATCACGGTGTGCAGGCCAAACTGGTGGGCCAGTTGGGCGGCGTGTGCGCCCTTGAGGAAAATGGCATCGACTTCGCCGCGCAGCAGGCCCACCAGCTCGGCGTTCTGGCCACCATTGCGACGCCCGCCGAAGTTGGCCACGCCGTTGACGACCTGGGTGGCCTCATCGCTGAACGTGCCGCCGTGGACGTAATCCACCAGCTCGACATCCTTGACCTCGAGACCTTCGAGTTTGAGCGCGTTTTCCAGGCCGCGCAGCGCTTGTGCGCGGGTGAAGTCGATTTGCGCATTGACCCAGTGCGGCAGGCCGAACTTGCGTCCCTTGAGGTCCTTGACGGTTTTGATGTCGCTGCCGGGCAGGGTCAGGATCAGCTGGATTTCATCGGCCCATGACAAGCCAATGACCCGTGTGTCGCGACCGCTGGACTTGGCCCAAATGGCGGGGATGTTGCCGCCGTGGCGAACCGAGTTCTGCAGGGTGTGATCAAAGTGGGATTCGCGCACGGCTTGTTCGCTGGACTCACGCAACGACTGGATGCGCGTGCCTTGCTGTTCAAGGGCTTCTTCCAGCCAACCCTTTTGAACGGCGATGCCGAGGCCGGTCGGCACTGGGCAGCGGGTGTACCAGAGTGTTTCGAGGGGATGGGACATTGTGCTTACTCCATAGGTTACGGCAGGTCTTCACGGATGCGGTTGATCACCGATTGCAAAGGGCAATTGCAACGGGCATGCCACGCCGTGACTCGATGGCAAAGCCCCGTGCTTAAGGGGCTTTGCCGGGATGGTTGCGAGTGCTGTCAGGATCCGTTGCTGCTGCAGCAGCAATGGATCAGCAAGGTCGTTGGATGATCAGCAACCCAAAGCGGCATCAGGCGCTCGCAGGCTGTGGCGTGGCGGGCGTGTGTTCGTTGTGTTCGTAGGTGCGATACAACGCGGCGTAGGCCCCGCCCTGATGGAGCAGCGCGGCATGGTTGCCCAACTCGATCAGTTGGCCGTTGCGCACGACGCCAATCCGGTCGGCGTCGCGAATGGTCGCGAGTCGATGGGCAATGATGATGGCCGTGCGTCCTTCACACAGGCGCCGCAAGGCTTTCTGGATGCGTCGTTCGGTATGGATGTCGACAGCCGAGGTGGCCTCGTCGAGGACCAGTACGGCCGGGTCGGCGAGGAACGCACGGGTCAGGCACACCAATTGTCGTTGTCCATGGCTGAGGTGGGCACCCAGTGCACCGACTTCGGTGTGCCAGGCCAGCGGCAGTCGCTCCAGCACTTCGTCGGCGCCCAGTGCCTGTGCCGCCGCGATCAGTTGTTCATCGCTGGCGTCCGGGCGGACCAGTCGCAGGTTGTCGAGGATCGTGCCGCTGAACAGCACATTGTCCTGGAGCACGACGCCTACGTTGCGGCGCAGTTGCTTTTGCGTCAGCTGCCTGATGTCGATGCCGTCGAGTGTCACCGCACCGTGCTGCACTTCATAAAATCGCGTGAGCAGTTGCACCAGGGTGCTCTTGCCATGTCCGGAAGGGCCGACCAGCGCCAGCACTTCACCAGCGGGGATACGCAGGACAAAATCCTCGATCACGGCTTTTGCGCCCGGCTGATAAGCAAACGTCACGTGCTCGAAGTTAACCGCGCCGCGGGCTTTTTCGAGGGGGACCGGGGTGTCGCTGTCGAGGATTTCCGGTTGGGTATCGAGCAGCAGGAAAATCCGCTGGGCCGATGCCGAGCCAGTGGCATAGCGCTCGAGCAGATCGGACAGTTCCTGCAAGGGGCCGAGGAACAGCATCACGTAGAACAGGCTTTCGGCGACTTGCCCGACTGTCAGTTGATGTTGAGCCAGGCCATACGCTCCCAGCATCAGCAACATTGCCATGCCAACCGCCGCGAGCAGCCCGGTAAAGGGCGCGAACCAACCGGAGCGCAGGTTGCCGCCAATCAAGGCTTCGTTGAAGTCTTCCAGCAAACGTCGATATCGCAAGCGGTTCGGGTCCTGCTGTACGCATTGCTGAATCATGCGTGCTCCGGCCACGGTTTCCACCAGGTGCGCGGTGAAGCGGCTGCGGTTTTCCGCAACCCTGGCCCATGTGCGTTGCGAGATCCTCTTGAAGCTCCAGGTCGCCACGCACAACAACGGCACGATGCCCGCCAGACCGAGGAAAAACACCGGTGAGATCAGCCACAACATGATCGACGCGACGCTGCAACGCAGCAAAGCGCCGAGCAGTTCCGGCGGGCCCTGGATCAGCAGCGCTTCGAGACTGTCGACGTCACGGTCCGCGCGGGAAATGATCCGGCCGGCCTTGGTCCGGTCGAAGTAACCGATGCTCAGCGCCTGTACGTGGCTGAACACTCGCACCCGCAGGTCGTTGAGCACGCGAATGGCTGCGCCACCGGCAATGTATTGCGAGAGGCCGGCCAGCAGGAAACGTGCACCCCAGGTGGCAGCGAGCCCCACGCCCAGCAGGCCGACCAGCGTCAAATCGAGCAGCCATGCATCGCCTTGGCGGACCAGACCTCGGTCGAGCAATTCGCGGACAAACCAGGGACGCAGGAACACGGCGACCACCAGCAGCAACTCAAGCCCGATCACTGCCAGAATGCGTGAGCGCGCTGGGCCGAGCAGCGGCAACAGTCGACTGAACATGCTGCGATCCAGCCCCTTTTTGGCCAGTGCCTCCTCAATCTCGATATCGCTGAGTGCTTTACCGGGCAATGGATTAGTCATGTTCGACCCCCAATAGGTCACGGTAGAAAGCGTTGCGTTGGACCAGCTCGGCGTGTGTGCCGCTGTCGGCAATGTGCCCGTCTGCCAGTACCAGCACCCGATCGGCGAGCTGGATGGTTGACAGCTTGCTGGAGACAATCAGCAACGTAGTGGTTTGCCCATCGTGTTGCAGCAGGCCTCGAATGTTGTGGATCACCCGGCGTTCGGTGAGTGAGTCCAGCGCACTCGTGGCGTCGTCGAGGCACAGGATGTCGGGGCGTGCCAGCAGCGCGCGCGCGAGATTGATGCGTTGGCGTTGGCCGCCGGACAGCGTGACGCCGCGGTCGCCCAGTGAGGTGTCCAACCCGTGGGGAAGGCGTTCCAGCACCTCCTCGGCAGCGGCCAGGCTCAAGCCCCGGCGCAGGCTTTCATCACTCGCCCCGGGGGCGGCCAGGCGCAGGTTGGCGGCGAGGGTATCGGAAAACAGAAAGCTTTCCTGGGGCACGACGTGCACGCGCTTGCGCAACTCCTCCAGCTTGAGTGTGCGCACGTCCTGCCAGCCATCACGGCTGGAACCGAGCGACACCGTACCCTCTTGAGGGTCAGTCAGGCGCGGCAACAGGCTTGCCAGCAGACTCTTTCCGGCGCCTGTGGCCCCCACCAGGGCGACGACCTCGCCGGGCTGCAGCGTGAAGTTACAGTCGCGCAGAATGCTTCGACCGCCACCCGGTGCTTGAACGGTGACATGCTCCAGGCGCAACCCCAGCGGTCGCGTCGACAACGCCTGGGTTCCGCTGTGAATGGTTTGTGGCGCATCGAGCAATTGCCAGATGCGCTCGGCTGACGAGCGTGCATCGGCGAACACCTGCATTACCCTGCCGATGCCTTCGATACGGAAAACCAGCGTGGTGGCAATCAGTAGGGAAGTGACCCATTCACCGATCCCCAGATGGCCGTCGCGAACCAGCAGGGCGCCATAGACAAAAATCCACACATGGCTGAGCGCAACGATCAGTTGCGGCAGCGGAATCCGTGAGCTGGCAAACGCCAGGGCAAGGCGCGCCTGCTCGGCAAAGAAACCGACTTGCTGGCTGAATCGATCGATACGACCGGCCTCCAGCGCGAACGACTTGATCACCCGGACACCGCCGATGCCTTCGCTGAGGTCCTGATTGACCCGGTCGTAGGCGGCGCCCACTTCACGGTCGAGGATCAACAGGCGTTCAGTCTGGCGCACGAAAATCCACAGGCCCAGACCGGTCAACAGCAGCGGCAACAGCCCCAGCCAGGCGTCGTACCAGGCCAGCAGGCCCACCGTGGCCAACAGGATCAACGGTGTTTCCACCAGTTGCCGCCAGAAGCTGATCAGCGCATCGCGCAACTTGTCCGCGTCACGGGTGGTACGGCTGATCATTTCGCCCATGCCGTGTTCCCAGTGGTAGCCCAGCGGCAGGGTTTGCACTTGCTGCAGGATACGCTCGCGCAGACGGGTGAGCAGGGCCTGGCTGAGGACCAGCGACAACACGCCACTGGCATACTGTGCAACACCGCGCACCAGCGCCACGGCGAGCAACAGCCCTGTCCAGAACCACGCGCGACTGGCATCCAGGCTGCCGTCATCCAGGCGAATGACGGCCTGGCCGTTATTGACTTCGTTCAAGGCATGCCCGACCAGGCATTGTTGTACCGCCAGCCCGACGCTGACCACGAAGAACAGGAGGGCGGTCAGGGCGAAGCGCCGCGGCATTTCTCGATAGATCAGCAGGCTGCGCAGCAAAGGGTAATGCTCGATCATGGGTTCACTTCTTTCAAAACCGATGTCTGGATTGTGAAAACCCCGCAGACACCGGGGTGTGTGCGGGGCAGGGTGCGGGAGTGACGCCTGTTCGGCTGATTAGCCGGCGATTTTCAAGTTGTTTGGCGCAGGTGCTGCGTCTGCGACGGGCCGTTGATGCACCAGTGGCAGCACTTCCTGGCCAATGCGCAGGGCTTCTTCGAGGTGTGGGTTGCCGGCCAGAATGAAGGTCGAGAAACCGGCGTCGCGGTATTCGGCCAGGCGTTCGGCGACGTTCTCGTGGCTGCCGACCAGGCCAATCGTCGGCCCAGGTTTGGCTTTACCGAAGCCGGCCCACAGATTGGGGCCGATGATCAGGTCTTCGAAGCGTTCGGAGTTCTGGTGATAAGCCGTCTGCCGGGCCGCACCGACGGAGTCCGAACCGCTGGCGAAGCTCTTGATGAACTCGCTGGTCCTGGCGTCGATGCGATCGTACTGGCGGCGCAGTTCCGACCATGCCGCTTCTTCGGTCTCACGGGCGAACAGGTCAATACGAATGCCGAAGCGCACTTCCCGACCTTGCTTGTCGGCCAGCTCACGCACACGTTCAATGTGCGGCTTGAGTTTGTCGACCGGCTCTGCCCAGTTCAGGTAGACATCGGCGTGACGGGCTGCAACGTCAAGCGCCGGGTCGGAGAACCCGGAGAAATACACGCTCGGCTTGCGCTCCTGGGTCAGGCCGCGTGGCAGTGAACCATTTTCCAGTTGATAGACATCGCCATGGTAGGAGAACGATTCGTTCTCCCACAGGCCCTTGATGATGTCGAGGAATTCGCCGGTACGCTTGTAGCGCAGGTCATGGCTGAGGAAGTCGCCGTTGGCGCGCTGGGCCGCCGGGTTGCCGCCGGTGATGATGTTCCAGTCGAGACGCCCACGGCTGAGGTTCTGCAAGATGGCCGCTTGCTGGGCCGCGTATGCCGGCAAGGTCCAGGTGGCCTGAAACGCGATCAGGAACTTGATCCGGCGGGTTTCCCGCGCCAGCGCCGCTGCGGCGATCCATGGCTCCGGGCCGGTCGGCAGCAGCGCCCCTTCGAAGCCTGCGAGCTCGGCGGCCTTGGCCACTTGCGCGATGTAGTCGATGTAGGTGAAACCATCCGGCTCACCGTTTGGCAACCGGCCTGGCGCAATGTTGCCCGGACGATGAATCGCGGCGCCACGGGTGTTTTTGTCAGTTGCCAGATAATGCCCGTCACTGCCCAGGGGCAGGCGCCAGAAAAATTCGGTACTCATAAAAAACTCCAGAATCATAAACTCGGGCCGGTCGGTACGAGAGCCGCGGTGTTGCGGTAATTGCAACGGCTGTGCCAAGCCCTCGGAGGCCCGTGGGGCGAGCTTTCTGGCGCTGTTGGTGGGCACAATGGCTGGCGGCTGCTGGCGCAGCAGCAGTTGATCAGCAGGTCGTGCTGGTGATGCAGCAAGAGGGCGGCGGCGTCTGGCCCACATCCTTTTGTGCCGAATAAAAAGCTTTGCAAACAGTGGGTTAGCGATCTGTCGCAAGCTGGCACAGGAAGTGCTCTGCAGGTTGACATGCCTGGACAGCGGTCCGGCATTCTCAATCGATTAGTTGGAGTGTTTTGCCATGACTCACGTGTTGACTGCCGAACAACTGACTTACCTGGATCAGGCCAAGCGCGATTTTGCCAAGGCCTATCGCGTGCTGAAAAATACCCGCACCCTGACTGCCACCAACACCTTTCAGGCTTATCTGCGTGTGCCTGGGAGCCGTCTGGTGATCGCCCTGCACGCCCCTGGCCCTTGGGCGGATGACGAAGAAATCCGTGCCGTGGTGGCTGACTATGACGGCGTGTTGTACCTGGACGAATCCACAGCCGGCAGTTCGCCGTTGAGCGGCAGCAAGGCCGGTGGCAACGGCAGGCGTTACGCAAAGGTTTTCGCCGAGCGTGCGGAAATCAATCTGGTGATTCACGTTCACACCCCTTGGTTGGGCGGTTGGGCCAGCGCGCATCGGGTATTGCCGATCCGCTACGCGGCTTCGCAACGTGTGACCCTGTCCCGCGAATTGCCGATCTACGTGGACCGTCGTCAACCGGAGCCGGACTTCATCATCGAGAACCTTGAGCGCAATCCACACCTGCAAGCGATCCTCGAGGCCAATGGCGGCGCGACCTTCTGGGGTGCCGGCATTATCTCGGTGTCCAAGCTGATCCTGCTGATCGAAGAGGGCGCCTGGTTCCAGGGCCTGGCCGAAGGACTGGGCGGCTCGAAGGAGTTCGGTCCGGGGGTGTTGGAGCAGCAATGGAACATGACCGGTCTGTGGGAGCAGGGCAAAAAACTCCTGGAAACCGCAGCCTGATGCAGG
>Ga0302263_10000396_pt1 | contig 16800 bp, 14 predicted proteins | sample II_Fen_N1_4_FD_194564 | JGI IMG/M metagenome (GOLD analysis project Ga0302263, IMG submission 194564) | Peat permafrost microbial communities from Stordalen Mire near Abisko, Sweden - II_Fen_N1_4 | ecosystem: Environmental > Terrestrial > Soil > Wetlands > Permafrost | place: Sweden: Abisko... | reverse complement strand
TCGCTCGCTGCCAGGGTCTCAGCCGAGCGGCGCGATGGCGAGCCGGTCGAGCCGGCGGCCGGCGGCTCGCGCGGCGTGGTAGCCGCACATGCCGTGCACGCCGCCGCCCGGCGGGGTCGACGCCGAGCAGAGAAACACGCGCGGGTTGGGGGTGGTGTAGGGGGAGAGCCGCGCGACCGGGCGGGTGAACAGCTGGAACAGGTCGGCGACGCCGCCGGTGATCGCGCCGCCGACGTAGTTGGGATTGTCGCTGGCGAGGTCGGCGGTGGTCGTGGCGCGGCGCGCGAGGATGAGGTCGCCAAAGCCCGGCGCGAAGCGCTCGATCTGGTGCTCGATCCGCGCCGTGAGGTCGAGGGTCGAGCCGGCGGGGACGTGGCAGTAGGCGTAGCCCGTGTGCTGGCCGGGCGGGGCGCGGGTCGGGTCGAACTGGCTCTGCTGGCAGACCAGCACGAACGGCCGCTCGGGATGCTCGTCGCGCCAGACCGCGGCCTCGGCCGCGGCGATGTCCTCGAGCGTGCCGCCGACGTGCACGGTCGAGGCTTCGAGGCAGCGCGGATCGCGCCAGGGGATCGCGCCGGCGAGCGCCCAGTCGAGCTTGAACACGCCGGGGCCGTAGCGGTAGCGGCGCAGGCGGCGGAGGTAGCGCGCCGGCAGCACCGGTCCGGCGATGGTGGCGAGCTGGGCGGGGCTGGTATCGAACAGGTAGACCCGGGCCGGCGGCAGGTCGGCGAGCGAGCGGACGTAGGCGCCGGTCTCGATCCGGCCGCCCGAGGCGGTGAGCAGGCTCGCCAGGGCGGCCGTGATCGCGTGCGAGCCGCCGGCGGCGACCGGCCACGCCTCGACGTGCGCCGTGATCAGGAACATCAGGGCGACCGCGGCGGTGACCGCGCGGTCGAGGGGCAAGATCGCGTGCGCCGCGCAGCCGGCGAGCAGCGCGCGCGCCTCGGGGGTCGCGAACCGGCGCGCGAGCCGCGTCGCGGAGCGCAGGCCGCGCCAGCCGAACTTCAGCAGGAGGAGCGGGTGGCGCGGCAGGCCGAGCGGGGCGAGCGCGTCGCCGAGCAGGCCGTGGGGATCGCCGAGGAATGGCTCGACGAGCCGGCGGTAGGCGCGCGCGTCGCCGGCGAGCTGGTCGGCGGTGTCGGCGAGCGAGCGCCGGAGCAGCACCGCGGGGCGATCGTCGAGCGGGTGCGCGACCGAGGCCGGCGGCTGGATCCAGCGCAGGCCGTGGTCGGCGAGCGGCAGCTGGGTGAGCCACGGCGACAGGATCGCCAGGGGGTGGACCGCCGCGCACTCGTCGTGGAGGAACCCCGGCAGCGTGCGCTCGCTGCTGCGCGTGCCGCCGCCGATCCGGTCGCGCGCCTCGAGCACCAGGACGCGGGCGCCGGCGCGGGCGAGGTGGACGGCCGCGGCCAGGCCGTTGGGGCCAGCGCCAATGATGACGGCGTCGGGATCGGCCATGGGTTCGGACAACGTACGCGGGACCGCCCGAATGCGGCAATGTCCCGGCGGCGGACTCGGCCGGTCAACCGACGGGGCGGTTGCGATAGCGCCCGACCAGCTCGCGGGCGGCGATCTGCATGCGCACCGGGGGCAGGCCCTGGGCCAGCAGGGTCAGATCGTCGACGACCCGCTCGCCGATGTCGAGGAACGCGGCGGGGATGCCGCCGGCGCGGTGGGCCGACAGGACCAGGCCGTCCATCCCGCGGGCGCGGTGATCGGCCGGCATCGGCTCGTCGGGCCAGACGTCGATCGCCGCGAGGAACCGGCCTTGGGCCACGCGGTCGAGCAGCGCGTCGTAGTCGACCACCGCGGCGCGGCTGACCAGGATCAGGCGCGCGCCGGCCGGGACGCGGTCGAGCAGGGCGCGGTCGAGCAGGTGCTGGCTCTGCTCGGTCACGGTGGCGAGCACGAACAGAAACTGGCTCCTGGCGACGGTGTCCTCGAGGCTGGCGGGCACGACGTCGTGGTCGGCCAGCGCGGCCGCGGGCAGCCACGGATCGAACACCCGCAGCGTGGGCTGGAACGGCGCCAGCAGGGGGCGCAGCGCGCGGCCGAGGTTGCCGAACCCGACCAGGCCGACGTCGGCGTGGCGCACGAGGATCGCATCGGCGTTGCCGCCGACGTAGTGCTCGCGGCCGGCGCGGAACGCGCGGTCTTCGCGGCTGATGCCGCGGGCGAGGTCGAGCGCCATGCCGAGCGCGTACTCCGCGACCGCCTGGGCGTAGGCGGGGCCGCAGCCCAGGACGTAGACGCCGCGCTGGTAGCACGCCTCGTAGTCGACGTTGGGGTAGAAGTTGCCCTCGACGTTGAGCAGCGCGCGCAGGCGAGGCGCGCGGGCCAGCCGGGCGGCGGGCAGGTCGGGTTGGCCGATGATCGCGAACGCCTCGGGCAGCGCCTGGTCGAACGCGGCCTCGGACGGATCGCCGGCCGGGGCGCCCGAGAGATCGACGACCGCGAACCGGTCGCGCAGCCGCTCGAGCGCGCTGCTCGAGAAGATCCGGTCGGCGCGCTGGGGCGCGGGGCGGAGGATGACGACGGGCTTGGTGGTCACGGCCGCAGCTTCCCATGGCCGGGCCCGCGCGCGGCGGCTCGCCGGACCCGGCGCGACGGATCGCTAGCCGGCCTGGCGCTGCCACGGCGGCGGGATCCGCACCGAGGCCATGCCGGCGGCCGTCGCGGCCTGGATCCCCATGTCGGTGTCCTCGAACACGAGGCAATCCGCGGGAGCGACGCCGAGGCGCGCGGCCGCGACGAGGAACGGCTCGGGATCGGGCTTGCCGCGCTGGTAGTCGCCGGCGCACACGAGCGTGTCGAACCGGTCGAGCAGGTGCAAGAGCTCGAGCGAGGCGACGACCGATTCGCGGGTGCCGCCCGAGACCACGGCGAACGGGATCTTGCCGTGGCTGTGCTCGATGTGCTCCACGGTCTCCTGGATCGGCTGCAGGCGATGCAGGTTCTCGAGGTAAAACGTCTCCTTGCGCAGCGCGATGTCGTCGATCGGCATGTGCAGGCCGTGGAGGCGGTTGAGCTCGGCGACGATCGCGTCGGTGGGCGCGCCGCCCCACGCGTAGAACTGGTGCTCGGGAAACTCGCAGTTCCACTTCGCCAGCACGGCGGTCCACGCGAGGTAGTGCAGCGGCATCGAATCGACGATCGTTCCATCGCAATCGAACAGGTACGCGCGGAACGGCCCTGCCGGTAACGTCAACTTCATGTGGGGTAGGTGTAGCGCATCCGCGGCGGGTGGGCGCGGCGCGGTCAGCGCTCGGCGGCGAGCCAGGGCTGGCGGCGGCGCATCGCGGGGACGTCGAGCACGCCGTGGTCGAGCAGGCCCTGCGCGGCGTCGTGGATCCGGTAGGCCATCGTCGGCCGGCCGAGCGGCTGGCCCTCGACGAAGATGCAGCGCAGCTCGCCGGGCTCGAAGCCGCACTGCGCCTGGATCGCCGCGAGCAGCGGCTCGCGGTGGAGGTGGCCATCGCCGAAGTTCCAGCCGAGCACCAGGCCGGCGACGATCTCGCCGTCGAGATACTCGTAGTCCTCGAGCCGATCGACCGCCTTGGGCACGAGCTCCGCCAGCGCGCGGCCCTGCAGGTGCATGAGGCGGAAGCCCATGACCATGCCGACCAGGCCGAGCGCGGTCGCGCGGTCGTAGAACCGGTCGAGCTGGTCGTAGACCCACGGCGCGGTCTTGGTCAGCTGCGCGAGCTTCTCGTGGCTGTCGCCGCGGAACAGCCACACGCTGTAGGCCCAGTTGCCGGCGTAGAACCGCATCGCGAGCAGGAACGACAGCCGGCCCGGCCACAGGTTGCCGGCGAGCGGGCCGGCGATCAGCATGACCGCGAGGAAGCTCGCGAGCCAGGGCGAGCCGACGTCGAGCGCGGTGATCGCGGGGTGCGCCCAGAACAGCGCGAACGCGCCGTAGACCACCATGACGTTCCACTCGAGCGGCACGCCGAGCGGCACGTTGCTGGTGATGAAGGTGTGGAGCACGAGCATGAGGATCATGCCGGCGACCAGCGAGCGGCCGCCGGGGGACAGCGCGAGGACGATCGGCACGGCGAGCTCGAGCGCGGTGCCGGCGTGGCCCATCGCGACGGCGAGCGCCGAGGGCCGGAGGTCGTCGGGATAGCGGCGGTACATCCGGCGGCGCAGCCAGGCGAACCGCAGGATCGGGCTGTTGCTGGTCATCACGCAGACCACGGTGGGGAAGTGATGATTGAGCTTGGAGAACCCGGCCCAGAACCACAGCGCGAGCTGGACCGCCTTGGCGCCTGCGATCCAGTCGCCGGCGGCGGCGAAGCACACGATCGTGGTCCAGTAGTGCTCGGCGCGCAGCGCGAGGAAGATCGTGCGATCGGCCAGGCCCAGCACCGGGACGATCACCGCGATCGGCACCAGCTGGGCGGCGCCGGGCGCCGGCGAGGTCAGCGCGCGGAGCACCAGGACGAGCAGCGCGAGGTAGAGCGCGACGTCGAGCCAGGTCCGGCGGATGCCGCCGAGCACCGGCAGGCGCGGGAACACCGCGAGCTTGGTCGTGCCCGGCCGCAGGAAGTAGAGGAAGCCGCCGACCGGCGGGACGTAGCGTCCGGTGAGCGGACCGAAGCCGCAGCCCAGGCCCAGGCCCTCGAAGGCCAGGCTCCACAGGATCGCCTTCTGGAACGCGATCGGCGACAGCCACCAGGTGGCGATCGTCGAGAGATCGCCGAGCCCCGGCGTGGTGCCGCAGAACACGATCCACATCGCGACGTAGACCGCGATCTTGAACACGTGCAGCAGGTAGATCGCCGGCGGCGAGCCATAGCCCTGCAGCGCCCAGGCCTGGCACACCATGCGGGCGCGCACCGGGAACGGCTGCTTGCGCCACTCGATCGGGTCGTAGGGCGCGGGGGTGGGGCGCCAAAGGCTCATGGCGAGTCGTCCCCCCACGCTACTCGCAAACTGGCAGTGCCAGGTTCGGCAATCGCCAGGCACGCGCGGATTGTGCTGGTCCGGCCATCGGCGTTGCGCGCCGCGTCGCCGTCGCGGCGGCGTCTGCGTCTGCTACGCTGCGCGGGGCGCGCACAGCGCGTGCGGGAGATGCCATGTCTCATGAATTCGACGTGATCATTGTCGGTGCGGGGCTATCGGGAGTCGGCGCGGCGTACCGCATCAAGACCGAGTGTCCGGCGAAGCGGTTCGCGGTGCTCGAGGCGCGCGACGCGATCGGCGGGACCTGGGATCTGTTCCGCTACCCCGGCGTCCGCTCCGACTCCGACATGCTCACGCTCGGCTATCCGTTCCATCCGTGGAAGGCGCCCAGGACGATCGCCGAAGGCCCGGCGATCCTCGAGTACATCCGGACGACCGCGACGACGTTCGGGATCGATCCGCACATCCGGTTTCGCCACCGCGTCGTGGCGGCGAATTATGCATCGGCAGATGCGCAGTGGGCGCTGCAGGTCGAGGTCGGTGAGGCCCGCGAGCTCATCGAGTATCGCTGCAGGTTTCTTTATGTGTGCGCCGGCTATTATCGCTACGACACGGCGCATACGCCGGAGTTTCGCGACGCGGCGCGGTTTGGCGGCCCGGTCGTGCATCCGCAGTGGTGGCCCGAGGATCTCGACTACGCGGGCAAGCGCGTCGTCGTGATCGGCAGTGGCGCGACCGCGGTGACGCTGGTCCCGGCGCTGGCCCAGCGCGCGGCCCACGTGACAATGCTGCAGCGCTCGCCGACCTACGTCGCGATCATGCCCGACCAGGACACGCTGGGCAATCTGGCCCGCGCCAGGCTCCCCGCGCGGCTGGCGTATCGCGTGATCCGCGCCCGAAACCTCGCGTTCGGCATGGCGTTCTTCCAGTTCTGCCGGCGGTTCCCCCAGGCGGCGAGCCGGTTCTTGCGCCGCAAGGTCGCCGAGCAGCTGCCGGCCGGCTACCCGGTCGAGCAGCACTTCCAGCCGCGCTACAACCCGTGGGATCAGCGGCTGTGCCTGGTGCCGGACGCCGATCTGTTCAAGGCGATCTCGTCGGGCAAGGCCTCGGTGGTGACCGATACGATCGACGCGTTCACCGAGACCGGGATCCGGGTCCGCTCGGGCCAGGTCGTCGAGGCCGATGTCATCGTGACGGCGACCGGGCTGACCCTGGTGCCGTGCGGCGGCATCCGGCTATCGATCGACGGCGCGCCGGTCGATCTGCACGACCGGTTCGTCTACAAGGGCATGATGCTCGACGGCGTGCCGAACCTCGCGTGGTGCGTCGGCTACACCAACGCGTCGTGGACGCTGCGGGCGGATCTGACATCGCGCCAGGTCTGTCGGCTGCTCCGGCACATGGATCGCACGCGCTGCGATCAGGTGGTGCCGCACGCCGAGCTCGGCGATATCGAGGAGCAGCCGCTGCTCGACCTGACGTCGGGCTACGTCGCCCGGGCGGCGTCGCAGCTGCCCAGGCAAGGCAGCAAGGCGCCGTGGCATCTGCGGCAGAACTACCTGCTCGATCTGCTCGCGAGCCGGCTGTCGCCGATCGACGATCCGGCGCTGCGGTTCTCGCGCAGGTGATCTTGGGGCTACAGGCCGAGGTAGGCGGCGCGGACCTTGTCGTCGTGCAGGAGCTCGTGGGCGGCGCCCTGCATCGTGACCCGGCCATTCTCGATGACATAGCCGCGATCGGAGATGCCCAGGCCATCGACCACGTTCTGCTCGACGATCAGCACGGTGACGCCGCGCCGGCGGATGTCCTGGACCCGCACGAACACCTCCTCGGTGACCTTGGGCGATAGCCCCAGCGAGGGCTCGTCGAGCAGCAGCAGGCGGGGCGCCGCCATGAGGCCGCGGGCGATCGCCACCATCTGCTGCTCGCCGCCCGACAGCGTGCCGGCGAGCTGCTTGCGGCGCTCCTTGAGCCGCGGGAACAGCTCGAGTTGCTCGTCGAGCGCGGCGCGGGCGCGCGGCCGGCTGCGCTTGTTGTAGGCGCCGAGGTCGAGGTTCTCCTCGACCGTCATGAACGGAAACAGCTGGCGGCCCTCGGGGACGTGGCTGATGCCGCGCGCCGGCATCGCGTGGGCCGGCAGGTTGGTGACGTCGCCGCCGTCGAACCGCACGGTGCCGCCGGTGGCGCGCACCGCGCCGGAGATCACGCGCAGCGTGGTCGACTTGCCGGCGCCGTTGGCGCCGATCAGCGTGACGATCTCGCCGGCGCGGACCTCGAGGCTGATGTCGAACAGCGCCTGGAGGTCGCCGTAGGCGGCGCGGATCCCCGACAGCGCGAGCAGCGGGGCGGTGGTGGCGGGCGTGGCCGTGGTCATCCGGTGACCTGCTTGTACTTGGTGCCGAGGTAGGCCTCGATGACCTCGGGGCGCCGGACGACGTCGGCCGGCGCGCCTTCGGCGATCAGCGCGCCGCGGTCGAGCACGACGACGCGCTGGGCGACCTTCATCACGACCTGCATGACGTGCTCGACCCCGGCGACCGCGGACACGCCCCACTCGGGCAGCCGCTGGAGCAGCGCCGCGAGCGCGAGCGCCTCGGCGGTCGGCAGGCCGGCGACCACCTCGTCGAGCAGGATCAGCTGGGGCCGCGTGGCCAGCGCGCGGGCGATCTCGAGCCGCTTCAGCGTGGCGATCGGCAGGCCGTTGGCCGGCAGGTTCGCCACCGCCTCCATCTGGAGAAACGCCAGCACCTCGCGTGCCCGCGCGGCGGCTTCGGAGGGGCTGCGGGTGCGCAGAAACGCGCCGAGCATCACGTTCTCGAGCACGGTCAGCCCGCGCAGCGGCTTGACGATCTGGAACGTGCGGCCGATCCCGAGGCTCGCGGCGGCGTAGGGCCGCTTGCCGGCGAGCGAGTGGCCGGCGAACCGGATCGCGCCGGCATCGGCGGGCACGAACCCGGTGATCAGGTTGAACAGCGTGGTCTTGCCGGCGCCGTTGGGCCCGACGATGAACAGCACCTCGCCCGGGTTCACCGCGAACGACACGTCGTTGACGGCGCGCAGGCCGCCGAACCGCTTGCTGACGCGATCGACTTCGAGCAGCGCGGTCATCGGTTTCTCCGGCGCCACCAGGTGGTGAGCGCGCCGACGATGCCCTCGGGCAGGAACATCACGACCACGACGATGAGCACGCCGTAGATCAAGAGGTGGGCCTCGTGGAACAGGTTCTTGAACACCTCCGACGCGGTCTCGAGCAGGGCCGCGCCGACGATCGGCCCGGTCAGCGTGCCGGCGCCGCCGAGCATCGCGACGATCGCGATCTCGTTGGAGATGTCGATCGCGAGCATCTGGTCGGGCACGATGAACAGGAACAGGCTCGCGTAGAGCCCACCGCCCACCGCGGTCAAGGCGGCGCTGATGAGCAGCGCCCGCAGCTTGGTGCGCGCCGGGTTGATGCCGACCGCCATCGCGGTGTCCTCGTCCTCGCGGATCGCCTGGAGCCAAAAGCCGAACCGCGACCGGGCGGCGAGCGCGGTGACCGCGAACGCCGCGGCGGTCAAGACCACCGCCGACCAGTAGAACCACCGGCTCGGCGAGTCGTCGAACAGCGCCGGCGCCTGGTAGCCGACGTCACCTCCGGTGATGCTGGTCAGGTTCTTGGCCGACAGCCGCAGCACCTCGGCGAACGCGATGGTCGACAGCGCGAAGTACGGGCCGCGCAGCCGGAACGCGACCTGGCCGATCACGAGCGCGGCGAGCACCGCGGCGACGACGCCGAGCGCCAGCGCGCCCCAGATCGGCACGCCGAGCTTGCCGTGGAACAGCGCCAGGCCATAGCCGCCGATCCCGAAGAACGCGGCATGGCCGAGCGACAGCTGGCCGGCGTAGCCGCCGACCAGGTTCCAGGCCAGCCCAAGCCCGGCGAACAGGAACACGCGGAACAGCACGTTCAGCTGGTAGTCCTGCGTGATCACGAGCGGCACGAGCATGCAGAGCACGAAGCCCGCCGCGGCGATCAGCGCGCGCGGGCGGGTCATACGCGCTGGCTCCCGAACAGGCCGCTGGGCCGCAGCGACAGCACCGCGAGGAACAGCAGGAAGTCGACGACCACGGCCCACTCGTTGCCCCAGTACAGGCTCGTCAGGCTCTCGACGACGCCGAGCACGACGCCGGCGATCGCGGCGCCGCCGATCGAGCCCATGCCGCCGAGCACGACCATCACGAACGCCTTGAGGGTGAACTGATCGCCGGCGCCGGGATAGAGGTAGAACACCGGCAACAGCAGGCCGCCGGCCACGCCGACCGCCGCCAGGCCCATGCCGAACGACAGCGCCTGGATGCGCATCACGTCGATGCCCATCAGCGACGCCGCGTAGCGGTTCTGCGAGATCGCGCGCAGCGCGCGGCCGAGCCGGCTCTTCATCACGAACCAGAACATCGCGGTGGCGACGATCACGGTGATGCCGAACGACACGAGCCACGGCGCGTTGAGCGACACGTGCTGGTTGAGCCGCACGTTGACATCGAGCAGCGGGATGTTGATCTGGTGGTAGTCGGCGCCAAAGATCAGCTGCACGCCATCGGTGAGGATCAGGGAGATCCCGAGCGTGAGCAGGATCTGCATGAAGTCGGAGCGCTCGACCACGCGGCGCAACAGGCCCTCGTAGGTGAGGTAGCCGGTCGCGAACAGCATCGCGGCGGCCACCAGGAATCCGAGGTACGGGCTGACGTGCGCCCGGTCGAACAGCACGTACGTCGCGTACATGCCGAGCATCATGAAGGCGCCGTGCGCGAAGTTGACGATCCGCATGACGCCGAAGATCAGCGCCATGCCCATGCCGACCAGCGCGTACAGCGAGCCGGTCAGGATCCCGTTGAGCACCGCCTGGACGGCGGACCACAGCATGACTTCCATCGCGGCGACTACTTGCGATCGGCCCAGGCCGGCGTCGGGATCGGCTTGGCCTCGGCCTGCTCCGGCGGCCACACGACCTTGTACTGCCCGCCCTGGACCTGGGTGACCAGCAGCGGGTGCGCGTTCTGGCCCTTGGCGTCGAACGCGACCGGCCCGAACGGCGTGTCGAGCTTGACCTTGCGGATCGCGTCGGCGATGCCGGCGGCGGTCTCGGCCTTGCCGAGGTTGATCGCGGCGGCCGCCGTGACCAGCGTCGCGTAGGCCTCCATCGCGTGAAACGCCGGGTGCGAGCCGGTCAGCTTGGTGAACGCGGCGTCGAACTCCTGCGAGCCGGCCCACTTCGCCGTCGGCGTCCACTGCGACGCCGAGTAGGTGTACTCGGCGTACTTGCCGGCGCCCTTCTCGGTCGGGAACTCGGCCGCCGCGAAGCCCGTGCCGGCCGAGGTGTAGAACGTGGGGTTGAGGCCGATCTGCTCGGCCTGGCGGAGCAGCGTGGTGGCGTCGAGCAGGTACGACGCGAAGTACACCGCCTCGGGCTGCTTGGCCGCGACGCGCTGGAGCAGCGCCTTGTAGTCGGGCGAGTTGGCCTGGTAGGCCTCGTCGTCGACCACCGTGATGCCGGCGGCCGCCGCCTGGACCGCCATCGCCTTGGCGGCGGCCTGTCCGAAGTTGGTGTTCTCGTAGATCAGCGCGATCGTCTTGGGCGCGCCGTTGTGCTGCAAGAAGTCGATCGTCGACGTCGCGTAGCCGGTCGCGCCGGCGCAGATCCGGAACACCCACGGCGAGCCGGTCTCCATGACGTTGTCCGCGGTCGCGGTCGGCATGATCAGCGGGACCTTCTTCGCCGTGACCGCCGGCAGCATCGCGCGGGTGGTCTCGCTCGAGAACGCGCCCAGGATGAGCGGCACGTGGTCCTGATCGACCAGCTTGGCGACGCCCTGCACGGCCTGATCGGGCTTGCTCTGGTCGTCGTAGTACACGAGCTCGATCGGCCGGCCGAGCGCGCCGCCCTTGGCGTTGAGCTCGGCGAGCGCGACCGCGTAGCCGTTCTTGTGGGCCTGGCCGAACGCCGCCGCCGAGCCGGTCAGCGAGGTGACCACGCCGATCCGGAACGTGGCGCCGCCGCCGCCTTGGGCCGAGGTTCCGTCGGCCTTGCAGGCGACACCGGCGACGAGGGCGAGGAGCGCGGCACCGAACGCGGGGCTGGGGCGGATCACGCGGGGCATCTTACCCGAGGCGTGCCGCGAAAGGCGGCGACGCTCGCGCAAGCCGGGAGCGCGGGGCCCGACTGGCCCGATGGTCAGGTGCGGCATCGGGCGACCTCGCCCCACGATCCGGTCGGGTCAGCGCTTGACCGGAAACTTGGCGAGCTTGTACTGCAGCGTCCGGCGGTGGACGCCGAGCGCGCGGGCGGCGCGCGACACGTTGCCATTGCACTCGCGCAGCACGCGCTCGATGTGCTCGCGCTCGAGCTTGGCCAGGGTCGGAATGTCGAACTCCATCTCCTGGAGCGGCTCGGGGTCGGTCTCGAACGCCGCGAGGATGCGATCGGCGGTCGCCGGCTTGGTGAGGTAGTCGCGCGCGCCGAGCCGCATCGCCTCGACCGCGGTGGCGATGCTGCCGTAGCCGGTGAGCACGACGATCTCGATGTCGGGGCGGAGCGCCACCAGATCCTGGACCACGGCGAGGCCGTGGGGGCCGGGCATCCGGAGATCGACGATGGCGCGGTCGATCGGGTGCGCGCGGGCGAGCCCGGTCGCGGCGGCGTGGCCCTCGGCGAGCAGCACGCGGAGGCCGCGATCGGCGAGCGCCTGGCCGAGCCGCTCGCGCAGCCGCTCGTCGTCATCGACGACCAGGATCGTGAGCGCCGGGGTCACGCGGCGGCCTCCGCCGGGATCCGGACGATCGCGCGGGTCCCGGCGCCGGGGCGGGACTCGATCACCAGCGCGCCGCCGCGGCTCTCGACGAAGGTGCGCGCCAGGAACACCCCCAGGCCCATGCCGCGGCCCGGCTGCTTGGTGGTGAAGAACGGCTCGCCGACGCGGGCCAGCACGTCGTCGGCGATGCCGGCGCCGCGATCCTCGATCGTGATCTCGACCGCGTGGGGCGCGGGCGCCATCGTCACGGCGACCGGCGCGCTCGGCGGGCTTGCCTCGACCGCGTTCTTGATCAGCGCGGCGAGCGCCTGCGCGACCTGCGCCGCGCGCGCGACGTGGACGCCCGCGGTGATCCGGAACTCGACGCGGCGCCCGCGGTCGTCGCCGAGCAACTCGCAGACGTGGGCGGCGAGCGCCTCGGCGGTCAGCGGATCGACGGCGTCGGGCTGGGTCGCGCGCGCCGCCATCCCGTGCAGGATCGCCTGGCAGCGATCGACCTCGAGCAGGATCAGCGCGAGGTCCGCCGCGATCGCCTGGGCGCCGGGCAGGCCGGCGGCGCGCAGCGAGGCCTCGTGGGCCGCGACCAGGATCGTCGCGAGCGGGCTGCCGAGCTCGTGCGCGGCGCCGGCGGCGAGCGTGGTGAGGCCGGCGAGCCGCGCGTTGCGCGCGTTGGCCTCGCGCAGCGCCGAGATCTGCTCGCGCTGGACGGCGATCGCGCGCGTGATCTTGCCGATGAAGTAGGTGACCAGCGCGGCGGCGAGCGCGTAGGCCGCCCACATGCTCTGCAGGTGGCGGCGGAAGCTGACCGTGCCGCCGTGCAGGTGCAGCGCGCTGCCGTGCGAGATCGCGAACAGCCCGCCGAACCCGACGAGTGACAGCCCGGCGATCAGGAGGGTCCACCGCGTGCTGAGCACGACCGCCGCCAGCGTGACATAGACCAGGTAGAACACCGTGAACGGGTTCATCGACCCGCCCGACGCCGCGAGCAAGAGCGTGAGCAGCGCGGTGTCGAGGACGAGCACGCCGCCCATGAGGTTCGCGCGGGTCCACGTGGCGCGCGCATGGAGCCGCGCGATCACGACGTTGGAGGTCGCCGCCAGGCCGAGCGCTCCGCCGAGCACCCAGCCCTCGAGCTCGAGGTCGAAGCCCCAGTGCGCGATCGGAAACACGATCAGCTGGCCGAGCAGGAACAGCCAGCGCAGGCGAACCAACCACGGCAGCGTGATCGCAGGTTCGAGATCCGCCATGGCAGAAGGTATCGCGCGGGCGCGGGCCGCGCACGACCGGCCCGGTGCGGTAGTTTTGCGCACCGCCGCGCGGGCCCAGGTCAGCGGCCGCGCCGGCTCACCGCGCCGCCTGCGCACGGCGGGCCGACAGCCAGCGCTCGATCGCCTGCCGGTTCTGCTGGTTGTACGGCGTCGCCGCGGATCGGGCGAGCAGCGCCTCGGCTTCCTCGGCGAGCTGCACCGCCCGCGGCCGATCGCGGCCCGCTTCATCGAGGGCGCGCGCGAGCGCGAACGCGGTGTCGGACAGCGTCTCGTTGGCGACCGGGTTGGCCTTGGTCCAGGCGTACAGCGTCTCCAGCGCGGGCAGCACCTCGCGCGCGCGGCCGAGCCCGATCAGCGCCCGGGCGCGCTCGATCGCGAGCCCTTGCTTGATGTGGACGGTGCCGCCCGTCCCCGCGCGATCGAACGCCGCGAGGACGCCGGCAAAATCGCCGCTCGCGTTGGCGGCGCGAGCGATCGCGAGGTGGGCGTACGCGAACATCGGGCCGCCGTCGCGGCCAAATTCACCTTCGACCGCCTCGGCGGCCGCGCGCGCGTGGACGAGCGCGTCCTGGGGGCGGTTGCCCGCCACGGCGAGGCCGCTCAGGCAGATGAGGCCCTGCGCGCGGCACGGATGCCGCGGCGTGGTGAGCTTGTCGAGCTGCTGCAGCCCCCGGGTGCAATCGTCGATCGCGCGCGCCGCCGGCCATGCGTTCGCCAGCGCCTCGCCGGCTTGAATGAGGCAGGTCGCGGCGCTGACCGACATGCCCGCCTGGCGATAGGCCGCGGCCGCCTCCTCGAAGTGGGACGCGGCCTCCTCGACGCGCGCGCCGCCCTCGGCGACCGCCGCCGCGGCCTGCAGGTGGCCTGCGAGCCGCATCGGGGTCCGGCCGGCGCGATCGCCTGCGGCCGTCGCGTACTGCAAGCTGCGCTCGGCCTCGTCTTGATGGCCGCTGCGCGACAGCACGATCGCCAGGTAGTCCCACGCCCACGTCGCCCGATCGTCGTCGCCACCGCGCTGGGCGGCGATCACCGCCTGGTGCAGCGGCGCGAGCGCCGCCTCCCATTCGCCGGAGTACCAGCGCGACTGGCCCTGCAGGCGCAGCGCGTCGCTGAGCAGCAGCGGATGGCCGAACCGCCGCGCGTCCTCGACGACGGGGTCGACCGTCCGGCGCAACCGGATCGGGATGTATGTGTAGACCAGCGCGTCGAGCTGCGCGAGGCGGTGCGCGAGCGCGTCGTAGGCGCTGCGCGCGACCGGATCGCGCGGCGGTCCGAGGCGCGCGGTCAACGCGCGCACGTCCGCGCAGCTGGCCAGATCGGCGGCCTGCTGCACCGCCGACGCGGCGCGGTCGAGCAGCGCACCGTCGGCGTGCGCGAACAGATCGGTGAGGGCGGCGACGCCGTCGAGCCGATGGTTGAGGCAGTCCATGCGCAGGCCGAGCACCTGCTCGGACTGCTCGCCGCGGACATGGGTCGCCTCGCAGGCCTCGGCGTAGCTCCGCCGCCAGGCGAGCGCGAACGCGTCGCCGCCGCCTTCGACGTGGTGCCAGACGTCGTCCGCGTACGGCTTGCCGGTCGCGCGGAACGCGGCCTGGATCGAGGCCTTGGTCGGCGCATCCCAGATCCCGGCGAGGCGCGCGTCGCCCGCGCCGCAGTCGAACGCGCGGCCGCGCGTCGAGGACGCGACGCCAGCGACCGCGAGCAAGGTCGCCAGCCCGGCGGCGGCGAAGCCATAGCGGCGCCGGCGATGCTCACGATCGCGGCCGAGGTCGCGCAGCAGCGCGGCCATCGACGGGTAGCGCTTCTCGGGGTCGGTGCAGAGGCCGCACAGCAGGATCTGGCGTAGCCAGGACGGCAGCTTGCGGCCGCGCATCGCGTCGACGAGGTTGGCGCTCGAGACCGCCGCCCGGAGCTCGTCGAGCGTCTTGCCTTCGAACGGCCGCTCGCCGACGAGCCCCTCGTAGAGCATGACGCAGAAGCTGAACTGATCCGAGCGGGCATCGGCCGGGTTGCCGGCGAGCTGCTCGGGCGCCATGTACGGCGGCGTGCCGAGGAGCACGCCGCTCTGCGTGAGGCTGCCGACGAGCTGCCCCGCGATGGGCGCCACCGGCGCGACCGGCTCGTCGGCGACGCGGACCAGGCCGAAGTCGCTCACGCACACGCGGCCGTGGCGGCCGACCAGGATATTGGCCGGCTTGAGGTCTCGGTGCACGAGGCCCGCTGCGTGAGCGGCCTCGAGGCCGCGCCCGGCGGCGACGAACTGCTTCACGATCTCGTCGACCGACCGCGGCGCGGCGCAAAGCCAGGTCCCGAGCGTGCCGCCGTCGATGAGCTCCATCGCGATGAACAGCTGCCCGCGATCGACGCCGACGTCGTACACCGTGATGACGTTGGGGTGCGACAGCCGCGCGAGCGCCTTGGCCTCGCGGCGCATGCGGTTGCGCAGCTCGGCGGAGCGCGTCAGGTCAGCGTGCAGCAGCTTGAGCGCCACCTTGCGATCGAGCTCGGGGTCGTAGGCTGCGTAGACGATGCCCATGCCGCCGTGACCGACCACGTCGACGACGAGGTAGCGGCCGACCGAGCTGCCGCGGGTGCGCTTGGGCAACAGCGCGCCGCTCAAGAGCGCGGACCAGGCGCCCTGGTGCGGCGCGAACACGCTGGCCTCGCGGCCACCCGGGAGCCGCGGGGGCATCGCGTGACCCGGACGGGTCGGGGGGGCGCTCTCCGGGGCGCTGCCGTCGGGATCGGGCGGGGCGTCGCGGACGCACTGGGCGAGCAGCCGGCGGCAGGCGCCGCAGTCGTCGATGTGGGCTTCGAGCGCACCACGCTCGGCGTCGCCGAGCTCGTCGTCGATGAGCTGCGCCAGGGTTTCGTCCGACGGGCACATCATGGCGCGACCTGCGATCCTGCGATCGCGCCGCCATGGTACACTCTTGGTTCATGGCTTCGCGCTCGGAGCTGCTGGAGACCGCGCGCATCGCGCAGCCCGGGGTCATCCATGACGAGGCCGCGTTCGATCGGCACCTCGCGACCTGCACCGACGGCGCCGCCGATCCGGACGTCGCGCTCGCGACCTTGAACGTCGGCGATCTGCGCGTGGCCTTCGGCTGCGCTCACGGGGTGCCGGCGGCGTTCACGGTGCTGGAGCGCGACCACCTGGGCCTCGCGCGCGGCGCCCTCGCGCGAATCGCCAGCCCCGCCGAAGCCGAGGATCTGCTCCAGGCGCTGCGCGAGCGGGTGCTCGTCCGGCGCGGCGGCGAGCCGCCGAGGATCGCCGAGTACGCGGGGCGCGGATCGCTGGCGGCGTGGCTCAAGGTCATCGCGGTCCGCCTCGCGCTGCGCGCCCGCGAGCGACAGCGCGACGAGGTGAGCGACGACGACGCGCTGCTCGACCTGCCGAACGCCCTGCACGCCGACATCGAGCCCCAGCGCGCGCGCTACAGCGCCGCGTTCAAGCGCGCCTTCGAGTGGGCGCTCGCCGGGCTCGAGCCCCGCGCGCGGACGCTGCTGCGCCTGCAGTTCCTCGACGAGCTGACCGTGGATCAAGTGGGCGCGCTCTATCGCGTGCACCGCGCCACCGCCGCGCGCTGGCTCGCCGCCGCGCGCCAGGCGGTGCTCGAGCGCACCCGCGATCAGCTCGCGATCGAGCTCGGCCTGGGGCCCGCGCAGCTCAGCTCCATCATCGAAATCCTCGTCAGCCATGTCGAGATCAGCCTGGTCCGCACGCTCGATGACCGCGCCGCCCGGGCCGGCGACGTGGGCCCTCGGCCGCGGCCTCCGGCGCAATAACCCATCGGGCCGTCGCGAACGTGGGCGGGATGGTCTGGGCGACACC